>Ga0137365_10002924_pt1 | contig 13566 bp, 21 predicted proteins | sample SagtaG_9_FD_104799 | JGI IMG/M metagenome (GOLD analysis project Ga0137365, IMG submission 104799) | Vadose zone soil microbial communities from Sagehorn Ranch, Mendocino, California, USA - Sage1_L_40_16 metaG | ecosystem: Environmental > Terrestrial > Soil > Vadose zone | place: USA...
CGCAATACTCGTGACTCCACTGCTGCTCGGATAACCGTCAGGCTCTTTGGCGTTCCAGAACGCGTTACTCTCTTGCTCGGGTTGACAGTGGCCTAACAGCATCTCGGGAGCCAGGTGACTTCCTGTGTTTGATACTCGAACTCTTAGGAAGGATCGAAGCACACCAGAGTAACTTCGCCGCAGCCCGTATCTTCTATGAAGAAGGCCTGGCGATAGCCCGCGCGCTGGACGACCATTGGCTCTGTGCCTCCTGTCTAGAAGGATTGGCGAGCGTTGTGGGGGCTCAAGGAGCACTGGCCTGGGCGGCACGTCTCTGGGGCGCGGCCGAGTCCTTGCGCGAGCGCTATGGCATCCCTCTGACCCCTTTAGAACGGGACGACTACAAGCCTGCGGTCGCTGCTGTACTCATGCACCTGGAAGAGCAGGTATTTCACGCGGCCTGGACCCAGGGACGTACCATGGCGATCGAGCAAGTCCTTGCGACGAACACGGCCTATTAGGGACTCTACCGTTTTGCGGTTCGGCCTTTGTGTATGCTATACTCCTGGGGTTGGGTGATCGGAGAGGAAACACCCAACGGCAAGGGAAGGACATTATGCGCTCATCTGGTCGCCAGATCGCGAGCGATCTGCCTTGCAGAGCCACGGCAACCTGAGCAGTGTTTCCCTCCAGGAGACGAGCCGGCATTCTCTTGCTAGTTGTAAACGCACATCCCCTCCACCCGGACAAAGGCGGAAGAAGATACCGGCAACAGTGATGGAAGATCCCGAACTGGGCGTGAACGTGTCGCCAGACGCCTCGGGAGAAGCGTCATCAGAGAAGATCGACGCCGGAGAGGGCATCTCATCTGCAGAGCCAGAGCGAATCAGGCGTGTTGAGGAACCCAAGCCCAAACGATAGGCTGTCGGCTATCGAAAGAGCAGGGCAAGGCTTATGAGGAGCGAGAAGACATGAAACCATGCAGGAATCCAACGTGTACTCATCAGGTAGAAGCTGATGCCATCTGTTGTGAAATATGTGGTACTGAACTGGTGGTGGTTTCTCGACAGACATCGCAGAGAGGGCTGGGCGGCACGCTGACCACTCCGCTTCTCTCCCTCTCCAGCGAGGAAGCAGGCTGGGAAGACCTGGTCGTGCAGGCTTTCCACGAGCCCATGGAGCTCGAGGGCTTGATGAGGCCTGCCACATCCGACATTACCCTGATCTTGTTTACCGGTGGAGCTATGCATCTGGAGCAGCGGCACCCAAATGGTCCCTGGAAAGCGCTGTGCCTCCATCAGGGAGATCTCATCCTGAGATCTGGCACGCCCTATGAAGTGCACTGGAAGAGCCTCTCTTCTCTCCCAACGCAAACCCTCCATGTGCGTTTGAGCAAGAGCCTGCTTGCTCGCACGGCCCAGGAGGTGGTCGGCTACGATCCCGCATGTCTGTCTGTGGAAGCGCACGCTGGCTTTCAGGACCCCCTGCTGATGCAGATCGGACTGGCGCTGTGGCGGGAACTGGAACAGCCTGCTCCCGCCGGGAAACTCTACGCACAAACGACAGCCCAACTGCTCGCCGTTCACCTCTTGCGCTCTTCTCCTGCTGGAAGAAGCATCGAGGAGCCTTCCCAGGGGTTGACGCATCAGCAAATGAGGCGCGTGCTGGACTTTGTTCAGGCGCATCTCGATCAGGATCTCTCGCTTGAGGCCTTGGCTCAGCAGGCCGGCTTCAGCCCCTATCACTTTGCCCGCTTGTTTCGTCACACGACGGGAGAAAGCCCGCATCAATTCGTGCTGCGTCAGCGCATCGAGCGAGCGCAACGTCTGCTCGATGCGAGAGATCTGTCTCTGGTTCACGTGGCAAGAGTGTGCGGGTTTGCCAATCAGAGCCACTTGACCCAGGCCTTCAAACGACACCTGGGCCTGACCCCACGAGCCTATCGGCAGGGGTGCTCAAATTGAGCACGTTTTTAACAAAAGCGCACGAATCTGCAAGATTGCCTCCTTCCCGCCATGCTATCATAGCAGTATGATCGTCGACGACAGAGATGCATCGATCTCCTGTCTATGGTGTGCGCGTGAAAGGAACGCAAGCATGGCACTCGAACTCTACATGCTCGGGCTGGTCGTCCAGGATATGGGCAAGTCGCTGGAATTCTACCGACGGCTCGGTCTTGCTATCCTCGAGGGGAGTGAAGCAAAGACGCACGTCGAGATCAAGATGGGGAGCGGGTTGACCTTCTTCCTGGACTCCAGACCTACTCGTTGGGACCCTGAATTTGTCGAGAAGGATGATCCAGGGCATATCGAAGCAGCGGATGGCTACCGCTCAATTCTTGAGTTCTACTTGAAGACGCGGGACGCGGTGGATGCAAAGTACACCGAACTCACCGGTTTCGGCTACCGGAGCCACCGCGCTCCCTACAAAAGCCCCATCGGGATGTATTTCGCGATGGTCAAAGACCCTGACGGCAATACCATCCTCCTCTCTGGTGATTGGGGAAAAAACGAGACTGAGAAGGAGGCATGATGAACAACAACACGATTTCGGTGTACACGTCAAGAGAACTTCGGCTCATCCTCGAATATCCTGTTTCTCCTTGCAAGAGGCAAGCAGAAAGAGTAGCACAGAGGTTTCGTGAGAAGGAGTCTTCCTATGCCTGAACTGCATACCCTGTTGACCGGTCTCGCCTTCGGCGAGTCGCCGCGTTGGCACGAGGGACGTCTGTGGGTGGCCGATTGGGGAGCGCAAGAGATTCTTGCGGTCAACCTTGAGGGCAAGCGTGAAGTCATCGTCAAGGTGAGTTTTCCGTCATTCCCTATGTGCTTCGACTGGTTGCCCACTGGACCATTACTTCTCGTCTCATCACGCGATGGGCTTCTGCTGCGCAGGGAGTCCGGCGGCGAACTTCTGACCCATGCCGACTTGAGCGGCCTCTCCAAGAAAGGGCTCCCTTGGAACGAGATCGTCATAGACGGTCGAGGCAATGCCTATATTAACAACCAGGGCTTTGACTTTCCTGGCGGCCAGTTCGCTCCTGGGACGATCGCGCTGCTCACGCCTGATGGGACAACGAGCCTCGTTGCCGATGGCATTGCCTTCCCTAACGGCATGGCTGTCACACCTGACAACTCAACGCTGATCGTGGCTGAGTCCTACGGCAATAAGCTCACGGCCTTTGATATTGAAGCTTCCGGCAGCCTCTCAAATCGGCGAGTATGGGCCGAGACTGGCAAAGATCATCCGGACGGGATTTGTCTCGATGCCGAAGGGGCTCTCTGGTACGCCGATGTTGGAAGCAAGCATTGCGTGCGCGTCCGTGAAGGGGGAGAGGTGCTCCAAACGATCAAGCTCGATCGTGGATGCTTCGCTTGTATGCTTGGTGGAGCTGACAGAAAGACGCTGTTCATGGTAGCGACCGAGTGGAAAGGTGCCCAGGAGAATATGAGCGATGGGGCACGAACAAGCCAGATACTCACTGTTCAAGCGCCGGCACCGCACGCCGGATGGCCGTAGCCGAGGGGCAGCGCGGACCAATGTCCGCGCTGCGAACTCCCGAGAATGAGACGCTCCTCGGGCTTTTTTTGCTCAATTTGGAATGACCACCCAATTCAAGCACCATGTGACGAGGTGTCAAGCGACAACACAAAAAGATAAATATCTCATAAGCTCATCTGTTCTCCGAATGTGAGGATGATCCATGTAATTCCCAAATTTACAGGCTAAAGCGACAGCGAAGCAAAGAAAGGGTCAATCATCATGACAGAAAACAACGATCCCCGGACTTCACAGCAGCCCACGGCGACCGTTCAGAGCGGTCTGATTGGGCATCGTATCCAGCCAGGACCCGAGCACAAACGTCTGGATGTCTTTATCGGCAAGTGGATGAACGAGGGTCAGACGATCGCAGGAGCGAGCGCACCAGCCGTCAAGATCCTGACCAGTGATGTGTACGAATGGATGCCGGGTGGTTTTTTTGTGCTGCACACCGCCTATGGCCGCATCGGAAACATGGATGTGGGTGGCACGGAAACCATCGGCTACGATGCAGCGAGCAAGAAATACCGTTCGTACTTCTTTGACAGCCAGGGCAACATCAGTATGCAGGAGTTAACGGCGAGTGGCGACACCTGGAAATGGACAGGAGAGCAGGCCCGCTGCACGGCGGTCTTCACGGACCAGGGCAAAACGCAGACGGCCCACCATGAGCGATTGGACGAGCAGGGCAACTGGGTTCCCGCGATGGATGTGACCCTGACGAAGGTCGAGTAGACGACACACCTCATCTGCGCAGGAGCAAAACGCTCACGAATTAAGAAAAGGAGAAGAACTATGAACCAGGTCATGTCCAAAGACGGCACGGTCATCGCGTTCGACCGGTCGGGCCAGGGCCCAGCGGTCATGCTGGTGGGTGGGGCATTTCAGTATCGAGCGATCGATCCGCCGACAGCGCATCTGGCTGCACTCCTCGCTGAGCATTTCACGGTGTTCCACTACGACCGGCGAGGGCGTGGCGAGAGCGGTGATACGCAGCCCTATGCGGTCGAGCGTGAGATTGAAGACCTTGCAGCGCTCATTCATGAAGCTGGGGGATCAGCGTTCGTGTTCGCAATGTCCTCAGGCGGAGTCCTGGCCCTTGACGCGGCGGCACGAGGTCTTGCGATCACAAAACTGGCGTTGTATGAGCTCCCGTTCAATTCCGGTGACGAGCAGGCTCGCCAGGCGGCGGAGCACTACACGAGACAGCTGACAGCGTTGCTCAACGAGGGACGCCGGGGTGACGCCGTCGCGCTCGCCATGACGACGTGGGGCGCGCCTGCCGAAGCGATTGCCGGCATGAGCCAAACGCCCATCTGGCCGCTCTTCGAGGCGGTGGCCCCGACGCTGGCCTACGATGATGCCATCATGGGGGATGGCTCTGTTCCCACAGAACGTCTGGCATCCATCACAGTCCCCACGCTGGTCATGGATGGAGGAGCGAGTCCCGCGTTCATGCACAACGCCGCGCAAGCGGCGGAACAGACCCTGCCCAACGCGAAGCGTCGTACCTTGGAAGGTCAGACGCATGACGTCGCACCGCAAGTGCTTGCTCCTATACTGGTAGAGTTCTTCCAAGGCTGAGACGACATCTACCAGGGACACCGTGAGGAGAAGCCCGCATGCAGGCAGCCGCTCTCAAACGCAACGCTCATCTCCTCCGTTCCCGCCTCATGGCTTGCAAAACCAGAGCCAGCCGCTCGACGCCAGCACGGATCTCCGGCGGACTCACGCATGCGTATCCCAGCACCAGGCCCCCACGTGCCTGCGGGAGCCTAGCGTGGGCAGAGAGCGGCGGCACATCGACTCCCCGCGCCATTGCCAGATGCCACACGCGCCGGTCGTCGATGCCTGGGGAGAGCCAGCCCACGACGTGCAGTCCGGTCGCGGTCGCCTTGTGCTAGCTACATGAGTCATCTGCCGAAAAAATAGAGGGTTTGATCTCTTCAGTAACCTCCTCCTTTGATGCTTCTCAGCCGAGAGAAGCGAAGTTGATGAAAGCCATGAAGAAGCTTTGAGCTTGCCCCGCTTTCGTAGAGTCAAAGGAGAGAAATCTGGTACACTCTCTGAAGGAAGGGATCATGGCCAAAAGCGCGTGAAGTCTACGTGCGAGACAACGTGATGGTTGAAGCCATTGCTATGAAGCATGGCGATACTCCTGCCAACGCCTACCGCATCAACTACCAGGGGACGAGCATCGTTTTTTCCGGCGATTTTGATCCCTCCTCGCTCCCCAACGTAATCCGGCTGGCTCAAAAGGCCACTCTTCTCATCTGTACCTGCGACGTGCTTGATCCTCCTGGCTCATCAGCCGAGCTCTATGCTCTACACACACCAACTCAACAAATTGGCGAACTGGCAGCAGCGGCAGGAGTACAGTCTCTTCTCTTGAGTCACCTCTCGCCATCCATCGTCAAGGCCCAGGATCAGGTACGACAATCCATCAGTCGCGCGTATAAAGGTGACGTCCAGTTTGCCACTGATTTGATGCATGTGAAAGCGAGGGTATAGAAGGGATGTGCCAGAACTGAGAAGGCAGGAGCCACCAGATGTTATTAACGACGGTGTATAATACTCGGCTCATCCCACGGGATGTGTGTATGACTTCCCGACCTCGTCAGAGGGGAAGTTTCCCGACATCGTAGACTCCGAAAGGAACAGGTAGTACACTCCTCTAGAGATCGGAACAGTGACCGATTCCAAAAGGAGGTGCCTGTCATGGAAGCCGTCTACTACGCAGCCCGAGCCAATCTCCGACAACGGACCGATCAGATTGATACCTTTACCACCGAGACCAGTTGTCTCACGATTGTTTAGGCCACGATGCAGGTCATCCATTTGCCCCGCATTCCCGTTTCGTAACGGCTGAGAAGGAAAGGGAGATAGAGGAACAAACAACCAGCTTCCCATGCTGGTTAAGAGGGAGGTTTTGTGTTCTTTTGCCGCTTTTTGTCGAGAAGTAACTGTTTCTCTTGTGGTTCTTCTTCTCGTCGGCTTTTCCTCTCTCCTGAGTTTCGGCTTTTATTGATGAGATTTTTCATCCCTGTCTTTACACAACAACCGGCATGGTCTCAGGTAATCCCTCTACTCAGACATATGGCAGAGTTATACAAAAGCAGGTGGCATCGTCGTAGATCGTCTTAGGATGGAACAATGAAAAGTGGTCTTGACCCACTACGCCCACCAGACGTGCAACTTTGTCCATCGCTACCATCTCGACCGGGCTATCCTTCTCAAGTGAGCCATTACCCACCAGTCTAACTCATGGCGAGGTCATCCTTCTACCGTTGAATGAAGGGCTACCGAGGCCGCTTTGGGCAAGAAAAGTTGTGTTATACTATTTTTGCGTATTTGATCTCATCGTCACTCTAGAAGAATGAAAGGAACCTGTCATGAAGTTGAACGCTAACGGCTTGAGTCATCTCGGTCTGAGAGTCACCAATCTAGCGAGGGCCAAACACTTCTATGTTGACACGCTCGGATGCCAGGTGGTGAGGGAAACAGATGGAGGGATAGTAATCAACGTGTCTGGAATGCTCGTCGCACTCTATGAGACCGATTCGTCCTTTGCAAGCTATGATCGCTTCAATCCGTTTCGCGTCGGTCTGGATCATCTCGCTCTCGCTATAGAAGACCCAGGCATCCTGGAAGACCTCAAGCGGGATTTAGATGCGGCAGGAGTACGCAACCATGGGGTGGAGGAAGACCCAGAGACTCATAGCAAATACATCAGCTTCTCTGACCCTGATGGCATTGCGTGGGAGCTCTATTCGGTTTTGACTCGTTCCCAGGTGTAAACCCTTCCCGATGATCACTTGGGAAAAGCGCTATCTTGCTCACGTGATTACTCAACTCCTTGTGCTTGGCCAGCGTGTCCCGCTGCATCTGCTTCTCCTGCGGAACCCGCCGAGGAGACCGATGAGCCCATCTGGCGAAGGAGCCGAAGAGCCACGAGCGCGATCCAGCCCCAGCCGATGATGAGGGCGATGCGTTCGAGCAGGCCAGTCGGTGAGTTAGGGAGGATGCCCTTTTGATCGAGTATCGCCACGACGAGGCAAGCGATGAAGGATCCCATCAATAGAAGCCCTGCGACCAGCGTGTAAAGGGCCCAACTGCGCCATGCGGGGTCGCTGGCGAAGCGCCACGCCAGCACGAATAAGGCAATTGTCAGAGAACCGAAAGCGAGAGGAGCATTGGCGCTATGGATCGTTCCATGCAGGGTGTGGGTGCTACTTGAGGTGCCTGCTGGGTAATAGCCCAGGCTTGGGTCAGTGACAAAGAGGCCAGCGATGATGAGGGACAGCCCAAAGACGCCAAGCAGAATTGGTCCCCAGACCGCTCCTCTGCCAGATCGAAACACCTGTCGGAGCCCTAGTGCAAAGCAGAACACACACATTCCACACATGAGGAAATTCGCGATCTGCATCCAGCCTTGATTGCTCAGGCTGAGATCGCTAACAAAATTGTGCCACGCGCTATAGCCGGGGCGCGTCGCACTCTCGACCATGAACGCCAGGATAAAGAGGATTGGGCCAATCGCACCGCATGCGATCAAGAGCCTGGTTGTCAAGGGATAATCCCGCGTCTGATTGTTCTCTATCAGCATAAAATTTTCCTTTCCTTCGTCTGATTTCATTACTAGGAGAAGTATATGACTCTCTACCGGGATACGGGTAAAAGCATGAAAGGTCGTCATTGTAAATGTTCTCCTTTGTGCTCAGGACGCTGTATGTTTCATCTGGCTGGACGCTTAAAGATGGCGATCAAGCGACCCTGGTGGGGAATGGCCGAGACAAGTTCCCAGCCGTAATGCCCCCAGAGTGCGAGAGCATGATCGAGCATACCTTCGCAGATCTCGATCTTGTGGGAGTCGATGCAATCGGCCAGCCCGACCTCTACGCTATACTGCCAGGCAGGTCGTTCCAATACAGCCACTGGGAACTCTGGCACGACGTCCTCCTGGGCTATGCCGCTTAGACGGATTGAAGCGTGAGAAAGTGCTTTAATAATAGCTGGGGTTTCTGTCTCTGCAAGGGTCATGACACCCGGCGCGTGAGGAATACGAAACTGGGTATGATCGTGGAACACACGGGTGACGAGCGTGCCCAGCGTCACCCCTTCTGCCATACGCACGACACACCACAGACAGCGTTCCCGTTCCTCTGGCGGCCCCCAGTACTCGATAGAGGCGGTGGCGAAATGGCCTGGAAACTCAGGTTCGGTCATAAAACCGGTCTCTTTGAGTTGCGTTTGTAGCGATTGAAAGAGGATATGACTATACATTCCGTAGGCATACTCACCTGCTCTCTTGAAGGTAGCCATCAGTTTTTCCTGGTTCTCCTGCAAGACGAGTGGAGACTGTTCATATATAAACTGACGAATGTAACTGGCCAGGGTATGAATGGTGATTTCTCTTTTCTCGGCGAGAAACTGATCTAATGTTTTCATAACAGGGTTCCTTTCTTGTACCTGTTGAATAGCATGTCAGGTATATGAAGGAAGTGTGCTAAGCGACTTGAGAAGGGTGTTCTCCTCCGGCTGCTGAACGATCAGTGGGTATCCAGCGCAGTCCGATTATACTCGTGATACCAGCGCCTGCGAAGGCGAGGGGGCAGGTGCATACAAGTGCGAGGACGATATCACGCCCGGCTGCATTATGCAGGAAGTGCAGTCCCGTGGAATCGAAGTAGCCCGCAAGCATGCCTATGAGCAAGGGAGCAAACGCGCTCCCCAGAATACGTTGGATGAAGAGTGAGATTGCCACTGCAGACGCTCGTGACTCCGATGGAACAACATCCAGTAACGCCGCAGCCAGAGGAGCCAGGTGCAGCGTATTGATGAAAAACGCCGGGATCATGATGGCACTAAACAGGACGAGATTGTGGGTATGAGCGATGAGTAAGGATGCTATATTGAAGGGGAGTACTACCAGCGCGCTGAAGGCGATGATCAGCAAGCGTGCTCCTGCATAGCGAAGAGTCTGCCAGATAGCCACCGAGGATAACGCCAACAATAGCCGTGGGGCCCAGGATAAGACCTGCATACGAACCTGCCTGCCCGGAGGTCATGCCAAAGGTATCGTGCTGCTGCAACAGGATAGGAAAGTACGTTTGTAGAGCCGTCGAGGTAAATGTGGTAAGCACCCCGATGACTAGCAGGCAAACAAACGTTTTGATGCGTAACAGGTTGCGAAATTGGGCCAGCACATAGTGGGTGTTCCATGTGCCAGAAGCCTCAGCGCTGGGTAACATGCCAGTGGTGTGACGTACGGGTTCACGTAATCTCCAGGCGAAAAAGGCCAGGACAATACCGGGTATCCCGGTGATCAGGAAGACTAGCCTCCATGAACCAGGAGCTAATCCGGCAACCACGCCGCCCAGCACCAGTCCGCCGAGTGGTCCTATCACAGAGGCGAGTGAGAGCCAGCTCATCACTTTACCACGTTGCTCTTCTTTATACACGTCACCTACCAGCGAGTTGCCAGCGGGAAAGTACCCGGCTTCACCGATACCGGTGAGTGCTCGTGTCAGGAAGAGCACAATGAAGTTGGTGGCCAGCCCGGTGAGCGCGGTCGCCAGGCTCCAGAAAGCCAGGCAGGCTCCGATAACATGGGAACGCTTCGCACGATCTGCCAGCAGACCTAGCGGGATGGCGCTGATCGTTATAAAAAGGGTAAAGGCCGAGGCAAGCATGCCAATATCATTAATCGTGAGATGCAAATCTCGCGCGATCACATTAGCCGCACCAGTAAACTCGCTGCTATCCAGGCCATTCAAAAGAGTAGCCGCTAACAATAGAAAGAAGATGTACAACGGACGACTGGACTGGCGTGTTTGCGTTGGCCTGCTATCAGCATCAGAGTTGGTGTTCGTTTCGATATGTATATTCATTATTGAGACCTCCAGGGCTATAATGGATCTCGTTATTTCATGCTTGAAATATACCTATGAAAGGAGTGATGCGTCATCACCCATTGCACGTTTTGGCAGGGTGATTGTAAAAGCATGAGTGGGTGATGCAAAGGTGATGGCGGCAGATTAAAGCAATTTCAGGTGTCGAGCAACGTCTCTGGCTTCTTTGCGACCGTTGACGTTCAGCTTGCTATAAATATTCTTCACGTGTGTCTTCACAGTATTGATGGAGATGACCAGTTCATTGGCGATTTCAGGATTAGAGAGACCCGCGACCAGCAGGCGCAGAACCCGCTGCTCGTGATGGCTCAAAGGTTCAGGAAGCGGCGCAGCGGCAGTTGAGTGAGCCAGAGGCGCTGGTGTAGAGCGCTCTTTCTCAAAGGCCGCCAACAGCGCATTACGTGTGGCAATGACAATGTGCATGTTTGCAGAGAGGTGCTCAAGCAGAAAAGAGAGTGATCGATGGATCTGAGGTGAGCTGATAAGATGATAATCCTCTATGATGAGTACACATTCTTGTGATACGGCAATGATGTCGTTGAGAAGGGCAGTAACAACACGTTCCAATCGGAGGGGATTAGGGCCGCGCAAGAGAGAAAGTGCGGAAGCTCCAATGGGAGTTTGGATACTCTGGCAGGCTGCGATGACGTAACGCCAGAACCGCACCGGGTCATTATCACCTTCGTCGAGCGAGAACCAGGCAACAGCATGAGAAGGAGATTCGCGGTCTTGTAAGCTCGTTATCCAGGCTGAGAGGAGCGTCGTCTTGCCAAAGCCTGCTGGAGCGGAGAGAAGGGTGAGCGAGCGTTCAAACGCATCATCGAGTCTACGAAGCAATCGTTGACGAGCTACCAGCGAGGCCCGTGCGAGTGGAGGCGAGAGTTTCGTACGAAGGAGTTCAACTTGATTCATCTATGAAGCCCTCTCCCAGATTTATCGATAGTGTTGATGATGAGAGTTGCGCTCATTGTTTTATCCGCGACGGATACGCTTCTGTAGAGAACACATTCAAATGCCATTAATGTGCTATGTTGTGAGTATAAAAGAGAGGGAAGGCTTTGTCAACGAAGGTTGGCGGTAGGCGGTAGAGAGCAAGATCCGAGAAATTTTTCTGCTCGACTTCTGGTATACTGTTTCTACGTGGCATTCTCCCGCATAGAAACAGGAGCACAGAAGTTCTGTGAACAATAAGCACTCACCCAGGAGGAACTATGCAAACCCAACTGAACCCATATCTGAGCTTTCAAGACAACGCTCGCCAGGCCATGGAATTTACAAAACGGTCTTTGGTGGCAAACTTACGATGAGCACCTTCAAAGACTACAACGCATCTCAAGATCCCAGCGAAGACAACAAAATCATGCACGCTCTGCTGGAAGCCGACAACGGCATCACCTTCATGGCTTCCGATGGACACACATGGGATTACCACAATCAAACCAGGAGGCCACGAAGTAATCCGGCGAGATTGAGTGCCGCGCGCGCAAGCTCATAGACCAAAAGTGCGACATCCTCCATGCTTCGCGTGGAACCTGCCAGGGTATCAAATGTTTCAAAACTACTCAGCGTAAAGAGGATATCAACCGTCTTGTCGAGCGATTCGCCGGGAGTGAGGGAATTCCGCACGACGAATCGCTCAGCGATCACACGTACTCCCCGCCGCCTCCATTCATCTCTCGTCCGTATCACCTGCTCAAAATCCGGGTCCAGGGCCGCCAGTGCCCGCAGCCGGCGCATCACGAGCCGATCCACCTCCCAGAAGTGACTGAAGACCAGCAGATACTCTCTCAGAGTGTCAAGCGGCTCGGCTTGGCGAAATGCAGTCGCTACTTGTTCCATGCCACCACTGGCTGCCAGCGAATCACATAACGCTTCGAGCAATCCTATTTTGGAACCGAACTGGTGATAAACGGTCATCCGGGCAACATCAGCCTGGCGCGCAACAGCGTCGATAGAGAATCTAGCATAGCCGGAATTTTCCATAAGCAGTTCGCGGGCCGCGCTAATAATACGGGCTCTGGTCTTTTCGATGGCTGCCTGGCGCTGGCCGAGCTGATACGGTCGAGGACTCATTGATGACTTTGACATCCTTTCAAGTTTGTTGTATAGTCTGTATATCCAAAGTAATTAGTTGGATGGACTGTCTACTTAATAGTATAGAGGAAGGCTCTTGTAAAGTAAAGAGCTGGTCATCGAAAGGAGAATTACTCGCATGCCACGGGCATTTCGTTTTGGCGTCGTAGCGGCTCATGCTCCATCGCGTGCTGCCTGGGTCACTCTGGCCCACAGGGTCGAGGAGCTGGGCTACGCGACCTTGTTAATTCCAGATCGTACCAACGTAGGGAGCCTGGCCCCCATTCCGGCGCTGGCTGTCGCCAGCTCGGCAACCACGTCGCTGCGCGTAGGCAGTTATGTGTTCTGTAATGGGTATCGTCATCCCGTGATGCTTGCCAGGGAAGCCGCTACGCTCGACCTGCTTTCCGATGGCCGCTTTGAACCTGGCCTGGGGACAGGTGTCTCATCAAATGAGTTTGAGCAGATGGGCATTCCGTTTGAGAGCGCGGGTGCACGCGTTGGCCTTCTTGAGGAAACCCTTCAGATCATAAAACGCCTCTTCACAGAAGAGACGGTCAATTTCACCGGCAAGCACTACACGATTAGGGAAATGAAAGGCTACCCCAGACCAGTTCAGAAGCCACATATGCCTCTTCTCGTCGCTGGCGCGGGAGAACGCATGCTCAAGCTGGCAGCCAGGGAGGCTGATATCATCGCCATCGGGTCAAGAATAAGTGCGCAAGGGGCGGACCCGGCAGACCCAAGCTTGGAGCAAAAGATCGCCTGGATCAAAGAAGCTGCCGGGGAGCGCTTCGCTGATCTGGAGTTGAGCCAGACGATCTTCGACTTTGAAATCACCGGTAATGGAACCGCTGTCTCCTCCCAGCCAGGAGGATGGTCCATTCCAAAGAGATCGCTCAGTACTGAGCAGGCGGTTACACATCTCCTTGAGCAGCGCGAGCGCTATGGCTTCTCCTATCTGCAACTCTCCGCAGGTCAGATGGAGAACTTTGCCCCCGTGGTTGCACGGCTGGCCGGCAAATAAACCGGAAAGAAGCTTTATCCTGAAGAGACCATCAAC
>Ga0137365_10002926_pt1 | contig 13560 bp, 12 predicted proteins | sample SagtaG_9_FD_104799 | JGI IMG/M metagenome (GOLD analysis project Ga0137365, IMG submission 104799) | Vadose zone soil microbial communities from Sagehorn Ranch, Mendocino, California, USA - Sage1_L_40_16 metaG | ecosystem: Environmental > Terrestrial > Soil > Vadose zone | place: USA...
CGGACGAGCGCGACGCGCTCGCCTGGCTGGTACGGCATGATGCTCCTTGCTGGTCGAAGGTGTGGTCGCCGCCGCGCACTCCAGGCGAGCGCGCGGTCGGTGGGGCAACGGGCGCCGGGTCGGGCGATGGCGGCCGGCCGATGCGGTGATCGCGGGGCGATGCGCCGCTTTCGGCGCCGGCGCGGATGAGGCCCGCTCGGTGACCGAGTCGCGTTTGTTGAATGTCCATATCGGACGAAGGGACGGTGACGGGCTCGGGGGGCTGGCCGAACAACCCGCCGAAGCTCGCCGCGCTTCGGCAGGACATCCAGCGGTGGGGATCTGGTGCCTGGTGGGTGACGCCACGTCTGTCCGGCTATTGCTGGTGGACGGCAATATTCGGACCATGCGGTATTCCGGCCGCTGGTGAGCGATCCGCGGAGGTTAGGTCCGAGGTGCGAGTTGGGCCGTCGGTAGCCTGGAGCGGTGCTGGAGCATGGCGGGGCGGCGTTGGGTGTCGCCGCGCCGCGGCGCGGCGCCTTGCCGAGTCGGGTCGGACGGTGATCCGGCCTGGTCTGACCGATCGCGAGTTCGACGAGGTGGAGCAGCGGTTCGGGTTCCAGTTCGCTGATGACCATCGGGTGTTTCTCGCCGAGGGGCTCCCGGTCTGGACCGAGGGCGACGATGATCCAAACAAGACGACCGGTCTTGGTTGGCCGGACTGGCGGGGTGGGGATCCGGGGCGGCTGCGCGAGCATTTGGACTTCGCTGTCCAATGCGCGCTGGAGGAGGTCGAGCGTGGGTATTGGCATCCGTGGTGGGGCGTAGAACGGCCCGCCGGGGTCGCGGAAGCGCTGCAGCTTGCGCGCGACCGTCTTGCCGCCGATGACCCCTTGGTGCCGGTGTATGTCCATCGCTACTTGCCTGCCGGTAGGGGCAGATGGGGCCACCCGGTGATGTCGATCTGGGGCATCGACGTCATCTACTACGGCATGGATCTGGCCGACTATGTCGACCGCGAGTTCACCGCTGACAACGACAATGACGGGGAGCCTGAGTCCCGCCCGCGGGCGCGACGGCCGTGCCGCGAGACGTTCTGGGTCCAGCTCGCCGACTGGAGTGAGAACGGCTGCCCGTTTCCACCTGTGTGACGCCTTGCTGGTACGTGCTGGCGTGGAGGATGGGTTTATGGCGCGGTACATACAGCGGCGTTGGGACGAGGAAGACGTCGTGTTCGTCTTCGAGCTGGATGATGCGGGCTGGGTGACTCGTCATCTGGAGTTTCGGGGCCGGACCGGACGCCGGTGGTGGCCAGCTCCCTCATGGAGTAGACGCGGGAGCTGGAGGCCGGCGGGATCCAGCAGCACCAGGCGAAGTACGGCGTGGTCGCGGAGGCGCCGCTGGGTGCGGACGAGCTGACGCTGTGGCAGGTCGTGGACCGGGCGGAGTTGGAGCGGTTGTGGCAGCACGCCCGGTTGCGGCTGGGCGGCCGTTGAAGACGGCCATCTGGCAGCGCACGGGGGCGAAAAGGGAGACCCTGCGCTGGGAGCATCGGGTTGAATGACGTGGTGATCATGATGCAGGCAGTCATCGAGGTTCCGGCGTTCGACGCCGGATCGGCGCGACCCTGGCCGGTGGCTGCGATGGCGTCCGGCTCGTGGTTGACGCTCAACGCCGATCGCACCGATGAGCAGGTCGGACTGTTCGTGGCTGCGCTTGCCAGTCGGATCGATGTTCGGCCTCCAGGCGGCCGGGATGAGGTCGTAGACGCGCTGCTGGCCGAGGAACTGCTCATCGCCGCGGGCGGCCTGCAGGTTGGTGACGCCACCGCCGGGGTGGCGGTGGTGCCGGGCTGCTGTGCCGGGTTGGAGGACTGGCGGGACTGGGTGCAGGTCCTCACCGGCGAATCGCCGTGGCTGGGGCACGACCCGGGCCCGGAGGTCGAGGTTGTCGGCGACGATCTACGGGTATGGCAGGACGGCGGCCCGAACCGTCATCGCGGCGGCTGGGTGCCCGTCCAGGTAGCGCAGTTGAACGGCGCGGCGCTGGTCGTCGGACAGGCGGGCCAGGGCGTGGCTGATCCGTACCGGCTCGACGGCCTGCGGCCCGGTGGCCGGCTGGCTGGTCGGGTGGTGTCTTCGTAGACGGTGTACGCGGCGCGGACGTAGCGGCGCCGCGACCAGTCGTGGCGCGTCACGGCGCGGGCGGCCAGGCGCAGCAGCGAGCCGAGCGCGTCGGTGCCGATGAGGCGCGGGTCGGCGAGGGCGTCGCAGAAGGCGTCGTGGACGCAGTCGTCGACGGCGTCGCGGTCGCGTCCGCGCAACCGCGCGGCGACGTAGCGGGTCAGCGCCGGCAGGTGCCGGCGGTATTTACCGAACTGATCTTGAAAAGTGATCCGCGAGTCCTGGAGCTGACATGATTGACTATCACGGACAGTCGCCGAAGAAGATCTTGCATCTTTGTGGTGCTCGGGCGTGTCGCGCCGATGATCGAGAATCGGTGCGCACTCAGTCGATCCCCTTCGGCTTGGCGGGTCGAAGGGCCGGATGGACGAGTCGTTGACGCGCTGTAGCTGTGGTTGACGGCCTTGCCAGGGCGGGCGCAGCATGCATGTCCATGACGATGTCTGACACCGTCGGGTCTGCCTCGACGTCGTTCTGGCGTGGTCCAGCGGGAAAGGGCCGGGGGCCGCGGCGGCTGATCGTGGCGGCGGTGGTCATCAGTGCCGCTTGGACCGTCGCTGCGGCGCGATCCAAGCTCGGGTCTTCTGGCTTTTCGCGGTGCTGCACGTTGGGCCGGCGCTGGTTGCCTTGGCGGCGTTCGTGGCGTCTGTCCTTCTGGGCCGTGCCAAGCCGGCCGGCTTCGAGGTGCGGGAGGGTGTCGGGTTTGTCGTACCGGCCAGTCGAGCGTTTGGCTTGCTGGTGGTGGGTGAGGTGGTGATGATGGCGTTCCTCACCGATCAGGTGATCCACATGTGGACCTGGGGCGGTGCGGATGGGCCAGTCTTGCGCTTCTGGGCCGGGGCCGCCCTGTCGGTGGCCTTGCTGGTTGCCGGTGGACCGGTGGCCGTGCTGGTGGTCACCGCGCTACGTGGAAGGCCGCAGATCCTGCTCACGCCCAGTGCGGTAGTGCAGCAGGACTGGTGGGGCAACCGCACTATTCCGTGGGAAGCGTTGCGGCCTGGGTGGCCGGTGAGCCAGGTGCGCCGGCGCATCCTGACCTTGATCGTCGACCGGCCGGAACTCGTTGTCTGGCGCGGACTTCTTCGCATTTCGACAAGGCGGCAGTGGTTGGTCGTGGCTCACTTGCGGGTGCGTCCCAGGTTTCTCGCAGACGCGATCTGCTTCTATGTCGGTCACCCGCAGCGCCGTGACGCGATCGGTGCGCCGGCGGAGTACGAACGCCTCCTTCCCGAACTCGGGGTGCCCGTAGGGGAGTAAAAGGCCGCAATACATTCCATTGTTTCTGCGCGTGGCAGTCGGTTCGGTCGCTCGCTATGCGTGATGGCTGTTCGGGACCACCTGGACAGCCAGTGACGGCTGCCAAAGGCAGTCTTCACGGGGCGCGCGAACGCAGGCAGCACGGCGTGACAGTGCGCGGCCGCTTCTGGCGGAGGTAGTGGATGTGCTGGCTGGAGGTCAAGAAGGAGCGGATCGTCCGGTGGCGGCGCGGAAGTCTGGCATGCCGAGGTGGGTGATCGTGTGTTTGGCCGCGATCTGGCGCATGGTCTCCAGCTTCCGGTCGGCGGCTGCGATGCTGGTCTCGATCGCGGCGACCTCGCCGAGCCAGCCGTGTTCCTTGGCCTCTTGGAGGCGGTCGATCAGGTTGGCGCGGATCTCCTCCAGGCGCGGCGCTTGCGCGGGGTCGGGTCGAAGTTGGGGGCATCTGACACATGCATGTTCATGGATGCATGGGGTGCCGTAGTCGCGGGTGCAGACGCCGAGTTCGACCTTGCGCCGGTCGAAGTTTCTCTGCACCAAGCAAGGCGACATGCCGCAGCGGCAGTTCCGCTCCACGATGCGGCGGGGCCAGCGCCATCCTCATCAAGCCGATGTGAGTCCGTGGCTAGGGCTAGGTAGATGTTCGGCTCACAGTCGGACGCGGGTGGCGATGCTTGGCCACCACCTCAGCGGCTCCGCCAACGAGCGGGCGCCGATCGAGACCGCAGGTAGGTGACCCCTGGGGCATTGCGGGGCAAGTCAGTTGCGCCAGCCCCAGGCGGTGACCATGCCGAGCGAAAACCAGCGCGATGCCGGATCTTCTACGAACGCCAGCGGCTCGGCCAGGTCGTCCGACGTGAGAAGGCCGGCGGCGATCAGGCGCGGGCCGGCCTCCCGCAGAGCCATGGTGTAGAACGCGGACTCCGCGCTGGCACCGCGTACCAACCGGGAGGTCAGCTCCGCGTCGACGTCACGCAGGCCGGCCGCCGCGAGCGCCGCGGGAAGCTCCAGGCCGAACTCGGGGTCCGCCCCGGCGGCGCGGAACCCGGCCGCCATGGCCGGTATCGCCCGGGAGAATGCGGCTGCCTTCGAGGGTGGGCTGACGATCCTTAACAAGACCGGTAACAGGGCCGCCCCGAACACGAGGTCTTCCAACATCAGCACACCGCCGGGACGCAGTGCCTTCACCAGCCGCATGACAACCTCGCCCCGACTGGGCAGGTGCTCCAGGACCGCCCGCGCGTGTACCAGGTCGAACGCGTCCTGCTCGACGGGGTCGCTCGTGATGTCGTGCCGCACCACCTCGACAGGGGGACGCGGAAGATCGTCGAGGAACCGGGTGTCGAGGTCGGTGGCGACCACGCGACCGGTGCTGCCGGCCGTGGCGGCCAGCCACCGTGCGATGCTTCCCGCCCCGGCGCCAACCTCCAGGCAGTGCCAGCCCGCCGCTACGCCGACGGTGGCCAGATGCCGGACCGTGACCGGGTCGAACTGCGCCGACAGGCCGGCCAGGCGAGCGCGCTCCTGCTCCCGGACCTGGCCGAAGAGGTAACCCTCGCCCGTTGTGCTCATACCACAGACTGTAGGCGGTTGGCAGGTTCCCTTGGCCGGGCGCAAGGGTTCGGTCGCGCATGCGACAGATCCTGGATTCACTCATCCGCGAGCGGGCGTCACCTCGCCGCGCCCCTGGCCGTGGACAGGGCCGATTGACGGTGGCAACCAACAGCGGCAGCATGGTCAGCTACCAGGTCGCGGACACGTGAGGCGGTGCGACGACGCCCGAGCGCCGGGTCAAGGACTCGCCTGCGCCCGGCGCCAGGATCTCCCTGAGGAGTATGTCGATGGGCCCGCTGTTCCATTCCCCTGTCGAAGAGGTCGTGTTCTGGGGTGTCCTGGCGGTCTACTTCGCGGCGGTCGTGACGTGGGTCGTGAGGAATCGGACGGCACGTGGCAAGAGGCGGCGAGATCTGGTCCCGTTGCTCCTGCTAGCGATCGTCGCAGACATAGCCATCGGATATGCGCGCATCGGCACACTCCCGCATTGGGTGTTCTACCCGGCAGAGGCACTGTTCATCGCCGGGTCGGTCATGACGGCCTGGTCATATTCCTTGCTCGGCACCCAATTGTCGCCATACGCCGAGGTGATGCCGGACCACAGGGTGATCGAAGACGGCCCCTACCGGTACATCAGGCATCCTGGCTATCTGGGCCAGATCGTCGCGATGATCGGGCTCGGACTTGCGCTCCAGTCGTGGGTTGCGCTGCTGGTAATCGTGATAGCTGCGGTCGCCGTGCTGGTTTACCGAATTCATATCGAGGAGGAGCTCATGGCGGCCGAACTCGGAGCCCGTTACACCGACTACATGGCGAGGACCAGACGTATCCTTCCGTTCATCTGGTAGGCGCATTACCATTTGTGGCCGTTCTGGCGAACGCACTCTCCAGGCTGCGCCGCACACATCGGCCCGCACTAAAACACTGCGATCCGGGCGGTTGTCGCGCAGGGGTACGCCGAGCGACCTCGAACCCCCCGGCTCGCGACCCTGATCAACGGGCGAGCTCGTCGGGTCGCGGCAGGTCGAGTGCGGCCAGGAAACGGGCGGTCTTCACTTCGCCGGGAACGATCTTGAATGGCCCGAGATCATCGTGGTGCTGCGAGGACCGGCATGCCGAGTTCGACCGGCGCTATGCGGGCCAGCCGCTTGGTCTCCTGTCGTTTCTGTCTGAGGAAGGTGAGGGTGAGGTCGATGCCCTCGACCTCGCCGAGCCACGCCTCGTGCTCGGCGCGGGCGCGGTGGGCCAGGAGGTCGTCCTCGATCTCGTCGAGCCGGGGCAGCATTTTCGGGTTGATGGTGAGTATGGGGCAACGTAAACAGGCGTGCTCATGCTGGCAAGTAGAACCGTATGGCCGCGTACAACCGCCCAGCTCGACCTTTCGCCGGTCGAAGTGTTCCTCAAACTCCGACCACTCGCTGTCGGTTATTGGCTTGTACTCGTCCGCTGACCGGGCCTGCCGGCGCCGGTCGAGGAATCCTTGGTAGTGGCGTACGACGTCCTCGTTGAATACGGCGACATATCCGCGGGTGGTCTGCAGGTTCAAGTGTCCGAGTAGGGCTGCGCCGATATGGATGGGCAGCCCGTTGTTCACCAGATCCGTGGCCAGCAGCCTGCGAAAGTCATGCGGCGTGAAACAGGCGGTTCGGAACCCGGGGTGCTGTTTGGCCAGCTCCGCGCAGCGGCGGCGGAGCATGACCAGCACCGTCGCGGGCGAGATCACCCGCGGGATGGCACCGGTGTGGCGTTGGAACAGGAACGGCATCGGATCGCTCATCCGGCGCTCGTGGTTGTCGTAGCGCTGGATGAGCGGAATGGCGCGCCCGTGCTGAGTGTGTCGCCGGATGATCGCGGCGATGACGGCGAACAGTTCCGCGGACATCGGGATGACTCGCTCGCGATCGGTCTTCGACGGGGCGATCACCAGCAAGGCGATGACCTCGCCGTTGGGGCGCTGATACTGCCGGATGCTCAGGTGGGTGAGCTCCAGCAGCTCCTCGATGCGAATGCCTGCGTGGCGAAGGACTTCCACCGCGGCGAATTCCCAGAAGGCGGTGTCCTCTGCTGTGGTGACGTTGATGTCCTCGCCGGTGCCGAGGTCGCGAACCCGGGTGTTGGCCTGTCCGCCGCGCCGGGCGCGCCGGTCATCGGCGGCGGTCCAGACGCGCTGGTAGGTCCGGCCGTTGACCGTGACGGTCTCGCCGCCGGCCAGGGGCGAGGCGGCCTGCAGCAGCGCCCACAGGTGGCTGTAGCAGTCCTCCAGGTGGGCCACGAGCACGGGCAGCAGCGGTTGGCGCTGGCGTACCCGGTCATCCATACGCTCCTTGCGTCGTCGTTGGCGGACGATGATCCCGCGCAGCGCGCCGTCCGGGATCGGGCACGGTGCCACCCACGGTGCCCATTTCTCGGGTTCTTCGACCGCCCAGCTGTGCAGATCGGTGTAGAAGGAGCGCACCACGCGCAGGATGGGTTCGACCTCCTCGCGCTGTTTGCGGCCGTCCTGGTGGGTGCCCAGCGCCGCACGCCAACGTTGGTAGAGCTCGGCGTCGATGCGCAGGTCCGGCTGGCCGGGCGCGAGGGCCTCGATCTTGGCCCAGAACAGCCCAACCAGCGAGCGGGACAGCTGGTCCAACGTGGAGTAGTCCATCTCGGGTTCGCGCCGGGCCAGGTAGTCCAGCAGCAGTTGCCGGACACCCCGGTGGCGGATGTCGTAGCGGTCGACCAGCTCCTGGATGGTGCGGCGCCCGCTGAGCACGGCGGCCCGCAGCGTCGCCGGGGTGCCGGATGGGAAGTGACCCATGTCGTGCAGCACCTGCCAGGCCAGCTGCCCGGGGAACTGGCCACGGCCGGTGTCATCGCGGCCCTCGAAGGTCAGGCCGTGGTCGCGGGTCTCCCACACGTAGTGCAGGAACGCCTCGGGTGTCAGGTCGGCCAGGGTGATGCCCTGTGTCGTCAACGCCGCGGTGGTGTCGAACAGCGCCGCGCCGTGGTGCAGCGGATGCACGGCGGTGTCCTGGACGCGCTTCCAGAACTCCTCCAGCAGCGGGTCGCGTTGGGCGGTGAGGAACCGTTCGCCGTAGCGCAGGAACCTGGTGGACCGCAACGCCTGCAGCGAGGGCCGGATCACACGGAGGCTGAACAGGCAGGCGGTGCCGACGCAGATCTCGTCGCGCTCCTTCTGCTCGCGTTTCACCGCGGTGACGGGGCGTCCCCGTTGGTTGAGACCGCTGGCCTGCCAGCGCTGCTGCCAAGTGGAACCGGGGAAGCTGGTCAGGTGCTCCAGCAGGAACCGGGCGCCGCGCGCCCGGCGCCGCACAGCGTCGGGGCTGCCCGGCCAGACACCGCGCACAACCTGCTGGATCTCCTCGACCCCGACTTTGGTCAGGTCGCCGTGCGGCATCGGACGACAGCCGGCTCTGCCTGCTCGCCCCGTAGTCCGCTGAAGCGGGTGGGCGGGATCGACGCGTCCTGGCGTCGTTGTGCTGTGCTGGGCTCAGCTACCGAACACCGCCGCGATGTCGGCGGGGTCGTAGCCGGCCGGGTAGGACCGCTACCGCCTCGGCTTGGTGTAGTGCTCCACGAGCTTGTCGTGCATGTCCTCGACCCCGGACGGTGAGGTAGTGCCCGGTGGTGTCGAGGTGGGCGTGCCGCAGGATCGTCTGGACCTCGGCCAGCGTCAGCCGCTCGTCCCCGGCCATCCTGGTGGCGGCAGTGTGCCGGGCGTCGTGCAACGTCCAGTTGGTACCGAGCTTCTCGTTGGCGCGTTGCAGCACTCGCCGCATCGCCCAGTAGGTCAGCGGGCGCGGCGGCCCAGAACCTCGATGACCTCGACCGGGCAGACGTGTCGGACTTCAGGCTGCTCTTTGCCTGCGTACTGGCCGGACTCGAGGCCGGCCAGCAGGTTCCCGACGACCTGGTGGATCTGGCCCGTGGACACGTGGGCAACCTGGCGCAAGCCTGCGAGCGCGACGAGTTCGCCGAGAAGCACGCCCTGCTCGCACTCGAGGACGGGAAGCTGACAACCGCCAAGAGGTGGGTCCGCTGCGCGGTCTCGTGGGCGACGAACGACATCGTCGAAGGTGACGCGCTACTGACGCTCGCGCGTGTCTGTACCCGGCAAGGCCGGCACAACGAGGCAGCTTGAGCGCTCGACCGCGCTAGGGCAATCCACCCCCACTGTCCCCGGTGGCAGGCGGTACTCAAACACGTTGAAGGATAGGTCCGACCGGGCGGAGAATCCCCATCTCGGCAGATCCGGATAACAACCTCGCTGAGTCGTCGCAGTGACAACGGTGCCGTAGCTCAGTCGAGAGTCAGGTAGTCCACGCCGATCGTCCACCCGCCGGTCGACGTCCCGGTCAGCGTAAAGCTCACCGTGTGGTCGCCCGTGGCGAGGCTGCGGTCCTGCAGGCTGGTCGTCACGTACGAGTAGCCGGTCGAGCCGGCGTCCACCGTCCCAACGTCGGTGCCGTCCACAGCCACCTGGAAGATCCCCCGATCGGGTGTCTTCTTCACACGCAGCGTGAGCGCGTATGTGTCCGCCGCGGGCACCCTGATCGTGTAGCTGACCTTGCCGCCCACGCCCGTACTGGCGAACTTGTTCAGCTTGCCGCCGCCGGCGTCGGCGTCCGCGATGTCCGTGGCCGTGCCGCCGGACGCGGTCGTCGTCAGGTCTTCGGTCTCGTACCTAAGCGGCAGCGGCGTGTAGACCACCAGCGACACCGCGTTCGGCTGGAGGGTGAACACCCGCTTGGCGGAGGCGCCCGCGGCGAGCGTGACACTCTCCACCTTTTGCAGCGCCGACGCGGCCGGGTTCGCGTTGTAGTTGCTCGTCGTCGCGTCGACCAGGTACCGATCCATCCGGATACTGCGGCCGGTCCACGGCAGGGTGCCCGGGTCGAACGTCACCGTGTGCACCTTGGTCCGGTCGAACGCTTGGTAGTTCGTGACCATGGCCGCCAGGCCGGTGCCGTCGACCGTGGCCAGCACGTTGATACCGCGCCCGTTCTCCAGGGGCGTGCTCACCGTCGTACCGGTCAGCAGTTTGGCCTTCAGCATGCTCTGCATCCGGACCACGTTGTAGTACGGCAGGACCACCCCGTCGACGCCGTCGACGAACATCGACTTGCGGTCCCACTGCGGGTGGTTGAAGACCCAGTGGTACGGCGCGTCCATCCCGCCCAGCGTGTACTGCGTGTCCAGCGTCGCCATCCCGGCGGCCTGGATCACCTGGTCCTTGGTCATCGAGTTGGCCGAGCCGTCGGTGCCGGTACCGGTCTTCGGGCCGGCGAACAGCCCGACCTCGGTGACGTAGACCGGAATTCTCGTGGGCAGTCCGAGCGAGCCGAGGAGGTCGCGGAGCAGCCCCTTCTGCTGCGCCGCCTGCGGCGGATAGACCGGCTTGTGACAGGTATCAAGCTCCTTCTGGGCGAGGTTGTAACTGTGGTACGAGATGAAGTCCAGCTTCTTGGCCGCCGCGAGGTCCTGGGCGTACAACTGGAGGAAGTCCTTGAGCCATCCGATGCCGGTGTCCGGGCAGTACAGGAAGCCGGACGCGGACGGGCCGCCCACCTTGATCGGGATGCTCGGTTTCAGGTCGGCATTGACCCGGTTGACGATCTCGTACCCCCGCTGGTACCAGGGGTAGTACTCCGCCGCCGACATGGTGAAGTCGAGCTCATTGAAAATCTCGACGTACTCGAGCGCCGGATATCTGTCCTTGTAGTGCCGCAGGCCGTCCTCCATCCGGGTCAGACACTCGGAGGGGTCGGCGGCGTCGAACAGGCCATAGCACGGCAGCAGGTTGATCATCACCCGGCCGGAATGCGCGGTGACCTGGTCGAAGGTCGGGTAGAGCTTCTCGTACCCGCTCAGGAACGCGTCCGGCGACACCCAGATGCGGGTCACTTTCGGGTGGATCGCCGTCACCGACGCCAGATTGCCGGCCGGCAAGACCTCGGCCTGGTTCTGATACCAGGCCGGATTGTTCAGCGTCCGGCTCGCCCCGGTCGGAAAGACCGTCACCGTCGTGGCCACCGGCGTCTCGGCCGCCAGGGCGGGGACGGACACCGCCGCGACCACCGCCGCGACCGCTAGCGCCAGAATCGTCCTCTTACGCACTGCGCATCTCCTCCGTCGATGGACGGGGCCGACTCTAGCGAAGATCAGTACGACGGAAGGGACGGGTCGACGGTGTTGACCCGCGACACGACCCTGCCGTGAACGTGCGCGGCGTCCTTGTAACCAGCCGTCTCGAGTTTGGGCCAGCGCCTGCGACGGCCGTATTTTCGGTCGTCGGGTTGGCCTTGCCCTAACGGACATCCGCTTGCGAGGGCTTCGGTTCAAGCGTTGCCCTGATCCACTGATGAGGTTTCAGGGCTGACTGGTGTGATTACATGATCTTGAGCGTTTGCCGGGGCTGCTGGGGCGACCGGCCGGATGCCGGTGCGCTCGAGGGCCCGGTCGGTTTGGCGGACGGGTGGCCGCCTTGGCCGTGTAGGACCGTCTGCTGTGGACGGTCAGACGGGCACGGCGTGCGCGGTGGTGAACCGTCGTAGCCGCATGTGCTGCCAGGACCAGTGTTCGGGTAGGTGGAGGGTGACTCGCGGGCGTGCCGGGTGATCCGGCCGGCGACGTCGATCAGGTGCCGGCGGATGGTGGCGGCGCGGTGTGGTGTGGTGTAGAGGACCGGCAAGGGTGGCGGCGCGGGTGAGGTTGTGCGCGATGGCGGTGCAGGACAGCCAGGCGTTGTGGCGTTGAACCGGCCCGACGGCAGGTGCGCGAGGGGCCCGTCGATGAGTTCGGCGAAGACCTGCGTAGCGACCGGATCGCGGCATGACAGGATGCCCTGATCGATAGCGAAGGTTCATGATCAACAAATGGAGCTGCCCTCACGAATATCGCGGGGACGCGGTCGGCCGCGTGTCGTTGAGGGTGACGCGCGCCTGGATCCCGTCCCCACGGATGTAACGACGGCGTCACTGCCGCCGGTGTTCGCGCCCGTCGGGCCGTGCCTGGGCGAAGCTCTGGATCTGCTCGGCGACGACGTTGGGGGCGTTCAGGTCGGGTGCGTTGTGGTCCAGTCCGGGCAGGATCACGTGTCGGGCGTTGGGCATTGTGCGGGCCAGGTGTGCCAGCACGCCGGTTATGTAGGTGGGCGACTTCTGGCCGCCGATGAGCAGTGTCGGGAGGTGGCGGCCGCGTATCGGCTGCCATCCGAGTCCAGGCGGACGATCTCGGCGATCTCGGCGGATGTGGTGGGCATCATCGTCCGCGTGTCGCGGCCGTCGGCCCCATGGAGCAGTAGGAACGCCAATGCACGGAACATGACCGTCGGCGCGTTACCGATAGGGGCTAGTCGGCTGCCCTTGAGAAAGGTCGTCATGGCAGCGACGTGTCTACCCTCCTCCAGTTGGCTGGTGAAGGCTGGCAGCCAGCGGGCGTCGAACGATCCCTCGATGCTTACGCCTGGCTCGTACGCCATGAGCGCGGTCACCCGTCTGCGCAGCCCGAGGTGCAGGGCGACTAGACCGCCGTAGCTGTGCCCGAAGACTAGGTCCGAGTTGGTGTGCTGCATGACGGCGAGCGCGTCGTCAACCTCGGCCTCCACGCTGTAGGCCGGCCCCTGCGGCCCGCTGCTGCCGCGTCCGCGCCGCTCGATCACGTGCGTCGTGTATCTGGTGGATAGCCGCTGCGCAAGGGTTCCGTAGTGGTTGGCGCGACGGTTGTTGCCGGGGATTATCACCAGCCCGGGCCCACGGCCGGCGCTGAGAACGGCGATGGCGGTGCCGTCTCGGGAAATCACCATGCCGTTCTGCCACTTGATCGTTGTCGCGCCGCTCATGCGCCCCCGTGCCTTCCGCTTGTTGGTTGCCGACCGGGATTCGACACCGCTATCGTACGGAAGTGTACGGTACTGTCTCGTTCAGTTGGAGTCAATGTGGCACGAGGTCTGGTGCGTGAGCAGGCCATCTTGAACGCGACGATCGCGCTGCTCGGGGAGGTCGGCTACGGCGCGCTGACGATGGATGCGGTCGCCCAACGGGCGCATGCCAGCAAGATGACCATCTACCGTCGTTGGCCGGGCAAACCCGAACTGGTCAAGGCCGCGCTCGACGCGTACGACGCCGAGTTGGTCGCTGCGATCCCGGACACCGGCACCCTGCGCGGTGACCTGCTGGCCGCGTTGACCATGCTGTGTGAGCGGGTCGATGACCGCTACGCGATCATGATGACAGGGCTCATCCACGCCATGCGGGTGGACGCTGGCCTAGCCGCCGCGCTGCGGTCACACGTGGCGGACGGGGACCTCGGACCGTTCCGGACAATCGTGGAGCGGGCCGTAGCCCGCGGTGACCTGCCCAAGACCACCTCACCTGAGCAGGCGCACCAGGTTTCCGAGGGGATGGTTATCCGCCGGATGCTGCTCGGCCAGCCGCTCGAGCAGGACTTCCTCGTCGACCTGGTGGACAACCTGCTGATACCCCTGCTGACCCGAGCCTTCCCCGCCAGCCGAAGGTACGCATCAACAGCAGAGACCCCCGGCGAGGTGCCGCTGGGACAGAACAAACACGGCCACATCGTTTGA
>Ga0137365_10002933_pt1 | contig 13552 bp, 15 predicted proteins | sample SagtaG_9_FD_104799 | JGI IMG/M metagenome (GOLD analysis project Ga0137365, IMG submission 104799) | Vadose zone soil microbial communities from Sagehorn Ranch, Mendocino, California, USA - Sage1_L_40_16 metaG | ecosystem: Environmental > Terrestrial > Soil > Vadose zone | place: USA...
CGGTTACGGCGGTGCCTCTGCACCCTCCGGCGGTTACGGTGGTGCGCCTGCTGCCGGCGGTTACGGCGGTGCCTCTGCTCCCTCCGGCGGTTACGGCGGTGCGCCTGCTGCCGGCGGTTACGGCGGTGCGCCCGCTGCCGGCGGTTACGGCGGTGCCTCTGCACCCTCCGGCGGTTACGGTGGTGCGCCTGCTGCCGGCGGTTACGGCGGTGCGCCTGCTCCCGCCGGCGGTTACGGCGGTGCGCCTGCTGCCGGCGGTTACGGCGGTGCGCCTGCTGGCGGCGGTTACGGCGGTGCGGCAGGCAACGGCGGAACGACCGGCGGCAGGACCGGCGGTCCGGGCGGCAACGGCGGATTCAGCCGCCCAGGGCGGCCCGGCAGGTTCGGCAGGTCAGCAACTCGCGGTGGTCGTGGCGGACGGGTAGGCGGCGCAGGCAATCCGCCCGGTCCCGGCTATCTCGGCGGACCGGCTGGCAACCCTGCCTTCGGTGGCGTCGGGACTCCGGCTCGCTTCGGCGGCGCGCCCGGATACGGGAGTCAGCCTGGGCAGGACGTCACTCAGGCAGTCGGCGAACGGACCAAAGCGGGCAGGGCAAAGTACGTGGCCAGGCATGTCGCAACGCCCGAGCCGCATACCATCCGGCGGCCGAAGGTATCAGGCTCCCCGCCGTGGGGCCCCGCGCCGAAGCCGCCTGGCTACCTGCCATAAGCCCGGATCCCGCGAACCACGCCCGCCAGGGCGCGTGCGGCTGTTCTGGGCTTGCGGCCGACTCCCACCAGCGCCAAGAACTCGCTCGGATCGCTCGGGACGTCCTGCGGTGAGTCCGGGCGCCACTGCGGGACGTACAACAGCGTGCTAGCCGAACAGCGGCGGGCCGAACGCCGTCTGCCGCAGCGGCGCCTTGAGCACCTTGCCGTTGGGGTTGCGCGGCAGCGGCTCCGGCCTGATCGCGATGAACTGCGGCACCTTGAAGTCCGCGAGGTTCTCCCGCGCGTGCCGCACCACGGCGAGCGGATCGACGCTCGCGCCGGGCAGCGGGACGATCACCGCGCCGACCTTCTCGCCCATCATCGGGTCGGCTACTCCGACGACCGCGACCTCGCCCACGCCTGGCGCACCGATCAGCGCGTTCTCAACCTCGACGCAATAGACGTTCTCGCCGCCCCTGTTGATCATGTCCTTGATCCGGTCGAGCACATACACCAGCCCGCTGGCATCCACCCGCCCGGCGTCGCCAGTGTGCAGCCAGTGGCCGGCGAATGTACCCGCGGTGGCATCGGGCTTGTTCCAGTATCCGGCGCAGACGCTCTGGCCGCGGATCAGGATTTCGCCCAGGTCCCCGCTCTGCCCGAAGTCCTGCCTGTCGATCGCCACCTCGGTGTGCGGCGCGGCGAACCCGACCGAGTCGGCGTGGTCGGCCGCCCATTCGTGCGGAAGCAGGGTGGCGATGGAGGTGCACTCGGTCAGCCCGAAACCGTTCGCCAGCCTCGCGCCGGCGAACCGCTCGCCGATCTGGTGCACCAGGGCGGGCGCGATCGGTGCGCCGCCGTAGGAGGCCCAGCGGACCCCGGCGACCTTCGCCGGACTGAAATCGGGATGGTTGAGAATGTAGTAATAGATAGCCGGGACCGCAGTGCAGGCGGTGATCCGCTCGCGTTCCAGCGTCTCGATCATCCGGCGCCCGTCGAATCCGGCGTCGATGACCGCCGCGCCGCCGATCCGCAGGGCAGGCAGGGTCTGGCTGTGACAGCCGGTGACGTGGAAGAGCGGCACGACGACGAGCGTGCGCATCTCACTGCCCGCGTCCCGAGGGATGTCGGTCACCCGGTAGACCGTCTCCACGTTCGCCAGCACGTTCTCGTGGGTGTGCATCGCGCCCTTGGGGAGGCCGGTGGTGCCGCTGGTATAGAAGATCGCGGCCACGTCCGACCGGGTGGCACCCGAGTGCACCCGCGGCTTGCCGTCCGGCAGCGCGGTGCCGGGCTCGAACACGTAGCCGCTGCCCGAGTCGCCGATCACGTAGCCGGCCTCGGAGTCGGTGAATCTGGTGTTGACCGGCACCACGATCGCGCCTGCCATCAGCCCGCCGAAGAAGGCCAGCATCCAGTCGATCCCGTTCGGCAGCCTGATCGCGACCCGGTCACCCGGCGCGATACCGATGTCCCGCAGGCCGCCTGCCACCCGCGCGGCCCGATCCCGCAGCTGTGCGTAGCTGACCCGGCCGCCGCCGACCTCGGCGAGCGCCTCGGCGCCCGGGTCGGCGCGCACGCTGTCGTCCAGCATCTCGATCAGCGACTCGTGCAGATCCGGGTACCGGCGGATGCCGTTCTCGTCCGCGGCCACGCCAGAGTCGTCAAACGGGTTCGCGCCCCTGGAAGGTACCGTGATCACTGTCGCCCGCCTTCTGCACCGCCGTCCGGCCCGGCCCCGCCGGCCGGTTCTGTCTGGCCTGCCCGCCCGCCGAGGAACTGGCGCGGGTTACCGACCAGCATCTGCGCGATCTGGCCGTCGGAGACGCCCCGCTCGGCCAGGCCGGGAAGCAGCTTGCTGTGAATGTAGCTGAACTGCCAGTCGGGTACGCCGGCCGCAAGCTCCTGCGCGGTGAACCAGTCCATGAACGATGCCTTGTCGTGCGACAGCATGATCCGGTCCGCGTAGCCGCGGGAGCACAGCGCGGCCAGCGTGTTCAGCTGGGCGTCGAGCGGCACGGTCACGCCAAGGCCGCAGCGGTCCCAGCCGAGATAGGAGCCGTTGCCGATGATTTCTTCCAGGTAGCGCAGGTCGGTGGTCTCGTTGGAATGCCCGATCATCACCCGGCCGAGGTCCACGCCGCGCTCGGCGAGCACCCGCTGCTGGTCGAGCCCGCGCCTGGTGGGCGCGTGCGCATGGGTGCAGATGGGCGCCCCGGTGCGCAGGTGGACGCCGGCGACCGCGTTCGCCAGCCGCCGCACGTCGCCGGTCATGCCCTGATGGTCGGTTACGATCTTGAGCACGGCCGCGCGGAACCCGGTAGTACCGATCCCGGTGGTCAGATCGCGCTCGAACAGCGACTCAAGCAGCCGGTCGTCGCCGTCAAGCACCCGGCCAGGCCCGCGGAACTGGAAAGGGAACGGCAGGCTGTCATAGGTGTAGTACCCGGTCGCGAACATGATCTTCACTCCGGTGCCCGCCGCCGCGTTGGCGACAAGCGCCGGGTCGCGGCCGAGGCCAGGCACCGTCATGTCGAGTATCGCGCCGACCCCGGCCGAGCGGAGCGCGGTGAGCCGCTCCCGCGCAGCCGCCACCTCGGCCCGCTCGTCCCAGCCGCCGAACCCCGGCCAGCCCCAGTGCAGCGGCTCGGTCCTGATGAACACGTGCTCGTGCATGAGCACGACGCCCAGGTCGTCGGCATTGGTATCGCCAGAGGTCGTGGGAACGCCAGGCATCGCTTTTCTCCTCCCGGCCGCGGGCGGCGGTCAGGTACCGCAAGGGCCTGTGCCGACGGTCAACGGCTACGCTGCACGGTGGTCACGAGCGATCCGCGGCGAGGAAGGTCCGCGCGATGATCCCGTATCCGGCCTGGTTGGCATGCTGGTTGGGCCCGCGCGGCGGCCCGGCGCACTCCCACGTCCACCGGCAGATCGCTGCCACGTTGGGCGGCAGGCTGCCGAGCCCGGCCAGGCTCACCCTGCCGTCGAAATCCGCGGTCCTGAACGCACCGGACACATCGGCGATGCGGACGCCGGACGCCTGGTAAATGCCGGTCAGCATGGCGTTGTAGGCGGCAGCGGCCAGCTCGCTCAGCCGTGCGATGCCGTGGCCGATGAGGCCGGTGCGCCATTGCGCGAGAGCAGGCAGGTAGTAGCTCATGCCGATAATCTTGACCCGCGGGGCAGCGGCGCGAATCCGGTCCAGGATGTGGCCGAGGTTCGCCGCCGTTCGCCTGATGCTGTTGCTGACGCAGCTTGCCGCACCGGCCAGCTCGGTGCCTGCGATGCAGGAATCCGGGTCGTTGGCGCCGATATCCACGGTGATCAGCGATATCCGCGACCGGTGCGAACGCAGCAACCGCAGCGCGGTGGCCAGCTGCGACCCGGCCGGATAGGAACACAGCCCGCCGCGGATCATCGTGCCGGTCGTCTCGTCAGGGCAGCCAAGCTTCACCAGCCTCAGCCCGGGATGGTGGCGGCGGAGCAGCGCGTACAGCTGGTCGGCGTAGCCATCGCCGGTGCGCACGCTGACGCCTTCGGCGTCCGGCTGCACGCCCTGCGCCAGCGAGTCGCCGAGCGCGAGGTAGTAACTGGCCGGAACGGCGGCGCGGCGGCCGGCCTGGCCCGGCCCGGCGCAGGCGGCGGCGAGCACGGCGGCAAGGGCAAGGATGCTAAGAACTCGGGGCATTTGCGAGCCATAGTAACCTTGGCTGGCCCGCTGGCGGAGCGGGCTCGGCGCGGCAGCTACGCGCGCCCCAGATCCTGTGCAGGCCAAGCTCTGCGAATCCGAGGCGCTGTAGCAGCCGGACGGTCTCCAGCCCCTTTCCCTGGGGGCGGCGCTTGCATACATAGGCGCGGCGGCCGTGAAACCAGCGCTGAGCCGGAGCACCGACCCGGCGGCGGGCCAGAGTCATCAAGACCTGTGGATCAACATCTTTCGGCTACCTCGGGCCGGGCTTCTTACCGGGTCGCTCGAGGAGCTCGTCACTGATGCGAGGTCTCTGCGGCAGTCAACCGGCTGGCTGTCCCTTCACAGCGGTGGTTCCGCGGCGTGCAACTCAAGGACGGTGATTTGGGCAGTCTTTGGTGATGGAAAGCCAACCGAGGTCAGCAGCTGTTCAAAATCCTCGCTGGCCCAACGCGTACGGACATGTTCCTCGGACTCCCAGGCACCGATGATGTACAGGGCTCTTTCGCCAATCGCGCAGTGGTGGCGCAGTTCCCCGGCGCCAGTGGCGCCCCCGCTGCTCATGATCAACGCGTGCGCCCTGTCGTACGCCTGCCGCAATTGTTCCGCGTCGCCGTCGAACTTGGCAATCAACATGACCGCCATTCCCTGCCTCCAGACCCTCGATGGCCACGAGCCAACTGTCGCAGGCTATCGCTGGTTAGCGGCGGTGGTGACGTCCGTCCCGATCAGCTTGTTGCCGACAGGCCTGACCCACACCTGGGCTGGGTGAAGGGGAGATGGTCGCGTGAGACCTGCTACGCGGTCACCTCGCTCACCATCACCCAGACCAGCCACACGCTCAGCTCGCCGCTATCATCCGCGGCCACTGGGGCATCGAAGACCGGCTAGCTGCCCGGCCGCGCGCTCGAACTGCACAGCGAACGTCTCGTACCGCTTCCAGTGCCTGGCAGTGATCAAGGTCCGCAAGAGGGTCGGTTCGCCCGGCATTGCTTGCTCCCTGGCTCGCGCCTACAGGGTAAGCCCGTGGCGCGGTGACCGACTGCCCCGAGCGCAGGGCTGAGGAGACGGCGGTAATCGTGACGGTAGTTAAGGCGTCACACGGTGTGAGAAGGCGCTGATCATGACGGTAGCGACTCGTGCGCGCTCGGTAGCACCCTGGGCAAGCCAGTGACAGCAAGCGGACTCGAGGAAGTCTTGGTGATGAGTGTGAGTGAACCGGCTGCGGAGCGGCACGAGCGGCCTAAGGCAGCACGAATTTACGATTACCTGCTAGGCGGGCGCTTCCCCTAAGCACACTAGCCGAGAGTCTAGCTGTCGTCTCGGCGACCCGCACGGGGGCAACCCGTGGCGTCGTCAAAGATCGATCGCGAGGTGCGAGTTGGCCGCTCGTGCCGCTCCCGCGAACTCGGGTAGCTCTACCACTTCCACGCCTGCTTGTGTCAGCAGCTCATATCCCTGGCAGTCAGCGACGAACAGAGCGGGCTCTCTCCACGCCATGACAACTCTCCGAATGCCGGCATCAAGAATGAGCTGAGTGCAGGTACGTGGTCGGGACTTGCGTTGTGAGCATGGCTCAAGAGTGCTGTAGATCGTCGCGCCTGCAAGGCGCGGGTCATCCTGCGGGATTTTCGCAAGCGCTGCCTCTTCGGCATGAACGCTCATGTCTGACTCACGGGAGTATCCGCGAGCGATCTCGTGCCCGTTCTCGTCGATTATTACCGCGCCGACTGAGTAAGCACTTGCTTTGGGTGTGCATTTATGCGCAAGTTCGACGGCAACGCTCATCCATGTGCGATCAGTTCCTGGCGCGAAATTCACGTGTTCATTCCCTGTCGGCGTGAGAGGTGCTTTCGCGACCTGCGGTTATGGACCGGACGCTATTCAATGCATCCTTGAACTCGTTCACGGCAGGAAGTCCGTGTCGGCCTTCCAAGCGCCTTTCCAGTTGAGCCAGTTCAGATTGAATGCGTCCCGAATGAGTTTCGACACCTATAGCAAGCGCTTCAAGTCCGGATCTGCCGGCCATAACGGCATGTTCTTCCTTATCGCCTTGCGCGGCTGTCATGGCTGCGGCGTGAGCCAGCGCCTTGCGCGCTAGGTATACTCCTCGGTCACGATAATAACTGTTGGGCAGAGTGTCGATGGCTGTCTGGAAGGATTTAGCCGCCTGATCGTATTCCTCGAATATCGTCAGGCTGTGTGCTCGTTGTATCTCAATATAGGCCGGGCTCAGGAATTGGCCATACCATGTCACTTCCTCAAGCTCGGCATCGCGCAGCAGTTGGTGGGCCTGATCATAGGCGCGAAGACTAGACGTCTTCTCTCGGCACAAAGCGTAGCCGTGCGCAGAGTATGTTGCTGCGACGACTGCTGAACGGGTTTTGGCAGAGACTTCCCGTCTGGCTGCCTCGGCTACTTCTACTGCCTCAGCGCCGTCGTCAAATTGCCCAGCTAGCTGACTCTTGCGAGCGAGGACGAAAGCCACCGTACCAGCGTCACCGGCTGTATGCGTCAGATCGAGCGCCCGGCTGAGCCAGTATTGCGCGTTGTGATGATTACCTGAATCCTGATATAGCCAGGAGAGCAGATCCGCGAATTGAACCTCGATATCGAGCAGCCGACTGTTGTCCCGGCCGCGCGTGTTCTTTCGCAGCCCGTCAAGCATCACGAGCTGATCATGCGCGAGCTGGATCACCTGCTTCGGGCCGAAGAGGTTATCACACTCCATCAGCACTTTGCGCATGGACTCAAAGCGATCGAACGGGCTTCCTTCGCCCGATCGTATCTTCGCCATTAGCTTAGCGGTCGACTTGCCATGGCCAAGCGCCGATCCCGAGACAATTGAGGCCGCGAAACCGGTTCCGCCCAAAATGAAATCCCCTACGCGGCACCGACACCCAAATAATCCTTCCGTCCTCCGTGCGGCAAGGAACGATATCTCTGTCTGCCGCACTGAATCCATCCGAATGTCGCCCTTCCTCGAAAGGCACGCTAAGCGCCAGCAACATCCCGTCTGACACACCCACAGCCGGCCGGATCATTCTCGCCGGTTCCGGCAGTTCTGAGGCTGACTCTGCACGTTTGTCGGCAACGTGGGGCGGTTTGTCGCTAACGGTGTCGGCGTTGTCGGTAACAACGAGATGAGAAGAACCTAGCCGCTCAGCCTGAAGCGCGTTCCAAGAGGCTATCAGCATTCCATTGGCGCGTAGCGCCGCGTCGCAATGCTCAGCCAGATCCCGTGAAGGTCGTCGTGCGCCAACTTCGATTCGCTGAATCAAGTCACCGCTGACGTGGACTAATAGGCCGAGCCTGCCTTGTGACAAGCCGCGCGCCTTCCGCAGGCGGCGCAACTCAAAGCCGAACCGATCGAGCGCCGATCGATGCGGCTCTAGCTGCCGCTCTGGTCGGCTCAATGTCGTTCCTCTCAACTCGTTAACGACAATTTGACGCGTCGTAATTATGTCGGTGTCTTGTCCGTCCCAAGCATCTCATCTCTGGCGTCTAATAAGTGGCGGCAACCGGCCCCGTCAGATGCGGCACCCGGCAAGCGGCTCCTTGGTTCCTTGGTCTGTCCAGCGTAACCGACGCAGCGGGCGATAGATCGGCGGACGGATCGGGGCCTTGATGTGATCAGGGCCGGGATGGCGGTCGCAGGAGTGGTGACGACGAGGTGAGCCGTGATGGGCGGCAGTGGCGGGAGGTGGTAAGGATGGGTCAGTCATCGGCGCGGAACCGTGTTCGCTGGCCGGATTCGGCGCGGCTCGATGGTGCACGGCTGCGGCAGCTACGGCTCGCGAGGAACTGGACGCAGGGAACGCTTGCGCGCGGGGCTGGCGTGGCACAAGGCACGGTCATGCGCCTTGAGCGCGGCGCGGGTGCCGCGTGCCGTTGCGACACGGCAGCGCGGCTGGCGCGGGCGCTCGGTGCGGAATTTACGTCGCTGGTCGTTAAGGCGGACGGTTATTCCGGTTATGTCGCATACTGCTCTGGATGGCGGCGGTCAGGAATTGTAGTGGCGGATTCAGCTGGATTTGTTGTGGATCTGCTGGCGGCCCGGCAGGCGGGCGGCAGTCCTGACACGGGTTTACTCCGGCAGACCGGCTGGATGGTTCACCCGGATGCCCGCTGGCGGGAATTCCTTCCGCGCCAGTGGTCAATACCAGTACTGATTGACAGGCAATCACGACGAGGGGCCGAGCCGGGATGACGCGCGCGACGGCGGTCGCTGAGCTCAGCGTGCCCGCCGCTGGCGATAACTGCCTAGCGGTATTCCTGGCACCGCCTATTAATGACCGGGAAGCAGTCATGACAGGCGAATGGCCGTTACAGTCCTTTCTGGAGCTGGGTCCGCTGAAGGAGTCCGCCCGCTGTGCCCGGCAGCATGCGGCTGCGGTCATCTGGGAGTGGGGCCGCAGTGACCTGCAATTCGCGTGCGAGCTGATCGTGGGTGAGCTGGTGTCGAACGCGGTGCGGGCCTCACGGGTGCCCGGCCTGTTCACCCCGGTGCGGATATGGCTGCTGTCGGACAAGGAGAAAGTCCTGATCCTGGTCTGGGACGCCAGCCCGCTGCCTCCCTGCCCGGCGGCCGATCCCGATCCGCTGGCCGAGAGCGGACGGGGCCTGTACCTGGTCGGGCAGGTCAGCGAGCACTGGTCCTGGTATTACACGGCCGGCGGCGGGAAAGCGGTATGGGCACTGTGCAGCGAGGCATTCCGGTGACCGCCACGGTTCCGCCGCGCCGCTGCCCGGCGCAGCACGGCAAAGGCGCGGATATCACCGGCTGGAAAGGCCGCCGCATCCGCCGCGTCGCCCGCACGCTGCGCCGCAACATCGACCAGTGCCCCTGCCCGCCCGGCGCGGACTGCCCGGCGCTGGACGAGGTACGGCTGGTCGAGGCGATCGAACAAGCGCTCTGCGGGTGGTTCGATGACCCGGCGAAAGTCGCGGGCGCCGTGGGGACGATCACGCGAGCCATGTCCCAGGCCGCGCCTCACTCCACCGGCCGCGTACCACAATCATCCGAGTATGAGCCAGGCAAGGACATGGAGCTTTGAATGCTACGGCACTGTCGCCCGGGTGATCCTCAATTCCGCCATGCCGTGCGATGCGCGCGCCACCGTGCGGGCCGTAATCAGGCAGCGATAACCACGCTAGGAGCATGGAGAACTCGACAATGTCAACTATCACAGCAACAGAATCGGCGGCAGCCCGGACGACTCGCGCCGATATCCCGTCATTCCTGGAATTAGAGATTACCCAATTCTGCCAACTCAACTGCGCTCACTGCTATTCCGAAAGCGGCCCGCACGCCGGCCGTGGAACAATGACCGCCCAGGACTGGGAACGGGTCATCGATCAGGCGGCAGCGCTGAGAGTGGAGACGGTCCAGTTCATGGGCGAGCCGACCCTGGACCCTGACCTGCCCTGGCTGGTGCGGTACGCGCAGGCGGCGGGCCTGAAAGTGGACGTGTACACCAACCTCGTGCACGTCACCCCAGAGTTGTGGGAGCTGTTCAGCCTGCCGCGCGTGTCGCTGGGCTTTTCCTGGTACTCGGCCGATCCCGGCAAGCACGCCGAGGTGACCGGCAGCCGCGCCAGCCACGCGCGGACCAAGGCCAACATCCGGGAGGCACTGCGGCGCCACATCCCGCTGCGGGCCGGCATCGTGGAAGTCGTCGAAGGCCAGGGCATCGAGGAGGCAAAGGCCGAGCTTCGTGCCCTGGGCGTGACGAGCATGCGCGCCGACCGTGCACGTGGCGTCGGCCGGGCAGCGGGTGGCAAGGAGCCGGTCATCTCGGAACTGTGCGGGCGTTGCGGGCGCGGCCGGGCTGCGGTCGGCATGGACGGCCAGCTCACCCCCTGCGTAATGGGCCGGTTCCTGATCGTCGGCAACGTGAAGGACACCGCGCTGGGTGACATCCTGGGCGGGGACCAGTGGCAGCAGATTGTCGCCTCGGTCCCGCCGTTGGACGCCTGCGTGACCTGCACGCCTGCCGACAGCAACGACTGCAACCCATCCAGGAAGCTCTGAGTGAACTGGGAATCTCACGCTGACCGGCTCGCCAGCGAAGTCACCCATCCGCTGTCACGGTGGCGGCCTGCGGTCGCGACCGTGCCCCGGCACGTGTTCGTGCCGCGCTGGTGGGCCTGGTCGGCATCCGGTGACGGCCCCGGCGCCGATAGGTGGGAGTTGCGCGACGGCCCCGCCGATCCCGGTGCTTGGCTGGATGCAGCCTACGGCAACCGATCCCTGGTTACGCAGGTCGGGCCGCTGCATGCCGACCACGCCGGGACTGGCGACCGCCCGGCCGGGCTGCCCACCTCGTCGGCGACGTTGCCCGGCCTGGTTGTGCAGATGCTCAGGCACGCTTTGATCACCGATGCCATGGATGTGCTGGACGTGGGCACCGGATCGGGCTACGGCGGCGCAGTCCTGGCCAGACGGCTGGGAGATCAGCACGTCACGAGCGTCGATGTGGACGAGTATCTGACCAAGGCCGCTACCGAGCGGCTGCACAGCATCGGCCTGCACCCGGACGTGATCACCTGTGATGCGACCGGCTCACTGCCCGGCAGCTATGACAGGATCGTTTCCACGGTGGCCGTCCGGCCGGTGCCGGCAAGCTGGCTGGCCGCGTTGCGGCCGGGGGGCCGACTGGTCACCACGATTGCCGGCACGAGCCTGATCGTCACGGCTGACAAGACACCGGACGGCGGCGCGGCCGGGGTCACAGAGTGGGACCGGGCCGGGTTCATGCGCACCCGCACCGGGCCTGACTATCCGCCCGGTCTACGGGAACGGTTCGCCGCTATCCGTGACGCTGACGGCGAGCAGGTCAGCACCGGCCGCTATCCCGTGGTCAACGTGGCCGAGGCGTGGGAGTTGTACTCCACGCTGGGGGTCACGGTCCACGGCGACGTGCTGCATCACTACGAGAAATCGGGCGATGGGCAGCGGACGGCCTGGATGCTGCACCCGGACGGGTCGTGGGCACGCGCCACCGGCACCGGCGATGAGCCGCCCGTGGTTCACCAGTCCGGCCCACGTCGGCTGTGGGACATCCTGGACAACCTGCGCCGCACCTGGCTGCGGGACGGGTCGCTGTCCGCCTATGGGGCCAAGGTCACCGTCAGCCCTGACGGCGGCATTCACCTCAAGCGCGGACGCTGGCATGCAGCCATCCCGGCCGGCAGGTAGACGCCGAATCAAGCACGAAAAGTGTGGGCATTGTGCAACCCGGTCCAGGGGCTGCCCATTTACCTAATGGCCATATTCCCCTTCGGCGCCGACGACCGTGCCGCGGACCTAGGAGAGCTTGGCGAAACGGTTGGCGAAACTCGGGAAGCCGGGCGATCTTTGATCTGACCGCCCGGCATCCGCATGCCTGCGGTGCCCAGCCCTGACGGGCCGAGCCATGCCGTGTCCTCACGTCCAGAATACTTCCGCCCATAACGTCTGGCCGTCAGCAGAGGCATCGTGCCCGAGCTTGTCAGCCAGCGCCGAGACGATGGTGAGCCCGCGCCCGTACTCATCTTCGGGCCTGCTGTCAGGCCGGGGGTGCCACTGGCCGGTTCCAGTGTCGGATACCTCGATGCGTGCCCACCCGGTTTCAGTGCGGACGCAGACGGTGAACTCGCCGCCTTCGCCGGCCGGGGTGTGCAGGATGCTGTTGGTGATCAGTTCGGAGGCGATCAGTTCCATGTCGCCGGCGCGGGGAGTTCCTGCCAGAAGTCCGCGCACGAACCGGCGTGCGGATGGGACGATGGCCGACAGGCCGGGGAAGGTGACGGAGGTCTCCAACCCTGTTTCTCCTTACGCGAGCGATCAGACCTGAACGGCAAAGCTGAGTACTCAGCTTGCACCTGAGTACTCACCTTCGTCAAGCTTGTTCGCGTGCCTTCCCCCACGTACCAGCGCATCGCGGACGATCTTCGCCGCGCGATCATCGACGGGTCGCTGCCGCCCGGCGCGAAACTGCCCAGCCGGCATGAGCTTGCCCGCCGGTACGAGGTCTCTGACCGGGTGTCCGTCGAAGCGGTGCGGCTCCTGATCGCGGAAGGGTTCGTGGAGGCTCGGTCAGGGTCCGGCTCCTACGTCCGCCTTCGCCCGGAGCGGCAGCGGCTCACCCGATCGTGGTATACCGAGCGCAGCGGCGGCTCGCCCTTCCGCGCCCAGACCATCGCGGCCGGCCACGCGGCCGGCTGGGAAAGCTCCACCGAGCGCCTGCCGATGACGCCGGCCATCGCGGCACGCCTGAATGCTCAGCCCGGCGATCCCGCCATGCGGACCCGGTACACGTTCCTGTCCGACGGCGAGCCGGTCATGCTCTCGCTGAGCTGGGAGCCGGCCGAGCTGACAGAAGGCACGCCGATCATGCTGCCCGAGGAAGGCCCGCACGCCGGGCAGGGCGTCATCGACCGCATGGCCGCCATCGGTCAGCACATCATCCGCGCCGAAGAAACCGTGACCGCTCGCTCGGCCCTGGCCACCGAGGCAACCCGGCTCAAGATCCGCCCCGGCGCGACCGTGCTGACCATCGCCCGCATCTACTACACCGAGAAATGCCCGGTCGAGACGGCCGACATCATCCTTCCGGTTGAGCGGTACTCGCTCGTCTACGAGATTCCCGTCCGGTGAGGTCAGTCCCACAGGACTTGGCGCTTTCAAGTCCGCCGGTAGACCAAGGGCTTAGTCTTGTTGTTCGGGGGCAGCCTCATCCGTTGCTAGGTTGTCGTCTGCCCCAAACGGACATTAGAGGCTTACTATGCGAGTAGTAAGAACTTGTCCACCTGAGGATGTGACTATGCGTTGCCAGGTGCATGCGCAGAGTAAACTGAGGGGACGCTTCTTAGTGGACGAGAACAGGCCGCCTCACCCGCAAACTGAGGTCGAGATGGCCCTGGCTGCTACTGAGTCTGCTGGGCTTCTGATCAGATACCACCCGGTGGGGTTCGGCAGCCCAGGTAAGCAAGCGGGGTGGTATCACATCCACTGCGCTCGCCGCTGTCACGAGACTTTGCGGATAGATGCCCTGAAACTTGACAATATAACCAAGAAGCAGTTCTTCTTGTGGATCGGTACAGTCATATCAGAACATGATAAAGCGGATATTGAGGGGAGTTGATAGAATGTACGGGTTTCAGATCACAGTTATCCTCGGCGGGATCGAC
>Ga0137365_10002934_pt1 | contig 13550 bp, 10 predicted proteins | sample SagtaG_9_FD_104799 | JGI IMG/M metagenome (GOLD analysis project Ga0137365, IMG submission 104799) | Vadose zone soil microbial communities from Sagehorn Ranch, Mendocino, California, USA - Sage1_L_40_16 metaG | ecosystem: Environmental > Terrestrial > Soil > Vadose zone | place: USA...
CCGCCTCTCTGGGTTCCACCAAAGAGACGAGGGCGGCCAAAGAAGCAACCGGAGTCCGTGCCTCCTCTCGGCAAGCGACCCAGAGTTCGCCTACGCAAGGGGGGTTTATGTTTGATCACCGGATAGTGGGGTTCTACCTAATACATGAGAGGAAAATTGTATGGCATTTAAGGACGATGAAACACGCAAAGCGTATTTTCGAGCGTACAACAAAGGGTGGTATCAACGACACAGAGAGAGAATTATTCAAGACCGTAGACAAAGACAGAAAGATAGTCAAGACTGGTATAGAACGTATAAAAATACATTGCATTGTGTTGATTGTGGCGAAAAGCATCCTGCGTGTCTGCAATTTCACCACAAAAATAAAGAAGAAAAGAGTTTTACTATCAGCTATATTGCTGGGAGAGGTGTTGCTAGTATCGGCACGATACTCAAAGAGATCGAAAAATGTGAGGTCCTTTGTGGTAACTGTCATGCCAAACGTCATTGGAGAGAGATACATGAGTTCGATAGTTGGGAGGAAATATTAGGCCCAGAATAAAAGAAAAGAGCCGGTGGTCAGAATTGAACTGACGACCCGCGCATTACGAATACGCTGCTCTACCCCTGAGCTACACCGGCTAACTATTTATCCTTTGCGAAACGTCAAGGCATCTCGCTGACACAAGCGATTATAAACCCGAAGTTTTCTCTTGTCAAGCATTTTTTGGTAGTGACTCTGGAAAGGGGTGATACCCTAGGAGGGAGGAGGGGAAAAATAAAGGATATGCATAGTGCAAGCGGGAAAGCTATGAAAAATAAGCGGCGTATCGTATTTGAATGCAAAAGGGATCGCATATTGGTTTTCCAATCTTTTTGCGCCGGATTGGAATGAGTTATGTCTATCTGCCCTTATAACCCTATTATAATGCCAGGTGTCTATGGAAATGTTTCGACACTATACCATTCGCAATTACCACCCAATTACATTGCCTGCCAGACCTGCACTGTATGATCATAGCTGCCAGAGGCGATACGTGTGCCATCAGGCGACCAGGCTACGGCAATCACTTTATCGCTATGTTTGTCATAGGACACTGTTTTGCTACCGGTGGCAACATTCCACACCAGTACCGTCTTATCATCGCCGCTAGAGGCAACATGTGTACTATCAGGAGACCAGGCCACAGCTTCTACTGCAGCGGAATGCTCATTATAGCTGCTAATACGCTGTCCATCCTTGGCATTCCATATCTGGACACTCTGATCCTTGCCACCAGAAGCGATAGATTTGCCATTGGGAGACCAAGCCACAGCGAATACCGCTTTCGTATGACCTGTATACTTAAAAGCTAGCTTGCCTGTGGCAGCATCCCATACATGCACCGTACCATCATAGCTCGCCGAGGCGATGGATTTACCATCTGGCGACCACGCCACTGATCCCACACCGCCTGCGTGACCTTGATAAGAGAGAAGTTGATACCCTGTGCTGACCTCCCAGACCAGGACTATCTCATCTCTTCCTCCTGAAGCAATGCGTGTGCCATCAGGCGAACAGGCAACTGTATACACCGGGGTTGTGTGACCACGATAGGTATGGCTGGCTTTACCTGTGTGCGCGTCCCAAAGTTGTACGGTCTGATCATCACTGCCAGAGACAACAGAGTTGCTATGTGGAAGCCAGGCCAGCGACTCAACAGACTGGCTGTGACCAGGATAAATAGTGATCGTCTTGCCACTGCTAGCATCCCACACCTGGGCCGTCGTGTCCTGGCTACCGGAGACGACGTCTGTGCCATCAGGAGACCATGCTACTGCTAATACCGGCTTAGGATGACCATGATAGATATAGAAAGTTGTTCCAATAGGGACTTTTTGCCCTGAAGGAGGCGACTGCCATATAAGACCTCTGTTTGCCACAACTTCTGCTGCTGCCAAACCCACCAGGCCAACCAAACCAACTACAACCGCTCGTCGTGAAATACGTCCGCGTGGTCTGCTATCAGGTACAGGTAAACTCTCTTGCCGAGCAGGCTGAAAGGAAGATGCTGGACTATAGGGATCCTGAGGGGCTGGATATGCCGAAGGGAAAGTCGGTGTTATGGCAGAGTAAGAAGGGAGTTGACTATAAGGGTTTGGTGGACTCTGACCGCTTGGTACGTTGCTATAAGGGTTTGACCTATAAGCCGACTGCTGCGGAGGTGCCCAAACTGTGCGTTGGGTTGGGTCTACCGACGGAGTGTATGGACCCGATGGAGTGGATGATGTGCGTTGTGGAGAGTTGCTTGATGCAGGTGATGCGAGAGTACTTAGGATGGTGTTCGTTAGCTGAGATGCTTGCTCTAAAGCACCGGCAAAAGCACTGACACTAGGAAAACGTTGCTGCGGGTCTTTGGCAAGTGCCTTCAGCACTACTTGCTCGACAGCAGGGGAGATGAGTGGAACTTTTGCACGTAAAGATGCAAGGGAGGTAAACATATGCTGTGCAGCAATCTCAGTAAAAGACCCATGAAAAGGTGGTTCTCCACACAACCATTCGTAAACAACTATTCCTAGTGCATATTGATCGCTGGCTGGACGTGGCATTCCCTGAACAGCTTCAGGTGCCATATAAGTTATAGTACCTATCATATTCTGTAAATCAGTGTCTCTGTGTAAACTTTGTGCGATCAAGGCAACACCAAAGTCACCTAACAGAACTTCGTTATTTCGTCCTATAAGCATATTCTGCGGCTTGACGTCGCGATGGATTAACTTTTGATCGTGTGCATACTGCAAGGCAGAGGCTACCTGATTGACATAGGGCACAATAATGTCTAGTGGTAGGAGCTTGCCTTTAGGATGACGCTGGCGGAGGTTGCCATTAGGAGCGTAGTTCATCACAAGATACGGGACATCTTTCTCTACACCAAAATCTAGAAGTCGCACAATGTTGGGATGTTCTAGGCGTGCAATGGTACGTGCCTCGATGCGAAAGCGTTCGAGGTCAGCTTTGTCCAATTGGTTATAGTGTAATATTTTGACAGCAGCTAAAGTTCCGAGATGAATATGCTCACCAAGATAAACTTCAGAAAAGCTTCTTCTTCCCAACGGGCGGGTGAGGCGATAGCTGCCAAATTGTTGTCCTACACGGTCTGTATCCATTTCATCCTCCTTCGGAAGTACTCCGTCAGCGGGAAACGGTGATGATTTGAGGGGTGTGGACACATCAAGAGGCTCAACATCTGCCAAAGGGGTGTTACTCAGATGTTTTGTCTCAGCAGAAGAGATGATACTCCCTTGCATACGTCCACATTGTCCACAGAACCGAGCACCAATGGGAAGCGCTGAGCCACAAAATTTACAGTACTGCATAGCCATTCCTCCGTGGAGAGAATGCCCCATTGCATCCCTTCGCTGGCTTCATCTGGGGCATATTGGATACCAGTGCAGTGTAGCACAAGAACCTGTCATCATCTAATTGCGTCCTTTTGCCTTAGTGCGAAACCCTGTCTATGTCCTCTTTGCTTCCTCAGTAGGTTAGGTATCTAAAAACACGTAAGCCTGCTGTAGTAAGCCTTTGTAAACTAACGGTTACGTTCAACCCATTCGCTAAAAATTGGTGCTGCTATTTGATAGTTGCCGTCAACATATAGCACGAGGTCACGCTTGAGTAACGTTTGTAAGGTCTGCTGAACAGTTTTCTCATCCAGGCTACTCTGTCGAGCAATATCCTGGAGGTTACCCTTGTCTAGACTTCTCAGAGCAATCAAGCATGTGCGCTGATCCAGCTCAGTACGCTGCCACAAATCGCGAAAATAGGTGTCCCACCAGCTTTCCAGAACCTGGTGCATTGCTACTTTTACATCCTCGCTTGCAGCTTGATCGCGTTCGTTAGTATTCAGGTGATCGATCAGTGCTGAGCAAATGGCCTGGATCAGGAATGGATGGCAGCCTGTCACTTTGATAATCTCCTCGGCGACTCCCTGACCAAAAATCTTCTCACTGGGAAAATCAGCCTGTGGTTCGGTGATAAGTTTGTGTGCTTCTGCTGGTTTCAGAAAGCTAGCCTTAAGTGTCTGGACGTTGACAAAGTAATGCGCCCAATTGATATCTGTCTCGCTCCCCATTTCGCTCACGCCTCGTACACCGCTGAACAGTAAAGCCAGTCGTGGGCGGTTTTGGATGACACTGCGGCACCAATCCAGGAGCAAGCCTAGATTGAGATAGCCAGCTTGCCCAGCTTCTTCTAACTTCTCAAACTCGTCGAGAGCAAGTAACAGTGTGTAGTCCTGTTGTGCCAATGCAAGTTCCATGTCTTTGAGCCATCTATCGAAGGAAAGATAGATAGCCGCCTCGTTAGCTGCTGTTTGTAGCAGAGCAGGATCCAACTTTTTCACCTGCATACCTCTAATCTGCATGACCTTGAACATCTCTTCAGCGATAGTATAAAGGAAAGCAGTGGTACTGGAACAGATGCCTGGAGCTTGTAAGTCAAAGGTAATGGGTAGATAACGAGAACCAAGCAGTTTAGGCAATTGCTTGAGTGTACTAGTTTTGCCCATGCGCCTCTCACCTGTTAGAAAAAAAGTAGGACGGCCATTTTTCTTGCTCAAGGAGTTCTCCAATAATTGCACCAGGTCGCGACGACCGACGAAGAGGGTATCGCTCTGTTTGAGAACTTCGCCTGGACTGAATGGATTATCAATCTGACCAATTTCCAGGGGAGCCTGGGTGAGTGAATTTTGCTCCTGCTGAGCCATTGCTAGCCATTTAGCGACCACGTCGCGCAAACGCTTATTTAGCCTGGCGTCTCCAAAATTAATGTTGAGGTTAATGGATGATAGGTTGGCTATCATGTCCTCAAGGGCCCTGCGTCGAGTTCGCCGATCAAGTGGACTACAATAGCGTGCAGCATCACGGCTGGCATCACTTAAACGAGCAAAAGATGTCATCCACTGTGGAACTATCTGCCTCACTTCCTGAGATAAAATTTGCTCAAGTCGATAGGAAGCCTGGGCAATATCGCGCAGGCTATTACGCGCTTCCAGTTCATGAACGGCAATCTCAAGTAAAGCGATCTGAGCTGCCCCGACTTGCTGTGGTCTTTGTGCCACAATAAAGGCTATCTCCTTGCGTGCCAACTCAGGATTCTGTCCAACCGCGGTAAGAAGAGTACGTCTCAGGCCTGGGAGAGGCAGAAAGACATGCTCATCCCAGTAGAGCGAAGACTTTTGTAAGTGAGTAAAAACCCGGTCGGGCTTCTTCTGACAGGCATAACGCGCTCTCAGTCCTGAGAGGCTGCTCACAGGGTAAAGCGGCAGTCTGTAGTATCCTACTATGTAGGTCACTATAAATGTCATAGCTACCTCTATACCTCCTGAGAAGCTTCTTGTTCCTCCCGCAATACTCCACGCTGTTCCTGCCACAATTGCGCCGATGAATCCTCCTGGAATACCCCATGTGTCGCCGCCCGCAACACCTCCTACGAGGCCCAATGCTATGGCTACCGTGATGCCGCCCACAATGCCTAATTGAGTGTTGCCAATAAGGCTGCCTGTAATACCTAACGCCAGCTCTAAGACGATACCTAGCCGGATATCGCCGACCATACCAGCTAAAGTTCCCCAGCCGATACTTAAGGCTGTAGCCCATGCCGTAGCTGATAAAAAACTCGTCACGTTTGGATATGACCCTAAAAAACCCTCGCTCGAAAAATAGCTGGAGAGGATAGCTTGTACAAGAAGTGCCAATGGATAAGAAACAAGGAATGTTGGCAAGGCTAACCTGAGCATTGGACGAACCCGTCCTGAGAGGCTTTTTATCTCAAATTCACTGGCAAAACGTGCAGGCTGGAAAAAGCAGTAGAATATCCAGGTTAAAGGCTCGAATAATAAATAGCGCAAGGCCAATTCTAAGTACCTCATCGGCTACCTCACAACTGCTCTGTATGTTTCCTCTAACCGCTTCTCGAAATCAAGCCAGTATTTATGTGTGTCGGGAAGGTAAATTTGGGGATCTGTCTGGGCAGCCAATTTGTCTTCGTACAGCATCTTGCCTCGCAATTGCAAGCGTATTGGTAACCGTTGTTGCTCGCTTTCCCGCACATATTCAAGCAAATAGCCGCGTTCTTTGTCAGTAAAGCCAGCCTGAGCACTTTTAACCTTAGCAAAATCCTCGGCTTCTTGCACACTAAACGGTTTGAGGGTGATCTGCATGAAGATGTTGAAGAATGGACTGGTTTTAACATGGTCGCTCACCATATCTATCAGCGGGCTTTTACTGGCGGTCACCAACCCTAAACCAGCCTGCGCTATCGCTCTTAAACCGGTGAAGAAGTTTAGATCAAATACTTGTGCTTCGATCAGACCCTCAAACTCATCAATGCAAAGAATAGGCGTCTGATTTTGCTTGACCAGATTTTCTACAGCCTCCTGTAGCGTATCAAGTCCCACGGTAATAGAGTCAGCGATGACAGTGGTAACTCCAAGTACCTCTAGTGCTTTGGTCGTAAACCCTGCTATCGTTCTGCACTTTGGCAGAGATGCATCCAGGTAGCCAACACGAAAGGAGGTACCAAGTTGCGTTGGGGCAACAAGCTTCAGGTAAGTCATTAGCCAGGTTTTACCAATTCTGCGCGGACCAACGATTGAGGTGGCATTACCCTTACGTGTGCGATTGATTAATGTTGTTCGTTCATACGCTCTCCCAAGAAACTCGCCGGGGTTGGGTAAGGGTTCGTTAAAGAGAAAGATGCCAGGAGCAGGTTGAGGAGGATTTCCTGCTGTCGAGGTAACAGAAGTTGATGGGGATGCGGAGCCATGAGAAGCGTAAAGGAAAGGCAGTGCAAGGAAGGCACATACGCCACTCAGTATAGTAAAGACTGCGGACATAACATTGGATAAGTGACCCCAAATACTCCATATCCAAATAGCAGCACTACTGACCAATAAAATAAGAGCAACGATCATGACGACCGGTCGTACCCAATGAGGCAACTTGCCTTTTAGAGCCTGAGTTCGTTGTTTATTGGGCCGCTGTGTCTGCGTTTTCATGTTACCCTGTCCTTCCTATGCTGAAAATATTGGGAAGTTTCGATGAAATTATAACATGCTACTGCATAGGTGTACATAAGCGATGTATCAAGAATATACAAACTCAAAGGAGAAAAAGTTTTCTAAGGGCGCAGTTATGAGTTTTTCAAAATTCAAACGGTATGACTATGGTTCCACGGCAATCAAACCATACCGAACGGCAAAGCGGACCAACTGCGTACTGTCATGTAAACCCAGTTTTTCCATCACGTTAGCACGATGAGCCTGCACCGTCTTGATGCTCAAGACCAGCATATCCGCAATCTCCTGATTTGTGCGACCTTCGGCGACCAATTTTAGCACCTCTACTTCTCGTGGTGTCAAAACGCGTAGTTCTTGTGCGAGATTTTCCGCCTGCATTGTATCCTGGTGCCGAAGAGATGTTGCCGGTGTGTCTGAAGGTTGTGCCACATACGCACAAATCAGAGCCTTCGCCAGTCCTGAATATCTGACGCTCACCCTAATGTCAGGTTCAAGGTGACGATCACCAGGCGCTCTGCAAAAACGACGCTGGGAGTGAGAGAGCGGACCAGTACATTATCCGTATACGTACCTGTCTCCAGGTTGCTTATGTCCACAGCTAGCGTTATCTGTCCCGGTGTCTTCCCTTGCTGTGGTTCGATCAACAGCCATGGGACATTAGTCGAGGCTCCCCACGTCAATTGACCGGTTACCTTGATGGGGTCTAAGTTCAAGACCTGTACATTTTGCTGAGGAACTTCGCGATCCTCGACTTTAGCGGTGAAGACAATATTGGTTGGATCCACTCCGAGAACGGGCAACACCGCACCTGGATATTCACGGTTGCCATTGCGGTCGATGGAGAAGGCCATCACCGTCCTCGCATCTGGTGGCAGGCGGAACGGCTGCTGGTATACCGTAAAGGTCTGTACATCAGTGGTGTAGTAGGTGTATAAGACGCCAGAACCACCAGGGTTATCTACCGCAGAGATGCTCACCTCATCTCCATCAAGAGAAATGGTTGTTTGGGGTGGTGTTATATCCTGGCTCTCAGCTGGACCTAAAATGGCGGTTGGAGGAATCTCCTGTATTGGGCTATTATCATCTACTTGTAGGAGGAGTACAGTCACTGGTGGGGACTCGTGGGTGTTGTAGACAAGCTGGGCACGGCTCTGTTCGGTCATGGGAATAGCATGAAAGAAGATGGTGTCGAGTCTAGCATTTACATTAAATGCCGTGAAGTAAATGTCAACGGCACTGGGAGCTCGCCCAAAGAAAGTATGGGTATAGACTCCTGGCTGAGTGAAGAAGACCGAGGTGAAATTCAGCCCAGGATTGTAGCTCGCCCCTGGAATCGAAACCTCGTAGAGGTTAGGCAGTTCCTGACCGTATTCACTACGGAGACCTTGCTCTCGATCTTCACGCTCTTGCCGACGAGCAATCCTACGTTCTTCATCTATTTCCTCGCTCTCGATATAGCGACCAATGCGATGACCTTGCTCGTCAGTGATCTCCACATCAACCGGGCCGCGCACCCGTAGGAGCCAGCGATCTGCTCTGGAAGCATCACTTTCCGCTGGATTATCCTGTTGATGACGAGTAGCCGTATTGTCTTGCATGATATATGCCTCCTTCTCTCAATAGGGGATTTCGGTCACATTGGCAGGTGACTTGAACGTTGCCGCTACCTGGGTCTGGCTTGTGACCGTGCCATCAAGCAACCCCGCGATCAAGTTGTGTACCTCCGGTCTGGTAGTGATGGCAAAATGCTCTACATGATCGTTCGGATTATCCAGAATATACACTTGATCGTCATTTGGCGCGATAACCCCTACCAGACCATGATATGGAACCGTCGAATCGCCATCACCATGAATAGGATCATAGCGCACAACAGGAACACATTCAGCAGGGTTGACAGGTAGACCAGTTTGCATGGCAAATTGACAGGCATCTGATTGTCCCATATAGATGTGAACAGCCACCACGGTGTCCATCCTGCCCTTGCTGATGATACGGTGGTGCGGGACGGTATTCGTACCGGCTTGGAAGTTCCCCATGGGTACGCTGAGGCCGGTAAAGAAGGTTTCCGCCCGGTTTGTCAGTGTCATATTGTGATTGGCCTGCAACCAGGCCACACTACCCGGATGGTTGATAATGGGAGCCTGCCTGTCGTCGCGGATGTAGGAGCGATGAAATGAGCCTCCGCGGTTCACGTCATCCGCAAACCAGTCGTCAGTGCTGGGGAGTTGGAAGTAAGCTGTTCCCCAGTTTTGGGCGAGCTTCTCTGTCTCCCACTCAGTGAAACCCACCGTTAGCGGCCCGAAGCCGAGGCCAAAGCCCCATGTATCACCCATAGCGAGAATCTTGAGAGGCAGAATAATGCCCTCAAAGCCGCCACTGATGCTGATCACCTGATCCACTTTGTTGGCAGCAGCAGGAGAAGACAGGTAGTAGGCACGGGCAACCAGTCCGCCAAGGCTATGCGTGAGCAGGGCCACTTTCTGAATGTGCGCTGCCTGTACCTCGGGACGATGCAGCACGCTATCCACAAAAACTCCCAGTTTAGCCGCTAAATCCGGTAGATCGCCACGCCAGTCATAGGGGAAGAGGTAGAGACCATTAGAACCTTGATTCGTAGGCCGATGTGGACCACCGGGATCAGTAGTGAGGAAGTTCATCAACGAGTTGTAAATTGGGTTGTTGATAAGGCCACCGGCACTGAGATTGACCTGACCCAGGACAGTACCTTTGTCAATTTGCGGGAAGAGGGTGTTGTGTCCACTGGCATCGAATTGCAAAACGTCAAAGTAATGGTTGCCACGATTCGCATCTGGCGTATCTGCCACCAGATAGCCCACTGCCTCTGGGCCAATCCATACACGAGGGCCGGCAGGATCGAATGCCCACGGCTTGAAAATGTCGAATGGACCGGGTCGGTAATCAAACGTTTCATCGGTATGGACGACCGGCGGGCATGTCTCGCAAATGTCGGGAAATGCATGCGTATCGCCCAGGAACTCATGTCGAAAAGGCCCGCTTGTATCCAGCGAACTACCACTGGTGCCAGGAATAAAAATGATGGGAATGTTGAGTGTGGTCAAGGTTCCCTCCTTACTCTGTAGTTGTGCTTTGCGCAGAACAGCTAAAAAATGCACTATAGACATCCACTCCTGTTCTTTTTCTGAACGCAGGGGATCGCATTTTTTAGATGGCAAATATGCACATCTCTCTCTCGACGCTTCTCACAGCTATTGGTATAATGACTTTAGACAGTTTTGTTAAGGAGAGCTACCTTGTCATCTATACACGGCAACCTGATTATTGGACAATCTGGCGGAGCGACTGCCGTTATTAATGCCAGCCTCGTAGGAGCAGTCGAGGCCGCTATGCAGCAAAAGCGCATTGGTAATATTTATGGGATGCTGTATGGCATCGAAGGGCTGCTCAAGGAAGATATTATTAATTTGCGACAGCAGCCTGCCGATATCTGGTCCCGCCTGCTCACAACGCCATCGGCTGCGCTTGGTTCGTGTCGCTATAAGTTGCAAGATACTGATCCTGAGCGTGTTATTGCTCTTTTCCGTCGCTATAACATTCGCTATTTGCTTTACATTGGTGGCAACGACTCGGCAGATACGACTCACCGGCTGGCCCAGGCAGCCCAACAGATGAATTATGATCTACAAGCGATCAGTATTCCCAAGACCATTGATAATGACCTGCCCTCCACCGACCATTGCCCTGGCTATGGGAGTGCCGCTCGCTTCATCGCTCTGGCGACTATGGATTCGGCGATGAACACCATCTCTATACCCTGGCATTATCCGGTTAAGGTTATCGAAACGATGGGGCGTGACGCTGGTTGGCTGACAGCAGCTTCAGCCCTGGGTAAGCGTGATGAGTTCGACCCACCGCATATCATCCTGTTACCGGAACACGCTTTTCACGCGGAAAGATATCTGGCACAGGTTGAGGCGGCCTATCGTCGCCTTGGCTATGTCATCATCGTTGCTGCCGAAACGATTCATGATGAGCAAGGACACGCCCTCGGAGCTACAGGACAGGTAGGTACCGATGCCTTTGAGCATCCATTGCTGAGCGGCACGGCGCAATATCTGATAGAATTAGTAAAGCAGCATTTGAAGCTGCGGGCACGTTTTGATAAACCAGGTGACTTGCAGCGTATGGCATCCTGTTGCATTTCACGTACCGATCAGCAAGAGGCATATCTGGTAGGACAGATGGGAGTTCAGGCCTTGATGAATGGCGAAAACGACAAAATGGTCACGCTGGTCCGTCAGAGTGGACAAAGCTATACCTGCACAACCGGGCTGGTTGAGTTGGAAAAAATTGCCAACGTCCAGCACCTGCTGCCTGAGCATTACCTGGATGAGAGCAAAACGATGGTAACGCCAGCCTTCTACGACTATGCGTTACCGTTGATTGGCGATCCCTTGCCACATCATGCCTCATTGGAAAAGACGAGAGTACGCGTATGAGAACACTGGAGCGAGCTATCGTAGTCGTTCTTGACGGGGTAGGGGTAGGCGCGAACCCTGATGCACCAGCCTATGGTGACGATGGAGCCAGTTCACTTGAACACTGTGCGCAAGCCATCGGTGGGCTATCACTTCCCCACCTGGGGAGTATCGGCCTGGGCAATATTACGCTCATCGAGGGAACGCCGCCAACCGCTTCAGCGGAGGGAGCCTTCGGGCGCATGGCCGAGGCGGCAGCAGGCAAAGATAGCACTACAGGTCACTGGGAGATGATGGGCGTCGTTCTGCAAAAACCATTGCCTACTTACCCCAACGGCTTTCCCGCCAACCTAGTAGAGAACTTCGAGCAGGCGATTGGGCACAAAGTCATCGGCAACAAGGTTGCATCTGGCACAGAGATCATTCAAGAGTTGGGTGAAGAACACCTGCGCACAGGAAGCCCTATTCTTTACACATCAGCCGACAGTGTCTTTCAAATCGCCGCACATCAGGAGGTGATCCCATTAGAAGAGCTATACCATATTTGTGAGATTGCCCGTAATATGCTCACAGGTTCACACGCCATCGGTCGCGTTATCGCTCGCCCGTTTATTGGTAGCCCTGGCCATTTCAAGCGTACGGAGCATCGCCGTGACTTCTCACTGGCTCCAGTGGGTACCACGTTGCTCGATCTGCTCAAGGCCAGCGGCAAAGACGTGATCGGCATTGGCAAAATTGAGGACCTGTTTGCCGGACGCGGCCTGACGGAACGTGACCATAGCGAGACCAACTGTGACGGTATGGCAGCCACGCTCACATGGCTGGAACGAAACTTTCATGGGCTGCTTTTCGTCAACTTAGTGGAGTTTGATATGCTTTGGGGCCATCGGCGTGATAGCGAAGGCTATGCCCAGGCGTTGCGTGACGTGGACAATTGGTTTGCCCAGGTACAACCTGTAATGCGCCCAGGGGATGCCATTTTCTTCACCGCCGACCATGGCGTCGATCCCACTTATCGCGGCACCGACCATACTCGCGAACAGGTACCTGTGCTGGCATATGGAGAACCCATTCGGGCCGGTGTGAATCTCGGTACCCGTTCTACTTTTGCTGATCTGGGTCAGACGCTAGCAGAGGCTTTCAACGTTGGACCTCTGGGGGCTGGCACCAGCTTTGCACATGAGATAGGTTTGCTGGCATGACTGAGACGCAACGCAACAATGCACCAGGGCGCTCACAAGGTGTATTAAGAGGTGAACGCATCTTCCTGCGCCCCCCTACGATGGACGATGCTTCGCGCATCTTTCATTGGGAACGCGACGACGAGGTATGGCGCTATGACCCACATCGTCCTTACTCAAATAGCATAAGCGAGTTCCTGCCTATCTTTGAGCGCAATTATGTGCAAGGCAACGGACGCCAGTTCTGGTTCATCATCGAGGATGAACACCATATTCCCATCGGCACAATCACCTATTTTAATCTTGATTACCGCATGGGGCAGGTGGAAATCGGCCTGGGCCTGGGCGACAAAACACGTTGGGGCAAAGGGTATGGCCCGGAGGCTATTCGCACCCTGGTGCAATACCTCTTCACCCTCCCCGGCTTGAATCGCGTTTATGCCGAGACCGCCCTTGTCAATCACCCTTCACGCCGCGCCTTCGCCAAAGTTGGCTTTGCGGAAATCGGGCAGATTTACGATCCACGCAACTCAGGTACACCCTGGGTCCTGCTGGAAATTTGGAAGAGGAGAAAATAAATATGAGTACACAACAGAGTATCGTTGATCCCAGTATTTTCAAAGCCTATGATGTCCGTGGCATCTACGGCGAGAATTTGACCGATGAGGTGGCTTATCGTATAGGGCGAGCTGCCGGCGTGTATTTGAATGTGCCGGAGATCGCTGTAGGCCGCGATATGCGCCTCTCATCACCCCAACTCGCCGATGCACTGATGCGCGGCATCACCGATCAAGGCACCAATGTCGTCGATGTGGGCATGGTCACCACCGATGCCCTCTACTTCGCCGTCGGCAAATTCAACTACCAGG
>Ga0137365_10002937_pt1 | contig 13548 bp, 11 predicted proteins | sample SagtaG_9_FD_104799 | JGI IMG/M metagenome (GOLD analysis project Ga0137365, IMG submission 104799) | Vadose zone soil microbial communities from Sagehorn Ranch, Mendocino, California, USA - Sage1_L_40_16 metaG | ecosystem: Environmental > Terrestrial > Soil > Vadose zone | place: USA...
AATGGTGTCCACCGTCCACACCGGCGCCGCGCGCCAGTCGTCCATATGGTCGACCATGATCTTGACGCCCTCCTCGAAGCTCATGGTGGGCTCCCAGCCCAGCGCGCGTCGGATCTTCGAGATATCAGCGTGCGTGCGATCGGGCTCCCCTGGCCGCTTCGGAACGTGCACCGCGGGCCCGCCCAGGAGCTCGACCAGGCGGTTGACGCTCTGGGGCGCGCCCGCGCCCACGTTGAACACCTCGCCGGCCGAGCGCGATTGCGCCGCGAGGAGATTGGCCCGCGCCACGTCGGTGACGAAGACGAAGTCGCGGGTCTGCGTGCCGTCGCCCACGACCGTGAAGGGCTGGCCATTGAGCTTCTGCGCAAGAAAGACACCGAACACCGCCCCGTAGGTGCCTGACGTTCGCGAGCGAGGACCATAGGCATTGAAGTACCGGAGCGACACGACGGGGAGGCGGTAAACCTGCCCCCAGTGCAGCGCCATGGTCTCGCCCAGATACTTGCTGAGGGCGTACGGATATTCCGTGCGAATCGGCGCCGTCTCCGGCGTGGGATAGACATCGGCGATGCCATAGCAGGACGACGAGGCGGAATAGATGAACCGCTCCACGCCGGCCGCCCTCGCCGCCTCGAGCGCCCCCAGCGTGCCCATGACATTGGCGCGCAGGTAGCGCTCGGGGTGCTCGATCGAGGGCACGATATCCGCAAGAGCCGCGAAGTGGAAGACCCAGCCCGCCCCCGCGAACTCCGGGGCCATGCGCGCGCCGTCGCAGACGTCTGCCGCGACCACCTTGAGCTGGCGGGAGCCGCGATGGTGGGCGAGGTTGTCGGGACGGCCCGTGCTGAAATCATCCACCGCCACCACGTCGTGGCCTTCCGCGAGCAGAAGGTCGACCATGTGGCTCCCGATGAAGCCGCCCCCGCCCGTGACCACGCTCCGGGGACGCGCCAACGCTAGCTCGCTCGGAGGGGGGCTCCGCCCCCCTTCCGAAGCCTCCCCCCAGGGAGATGGCGCCGGCAAAGCCGGCGCTCGAAGCGGAACCATCTGGCTCGCGAGGAATCCGGAATCATCTGGCCACAGTCCTAGCGCAACCCCGCCGCCTGGATGGCCTTGACGTTGTAGTACTCGACGGCGCCGACGGGATCGGGCACCCGGCCCGCGGCGAAGGCCCGGCAGAGATCGCGGACGGCGTCCTCGATGGTGCGCTTGGGAACGAAGCCGAGCTCCCGCCGGATCTTCTCCGAGGAGATGTGATACGAGCGCAGATCATCGGACGGCGTGGTGACGATCTCCACTTCCTCTCGGCCCGGCACTTCCCGGCGGACCACGTCGCGAACGATGGCGGCGATCTCGGCCACGGTGTGATTCTGGTAGCCGGCATTGAAGGTCTTGCCCGCGATGAGGCCATCGGGCACCTCGAGCAGCATGGCGTAGAGGTCACACACATCGTCGATGTTGATGTTCGGTCGGCGCTGGCTCCCGCCGAAGACCGTAATCTTCCCGTTCACCACCGCCGACATGGTCAGGATATTGACGGTCAGATCGAGCCGCAGCCGCGGCGAATAGCCGCAGACGGTCGCAGGCCGGATCGTCACCGTCGTGAACCCGGGCGCCTGGTGCTTGAAGAGCAGCGGCTCGCACAGGCCCTTGTACTTGTTGTAGTCGGTGAGCGGCACCAGCGGGTGCTCTTCGGTGACGTTCTCCGCGTCGCTCACGCCGTACACGCTCGACGTCGAGGCGTAGATGAAGCGCCGCACCCCGGCCTCCCGGGCCGCCATCACCATGGGCTCGAAGCACTCGAAGTTGATGGTGCGGCTCAGCCGGGGATCCAGCGCGAAGCTCGGATCGTTGGAGATGCAGGCGAGATGGATGACCGTCTCGTGCCCAGGAAGCGCGCGCCGCAGGAGGGCTTCGTCGCGGATATCGCCGGTGATCCGTCGGAGCCGGTCGGAGTCCGCGGGTAGATGGTCGCCGAAGAGAAACAGATCGAGCGCGGTCACGTCGTGCCCGGCCTCGAGAAGCCTCGGCACCAGCACCGCGCCCACGTATCCCGCGCCGCCCGTGACGAAGACGCGGCTCATCCGAGCGGTCTCCGCCGCACCTTGATGTCCCAGAAGAGCCGCGCCACCGTCTTGAGTGCCGTGGCCACATTGCGCGTAGTCACGGCGCTGGAGGCGCCAAACCGGCGCGCCTGGATATACATGGGCACCTCGACCGGGCGAAAGCCGGCGGCGAGGGCGCGCACGAGCATCTCCGTGAGGAAGACGAAGCCCCCCGTGGTCACGCGGAGCGTCCGGAGCACGCCCGCCGGGTAGATGCAAGGCCCCTGGTAGTAACGGAGATCGAACCCGAAGAGGAAGTTGACGGTGTTCGTGAACGTGCGGGACAGCTGCTGGCGCACCCAGGGGCGGCTGTCCTGATTCACCGTGAAGGGTACCACGAGGTCCGCCTTGCCGATGGCCTCGAAGATGGCGCGCACGGAGGAGGGCTGAATCTCGTTGTCTCCGGGGATAAGCGCCACGTAGGTCTTGCTGGCCAGACCGGCGCCGTGGCGATAGGCCGCCGCGAAGCCGAGAGCCGGCGCATTGTGCACGACCTTCACGCCTCGGAGCTTCGTCACAAGCCGCTCCGCGAGGGCCCCGGTGCCGTCCGTGCTCCCGTCGTCGACGATGATGAGCTCGTAGTCCTCCGTGATGCCCTCGAGGGCCTCGAGTACGGTCTCGACGCACGCTTCGAGATTGCCCTCCTCGTTCCGTGCAGGAATCACGACGGACAGGCTGTTCAAAACGGCCCCTCGAAAGGTTTCGTGCTCGAGCCGGCGAGCCCGGCGGAGGCGCCGCGACTCAGCGTGTACCGAACGGCGGCGTGGATCTGGCGCGCGCCGGGGTAGAAGCCGGGCTCGAGGGCCTGGCTCGAAGGCACGGGGCTATCGGGCCATGTCACCCGGACGGGCGGCGCCTTCAGCGCGCCGAAGGCGTGCTCGGCCGTCACGGCGAGGAGCTCAGCCGACACGCCGCACGGCCCCCAGTCGGCATCGGCCACGACCAGCCGCCCCGTGCGGCGCACGGAGGCCAGCAGCGTCTCGCTGTCGAGGGGCCGCAGAGTGCGGAGATCGAGGACCTCGGCCGAGACGCCCTCGCCGGCCAGCGCGCCGGCGGCCTTGAGCGCTTCTCCGACGTACGGACCTACCGCTGCCACCGTGACATCGGTCCCCGCGCGCACGACGGCGGCCTTGCCGATCGGCACTTCGTAGTAGCCGTCCGGCACCTCGCCGTCCTCTTCGTGTAGCCAGCGGTGCTCGATATAGATCACGGGATCGTCATCTTCCACCGCCGCGATCAGGAGGCCCTTGGCGTCGTGGGGCGTGGCGGGCACCACGACCTTGAGCCCCGGGATGTGCGCGAACGTGCCGTGATGGCTCTGGGTGTGCTGGGGACCGTTGCCCCAGCCGCGCCCCACGATGGCGCGGATCACCAGCGGGACTGGATGAGCGCCGTGGAACATGGCGCGCCACTTGGCCGCGTGATTCACGATCTGGTCCATGGTCAGCATGGTGAAGTCGATGCGCTGGTGGACGAAGATCGGCCGCAGGCCGCGGAAGGTGGCACCGACGCAGATACCGGTGACGGCGCTCTCGGAGAGCGGGATGTCGAAGGCGCGGTCGGCTCCGAATTCGTCCGCCAGCCCCACCGTGGTGCCGAAAATGCCCTTGACGTCCGGAACGCCTATTCCCAACACGAAGACGCGCGCGTCTTTTCTCATCACCTCGACCGTCGCAGCGCGCACGGCTTCCCTAAACTTCATAGTAGGCCGGCTTCCAGGAGGGCTCAGGCCAGGGCGCCCGTCGGGCGTGGGCAAGGGCGTCCTCGATCTCGCGCATGACCGCCGCCCGGATACTGCGGTCCTCCTCATCGGTCACGAGGGAACGCATGCGCAGGATCGGGCAGCGCGCCTTCCAGCCCTCTAGCTCCTCGGCGGGGCGGAAGCCTTGCGCCACATCATCATTGGGACCGCAATGCTCGAGCCAGCGATAGGTGGAGCACTCGATCAGGCTCGGCCCGTGGCCGCGCCGCGCGCGGTCGGCGGCGACGGCGGCCGCGCGGTGCACGGCGAGGGCGTCATTTCCGTCCACGAGCTCGGACGGGATCCCGTAGGCCTTCATCCGCTCATGGATCTCGACGGGCGGCTGGCGATCCTTGAGAGGCGAGAAAGCGGCCCAGAGATTGTTCTCGCAGACAAAGACGACGGGCAGCCGCTTGAGGGAGGCGAAGTTGAGGCACTCGTGCCACGGCCCCTCTTCGACGGCGCCGTCGCCGAAGACGGCGACGGAGACCTGGGCCCGTCCCAGGATGCGGTCGGCGAGAGCGCTGCCCACGGCATGGGACATCCCGCCTCCCACGATGGCCGAGGTGCCCATGACCCCGGCGTCAACGTCGATCAGGTGCATGGAGCCACCCCAGCCTCCGCTACAGCCGGTGGCGCGGCCGAACAGCTCATCGACCATGGCGCGTAGACTCCCGCCCTTGGCGAGATACCAGCCGTGCGAGCGATAGTTCGCCGCCACCACGTCCTGTCGCCCGAGCGCGGCGCAGACGCCGGCGGCAACCCCTTCCTGTCCAATGTAGAGATGGGTCGGCGAGCGGATCTCCCGATCCGGATAGATCGCCGCGATCGTCTCCTCGACCATTCGCATCCGAAGCATGGCCTCGTAAAGCGAGCGCTCGAGGCTCATCGCGAGTAGAACTCCGTCACCTGCTCCACGACGTAGTCGAGCTGATCGAAGGTCAGATGCTGGTGGGCCGGGAGCGTGACGATCTCGCGGGCCTGCCGCTCGCAAACGGGGAAGTCCCCAGGCTTGTAGCCCAGGTCCTTGGCGGCCGGCTGCAGATGGACGGGCACCGGATAGTGCACCTTCGCTTCGACGCCGCGCTCGACAAGAAACCGGACCAGTCCGTCGCGGTCCTGCGCCTGGACCACGTAGGTCAGGTACGCGTGGCGGACCCCCGGTCGACGCGGAGGCACCGTGATGTGCGGCGCGAGCGGCGCGAGTCCGGCGTCGAGGCGCCGCGCGTGCCCGATCCGGCGCTCCGTCACCGCCCCCGTGGTATCCAGCAGATGCAGGCCAACGAGAGCCTGCAGCGTGTCGAGCCGGCTGTTCACGCCGAAGATCTCGACGGTGTCCCGGTCGCGAAGCCCGTGATTTCGACGCAGACGTAGATGATCGGCCAGGGTGTCAGAGTCGGTCACGATCATCCCGGCATCGCCCCAGACATTGAGCGGTTTGAGCGGATGCAGGCTGAAGCCGGCAGCCTCACCGAAGGTGCCGACCGCGCGGCCCCCGATGGCGGCCGTGAAAGCCTGGCAGGCATCCTCGACGATCGGCACGCGCCGCCGCTGCGCGATCTCGACGATGGCCGCCATGTCGACGGGATTGCCGGAGAGATGCACCGGCATGAGCGCGCGCGTCCTGGGCGTGACGGCGCGCTCGATGAGGGCAGCGTCGATGTTGTGCTCGGCGTTGACATCCACAAACACCGGCCTTGCGCCGGCCGCCACGATGGCGCCGACGCTGGCAATGAAGGTATTGGGGGCCGTCACCACCTCGTCGCCCGGCCGCACCCCGACGGCCTGTAGCGCCAGCGTGAGCGCCTCGGTGCCTGAGCCGACCCCGATGGCATGCCGAGCTCCCAGCATGCGCGCGTAGCGCTCCTCGAACTCGCCGACCGCGGCCCCGAGAGTGTAATCGCCGCGGCGCACGAGCTCCCGGATGTCGGCGAGGATGGCATCGGGCTCGGCGAACTGGCGGTCGAGATACGAGTACGGAACCCGCATCACCGCCGGGCTCGCCTTCCGTAGAAGGACAGCACGCCGTCGACCACGGCTTCCTGCTGCGCCTCCGTGAGCTCTGGATAGATCGGCAGGCTCAGGATCTCGGTGGCCAGACGCTCGGTCACCGGGAAATCCCCGCGCTTGTAGCCGAGCTCGGCCGCGGCTTCCTGGAGGTGAAGCGGGGTCGGATAGTGAACCTTGGAGTCGACGCCTCGCGCGGCCAGATGCCGCTGGAGATCGTCGCGCCGATCGGCGCGGATGACGAAGGTTTGATAGACGGCATGCTCCCCGGGTCCGTCTTCGGGCACGGCGACGGCATCGCCGAGCGCGTCGCGATAGCGCGCGGCGATCTGGCGCTTGGCCGCGGTCCAGCGCCCGAGATAGGGCAGCTTCTCGTTGAGCAGTGCCGCCTGCAGGGTGTCGAGCCGCGCATTGTAGCCCCAGGCGTCGCAATCATCCCGGCCCCGAAGGCCGTGATTGCGCTCCACCCGCAAAGCGTCGGCGAGCTTCCTGTCCGAGGTGGTGACAACCCCCGCGTCGCCGCAGGCCGCCAGGTTCTTGAGCGGATGGAGGCTGAAGCAACCCGCCGCCCCGAAGCTGCCGACCGCTTGACCGTCGAGGGTGGCCCCGACGGCCTGGGCGGCGTCCTCCACGACATGAAGACCGTGGCGCTCGGCAATGGCGCCGATCCTCTTCATGTCAGCGGGCCGCCCCGTGAGATGGACCGGCATGATGGCACGGGTGCTGGGCGACACCGCGGCGGCTACCTGCTCGGGGTCGAGATTGAGATCATCGCGTACGTCGGCAAAGACAGGCCGCGCTCCCGCGAGCGCGATGGAAGCGGCGCTCGCAAGGAACGAGTTGGGCGCCGTGATCACTTCGTCGCCCGCTCCGATCCCGAGGGCGCGGAGGGCAAGAAGAAGCGCGTGGGTACCGTCCGACATGCCGACCGCGAACGGTACACCGCATAGCGAGGCAAAGCGGCTCTCGAACTCCTCCACCTCGGGCCCCAGCACGTATTGCCCATGCTCGAAAACCCGGTCGACGGCCGCCAGAAGCTGCGCCCTGACGGCGCGATGCTGGAGATGCAGCGCCACGAACGGTACTCGCACCAACGAAGTGGACACTACCCTAGGCACCCCTCTCTTGACGGTGGTACGCCGCGCGGGAAACACCGGCAATTATAGCGGTTACGATGCGCTTCACAAAGCTCGCCGACGAAAAAAGGCCCTCATGACCGTATCCGACGGTAGACGTCGGAGGGTGGGAATACCCCTCCCCCGATCCGTCCGATGCGCTCAAAGCGCTCCGTCAGGAGCTCTCGCATGCGCTGAACGCTCTCCGGGCGGGCATCAGAGAGAGCGACCAGGAAATGCGGCGCGATGATCGCGAACGCCGCCTCCCGACCCAGCCAGCGATCGACGTCGGCGATTCCCCAGACCCCATTTCGCCGGGCGACCGTGGGGTCGACGGAGTCCGGCGCCAGCGTGCCGCCCGGAGACATGATCTGCTGCAGGTAGGGCCGCACCCTGGCGAGGTAAGCGGGCATGGGCTGCGCGAACAGAAACACGGGCGAGCCAGCCGGCACGAGCGCTCCGAGGTCACGCGCGGCCCGGTCCACCTGCTGAATCGAATCTCCGAAGAAGGGTACCGGAATAGGGCGCGGCATGAGTGGATGGCGCACGAACCCGACCGAAACCGTCAGCGCTACGGCCAACGTCGCCAGCGCCACGCCTCGGCCGAGACGCCCGAGATCGTCCCGGCGGAGAAGGGCCGCGAATCCCACGCCCAGCATGACGGCCAGGAGAGGCGCGAAGCTCGGAAAGTATGCCGCCACGATCTTGAAGTTGACACGCCACATCACGAAGTGCCAGAGAAGGAGCCAGACCCACAGCGAGGTCAGAATCCACAGCTCGCGCGGCCACGCGAGCACGGGGCGGATGCCGTGGCGGCGGGCGACGAGGGCGGCCCCGGCCGCAACACCAGCCCCGGCCACGGCCCAGGACTCGTAGCGCCGAGCGAAGAGGAGCACCGCCCAGAGCTGGTCGTCGAGATCGGCCTCCCGCACCGCGGAAAACTCGAGGATGGAGCGGTAGCCGAGCGGCGCCACGAACCGCCGGAGCACCGGCACGTGCGCGAGGAGCTTGAGGTGCGTCGGGTCCGAGAGGAAGAAGGCGGCAGGTAGAATACCCGCGGCCACCACCACCGCCGCGCGCTCGCCCGCGCTTCGCGATAGCCAGAGTGCCCACACGAAGAAGAACGGCAGTGCGGGGAACAGGTTGGTGCGGGTCAGGAAGAGCAGCGACGCCGCCGCCATCCCGAGGGCCGCGCGCCACGGCAATGTGTCCTTCAGCATCACCCAGACCGCCGCCATGAGGATGAGGGCGGTGAGAGATTGATACGTCGCGGTCGCATAGTACCCGACGACCGCGCCCTGCGTCGCGACGAGAAGCCCCGCCAGGACTCCCGCCCGGTCGCCCCCCAGGAGACGCGCCACGGCCACCGTGACAGCCAGTACACCGACACCAAGGGCCAGCGACACCAACCGGGCCACCCACAGGTTTCGGCCGAACACGATCTGCGAGGCACCGAGCACGTAGAAGGGCAGCGGCATCCGTTGACCCGTCATCTCGTCCTGGAACAACGCCACCTGTCCGGTGATCGCCATCTCGCCGAGAGCGAGGAAGGACGACTCGTCGTCCCAGCTGATAAGGGTGCGCGAGTAGAAGAGCCCGAGCCCGAGATAAAGGAGCACGATGACGCCGCACGAGGCGCGGAAAGCCCGGCGCGACATGTCATGGCGAACCGCCGTGGCGATTCGAGTCATTCGCCGAACCGCTTCTGGACGAGCCGGACGTCTATCGGGACCGATCGTAAGATCTCGACGATGCGTGGCGCGGCCTGGCCGTCACCGTAGGGATTGGCGGCGGCGCGGGCGCGGGCGCGGAAAGCCGTCGCCTGGGCCGCCTCGATGCCCCGCAAGATGTCCTCGCGCGAGGGCTCGACGTCGATCACGTTGGGCCCCCGGAGCCGTCCGCGCTGGCGCGAGCCCACATTGACCACGGGCAGCCCGAAGCTGGGCGCCTCGATGAGCCCACTCGAGGAATTGCCGATCATGAGGTCGGCGTGGCGCAGCAGCGAGAGGTAGAGCCGCTCGCCCAGGCTCTTGGCGAGCCGGCAGCGCCGCGGATGGCGCCCCGCGAACTCCTCGATCCGCTCGATGATGAGCCGCCCCGCCGTGTCGGCATTGGGATACGTGATGACGATGAAGCCGTCCGTCTTCTCGAGCGCGGCCAGGAGCTCGTCGATGTGGGCGGCGGTGTCCCGGTACTCGAGGGTGACGGGATGAAAGGTGACGAGGAGCCACGGCCCCGCTTCGGGCAGCCCGAGCTCCCGGGCCAGCGCCGCACGGGGCAGCGGCTCCGTGGTGGCGAGGCGGTCGAGGCCGGGTGCGCCCACGGTGTGGATGCGCCACGGCTCCTCCCCCATGGCGGCGATGCGCCGGGCGTGGGGCTCCGCCGAGGCGAAGTGCAGATGGGCGAGCTTGGTGATGGCATGGCGGATCTGGTTGTCCATCGCCCCTTCGGAGACCTCGCCGCCGTGGATGTGCGCCACGGGCAGCGCGAAAGGGAGCGCGGCCACCGCCGCCGCGAGCATCTCGAAGCGGTCGCCCAGGACCACGACCACATCCGGGCGTAGCCGCGCGAAGGCTTCTCCGAAGCCCGCCACTCCTCGCCCCGTGGCGGCCGCCACCGCTTCCGGTGTGTCGCCGCCCCCGAGCATCTCGACGCGCGCGGAGATGGGAAAGCCGTCCGCCTCGATATCGCGCACGGTCAGCCCGAACTCGCTTGCCAAATGCATGCCCGCCACCAAGAGAAGCAGCTCGAGATCGGGCGCGCGCCGCAGCGCCTCGAGCACCGGCCGCAGGTGGCCGTAGTCCGAGCGGCTGACCGTGACCACGCCGATGCGCTTCGCGGCCCCCGCCGTCATGGCTCCGCCAGCGCCTCCCAGCCGATGACCTCGTCGGCGGCGATATCGCGAGCGAGCGGGCGCCCGATCGCCTTGTCCAGGTCGGCGGGGGAGATGCCCGTGCCGGGCCGCTTGATCAGGACGTCTCCTGCCCCGAGCCGCGCGCCCGCCCTGAGCGCCCGCGCCGCCACCAGGCTCTTCCGCGCCACCCGGCGGGTGTCGAGCTCCGAGGGCATGGGGCGCTTGGTCCCGTCACCGAGCGCGGACTCCACGGCCCGGATGGCCCGGACCATGGCCGCGAACTCGACGGGATCGAGGGAGGCGCGATGATCAGGACCGGGCAAGGTCTTGTCGAGCGTCAGATGCTTCTCGATGATGGCGGCGCCGCGCGCGGCCGCCGCCACCGCGATCTCGATGCCCAGCGTGTGATCGGAGAAGCCCACGGGACAGCTGCAGCGCGCCGCGAGGGCATCCATGGCGCGCAGGTTGACCTCGCTGGCGGGAGCGGGATAGGCGGAGAGACAGTGGAGCACGGCCAGGGGCGGATTGCCGGCGGCCCGGATGGCCGCCACCGCTTGCTCGACTTCGTCCAGGCTCGACATGCCGGTGGACAGGATGATGGGACGGCCCTTGGATGCCAGGTGGCGCAGCAGGGGGAGATTGGTGATCTCCCCAGACGGCACCTTGAAGAGAGCGACCCCGAGCCTGTCCAGGACATCGGCGCTCTCCTCGTCGAAGGGCGCGGAGAAGAACGTGAGCCCGCGCGTCGCGGCCCGGTCCTTCAGCTCCGCCAGCACCGCCGTGGCGAGCTCGAGCCGCGCGAGCATCTCACGCTGGCTCTCGCCCGCTCCCGTGGTCTCGACCTGGTATCCCGCCTTGGGCGCGCCACGGGTCAGCAAGGCGTCGACGCGAAACGTCTGGAACTTGACGGCGTCCGCCCCGCTCTCGGCCGCGGCGTCCACCAGGCGGCGGGCGAGCGCCGGATCGCCGTTGTGATTCACGCCGGCCTCGGCCACGATGAAGATGCGTCCGCCCGCGCCGAAGGAGGGCAGGCCCGGCGCGGTCACGATCCGCTCCGCGCCGCGCTGATCTCCTCGGCCAGTGCCAGCACCCGCTCGCCCAGGCGGCCGTCGACGGGATGAACGTAGCGCGCGGAGAATGCGCGCCCCCGCTCGATCATGGCCGCCCGCTCCGCGGGATTCCAGAGCAGGACGCGGAGCGTGTCCGCGAGGGCCGCGGCCTTGCCCAGGTCCACCCGCCGGACCGCGCCCGCGCTGACATAGGGCGGCATGTACTCGCCCTCGAAGTCCTTGCCGGCCGTCTGCACGGCCACCACCGGGCAGCCCAGGGCCATGGCCTCGAGGCCGGCCATGGACGTGACCATGACGGCGGCGTCCGCGGCCCCGAAGAGGCGATGGATGTCGTAATCCTTGGTCAGGAGAGCCTCCGGCCATCCCCACTCGCCCACCTGCTCGCGCAGGCGCTCGAGATCCTCGTTCGGATGGACCTTGACGATGAAGTCCACGTCGCCCAGCTGACGCGCGGCCGCCACCACGGTCCGGTAGAAGGCTTCTCTCTCCTGCGCCGAGAAGAGCAGCGAGACGTACTTGGACACGAAGACCACGAGGGGGCGGCCGGGGGCGAGGCTGAAGTCGTGGCGGACCTCCTCGCGCAGCCGTTCCGTGGGCACCAATCGGGCGGCGTTGGAGCGGGGGTCGCCGACCACTGACACCCGTTCTGCCTCGATGCCGAGCTCCCTGACCAGGCTCTGCCGGAGATGCTCACCGATGACGACGAGGCGGTCGCCGATATCGAAGCGACTGGTCAGATCGCGCGGAAGGACGAGAGTTCCCGAGAAGAGCAGCGAGGGAATGCCATTCGAGCGGGCGACGAAAGCCATGGCCCGCTCGCCGAGGCGCCGGTCGCTCGTGACGACGAGGGCATCCGGGCGTATGGCCCTGACGGCACGGTACGCTGCTTCCTGGCACAGGAGGGCGGCCAGGAGGCTTGCCTCGGAGCCGGCCAGGAACGGCCGGAGGACCGGCCAGAGCGAGACGCCCCGCCAGGACACTCGCTCCGCCAACTCCGGATCGCGCTCAGCGCGTCGGAGCGCGCGGCGGAACAGGGGCCGGAACCGTCTGACGAGACGAGCCGCCGAGGCCCGAGGGAGATAGTCCATCAGATAGGCCGCAGGCACGCCCGCGGCCCTGAGGTCGCTGACACGGGTCGCGAGCTCCGGATCTCCGTTCGACTGCGCAACGAGACGAGGCGACGCGCCCGCCGAGCGCACGGCCTCGATGAGGGGGTCCACGAGCAGATGATGGCGGCTCCGGCACGTCACGAAGAGGACGCGCCGAGCGTCAGCGCGCTGAGAGACGGGGGCATGCCGCTCCTGACGAAGGAGCTGCTTGAGGTTGATCCGATCCTCTCGCGGGAAGAGCGCCGCGTAGGCCCGCGCCGCGAGCTGCGGCAGGGGCGAGCGCGAGACGCTGCGCACCCCCAGGCCGCGGGCCTTCGCCACGAGGCGGGCCACCTGCTCCGTCATCGAGGCGCCGCTCAGCAGCCGCAGCTGATCGGGCTTCACCTCGCCCAGCACCCGGTCGATGATGCCCAGCCGCTCCACCACTTCGAGGCGGACACGAAGCCTCTTGCCGACCGTGAGCAGATCAGGCAGCCAGACGTCACGGTACGAGAGATCGGGCTCGTCCGAGGCAGCCTGCCACCAGCCGGTGACGAGGCGTTGCGTCAGCGATTCGAGCTCTCGCGAGTCGACGGCGTAGGCTTCCTCGTCGTAGTAGTGCACGGTGACCGTGGGGGGAAGGGCCGAGGCGTCCACGAGCTGGCGGGCGCCCAGCACGGTCACCTCGTGGTCCTCGATCAAGCGCTTGACCGCGCGGGTCACGGCCCGCCGGTACCAGTGGGCATAGGCGAGAAAGGATCGACGCACCATGGGCCGACGAAACTCGCCGATGCTCCGCGTCGCCTCGGTGACGAGGAGGAGCCGGAGCACTAACGGCCTCCGCGAGGACGCGCGGGAACGCCCATCACCGTTTCGCCCGCCGGGACATCCGAGATCACCACGGCGCCGGCGGCGACCTCGGCTTCCTTCCCCACCGTCAGGTTCGGCAGCACGGTCGCCCGGGCGCCGAGGAAGGCGCCCGCCTCGATGGTGACGCCGCCACAGAGAAGGACGCCGGGCGAGAGGTAGGCGTGCGCTCCGATGCGGCAGTCGTGCTCGGCGATGACTCCGCTATAGACGACGGCATTGTCCCCGACCTCGACCGACGAGCCGAGCACCCCGCCCGCGAACACCACGACGCCTTCGCCGAGGCGGCAGGAGCGTGACAGGACGGCGCGAGGGTGCACCAGGGTGGCAACCACGATGCCCGAGGCCTTGAGAAGCTGGAAGAGCGCAGCGCGACGATCGAGGGCGGCATTGCCGACGCCGACCACGGCGGCATCCATCGCGCCGGCCGCCGCGAGCGCGGTCAGGTCCTCGTCCCGACCCAGGATCGACGCGCCCGTCACGCGGTCGGTGAAGCCGGCCACCGTCCATCCGCACTCGGCCGCGAGGTCGGCCACGGCCCGTCCGTGGCCGCCCGCGCCCATGACCAGGAGCCGCTTGGCCATGGCTCGCTAGCTGTGAAGAAGCAAGAGGTTGTTCACCCAGGCCGACCTGGGGAAAGTAGTGGCTGCCAAGTCATTACTCATCCCGAACAGGAGGCCTGGATGAACGTGCACAAGAAT
>Ga0137365_10002939_pt1 | contig 13544 bp, 14 predicted proteins | sample SagtaG_9_FD_104799 | JGI IMG/M metagenome (GOLD analysis project Ga0137365, IMG submission 104799) | Vadose zone soil microbial communities from Sagehorn Ranch, Mendocino, California, USA - Sage1_L_40_16 metaG | ecosystem: Environmental > Terrestrial > Soil > Vadose zone | place: USA...
TCTGCATAAGTTTCAAATGAATTAAAGAGGTGTCACGAAGCAAAATGGTTGCCTGAATCTTTAATTATATTCAACCAGGGCAACCAACAAAACTAAGAAGGGGAATTTGAATTCTCAACCTTTTCACTTAAAAAAAATGAAAATTTTAAAACTGCATAGGATTTATACTAACGTCAATAATTAAACATATTGATCATAAGTAAATAAATCTATTACAGTAGTGTTTGATGTATAGAATGAGAATGAAAAAAGCCAGATTTTCATTTGACTCTTTTAAGAATAGTGAGTTCATTTATGTTTTATATATCCAAACAGACCATGTGTCTCATCATCGGGACCTGCCGCAAAGAATAACCAGTTAGAATCAATAGTTGTTGCGGTGGCCGGAGCAACGAAATAGCCCACAAACCTTCAATTTCTATTACTTTACCATCTAAGCGAAATTTCTCAATAAATTCGCCATTCTGGTTATAGGCATTTATATTAGCATCTCCAAAATTCCCGACAAGGATCGGGGCCAGAAGGAGCAAATGCCATTCCCCGGGTGTTGACAAGGTTCGGATCAAGCATTAACGATATGCCTGGGGAATACAATTCAAATCAGGGTGAACCTCCCCTATCGACAAAGTCAATTTGGATAAGCTCGCCCTGAAAAAACAAATACAATTAAGCATAGCTCTTTAGTTGTTTCTTACCACCTCAGATGGCTGTTCCATCGCAGGAACAACACCCAACTGTTGCAGCATTCCAAGCGTATCCCATATGTTCCAGCTCTCAATGATCTTATTATTTGCAAAGCGATGGATCCATATTCCCTGGACTCTTACAGATCTTCCCGTCGCGGGAATACCAATTAATTCCTTTTGTTGCGTGCCGCTTCCCTCCCACCGAGTGATAATTTGATCACCGGAAATGATTGTGTCCAGCACATTCCAATGCGCATCAGGAAAGCCTGTCTGGTAAGTGGATATAACCTGTTTCATGCCATCAGGTCCGGGGCCTGCTGGAGTTTGCGGATCATGATATGAATGACTTGCAGCAAACAATTCATCGGCGATATCAAGTTTGCGCTCGTTGCACATTTCATCAAAAAAACGCTTAACCAGATTTTTGTTTTGATCTGTTGCCATAATTTCCTCCTTATTTGTTATGTGAGTGAATAAATGTTGCCTGATAGATCGTGTGTCCTATGCACCGTATACATACGCTATAAGATCACGGAAGGTTTTTGCCTTAAACAATCTGGCAAAATTTGCAACCAGGCAACGACCCGATTTGGCCTTTTTAGTTTATTCATAGCAGCATTAAAAATCAAAGAGGAAATTTGATTTAATTGTAGATTTATCAATAAAAATGAGATAATGAAAAAAATTCTTCTTGTCTGCTTTTTGTTGTTGGCGATAATTCTTACTGTAAATGCTCAGCTGACTGACACAAAATGGAAAAATCTTATGAACATCCCGGATCCATACGAAACTTTTTTGCAATTTAAAAAAGATACTGTAATGATTAACCTGGTATCGGATGGAATGTTGATCGAAACCATGAACTTTAAGGTGAGCAAAGATACTCTGCGAATCACCAAACTGTCCGGCATGAGCCCCTGCACGGAAGATATTATTGGTGTATATCGTTTTGAGATCAAAGAGGAAAAATTAACAATTACTGCCATTAGAGATAATTGCCCTGAACGGGCAACCGCTTTTAGGCCGGAAGCCTGGACAAAGGAAAAAATTTGACATTCCCTCAAATCTTAGCACGGTCTTCAAAGCCCTGCTTAAAACACTGACAGGAATAAGCTTCGTACTTCATTTACGATTTAAAATATTATTTCTTTGCTGTCTCTTTAGGTTTTAAATATTTTTCCAAAAATTCCAGTGTTCGTTTGGATGTCGTTTGCTGATTTTCTTTTTTTAAGAATCCATGCCCTTCATTAGGATATACGACATATTCAACAGGCACTGCATTTCTCTTAACACCTGCAACAATTTCATCACTTTCTATTGGCAATACACGCACATCGTTTGCGCCCTGGAACACAATCAATGGCTTTGTTATTTTTTGGTAATTGTATAAGGGGGACGCATTTTTCAGATGCACACTGTCGCTGGTGTTGGGATTACCTAATTCATCATACAATGCCTTGCGGAACGATTCCCAATACGGGGGAATGCTTCGGAGTGTACGCAACCAATTGGCCACTCCAAACAGATCAACACCTGCTTTAAATTCATCCGGGTATGAGCAAAGTGCATTCAGCACCATACAGCCACCATAACTGCCTCCATAGATACCGATCGCATTACTATCAATGTAATCCTGCTCTACTAACCATTTCTTTCCCCAAACACAATCTTTAAGATCTCCATTACCATGATCTTTATTGTCCATTTTGTAAAATGTTTTGCCATAACCATTGCTGCCACGATTGTTAACAGCCAGCACGGCATAACCATGATTAACTAAAAATTGAATCGAATTACTAAAACCCACACGACTTTGATCTCCCGGCCCTCCATGAACCCAAACCAATGTCCCCACTTTACTGTTTTTGTCAGCCTGCAATGGTTTGTAATAAATAGCAGGTATCTCTTTACCATCAAATGATTTGAAACGTATCACTTTCGCTTTTACCAGGTCATTTTCATCGATCTCTTTATTTAAAGTAGAAGTAAGACGCTTTAGTTCTTTTGTATCTATGCTATATCCATAAAGATTGGCCGGGCTTGTGCTGCTGCCAACATTGAGCAATAAATTTTTTTCCGAAGAAGAAATTATCACACCCTGTACATCGCCATCCTTTATTTCCGGGAAAGGCACAGGCTGATTCGTAGCATGGTCGAATAACAGGACCTTATTCTTCCCATCTTCATTTATAAAAAGAACATGATATTTTTCATTTTCACTCAAACTCATGCCATCTACATCCCATTTATCTTCATATTCCTTTTCCGATTTACCATTATTAATATTGTATTTCACCAGGTAACTAAATTCATTGCCGTCATTAGTGGTGTAATAAAGAATGCTGTCGTTTTTTTCAAATGCCTGTGCAGACCAGTTTGCCTCATTATCATTACTGAGGCGTTTCATGGTTTTAGCATTGCGGTCATACAGGTATAATTCGTTCTTGTCAGTGGTTATACTTTTAGTCAAAGCAATGAACCGTTCACTTTTGCTAAATGAAGAAACATCAAGAGCTGAATCATTCTGGTAAAATAAGATAGCCTTCCAGGCTACTGTATCCAGTTTCCAGAGATCAAAATATTTAGGATTGCGTTTGTTGCTGGTTACATACATTGCCTTTTTATTAGCACTCCATCCTGCAAAACTGTTAGTGCTTCCGGGCCACGGCGTGATATCTTTTGAACTAGTATCATTTTTACTCTTCAGATACAAGTGCCTGTTCTCATTACCTCCCTGGTCGGCAGAATAAATAAACTTATCCGAACCCGGTAAATATTGCACTGCAAAAAATGATTCCTTTTTTGAGGAGGTCAGTGCTTTCATCGTTGTATCGGCAATGCTTAGCTCATATACATTAAAAATCCCGGTACTGTTATTATGAACTAGAATTTTGCTTTCATCTGAATTGAAATCTGCAGCCCCAACTGCCAGGTTCTTGTAAAGTTGTTCAATCGAATATCGTTTTGGATTACGGGCAGTTTGTGCGTCCTTTTGATTATTACAGGCCGCAAAAAATAGAACTGGCAAAGCTGCAAAAAGAACTTGCTTAAGCATATGGAAAGTTTTGATAACAGGAATGTACGAAAATTTGTGGGTCGAAAATATAATTTAAAAATTCGATTCACCGGAAACTCAGTGCATCAGGATTTCATCAAGAAATTTAAATACATCTGCTTTCCACATCTCTATTCCTCCAAAGATTAAATTGTGCGCTTCATTAGCAGACTTACCGAATTTTGAATAGATCTTTAGCACATGAGCCTTGTGAAGTTGATTCAATACAGTATCCAGTGCATAACCCGGATTTACAGAATAATCATTCTGCGCATGAATGATCATGACGGGAACAGATATGTTTTTAACTGCCCTGATCAATCGTACACGAAGTTGAGGAGAACGATCCCAGCTGTAGCCTGCGGCACTAAAAACAACTACGGCTTTTAAATCCGGTTCATGTTCCGCGACCAGCAATGAAAGCGATCCTCCAAAAGAATGACCGACTATGGCAATGCGTTTTTTATCTACATCCCTTCTTTTTCGAAGGAATGTGATGCCCGAGATCATATCCTGCAATTGATCAGTTTCAAGCTGCTGCAATTGTATTGCATTGCGCCCCTCCTGTCCTCTTTCTTTAAGTGCATTATCCATCAATATGGAACTGTTTATTCCCTGTCCTTGTGAAAGACTGACTCCCCTTCGAAACAGACCAAGAAAAATATATCCCTTTGTGGCAAAAACGGGGCCCAATAAAGAAACCTGCTGTAAGGGATCATGTACGGTATCAGAACCACCATAGCTTCCATGACAAAAAATAATTGTCGCAAATTTTCCTGTACCGGCGGGTTTCCACAATAAACCCTTTAACATTAATTTTCCTGACTGCACCGAAACCGTATCGGGCCCATTAATGCCCTGGCTATGCAGGTATATTGACGAACAAGAAAAACCGAGAATGATGATAATTTCTTTTCTCATAATGAGCCAGCTGCTAATTTAAATTAGTGATTAATTATGAAAGGAAAAGAACTAACAGAAGAAGCAAAGAAAAGCGCACCGGTGGGGACGTAAAGAACAACAGGATCTTAAGCTTTTATTTTAAAAAGATAACTAAACAGGAGACCACAGCTCTTTTATTTGTAAAATTTAAATTTTATCTTACCATCATTAAAATAAACCTGCTATGAAAAAAATTCTTTTACTTTCACTTTTATTTCTTTTCATTATTTTTTCATCCTGCAAAAAAGGATCTGGTAGTGGTGGTGGTGTAAGTTATGGATCCGATTTGAATACCTGGACCTTTAAAGAAGGGTCAACAGTATTTTCAGGTCAGTTACTATTTGATGAAGCTTTGTTAAATAAAACACTTCAAAGTAACAATTCATACACGTTTGATATGAGTGGACCCGAAAAAAACTCCGGGGCCCTGTTTAGCCTGATTTTATCACTGCTGGATCTTAATTTCACGGTAAAGACTTACCAATCCGGCACTGCAGGGAATGACTATCTAAACGCGTTTTATTACACTGAGACTCCTTCAAGTGTTGATGATATCTACAAATCTTCAAACCTTGATCCGGGGCCGATAATGAATTACACAATTACCGCCTATGATGCAACAAAGGATATTGTAACGATAGAATTCAACGGCCAGGCACAGCTCGTAAGCGGAAATTATGTAAATATTACGGGCGGGAAAGTTACAGCGAAAATAGACCGGTTTTGAAACACCAATTTTATCGTTGCCTATTTTGCCAATGGAATTAAATGATCTGTTGCCGAAGAAACATCCTGTCCTTTGATACATTCACGAAGAAGAGTCTGAGGTTAAGTCCTTCTTTTTCCTGCGACAAGTAAAATAACCACTCCGGCTACCACGGCAACACCACCTGCATAGTTTGGCCAGGCAATCGTCTTTTTTTCTTTTTTATTGATCTCAACCGGTCCAACATCCACAACCTTTTCTTTTGTTGTAAATGTGACATTGCCAAATACAAACATCAGTATACCCAAAATGATAAGAATAACTCCTATTATCTTCATATGAGTTTTTTAGGAAGAACAATTATAAAATCGTGCCAGTAAAATATATTGCGATTGATCCTGATTCCGCATATCAATGATCTCCGGGAGATCAAAACTGAAGAGATAATAATACCGAGAACAAGGTTAATTAATGCTTTTAAAATAAATATTAAGCCCCATCCTGATTTCACCGTAATGGTTTATTTGATCTTCGATTTTTGTAATAAGAAAATCCAACTCGCCCGAATCTTCATCGACGTTTAAAACGACTTTCCTGTTCTCCTCATTAAAAACCAAATCTCTTTCTTCGCGAAGTGCCTGCAGGCTTGTTTCAAATGTATATCCCTGCATAAATGGAGTGTCAAAAGCATTATGGTCCCTTGCATATTGCTCAATCTCTTCCATCAGATCAAGATTTTGCTTTTTTGCAAAATCAAATCTTTGCAGGAGTTGTTCTCTTTTATTCATTGAAACTGGCATTCCAAGTTTTCCGAAAGATAAAAAGAATTACTCCGAAATTACAATACAGGTTTTGCACGTTGTTGCGAATAACTATTGGTTAGTTGACAACTGGTTATTTTATATCTTGTGTGCGACTCGTAAAATATAATAGCATGAAAAATAAAATTGGTTTTATTGCGATTCTGGTCATCCTGTTGTCCTGCAATACTCCTGGTCAAAATAACGAAATGAAGGCGTCAGCCATTCCAATCCTGGGAACCTGGAAACTTCTTACAGGTACCCTGATCGAAAAAGGCGATACCATTGTTACCGGTTATACAAAGGGCAAGGAATTTATCAAGATCATTAATGATACACATTTTGCATTTTTAAGCCATGACCTGGATAAAGGAAAAAATTCTGATTCTGCGTTTTCAGCGGGCGGAGGTAATTACTCATTGAAAGATAGTTCGTATACAGAACACCTGGTATATTGCAGCGACAGGCAGTGGGAAGGAAATGAGTTTCATTTTACGATTACCATTAACAATGATACTTTACTTCAAAAAGGCATAGAAAAGATCGATAGTATTGGCGTGAACAGAATGAATATCGAGAAATATGTGCGGGTCAAAGATCAAGACTAATCAGTTTTTCTATGACACTGTATGTTGGAGGCATCAGAAATAACTGAAAACTTTTCATCGTTGCCTCGTTCTGGTGAATAAATAATATTTTTAAAGGTCAATTCTTAACTACTTCTATGATACCAAACATGGGAGAATGAGTTTGTATCATTTTTGAAAGTTTCAGCCCGGCTTTTGCAAATAATTCGTCAAATTCTTTTTCAGTTCTTTCCCTGCCACCCGTCATCGCAAGCATGTTGATGTCCATGAATTTTCCCGGATGCGGATCATTACCTTCAGGAATAACTGCTTCGATCACTAGTAATTTACTATCGTTCTTCATAGCCCTGCTGCAGTTTTTCAATATCTGTAAACATTGTTCGTCATTCCAATCGTGAAGGATCATTTTCATTAAGTATGCATCAGCATTTGTCGGAATAAATTCAAAGAAGCTCCCCGCTTCCGTGCGGCATCGTTTATCAAACCCTTTTTCTTTTAAATCTTTCTTCGTTTCATCCACTACATACTCCTCGTCAAACACTATTCCTTTTGCCTGTGGTGCAGCATTTAAAACTCCCATCAGCAAAACGCCATTTCCCCCACCTACATCAACGATCGTTTTGAAACCGGAAAAATCATAACAGGGCAATACATTCACGACAACAGCACCGGTTAGACCACTCATTGCTTTCATAAAATTCAATCCTTCATCGGGATGGGTTTCATAATATTTCCATAGAGACATGCCTTCCACTTTGTCAAATGCAATGTTGCCGGTCTTTATACTATAAATCAAATTTCCCCAGGCATTGAAATGATCACCCAATTGTGCAATTGCCATTGCTTTCATAGAACCGGGCAGCTCACTTTGCAAAGTTTTACCCAATGGGGTCAACTCGAATTGATGCTCGGAGTTTTCACTAAACACACCCACACTCGACAGGGCCCGTAATACCCTGTACAAAGAAGCTGCGTCACTGTGAGTAGCTTCGGCAAGTTGTTCCGCTGTTTTAGATCTTTCTTTCAAATGATCTGCTATATTCAGTTTGGCCGCAGAATAAATACAACAGGAAGTCCAGAAACCCGTGATCATCTGCATCATTTGTACTGGCGGAGGAATTTGTTTTTGATCAATCATATTTTTCTTTTTTGATGAGATAAAGATGATATGAATTCAGGTCTGTTTCCAATAACCATAGTTAAAAAGCAACTTAACCCGGGTTAAGAAAAATTATTTACCCGAGAGTCTTTTACGAAGACGGCTGAGGGATGGTGGTTCAATGTCAAGATACATGGCAATGTATTGAAGAGGAATGCGCTGAAATATCTGTGGATGCTTTTGAATGAGATCCAAATAACGTTCTTCTGCGGATAAGGATTTTACCTCCTGCAACCTGTGCAGATTGGCAAATGATGATCTTTGTTCTTTTTGTTCGAACATTTTCTTCAGCTTAGGGATCTCGATCCATAATTTTTCCAGGTCTGTTTTTGCCAGGCAAAGCAGCTCACAATCTTCCATGGCCTGTATATACAGCGTAGCGGGCTGTTGGTTATAATAACTCTCCAGATCACCAACCCACCAATCTTCAAATGCAAAAAACAATATATGCTCCCCGCCTTTATCATCTATTGTAAACGTGCGGGTGCTCCCTTTATTAATATACGCCCGTTGTTTGGTGACCTGGCCGGCTTTGAGATAAAAAAATTTTCTGGGAATATACTCTCTCCGGAAATGTGAAAGCATTAGGGCAAATTCATCCTCCGTGAATTCCATTTTCTTAATGAACAGGTCAATAAACTGCTGCGAAACTTCTGAGCGATAGATTTGCATCATTAAATATCTAAAAAAAATTAGTATTTAATGACTGAGCTGTTGCACAAGTCGAAGTTGTAACCAAAATTAGCGAAAGCCGCATCTATATACACTGCGTACAGCTAATGAGATGCCCCATTGACAACTAAGCTCTATCATTTTTCCTATACGAAAAGAAAATCAGCCCCTGTGCAGAGGCTGAAATTGACATAATTTTTTATTTTTTGAAGTTTATTTCTCTGGCCGGTTCACTTCTACAAGCAGCACCTTTGCTTCTGTTTTACCAATATTTTTCACCGAATGAGTGTCAGCGGGAACAATTAAAATCATTCCTTTATCCAATGCCATCACTCTTTTTGTCCCATCTTTTTCAGTGAATTCTGCTTTGGTCGGTGAAATAACATACATAGCCAGGTCAGGATGAGAATGCATGGCAGACATAGTACCGGGCTTATAATCCACCATCACGACCCTGATATTCAAACTATCTTTCAAGGTCTTGTAAAATTTTGCAGCAACTTTTGTTGCATCCAGGCTGTCCCGTTTGCCACCATCCCTGTTCGGACGATTCACTTCCACTAAAATGGCTTTCACTGTGGTTTTGCCAACGTTTTTTACACTATGTGTTTCAGCACCGCCTATCATGGCCATGCCGGATTTTATATCAAGAACCTGTTTTGAGCCGTCCTTTCCGATAAACTCAGTTTTGCCTCCGTCAATTACATACAGCGCGTTATCAGGGTGCGAATGCATGGCAGACGAGTCACCCGGTTTATATAAAATGTTCAGCACTCTTATCCCCATAGAATCTTTTGCAACGGTGTAAAGACCGGGGGCAACTTTTGTTGCGTCCATGTCCTGAGTTTGTGATGCCGTGGTATCCGTCATCGTTGTTGTCGCCTGGGTTGAATCGCTGCTTGAAGGTTCTGTTTTCTTTTCTGAATTATTACATGCAATAAATACAAAAGAAATAGCCAAAGCGATGATAGCAGGTTTACCAATTTGTTTCATAAAATTTTTTTTCGTGATTAATAAATGGTAGAAAAAGGGGTTAACGAAGGGATACAATTCATTATAAATCTAAGAAATTATTGTAATGCAAAAAAAAATCTATAAATAATAAAAAGGATATGAATGACCATAAAACTTTCACTCCACTCTGTTTTTGATCATGCAGTAAGTTCCAGCACTCTCTTCCTTTCTGTGAATTTTTATTCAATACACTCTTATCACGTTTCTTTGCAGTAGAATTTTGAGGGTCTATCTCATTCTTGGCTGGGTTAACCAAAACGTTTTCTTCATGAATGATCTCATTGCAGCACGATTACAAATGGCAGTTTCTCTTGGGTTTCATATTGTGTTTGCCTGTATGGGTATGACCATGCCCGTACTGATGGCCTTCAGCGAATGGCGGTGGTTGAAGACAGGTAAGCAGGTCTATCTCGATATTACCAAAGCGTGGAGTAAGGGCGTTGCCATATTTTTTGCAGTGGGCGCCGTTTCAGGAACGGTTTTGTCCTTCGAATTGGGTTTGCTATGGCCTGAATTCATGAAGCATGCAGGTGCTATTATTGGAATGCCTTTTTCATGGGAAGGAACGGCATTTTTTATTGAAGCAATAGCATTGGGAGTTTTTCTGTATGGCTGGAACAGGTTGAATAAATGGATACACTGGCTTTCAGGAATTTTAGTAAGTGTATCCGGTATTTTATCAGGCATTTTTGTCGTGTCAGCCAATGCATGGATGAATAGTCCTTCTGGCTTTGATTGGGTAAATGGTAGAGCTATTAACATTGATCCTGTAAAAGCTATGTTCAACGATGCATGGTTATCGCAGGCGATTCATATGACGCTGGCCGCTTTTGTATCCACTGCTTTTGCGGTGGCAGGGGTGCATGCCTTTTTATTATTGAAAAACCGGGGCAGGTTATTTCATCAGCAAGCAGTTAAAACGGCTCTGATATTTGGTTCTGTGGCCGCCTTATTGCAACCAATAAGTGGTCACTTCTCGGCAGAGGGTGTCGCGAAAAGACAACCGGCAAAACTTGCAGCATTAGAAGCTTTGTATAAAACAAGCAAGCCTGCAGATCTTGTGATCGGTGGCTTGCCAAATGACAAAGAAGAAAGAGTGAATTATGCCATACATATTCCAGGGGCATTAAGTTTTTTAGCAAAAGGTGATTTTAATGCAGAAGTACAGGGATTGGATAAAGTGCCAAAAGAAGACCGGCCTCCCGTTATCATCACTCATATTTCATTTCAGCTGATGGTATTGATTGGTTTCTTCCTTGCCCTTGTCTCCCTTTTATACCTCGTGTTTACTATTAAATGGCGATATGTTTTGATAAAGAAATGGTGGCTGTCTGTTATTGCATTGGCAACACCTTTAGGTTTTCTTGCGGTAGAAGCCGGATGGACAGTTACTGAAACAGGCAGACAACCCTGGATCATCTATGGCATCATGCGAACAAAGGATGCGGTATCATCCATGCCCGGATTGCGATATTCATTTCTTGTTGTTACAGTGGTGTACCTCTTATTATCGCTTATTATTTTCTGGCTCATGCGCAGACAGATCAATACCATTCATGAATTTTATCCTACAGCCAAAACAGTGTAGATGCTGATACTTATTGTGACCATACTCGGTGTTTCATTTATTTTATATGCCCTATTGGGTGGTGCTGATTTTGGTGCGGGCATTGTTGAAAGCTTTGCAGGTAAAAGAGAAGAAGTAACCATATCAAGAGCCATGGCACCTGTTTGGGAAGCCAACCATGTTTGGTTGATATTGGCTGTGGTTATTTTGTTCACTGGTTTTCCCGTCGTGTATGCTTCTTTATCATGGGTATTGCATATTCCGTTAATGATGGTGTTACTTGGTATCATTATGAGGGGCACGGCATTTACATTCAGACATTATGATGTACACCAGGGCCGCTCACATAAATATTATAGTTTCTTATTCCGTTTGTCAAGTTTTATCACACCTGTTTTCCTCGGAATGATATTGGGCGCTATGATACTTGGCCGAATTAGTTTTGATCGTTCCGAAACTTTTTATAACCTATTCATCGCACCCTGGTTAAATTGGTTTTGTCTTACTATGGGCGTATTCACTGCCTGCCTGTTTGCTTATCTTGCTTCTGTTTTTTTAGTCGGTGAAACAAAAATTGAAAGGGAACGAATACGATATGCAAAATTTTCAAAACATTCCATGATAGCCACCATGATACTCGGCTTGCTTGTTTTTATTATAGCACAAGCAGAAGGACATTCTTTAACAAGAACATTTCTCCATTCAACTCCAGGCATCATTATGTTATTTATTGCTGCCTTGCTTTGTCCTTTCATTTGGCATTTCCTCAACCAAGAAAGAAACAAGACTCTTTACTTACGCCTCGGTATAGGCGTACAGGTAACTGCCATACTTGCGGGTTGGTTTTATATTCAATTCCCGGTATTGATTGAAGTAAAAAATTCCGGTGAACTTACTTTTTATAATACACAGGCACCTGCAGCAACGTTAGAACAATTACTCATTGCATTGATCGTTGGTCTATTATTAGTGATCCCCGGTTTTATTTTTTTATTCAGGGTATTTAAGATAAAAGCAAAGTAATAACAGCGGGAGATCGATCAACAGCTCTACTTCAATAAGATCAATTGTCCCAAATGATAATTCATATGCCCGGCACGGTTGATAATAATATTCAGCTTATTTCTATGCGGTTCTTTTGAAAAATCTTCTTCCGATACAGCCATATGTCGTTTGAACCAATCAGCAGACGCAGTGGATTCAATATGTTCTGTGAGTTTTGTGTTAACTGCTTTCAGATGATCTTTCAATTCAGATACAGTTGGTTTTTGCAGACCTGATTTATCAGGGTTTTTGATAAATATGTTTTCTAAATCAGGAAACAATTTTTCACCAAAATTCAACAATGGCAACATGGCATCGCTGATAGCAATTAAGTGCCCCACTAAATAAATACCTGTGTTTTTGCCGGGGGCTATTTCTTTTGAAAGCTGTTCATCGGATAAAGAAGACAGAAGCTTATTGAAATTATTATTTTGTTTATCCCATTCAGCGCTTACCATTTTAATAAATAATGCCTGCTGCATTGTATTTGTATCCATTTGTTATTGATTTAAGTTTTAATGTACCTTCTGAACTTTTATAACAATATTATTCAAAAAATTGTTTGCTTATCATGAATGCAAGCGAAAAATACATCGGGGTTATGATTCCATTCGTGATGCTTCATTGGCATCCCCGCAATCACAGAATTTTACACGTTGCCATAGCAAGTACTACAATCACTGAGAATCGAAAAAAATAAAAGCCTGTCTCAAACGAAAAGCCGACTCAAAGTTTATCCTTTGAAACGGCTTCTGAAAGAAAACATGAGAAAAATCTAAACTTGTTTAATCCAGATCCAAGGTGGAATTGGTCCAGTTAAAAGGACCATCGGGATTATATTTCCAAACCCATGCATGCACCAGCCAGAAAGGAAAGCCGGAAGTACCGTTCCATACATCACTTGAGCCGGTAAAACCTTCGGGCACTGGGTAAGCAAGCGGTACTGCATATTCCACGGCGACCAATTCAGGATTTCCTGTATCGAGTCCGTTGTATACCAGTATTTCGGGGTTCCGGACGTCGAATGTAGCGTCAATTAATGATGTTTTCATAAAATGGTGCCCCATGTTTGGCACGTCAACATTTATGTTCGAATAGCCGTCCTTTATTGCATTATTAATGTCCCTGTACCTGGCGGTTGCCGCACGTGCTTGTTGCAATTCCCACACTGTTTGCGAAGAAAGGCCCGTGTAATTATCAATAACCCTCGTTTCAGAATTTTCAGCATGACTGTTTATGCTTTGTATTTCGTCCGCTGGTGTATTTGAAACCTCTTTTTTGCATCCTGCAAATAAAAAACAAACCAGGATCA
>Ga0137365_10002950_pt1 | contig 13509 bp, 10 predicted proteins | sample SagtaG_9_FD_104799 | JGI IMG/M metagenome (GOLD analysis project Ga0137365, IMG submission 104799) | Vadose zone soil microbial communities from Sagehorn Ranch, Mendocino, California, USA - Sage1_L_40_16 metaG | ecosystem: Environmental > Terrestrial > Soil > Vadose zone | place: USA...
AGAGTGTTCCCGAGATCACGGAGCCTGATCAGCGTTTCGAGCAGGCGGTGGTTGTCGCGCTGGTGCAGGCCGATGGAGGGCTCGTCAAGCACGTAAAGCACGCCGACCAGCCCGGATCCGATCTGCGTGGCCAGCCGGATCCGCTGCGCTTCCCCGCCGGCCAGCGTCGCGGACGCGCGGTCCAGGGTGAGGTAGTCGAGCCCGACGTCAAGCAGGAAGCCGAGCCGGGCGTTGACCTCCTTGAGCACGCGTTCGGCGATCTGCTTGTCCCGCTCGGACAGTTCAAGTGCGAGCAGGAATTTCGCGAGCTCGCCGATGGGCATGGCGCAGATGTCCGCGATCGATTTGCTGCTCACGCTCACGGCGAGCGCGACCGGCTTCAGCCGGGCGCCGTGGCACGACGGGCACGGCACTTCGCGCATGAAGCTGGCGTACCGCTCCCGGCTCGAGTCGCTCTCCGCGTCAGAATGGCGCCGCTCGATGTAGGGAATGGCACCCTCGAAGCTCGTGTAATAGGAACGCTCACGGCCGTACCGGTTCTTGTACCGCACATGCACCTGATCGTCGTAGCCGCGAAGCAACGCGTTGCGGGCCTTCGCGGGCAGCCGGTGCCACGGTGTGCTGAGGCTGAAGCCGAGCGCGGCGCCGAGGGCCTCGATGAGCCGGATGAAGTAGTCGGTGACGTGGCCGCCGCTCCATGGTGAGATCGCGCCCTGGGCGAGCGTCTTCGCCGGATCAGGGACGACGAGCTCGGGGTCCACCTCCATGGTGGTCCCGAGACCGGTGCAGTCCGGGCAGGCCCCCCAGGGTGAGTTGAAGGAGAAGGAGCGCGGTTCGAGTTCCTCGAAGGACAGGTCGTCATACAGGCACGCGAGGTGCTCGGAGTACATCCGCTCCCGGTGCGGATCGTCGGCCGGGAGATCGATGAGATCGAGGACGACAAGCCCGCCGGACAGCGACAGGGCGGTCTCCACCGAGTCGGTAAGCCGCCGCCGTGCCGTGTCCTTCGCGGCCAGCCGGTCGACGACGACCTCGATGTCGTGCTTCTCGTACTTCTTCAGCGCCGGGAGCTGGCCCGCGGTGCCGCGGGCCGCCTCGTCCAGGCGGATCACCGCGCCGTCGACGCGCGCCCGCGAATACCCCTTGGCCTGCAGCTCGCGGAACAGTTCGGTGTACTCGCCCTTGCGGCTCCGCACGACGGGCGCGAGCACTTGAAAGCGGGTGCCCTCGTCGAGTTCGAGCACACGGTCCACGATCTGCTGGGGTGTCTGCCGGGCGATCGGGCGGCCGCAGACGGGGCAGTGCGGCTTGCCGATCCGGGCGTAGAGCAGCCGCAGATAGTCGTAGACCTCGGTGATCGTGCCGACCGTGGAGCGCGGGTTGCGGCTCGTGGCCTTCTGGTCGATCGACACCGCCGGCGAGAGGCCCTCGATGAAGTCCACATCGGGCTTGTCCATCTGGCCGAGAAACTGGCGCGCGTACGCGGACAGCGATTCCACGTAGCGACGCTGCCCCTCGGCGAAGATCGTATCGAAGGCGAGGCTCGACTTCCCCGAGCCGGACAGCCCGGTGAAAACGATCAACGCGTCCCTGGGCAGGTCGAGCGACACGTCCTTCAGGTTGTGCTCGCGCGCCCCGCGAACGATCAGGCGATCAGCCACTGCGGTCCCGGTTCTCCTCACGACACATCGATGCCTCGTCATGGTATCCACGGGGGGTGACAAATCCGGCGGGTTCTGCGGGGTCGCGGGGTCGCGTCGCCCCGTGATCTCAGCTCCGGGAACCGGGCCGGTATTCCGTGACCTGATCCTCGGAGCCCGGCCAGGGAGAACTGGAAATGTCAGATCCCCCGGGCACCATAGCCTCATGACGTCCGTTACGCGGCGCCGCGAGGAGCAAGCCGCGGCGGTGCGGGAATCCCGGCGCACCGGGCTGCCGGGATTCCTGCACCGCCGCGTGGACGGCCTGCCCGGGCCGTTCTGGGTGCTGTGGAGCGGAACGCTCGTCAACAGGATCGGTCTTCTCGTCGAACCGTTCCTCGCCTTCTACCTCAGCGCCCAGGGGCTGTCGCTTGGCGCCATCGGCGTCGCGCTCGCGATGTCGGGGGCCGGATCGATCCTCTCCCAGCTGATCGGCGGCGCGCTGGCCGACAGGATCGGGCGCCGGGCGACGCTGACGCTCGGCATGCTGTCCAACGCGGCGGCCCTGCTCGCCCTCGGTTATGTCCGCGGGTTCGTGCCGCTGCTCGCGGCCACGTTCGCGGTGGGGCTCACCATCGACATGTACCGCCCAGCTTCCGCGGCGATGGTCGCCGACGTGGTCGCGCCTGACGACCGGCCACGCGCCTACGGGCTCCTGTTCTGGGCGGTGAACCTCGGTTTCTCGGTGGCCATGGTGCTTGGCGGCACGCTCGCACGGGCCGGCTTCGTGTGGCTGTTCTGGGCCGACGCCATCACCTGCGCGATCTTCGGCCTGGTGGTGTGGTTCGCCGTACCCGAGACCCGCGCGCGGCGACCCGACGGTAGCGCGGAGCCCGGCGGCTTCCTCGACGTGCTGCATGACCCGCTGATGGTCGGTTTCGTGCTGCTCAGTCTCGCGGTCAGCTTCGTCTATATGCAGGCGTACACCACATTGCCGCTGGCCATGAAGCTCACCGGCCTGCCTGCGCAAGCGTACGGACTCGCCATGGCCGTCAATGGTGTCGTGATCATCGCCGTTCAGCCACTCGTCAGCGGGTGGCTCGGGCGGCGCGACATCAACACCGTGCTCGCCTGCGGGATCGCGCTTATCGGCGCCGGATTTGGGCTGACCACACTCGCGTCAACGACCTGGTCCTACGCGGGCACGGTCTTCGTGTGGACGCTCGGCGAGATCACCATGGCGGGGACCGCCGCCGCGATCGTCGCCCACCTTGCCCCCGCCCATCTGCGCGGCAGGTACAGCGGCTTGTTCGGCCTGTCCTATTCGGCTGGCTACCTGCTAGCACCGCTGGGCGGCACGCGGCTACTCGAGCGTGGCCAGGCCGCGCTGTGGCTGTCCTGCGCGGGCCTGTGCGTGGCCGCGGCCCTGGGCCAGCTCGCGCTCGGGCCGGCGATCCGCCGGCGCCAGGATCCGGCCCGCGCCGACGCATGAGAGCCCAGCAGCATCGCGCGCCGCCGCTTACGCGGACCGCTGGCAGCTCCCCGATCCCATGGCACGCGCGCGGGATGCGACAGGATGGGCGGTAGCGACCGCAAAGGCGCGTCGTGGGTCCCGCTGAGACGAGCCTGCGAGCGTCCGTCGCGGCCGCGAGAATGCGGCGGCTGACCGGCCATCACGTCAGGGAGGATCAGGTGAGCTACACCGGAGACGTCAGCGTCGGCGGCCCGCCGGACACGCGGGACCTTCCCGGCCTGACGGTGACGAAACTTGCCGTGGGTCCCATGGACAACAACGCCTATCTGTTGCGATGCACCGCAACGGGCGAGTTGCTGCTGATCGACGCGGCCAATGAGGCGTCACGGCTGATCGAGCTCCTCGGGGGCACGAAACTCACCAGGATTGTCACCACTCACCGTCACTTCGACCACTGGCAGGCGCTGCCCGAGGTCCAGCAGGCGACCGGCGCGACCGGGGCCGCGCACCCCGCCGACGCCAGGGAACTCCCGGTGGCGGTGACGGAACTGCTCAATGGCGGCGTCACCGTCACCGTCGGTGACGCGGTCCTCGGTGTCATCCATCTACGCGGCCACACCCCAGGAAGCATCGCGCTTTGCTACGACGGTGGCGGCGCGCTCGCGCAGGCACCGCACCTGTTCACGGGTGACAGCCTGTTCCCTGGCGGTCCGGGCAACACCGCCGGAGACGCCCAGCGGTTCAACCAGCTCATGGATGACCTTGAGGAACGGGTGTTCGGCCCGCTGCCTGATGGCACCTGGGTGTACCCCGGCCACGGTAAGGACACCACCCTCGGCACGGAGCGCCCGCACCTGAAGGAATGGCGCGACCGCGGCTGGTGACAAGCGCCCGCACCGTTCCATGATCGTGGGGCCTCTGGTGCCGGCCATCCAGCGCGACCATCATGCAGACGATCATGAAGGGATGTCACCAGCCACCAGAGGCCACCGACACCTCGGGCCCGATACGCACCGCGCGGTCCGACCACGCGGTCAGCCAGGGTGCTGCGCGGCCGCGCCATACCACCACGAGCTGGCCATGGCGCGGGACAGCAAGGATGCGCTCGCCGCGCACATTGCGGACACGCACCTCGCCCGTCTCGGCCGCCGCCCTGACCTGCGCATAATGCAGCCAGCGTCCGCGCGCGGGGCCAAGCCCATGCCATGGCCGCCTGTTGCGGGGCAGCTTCGTGCGGCATGATCCATCACCCTCCCATCGCAGCGGGGCACCGAGCACAACTGCGGGCGGCCGGTCGGCGAGCAGGTCATCTTCGGCGATCCCGCCGGCGCCGCCGGGACTCTCCCACACGCCGCCGTGATCTTCGAAGAGCACGAGCTCGAAGCACGGCTGCCCGTTCACCCCGCGACGGGCGAACAGCACCGCCGCGGCATCGCCGTCCACGTCCGCCGCGAGCGCGACGAGGCGGTGCCGCCTGCTCAGCCGCGCGGGCGGGTCAGGAAGGCCCTCTGCGAGCACCCGCCGTCCCGCGGCAATGAGGTCGTGGGCCACAAACGCGACGATATCCCCGGGCCCGCCGCGGCCGCCCGGCGGTGGAGCCGCGCCGCGCCTGACGCGGCTCCACCGCGTGGCCGGCGACCGTCGGGACGCTACGCACGTTGACGCGCCCCCGCTCAGAGAGTATGCATTCGTTTGCATGCCCGGCCCTAGGAACACGGGAGGCTGTGTGGGCGACCAGGTTGCGGACGACGAGGTTTCTGGCCGCCAGGCGGCGGGCGATCCGGCGACAGGCCGCCCGGCTGCGGCCGATCCGACGACGGACCGCCCGGGTCCGGACGACCGGGTCTCGGCCGCGATCTCGCATTGGGGACCGAGGTTCACGACCAACGGCGTCACGGTGGGGGATTTCGAGCGGATCACCGCAGGCGTTAAGGAGTGGGCGCAATGGTGTGCGGCGTGGAGTGCCGTCGCCGCCGATCACGAGCAGCTCGGCCGCGACGCGCTCGCCGCGGGCCGAGAGCTGTCCGCCGGAGCCCACCTCGCCCGGGCGGCCGTCTACTACCACTTCGCGAAGTTCCTGTTCGTGGAGGACGTCGGCCAGATGCGCGCCGCGCACCTGGCGGCGGTGCGCTGCCTGACGGATGCGCTGCCCTACCTCGACCCTCCGGGCCGGCGGATCGAGATCGAATTCGAGGGCGCGCGGCTGGTTGGTGTGCTGCGCACACCGGCGACAGCGGGGCCGTACCCGGTCGTTGTGCTGATCCCTGGCCTGGATTCAGCGAAGGAAGAGTTCGGGACGACGGAGCAGCTGTTTCTCGAGCGGGGGCTCGCGACGTTCAGCGTTGACGGCCCCGGCCAGGGAGAAGCAGAGTACGACCTGCCCATCCGAGGGGACTGGGAGGTGCCAGGCGCGGCGATCCTGGACCGGCTGTCAAGCGAGCCGTCCCTTGACGCCGCGCGGATCGCCATCTGGGGGGTGAGCCTCGGCGGATACTACGCGCCGCGGGTGGCGAGCGGCGACGAGCGGGTCCGGGCGTGTGTGGCCCTCGCCGGCCCGTACGACTTCGGCGCGTGCTGGGATCAGCTGCCCGGCCTGACGCGCGCAGCGTTCCGTGTCCGGTCCCGCGCGGCCAGCGAGGACGCTGCCCGCGCGGCGGCGCATCAGCTCAGCCTGGCGGGCCGGACGGAGTCGATCCGGTGCCCGCTGCTCGTCGTGACCGGCCGGCTCGACCGGCTGATCCCGTGGCAGCACGCGGCCCGGCTGGCCGAGGAGGCCGCGGGACCGGCCGAGTTGCTGCTGCTGGCGGACGGCAACCACGGGTGCGCCAACGTTGCGCCGTTCCATCGCTTCACGACCGCTGATTGGGTAGCAGAACGGCTACGCGGGCGTGTCACCACCAGGGAGCCGACCGGCCAGCCACACTAGACGGCGGGCGCAAAGTGGCGCGTGCATCTCTCGCCGCTTTACCGGCACAAACAACGCGTATTAGGTCATGGGTAGGTTCCGCACGCTAAGCCACGGCATATGGAAGGCTAATCCCGTGAGTGGCGGGCGTCATGCATCTTCGGTGCTGGAGCTCCGGCTGCCGTCGCCCCTTGAGGAGCTGTTCGACGAGCGGCTCGCAGGCGCGGGTGTGCGGCTGTGGCTGAAGCGTGATGATCTTGTTAAGCCCGATCTGCCGGGAAACAAGTGGCGCAAGCTGAAGCACAACGTCACGGCGGCCACTGCGCAGGGCGACCACACGCTGCTCACCTTCGGTGACGCATACTCCGATCACATCAGGGCGACGGCGGAAGCGGGCGCCTGCTTCGGATTCCGGACCATCGGGGTGATTGCCGACGACGAGCATCGCCCGCTGACCTGGTCGCTCGAGTACGCGCTGAGCCGGGGCATGCGGCTGGCCTACCTCGACCGCGCGACGTACTGGCGGAAGACGAGCCCCGACGTGATCGCCGCGCTGCACCGGCAGCACGGCGCGTTCTACCTGCTGCCCGAGGGCGGCAGCAACGAGCTGGCCCTGCGCGGCTGTGCGGAGCTTCCCGCGGAGATCGGCCAGGACTTTGACGTCATCTGCTGCCCGTGCGGCACCGGCGGCACGCTCGCAGGTATCGCCATGACACTCACGCCCAAACAGACGGCGATCGGGTTCTCCGTGCTCAAGGACGGTGAGTTCCTGGCGGGCGAGATCTCGCGGCTGCAGCGGGAGTCGTTTGGGGCATGCTCAGATAACTGGAGCGTGGAGCCCGGCTTCCATTTCGGCGGTTTCGCCGAGGAGACGCCCGAGCTGGGCGAGTTCATCGCCGGATTCGAGCACCGGCACCGGCTGCGGCTGGAGCGCGTGTACGTCGCCAAGATGATGTATGGGATCTTCGTGATGACGGTACGGGGAATGTTCCAGCCGGGCACGCGAATCGTCGCGGTGATCACCGGGCCGCCCACCGGAATCTAGTGATCGGACGCAGGCGGCGGTGGGCCGCGTTTCCACGCTGCTGGCCTGGGCGGATGTATCAGCCTCCGGCTTGACCTCTCTTGAAGGTGAGCGCCCTGTTACTTGGGGTGGGCGCGTCATGATCAAAAGGGGGAGAGCAATGGCTATGACCCAAGAGGGTGGATCCAACCAGCGGGTATTCACGGCGCCGCCCGTGGCGCCGGCCGGTCAGCACGGCCGCACGGGGGCGCGAGACGAGACGGGTGCCACACCGGCATCAGCGTCGCGGCAGGTGCTCGAACATCCGGACGCTGCGATAGCGCACGCGACAAGGCCGACGACCGAGGCGCCGCAGGCCGCGCCGCGAACTGGATTCGACTACCCGGCCACCGAACGTGGGACCAGCGCCCACTTCGTTGTTTACTACGACCCGAGCCTCGGGGCGGACGGCGCCACGATCGCGGACGCGGTGCTCGCGACGTGTGACTCGGACTACGACCGGATCTCGTCCTACTTCGGCGGACTGACGCCGAGCACCATGAATGTAATCATCGCACCGGGAGTCGGGGGCGCGTATCACTACGGCTGTGACGGCAAGGACATCTACTGCGACGCGCAGACCAGCCCGCTGGATGCCGACCACACCCGCATGCTGCTTCTCGCTGAGGTGGTGGAGGTCTTCTCCGCCGAGCAGGGCCAGGGGTGGAACTGCGGGGCCAGCAACGGCGAAGGACTTTCGCGCGTACTTGCCACCGAACTGTACCCCGCCGAGCTGGACGGATTCACCTCGGCCGCGTCCTGGCTCGACACGCCGGGCCGGCCCAACTTCGTCGACCAGACCGACCCCACCGACCGCAACTACGTGTCGATCGGGTGCTCGGTCTTGTTCCTGAACTGGCTGCGTTACGAGCTCAGGTACGGCTGGGCACTGATCGTGGGTGCCGCGGCCTCGACGCTGGGACAGACCTACACCAACCTCACGGGCAACACCGACGGATGGGCGCGGTTCTCGACACAGCTTGCCGCGCGCTACCCGGCGGGCACGCCAAGCGGCGTGACCACCGACAACCCCTACCCGCTCGACCGGCACTCCGGTTACCTCGTCCAGGGGCGTTTCGGCGGCCACGGCAACTTCGAGATGGTGACGCCGAGGCAGAGCGGCGGGCTGGCCCATTACTGGCGTAACAACGACGACCCGGCGCTGCCGTGGAACGGGCCGATCGGCTTCGGCGGGCCTGGTGGGTACGACTCCGTCACGATGATCGAAAGCAACTTCGGCGACCCAGGGAACCTCGAGGTGGTGGCCAGGACGGGCGACCAGTTGCACTTCTACTGGCGCGACTCCGGGCCCGCGTTCGGCTGGAACGGGCCGGGCCAGGTGGCTTCCGGCGCAGCCGGCAATCCCGCGCTGATCCAGTCCCGCTTCGGCGCGCGCGGCAACTTCGAGATGGTCGTGCCGATGCAGGACGGCGGCCTCGCCCATTACTGGCGCGACAACGACGACCCGGCGCTGCCGTGGTATGGGCCCTATCCGTTCGGCGCCGCCGTCGGCGACGTCGACGAGGTGGCGCTCGCAGAAAGCAACTTCGGAAACCCGGGCAACCTGGAACTTGTGGTCCGGGCCGGCGACCGGTTGCTGTTCTTCTGGCGTGACTCGGGCCCGTCGTTCACCTGGAACGGGCCGTACCCGATCACCGGCGGCGTGCAGGGCCGTCCCGCGCTCATCCAGGGCCGGTTCGGCTCCGTGGGGAACTTCGAGCTTGTCACGCCGCTGGTGGGGGGTGGCCTCGCCCACATGTGGCGCAACAATGACGACCCCGCGCTGCCGTGGAGCGGCCAGATACCGTTCGGTGCGGGAACCGGCTCCTACAGCGCGGTGACCATGACGCAGAGCAACTTCGGTGATCCAGGGAACCTGGAGGTGGTCGCGCAGACCGCCAACTTGCTCGCGTTCTTCTGGCGTGACTCGGGCCCGTCGTTCACCTGGTACGGGCCGTACGTGTTCGAGTCGGGAATCTGATCGGCCGTTCCCTTCGGGCGCGCGTGTGATCCGCCAGCTCCGAAGACGAGGCCGGTTTTCCGTGCCCCAATCCTCGGAGCTGGCGGATCATGCCCCAATCCTCGGAGCTGGCGGATCATGCCCGGATTCCCTAGGCAGGCTGGTAGTCGCCGATGGGTATCAGATGGGACTGGGCGCCGCCGTCGGAGTCGATCACGTGCAGCGCCATCGCGGGCGGCTCAGCGACGGCCGGGCGTGCCGATGGCGGGCCGCCGAACGCCAGCTGCATCCAGGTGCTCGGGCAGCTCACCGCGATCGTGCCCGCGAAGCCGGCCGTGATGGGGCGGTGCACATGGCCGCAGATCACCCGTACAACCTGTGGGTGCCGGCCGATGACAGCGGCCAGATCCGCCAGCCCCTGGTATCCCATCGAATCGATGATGGGCACGTGGGTGCGGAACGGCGGATGGTGCATGGCGACCACCGTCGGCGCGTCCTGGCGCTCGCGGAGGAGATCGTCAAGCGCGGCTAGCCGCGCCGGGCACGCCACGCCGCCGCCCCGGGCCGGATCGGTCGAGTCGTGCATGACCAGCCGCACAGGCCCGAGGTCGACGGCGTACTGCACGAACGAATCGGCGGTGGCCGGGGGGCCGCACGCACCGCCAGGCCCGGCGAAGACGGCGCGCAGCGCGGCCCGGTCGTCATGGTTTCCCGGAATCAGGTAAACGGGCGGGCCGACCCGGTCGAGCAGCGTCCGCAGCCGCTCGTACTCGCCGGGCAGGCCGCTCTCGGTGAGGTCACCGGTAATCACCACGCAGTCTGGTGCCGGCCACAACTCGGCGAGCCGCTCGACCGCGGCGCGAAGGGCGTGCGCCTGCGCGTCGGCGCCCGCCATCACATGGGTGTCACTGAGCTGGGCGATGCGGGCCACGCGCCGAGTTTACGCGCCGGGGCGCGATCCCGGCCTGCGCTGATCCCCGTCGGCGCCGGCCGGCCCGCCGGCCGGCCCCGGCCGCGCGTAACGCGAAACCACTCAACTGCGTAAACTCATCGTGTCCGCAGTGTTACGCTCCGTTCGATCGTGTGCCATATCCGGGGCCGGGGTAACGGGGAGGGGCCGAAGCGATGCGTGTGACTCGCGAAGTTGCAGGACGGGGCGTGAGCGTGCCGCCGCCGCGCGGCGACCTCGCCTACGGCCACCGCTACGGCCCGGCCGAAGCCGTCCCTGATCTGCCCGCGTACCGCGACGCCGTGGCCGACCTGCTGGGCCAGGTGTCGGCCGAGGCGGGCCCCGATGACGTGGCCGCCGCCGAGGCGATCTTGACCAGGCGGCTGGCTGAGCGCGCGTTCGCGGGCGTCCTTTCTGCGACCCCGCAGGGCGTGGGCGAGGCGATCGACAGGCTGCTGCTCGAGGTGCGGAATTTCCGCCCGGACCGCCGCGGCTCGGCACCCGGCCTGACCGCGCTGATCAGGATCTGCCTGCTCGCCCAGATCGACGTCACGTGGTGGGGCGACGCACCCTTCTACCTCACCGACGCTGACGTGCTCCATGCCGCCGACCTTCTCGATCTCGACGCGCTACGGCGGGCCGGGCGGCTGGGGTTCAGGTACCGCCGCCAGGCTGAGGCGCTGGTAACCAGGACCGCCCGCGCGGCCGAGCGACGCCTGCGTCCCAGCCGGTCCCCGCGGACCGCGGGCCTGCGGTTCGCGCGTGCCAGCGGTGCCGCCGTGGCGCTGCTCAACGGGCTGTCGCGCGAGTTCGCCGCGGCCTGTCCGCCGGGCACGCCGCCGCTCTGGGTCACCAGCCTCGCCCGGAGCGTCGAGCATCAGCACCGGCTGAGGGCTCTCGGCTATGCGGCGCTCCTGCCAAGTGCGCACTGCACCGGCCACGCGATAGACATCGAAATGGCGTGGTTCCGCCAGTTCGGCGCACACCGCGCGCTGCAGTCACTGCTGCTCGACCGGCAGCGCGCCGGAGCCGTCAACGTCATCGACGAGGGCCAGGTCTGGCACGTATGCATCAGCCCGGACGCGGCCGGCGCCTTGCGGGATGACTTCGAAGCCGAAGCGGGCGAGTAGCCGGGTGTGTGGTATCGCCCTCATCACCGGCCCTGGCGCCGACTCCGGCGGCCCTTGCGGGCCCGGCCATCGGGCATTTCGCCAGATGATCGAATCCCTGGCGCCGCGCGGCGAGGTCGAGGAGACCCGGCTTGACGACGACCTGCTCGCGGGCACGCAGCGGCTGCGGATCGTCGACGCCGAACGCGCCGTCCAGCCGTGGGTCTCCGCCGACGGGCGGTGGCTGCTCTGCTTCAACGGCGAAATCTTCAACCACCGCCAATTGCACGGCGAGCTCGCGGGCCTGGGCCACAGGCTGCGAACTGACGGCGACACCGAAGTGGTGCTCGAGGCCTTTCTCGAATGGCATGAGGATGCGGTCAGCCACCTGCGCGGCGAGTTCGCCTTCGCGATCGCCGAACGCGGCACGGGGCGGGTCTATCTGGCCAGAGATCCGCTCGGCGTGAAGCCGCTCTACCTGTCGGTCAAAGACGGCCTGCTGCACGTCGCCTCTGAGGTGAAGGCCCTCGTGCCGGTCGGTGCTCCCGTCATCGAGGTCGCCCCCGGTCACCATGGCTGGGCCGACCCCGTGACGGGGCCACGTCTGCGGCCCTACCTCGACCTGCTGCGGCTCGCCGAGGACCTGACGCCGATCGGCGACCCGCACGAAGCGGCGATGCGCGTTCGGGCCACGCTCGAAGACTGCATCAGGGTGCGCGTCGACACCGAGCTGAGGGTCGGCGTGATCCTGTCCGGCGGCCTGGACAGCTCGCTCACGCTCCTGCAGGTTCGCCAGCTGCATCCCGACTGTGTCGCGTTCACTGTGGGCGCCCCGAGCAGCCAGGACCTGGCCTACGCCCGCCGGCTGACCGCCGAGATGGGAGTGCCGCATGAAGTCATCGAGCTGCACCCGCGCGATATCGGCCTGCGTGACATCCGCGCTGCCATCCGGATGTCCGAACTCACCGAGTACGGCGACATCATCAACGCCGTGGTCTCCGTCCCGCTCTTCCGGCGGGTCCATGAGCGCGGCGTCAAGGTCGTGCTGTCCGGCGACGGTTCGGACGAGCTGTTCGGTGGCTACTCGATGTACCACGAGATCGGAACCGCCGGGGCCCGGCGGCTCTTCCTGCACAAGATCCGCAACCTGTGCCGGACCGAGCTTCAGCGCGTCGACCGCACCAGCATGGGCCACGGCGTGGAGGTCCGGGTGCCCTTCCTTGACCTGTCCCTCGTCGAGCTCGCGATGCGCCTGCCCGTCGACCTCAAGATCAGGGACGGCCACGAGAAGTGGATCTTGCGTCAGGCGTTCGCCGACGTGCTGCCCGACTACATCCGTCACCGGCCGAAGGACATGATGTCGTACTCGTCGGGCCTGCACGAGCGAGCCCGCCTGTACAAGCCGCTGTTCGCCCGCCTGCACCGCTCGTTCGGCTACGACCTGCTCGCGCCCGTGCGCCGTGATTTCGACACGGTGCTGATGCGGTGCGATCACGACCTCGACCGGGCCATCGCCGACAGCGAGGCACGGCAGGACTACAACCTCTTCGAGCACGCCAGGGATCTGGCGGGCGCGGCGCGCTGGAACGCCGCCCCGGCGATGCAGCAACTGGCCCGGGCGGCGCGCCGCCGCCCCCGAGTGTGACGAGGTGGTCTGGCGTGGCCAGATAGCGTGCTCATAGGCGTGCATCGAGACGGTGCGGGCATCCCGGGTCATGTAGTCGGCCATCATCGCTTCCCGGTCCGCTTGCCGTGCTTACGGTGCACGGTCTGCTTGGTGACGCCCAGCCGTGTGGCGATGTCCTGCCAGGACCACCCGAGCTTCCTGGCGTGATCGCGGTGGATTTTATGTTCCATTAGTAAAAAATCCACCGCGATCATGGGGAATCTCAGCATATGAGCAAGATCAAACTCGCATCGTGAGAAAACATCGATGCGGTCTATTGCTCGCTGCCCTAATTGTCGCTGCCATCTATGAATCGGCCGCCACTCGATGACCGGACGGGCCGGAGCAGCGGACGCGCTTACCACATTCGCGCCAGAGTCACAGATGTCCGGGGATGCCGTGGTGGCGTGAAAATCGGCACGCCAACAGCCCCGAGACCCAGTGAGCTCGGCGACCGCGATCTGGCGGATGGTGCCGGGCGGCTGGGCCTGCAGCCGGCCGGCGAGTCGGGCGCGGACGGCGAGTCGGACGCGGACGGCGAGCACGGCGAGCACGGCGAGCCATCCAGAGTCACCCGCGAGTTTGCCACGTGGGCGACGGGCGGGGCACGATTTTTCAGGTCAGCCTGAAATGCGGCGTGGCCGGGATTTGAAATCAACCCCGATCATGGAATTCCGGGCGCGGCTGCATCGGGGGCGCCATCACGATCCGGCGTGCCCCGGCTCAGCGGCGAGCCCGGCCGC
>Ga0137365_10002953_pt1 | contig 13503 bp, 10 predicted proteins | sample SagtaG_9_FD_104799 | JGI IMG/M metagenome (GOLD analysis project Ga0137365, IMG submission 104799) | Vadose zone soil microbial communities from Sagehorn Ranch, Mendocino, California, USA - Sage1_L_40_16 metaG | ecosystem: Environmental > Terrestrial > Soil > Vadose zone | place: USA...
CGTCGGCTTCGGCGGCGGCGGCGCGCACCGCGAGGTAACCTTGCTCCGCTTCCCCCATGACACTGCGCGCGCGCCGGATGCGCTGAATCAGCGTCGCCGGAATCCGCTTCAGCGCCATCGCGACGCTGATGAACACCCCGGTTTCGAGGTATGCGATGGCGTCGAGCCCCGAACCACCGGGATACAGGCGGCCGTGCGCCCAGCTCGCGAGCAGATAGGCAATCGATGCGACCAACACCAGGAAGTCGCCGACCGCTTGCCCCTGATCGAAGGCATAGGGCAGGACGGCGATGAACAGCGCCGCGACCACGCCGCCGTGTCCGAACCAGATGACGAGCACATTGACGAGCGCCACGTCGAGCAGCGCGAGCATATAAATGAACCACCAGCGGTACCAGCCGCGCTCGTTGATCATGCCGACGATGGCGTTGATGACCGCGCCGGCGCCGGCGATGAGGACGATCGTGCCGAGGCGCGTCTGGATCATCGCCGACAGATTCCCCAGCGTGCCGAGCAGGAACAGCGCCGCGGCGATCGCCCAGCGGCGGCGGTGGCTGCGCTCGAACGTCTCGAGATCCTTGAAGCGCTGCTCGAGGGCAGTGGCTTCGTCGTGCCAGCCGCGGACCCGGGCGGCGAACGAGGGGCGGCGTGCAGGGTCGGTCATTTCCCCAATCCTAACCCCAGATCGGACGCCGTCAGGAACGCCTCGACGAGGTAGCCCTCGCGCTCGATCGCCTCGCGGCCGCCTTCCTCACGATCCATCACCGCCATGACGCCGAGCACGTGACCGCCTTCACTTTCGACGGCGCTGATGGCGTCGCGGGCGGACCGCCCGCTCGTGAGTACATCCTCGACGATGACGACGGGGAAGCCGGGCGAGAAGCAGCCTTCGATGCGTTTTCCGGTGCCGTGGTTCTTGGGTTGCTTGCGGACCGTGAATGCGTCGAGCAGCTGGCCGCGGCGCCGGGCCGTGAGCGCGAGCGCGTAGGCGATCGGGTCGGCACCGAGGGTGAGGCCCCCCACCGCCCGCGGGCTCCAGCCGCGCACGGCCAGGCGATCGAGGCCCAGGCCACCGACCACGGCCAGGCCATCGCCGGACATCGTGGTGAGGCGGGCGTCAATATAGAAGGAAGAACGGCGGCCGGACGCGAGGACGAAATCGCCGCGCTGTACGGAGCGCGCGAGGAGTAGATCCTTGAGCGTGGTTTTGAGGTAGTAGTAGTCGCTACTACTATTCACTTGTTCGCTTGCCAACGATGTTCTTGAGGGCGTCGAACAGACCCCGCGGCTTCGACGCCTTCGCCGCGGCGAGGGCCGCTTCCAGCTCCTCGGCGAACGCGGACACGGTCGGCTGGCGGTCGCCAGGGTGGCGCGCCAAGCCCTTCATCACCGCGGCCTCGAGACTGGGCGAGAACTTGAGATCCTTGCCGGCTTCGGAGAGCGGCGTCGGCTTGCCGCTCAACAGCTGCTGAAACAGCTCCCGCGGGCTGCGGCCCTCGTGAGGGTGCCGGCCCGTCAGCATGTAGTAGGTGATCTTCGCGAGGCTGTAGATGTCGGCCCGGCCATCGACGAGCTCGCCCGACAGCGCTTCGGGGGCGACGTACTGCAGCGTGCCGACGAAGAAGCCGGTGCGCGTCAGCCGCTCTTCGGCCGGCTGCTCGGCATCGCGCGCGATTCCGAAATCGAGCAGCTTCACCGTGCCTGTCGCCGCATCGTACATGATGTTTTCGGGCTTGAGATCGCGGTGGATGATGCCGGCGCGGTGCGCCGCGGCGAGCGCGTCCGCGAGCTGGCGCACCAGCGGCACCGCAGCGGCGGGAGCGAGGGGGCCGTCGCGGTGTAGGAAGTCGGCCAGAGGCTCGCCCTTCGCCCATTCGAGCGCGAGATAGTAGAGCCCGTCTGACTCACCGAAATCGTACGTCCGGACCACGCCCGGATGCACGACGCGGCAGCCAAATCCGGCCTCGCGCAGGAACCGTTTGACAACGATGGGGTCGCCCCTGAGGCGCTCGCGCAATACCTTGAACGCACAGGCGCCGCGCCCGGGATGGTCGGCGCGGTAGACCTCCGCCGTCCCCCCTTCGCCTACGCGTTCGAGGAGGCGGTAGCCGGCGATTGACCGGCCGGCCAGGTTTTCGTTCGCCATTGGGGTTGGCGCGAAACTAACGTCCCGATTTGAGGCTCGGCAAGTGATGCGACGCATGGTGCTGCCGCTGGCGGTCATTTTCTCCACCGGCGGCTGCGGATCATGGCAGCGCGTAGGGAGTCCCGACGCGACACCGCGTCCGGGGACCACCGTGCCGCGGCTGTTCGACGCGACGTCGGTGTACCGCTCGATGGGCGCGTTCGTCGGCGGCGGCGCGCTGCCGTTCGTCGCGTCGATTCGCTACCTCGCCGGGCCGACGCCGGATTCCACACTCGCCCTCTTCTCGGTCTCGCTCACCAATCACACACTCACGTTCCAGCGCCGCGCCGGCGAGTTCGTCGCCGAGTACCACGTCGAGGCGTCGTTCCGGACCGACAGCACCGGCGTCGTGGCGGTGCGGCAGGTCGGCAGCGACGAGCAGATCCGCGTGCGCAATTTCCAGGAGACGCTGCGTAGCGACGAGAGCATCATCTTCCAGCAGTTCGTCATGGTGCCGCCGGGCGTCTATCACGTGCTGGTCTTGGTGCGGGACCGCAACGGGCCGGCGTTCGCGCGCGCGGAGCGGGCGGACACCGCACCGCGCTTCACCGCGCCGGCCATGACGCGGCCGATCGCCGTCTACACGGCCGAAGGCCGGGCGCAGCGCAGCGAAGTTCCCAAACTGCTGGCCAACCCGCGCGCCACGCTGCCGTACGGCATCGATTCCCTGCGGTTTTACATCGAGCGCTACGGGACGGGACCGTCCCGGATCGTCGCGCGCGTCGTCGATGGCGCCGATCACGAGCTGTGGCGCGACTCCGTGACGCTCAACGGCGGAGGCGATCTCGCGAGAGCCACGGTGCTCGTGGTCCCGGGCAAGCTGCCCGTCGGACAGGCCGAGTTCCAGGCGATCCCGGCCGCCGGCGGTGACACGACGCGCTCGCGCTTCCTCGTGAGCTTCTCCAATCAGTGGGTGATTACGAATTTCGAGGAGATGACGAGCTTGCTGCGCTACTTCGAGCGGCAGGAGTGGGTCGATTCGTTACGGCGCTCCACCCCCGACCATCGCCCCGAAGTCTGGCGCGCCTTCTGGAAAGCCACGGACCCGGCGCCCATCACGCCGGAGAACGAGGCTATCGACGATTACTTCCGGCGCATCCAGCAGGCGAACGTGCGGTTCCAGGATGAGGGGGAGCCCGGCTGGCTGACCGAGCGGGGCGAGGTCTTCATCTCCCTGGGCGAGCCGGACGAGATCCTGGACCTCGCGAACGGGATGGATCGCAGCGGGCAGCGCGTGCTGCGTTGGACCTACACGTCAGAGCGTCTCGTGCTGTATTTCCAGGATCAGACGGGCTTCGGCCGGTATCGTCTGACACCGTCGGCGCGCGCCGAGTTTCAGCGCGTGCTGGCGCGGGTGAGGCGATCCGAACGGTGACTCGCGGCGCCGCGCTCTGGACCGCGGCAGCATTGGTGGCGCGTGCCGCTGTGGCGCAGGAAGTCCCCGTCCGTCCTGATCACACCGCCACCTATCGCGCCGATTCGCTCCGTCTCTCGGGACGCCCCTGGCATGCCGCCGAGACGCTGCTCGCCGCCGCCCGGCGCGATCCGCATCCCAATGCATTTCTGATCGTCGAAGGCGCCAAGGCGGAAGTTCACGCACGCCGTTACGAGCACGCCCGCACCCTCCTGATCGGCCAGCCGTGGCTGCTCGATTACGCCGACGGCGAGGCGCTGGCGCTGCTCGGCCAGGCGGAGTTCGGCCTGGACCGCTACGCCGAAGCGGCGACGCATTTCCAAATGGCACGCGCCCGCGCGCCCGCCGCGCGCGCCGGGTTGCTGGCAGTGCGTGCCGCTGTGGCGTTCGACGCGGCGGGACAGGCCGACAGCGCCGCCGCCGCGTTCGCGGCGGCCCGCGAGGGCGGGAAGCTGGCGGCGATCGATCCCTGGCTGCGCGTGCGCCAGGCGCGGGTCACGCGCGACACGGCCGCCGTGCGCGTGCTCCTCACCGACGTCCCGGCCCCGGCGGCGCGCGAAATCGCGATTGCACGGGCTCGCTCGCTGCTGCTCGCCGGCGACACGGCGCGGGCGCTCGACGCATTCGCGCTGGCAGGGAAGGGCGGGGGCCTCGAAGGGGCGCGCCTGGCGCTCGCGATGGGCGATTCGGCACGAGCCCGCACGACCCTCTACGGCCTGCTCGCGCGCGATCCCCTGAGCGATGAGGCCGCCGCCGCGGTGCCGCTCGCGCTCGTCCCCTTGGCCCCGCGCACGGCCGCGGAGCACGTCACCCTGGCGCGCGCGTTGAACCGGCGCACGAGCGTGCGTGACGCACGCCTCCATGTGGAGCGGGCGCTGCGCGAAGACTCGAGCGCGGCGACGCTCCTTTTCTACGCCGAGCTCCTGGTCGCGAGCGGCCAGCTGCGCGACGCGGTGCGCGCGTATGGCGCCGCGACCCGCGATTCGGCGGCCCGCCCGCTGGCGCTGTATCGCCGCGCGCGCGTGCTGGTCCGCCTGGGCGATTCCGCGGCCGTGCCGGGACTCTCCAGTTTTGCGCAGAGCTACCCGGCCGATAGCGCGGCGCCGGGCGCGCTCTACGTGCTGGCCGACATGCTGGACGGGCGCGATGACTGGGCGAACGCGGCGCGCTGGTACGGCGAGTTGATCACCCGCTATCCCGCCGACCCGCGCTCATCCCTGGCCCGCTTCCGGCTGGCCGCGCACGCCGAAAGCGTCGGCCAACCCGATAGCGCCGCGCTGTTGTACCAATCCGAGATCGACGCGAACGGCCCGCAACGCACCGCGGCGCGCTTCTGGCTCGGCAAGATGGCGGAAGCGCGCGGCGATGCGACGCGCGCCCGCACCATCTGGCTCGCGCTCGCGCACGAAGATTCGCTGGGCTACTACGGCATGCGGGCCCGGCGCGAGATCGGTCTTCCGGCGCTGGCGTTTGCGGCCGCGCCCGCGCCGCCCCTGCCGCCCGCGCCCGTCGTCATCGCTCTCGCCCGCATCGACACGCTCGAGCTCGCCGGGCTCGACAGCGAAGCGCAGGCCGAGGTGCGCGTCCTGCTCGCCCGCCCTCCGCAGGACCTGGACGGCTTGCTCGCGCTGAGCGAGGGGCTCAGCCTGCGTGGCTACGGCTCGGCGGCGGTGCGGCTCGGCTGGCAGGCGGCGCTGCTCGCGCCCGGCGATGTGCGCGTCTTGCGCGCGATCTTCCCCTGGCCGAACCGCGCGGCGGTCGAAGCGGAGGCTCAAGAGTTCGGCGTGGATGCGCTGTTGCTCGCGGCACTGGTGCGCCAGGAGAGTGTGTTCGATGTGGCGGCGCTGTCGCCCGCGGGCGCGCGCGGGCTCGCGCAACTCCTGCCCAGCACCGCGGCGCTCATGGCACGCGGCCTCGACGTGGCCTTCTTCCCGGATTGGATCACCGTGCCCGATTTGAATCTGCATCTCGGTGCGGCGCACCTGGCGGAGTTACTCAAACGCTTCGGCCGAGTCGATGCGGCGATCGCCGCGTATAACGCCGGGCCGGTGCCGGTGCGGCGCTGGCTGGAGCGCGCCGGCGCCGCGGATCCGGATCGTTTCATCGAGCTGATTCCCTATCCGGAAACGCGCGGCTACGTGCGCAGTTTGTTGCGCAATCGCGAGTTGTATCGCGCGTTGTACGAGCCTTGACAGCTTTCCGGGCCGCGGGTCTTTTCTAGCCGTCCACCGTTGGGCCCAGCAACAGACTCTGCAGGAGGCGGAACGTGATCAAGGGAAAGGTGAAGTGGTTCAATGACGCCAAGGGGTACGGCTTCATTGAACAGGAAGGCGGCGAGGACGTGTTCGTGCATTTCTCGGCAATTCAGATGGACGGCTTCAAGACGCTGGCCGAGGGTCAGGTGGTGGAGTTCGAAGTGCAGCAGGGGGACAAGGGGCTCCACGCCACGAACGTCGTGCGCGTCTAACCGCGCCCTTCACCCGACCATTCCGCCCCGCCCGATTCCCCGGGCGGGGTTTAGTTTTCCCGCCATGCCGCCGCGCCCCGCGCCGCCCATTCCCGCCACGTCCGCCGGCAGGACGAACGTCTTCCTGGTGGACGGCTACGCGCTCATCTATCGCGCCTTCTTCGCGATGATCGCCCGGCCGCTCACGACCAAGAGCGGAGAGAATACGTCGGCGGTCTGGGGCATCACCAATTTCCTGCTGCGCCTGTACGAGAACTATCACCCGGCATACGTCGGCTGGGTGCACGACCGCGGCGTCTCGTTCCGCCAGGAGCAGTATCCGGAGTACAAGGCGACGCGGGAAAAGCTCGGGGAGGAGCTGCAGCAGGACTTCGACCGCTCACTCGAGCGCGTCTGCCAGATCCTCGATGCGTTTCATATCCCCGTCATCGCGATCAACGGCTACGAGGCCGACGACGTCGTGGCCACGCTGGCCGGCCGGGCGGCGCAGCACGGCCTGCAGGCGGTGATCGTCTCGGGGGACAAGGACTTCTATCAGCTGATCGGCGAGGGGATCGCGCTGCTGAATCCGGGCCGCGGCGGACAGGCCGCGGTCGAAGAACAATGGGTGGATCAGTCCAATGCCAGCGAGCGGCTCGGCGTGCCGCCGGAGCGGGTCGTGGATTACCTCGCCCTCGTCGGTGACACCTCGGACAACATTCCCGGCGTGAAAGGTGTGGGCGACAAGACGGCGCTGCAGCTGCTCGACACCTACGGCGATCTCGACACCATTCTCGCCCGCGCCGCCGACATCCCCGGGAAACGGCCGCGCGAAGCGTTGCTGCAGCAGGCCGACAACGCGCGCTTGTCGCGCCAGCTCGTGACGCTGCGACGCGACGTGCCGGTCGAACTCGACCTCGAGCAGCTCCGCGTGCGGACGCCCGATACCGGTGAGCTCGCGTCGCTGTTCACCGAACTCGAGTTCCGGACCCTGATCCCGAAGCTCGCCGATCTCGCGTCCGTCGCTGTCCAGCCGGCGCCGGAGACTGGCGCCGCGCAGCCACCGGCTGCGCGGTCGCCCCGCGCGGCACAGCCGGCCGATCCGCGTATCGTCACCGATCCGGCGGAGCTGCCGGCCATGATCGAGGAGCTGCGCGCCGCGCCATTGGTTGCCGTGCAGACCGAGCCAGGCCTCGCCGGACTGTCGCTCGCCGCAGCACCGGGCCGTTCCTGGTATCTGCCATTCGGCCACCGCCTCGGCGAAGGCGAACTCGACACAACGCCGCCGCGCAACCTGCCCGCGCTCACGAGCGAGCCGTTGGCGTCATTGCGCGCGCTGCTCGCCGATCCCGCCGTCCGCAAGGCGGGGCACGACATCAAGGCGTCGTGGGTCGCGCTCGCGCGCGCCGCTGTTCCCTTTGCGGGCGTCGCCTACGACTCGATGATCGCGAGCTTCGTCCTCGATCCGGGCCGGCGCTCTCACGCGCTCGACGACCTGGCGCGCGAGCATCTGTCCGTCGAGCTGCGCACGACCGCGCAGCTGGTAGGAAAGGAGCGGACCTTCGCCGAGGTGCCGCCCGCGGAGGCAGCGGGCGTCTCCGCGGCGCAGGCGGAGATGGTGTTGCGGCTCGAAGCGACGTTCCGGTCCGACATCAAGGAGCATCACCTCACCCGCCTGCTCGACGAAATAGAGATACCGCTCATCCCCGTACTCGTGGACATGGAAGCAGCCGGCATCCTCGTGGATCGGGTGCTGCTCGGGGAGATGTCGCGTGGGTTCAGCAAGGAGTTGACGGGGCTCGAGCTCGACATTTACCGCGCCGCCGGAGGCGAATTCAACATCAACTCGACGCCCCAGCTCCGGACCGTCCTGTTCGAGCGCCTCAAGCTGCCCGTGCAGAAGCGGACCAAGACCGGCGCGTCGACCGATGTCGAGGTGCTGGAGCAGCTCGCCGCGATGGGCCACGAGGTCCCCCGCCTGTTGATCGAGTATCGCGAGCTGACGAAGCTGAAATCGACGTATGTCGACGCGCTGCCCGGATACATCCGCGCCGACACGGGGCGCGTCCATACGAGCTTCAACCAGACCGGGGCCGCGACCGGCCGGCTGTCGTCATCCGATCCCAACCTCCAGAACATTCCCGTGCGCACCCGGCGCGGCGGAGAAATCCGGCGGGCCTTTGTGGCGCCGCCCGGACACCTGCTGCTGATCGCCGATTATTCGCAGGTCGAGCTGCGGTTGCTCGCACATCTCTCCGAGGATGCGGCGTTCGTCGCCGCGTTTCAGCGCGGGGGGGACATCCATCGCCAGACGGCGGCCCTCATCTTCGGTGTGCCTGAAGCGAACGTCACGGGCGAGATGCGGAGCCGGGCGAAGACGATCAACTTCGCCACGATTTACGGCCAGGGCGCGCTGGCGCTGTCCCGCCAGCTCGGCATCACGCTCGAGGAGGCGAAATCGTTCATCAAGCAGTACTTCGAGCGCTTCGCCGGCGTGCGCGCCTGGCTGGACCGGACCATCGATGAGGCGCGCCAACGCGGCTTCGTGGAGACGTTGTTCGGGCGCCGGCGCTACATCCCGGAGCTGCGGGACCGCAATTTCAGCATTCGCTCATTCGGCGAGCGCACCGCGACCAATTCGCCGCTGCAGGGTTCGGCGGCCGATCTCATCAAGATCGCGATGATCCGGATTCACGCCGCGCTCAAACAGGCGAATCTCAAGTCCAGGATGCTGCTCCAAGTGCATGATGAGCTGGTATTTGAGATCCCTGAAGCGGAGACGTCAGTTGCCGGGGCCCTTGTAAAACGCGAGATGGAGGGCGTGGCCAGCCTACGCGTGCCACTGGTCGTAACTGTCGGTGCTGGAAAGAATTGGGTCGACGCGAAGGGTTAAGCACGCCTCTTGCAGGAACGAGGGGAAGGGCCCACAATAGGGGCGTCGATTACGGGGTGCTTGCCGGGTCGACGCCCTTTCGCGCCCGGAGGGTAAAGCGGTGAAGGCACGCGGATTTACGCTGATCGAGCTGTTGATCGTGGTGGTGATCATCGGGATTCTGGCGGCATTTGCCATCCCGAAGTTCGCCAACACGAAGCAGAAGGCGTACGTCGCCCAGATGAAGTCCGACATCAAGAATCTGGCAACGGCGGAAGAGGCCTTCTTCTATGATAGTGCGTTCTACACGACGAGCCTGGTCGCGCTCAACAATTTCCGGTCTTCGACCGGTGTCACGCTGACCGTCACCGAGGCCTCGCCCATGGGCTGGTCGGCCCAGGCCGTGCACGCCCAGACCGCGCGCCAGTGTGCGCTGTTTCAGGGCAACGCGGCGCCGGTGGTCCCGGCAACCGTGGAGGGCCGCATTACCTGCAGCTAGATCCGCCGTATCGGGAGTTCGAACGCCGCCGTGAGGGGATGCGATTCGCCCTCGACGGCGGCGTTTGGCTTCACCGCCACAAGATCGACGGCGAGCCGATGGTCCACCTGGTGAGCTCCGACAAGGAGCGGCTGCTGGCGTTGGGCCGCACGCTCGGTTTCCACGCGCGCTGGTTGCAGTACAAGCCGCTGAAGGATCTTGATACCGGGGTTCGCGTGCCGGCCTGGCATTGGGATGTGTGGGGAGAGAAACTGCGCCTGCTCGGTCCTAAGTAACCTCTTCGACGTCACGCCGGCGGGCCCGTACGCCCGGCCACCAGTTCCAGCGTCCCGCGATGTGCATGATCGCGGGGACAAGCACCATGCGAATCAAGGTCGCGTCGAGCAGGACGGCCACCGCCAGCCCGAATCCGATGAACTGCACGGCGAGCACCCGGGCAAACGCGAACACGCCGAACACGGCGATCATGATGGCGGCCGCAAAGGTGATCGTCGACGCCGTGGCGGACAATCCTTCCATAGTCGCGTGGTCGTTCCGCCCGGTCTTGTCGAACACCTCTTTGACCCGGGTCAGCAAAAAGACCTCGTAGTCCATCGACAATCCGAAAACGGTCGCGAAGACGAGGACCGGTACGACGACGAAGATCGCCTCGGTCGGTCCCGACAGCCCGAAGAAACTGGCGCCATAGCCGTGTTGGAACACGAGCACGGTGATGCCGAACGCGGCGCTCACGGAAACGCAATTCAGGACGACCGCCTTGAGCGGCACGAGCACCGAGCGGAATGCGATGAACAGCATGATCGCGGTCACGCCGAGGATCATCCCGACGATTCCGGGGAAGCGGTGCAGCAGATGCTGCTGCAGGTCGAGGCTCGACGCGGCAAAGCCACCCACCACGATCTCGGCGCCGCGCAGCCGCGTGCCGCTGGCGATCGTGCGGCGCACATGGCGCGTGAGATCCATCATGCCGGTCAATGACACGGTATCGACGGCGATGACGTCCATCAGCGTCGTGCGCCGGTCGGCACTGAGGTAGGCATTGAAGAATTCGGGGTAGCGCTCGCGGACTGCTTCGGCGTCGCTGTAAAAAATCGCGAGCTGCAGCGTGGACATGCCCGGCCGCAGCGTGGCAACACCCCGCACCTCGCGCACGCGCGCGTCCTTGCGGATCGAGTCGCTCAGCGCCTTGAGACCCGGCAGCCGGCGGCCCGAGAGCGCCGATTCGCCGGGAGGGAACTGCACGACGACCCGCAGCGGCTGGATGACGCCGCTCGCGCCCATGTCGCGCAGCGCGGCGAGTCCCTGGCCCGATTCGGCGTCCGGCGGAAACCAGTTGCGGGCGGGCAGACCGATTTTGATTTGCGTGAGCGGAAACGTCAGGAGCGCGGCGAGGAGGCCGCCGCCGAGGATGGCGCGCCAGGGATGATGGGCGAGCCCGCGTGCCCAGCGCTCCCATCCCTGCGGCGTGTGAATCCGCGCCAGCGGCTTGGCCAGCCATTTGGGGCGATCGATGTTGCGGCCCAGAATCGCGAGCGCCGCCGGCAGAAAGGTCGTCGCGAGCAGGACGGCCACCGCCACGACGATCAATCCGCCGACGCCCACCGAGCGCGTCTCCACGAGCGGCGTCAGAATCAGCGCGCCAAATCCGACCACCACGGTCAGGCCGGAGGTGACGACCGCCGAGCCGGCCGTCTGGATCGTGCGCACCGCCGCGTCGGTAGGCGAGAGCCCGCGATTCAGCTCCTCGCGGAAGCGCGTCACGATGAGCAGGGAGTAGTCGATGCCGACGCCCAGCCCCACCATCGTCGTGATGTTGAGCACGAACACCGACATCGTCTGGAACTGCGCCGCGACCGCGACGATGCCGAGCGCGATCGTGATCGCCAGCACGCCCACGATGATCGGCAGGGTCGCGGCGACGAGCGCGCCGAACGCCAGCACCAGCACGGCGAGTGTGAGCGGCAGCACGCGCTCCTCGCCGCGGCGCGTATCCTCGGTGCTGATGGTGCGGACGTCGTAATCGAGCGCGGGATTTCCCGTGACTTTGATGTCGAAGCCATCGGCATCGGGCAGCCGGTCCAGCGTGCTCCCCACCGTCTCGCGCAGCTCGGGCACGACCGTGCGGCTCACGTCACTCGTGCTCGAGGGGGTGAGCGCCGCGATGAGGAACGTGGTCTGCTTGTCGGCGCTGACGAACGTCGATTCGCCGATCGTCCGTACCGAAATGACCTGGCTGATGTAGGGCTCGCGGGTGAGGGCGGCGGACACCGAATCGAGCACCATCGCGAAGCGCGGCTGCGTGTAGCGCACCGGTCCGTGCACCACGATGGCGACGTATTCGGCGATGGGATTGGGAAAGGCTTCGCGAATGAGCTGCGACGCGCGCGCCGATTCCGATCGGGAGACCGCGGTGCCGCGAACGGCAAGGACGCGCTGTACGTGAGCGGCCCTGGGGACGAAGAGCAGCCCGAGCATCGCCCACGTAGCCAGGACCCAGCCGCGCCAACGCACGAGCTGCTTGGCGGGTAACGCGATCACCTATGATCCAAGCACATGCGGGCCACAATCATAGAGACGTGCAGAGTGCAAAGCTAGCGGCGCGGCATACGGTGCTCGCATATTGCGCGCATGGTGGAACGCCGGCTCTCGGGACTGATCACCGCTGCTGCGGTGTTGATCGTCCTGTTCATCGTGTGGGATCTGTTTCGTCCGAAGTCGCACCGGGCGGCGTCGGCAGACGCCGGCCCGCTGACCGTGGATTCCTCAATAGCGGTCGCGCCACCCGCCTTTCCGCCGCCGCCGATCCAGCCGACGACGACGACGCAAGGTGCCGCGGTACCGGCGGCCCCCGGCGGCCGCGAGCCGTCGTACATCGAGCTCCTGGCGCGATCGGAAACCCGGCGCCGCATTCGCTCCAGCGGCTCCAGCACCTTCCTCGGCGAGATGCTCGAGGCGAGTGGCGACTCGATGCTGCGGCGCTGGGAGAATCGCACGACGTCGCCCATCCGGGTGTGGTTCGCCCCCACGCACGCGGCGATGTTCCAGCGGGCATTCCTCGACGCGGTCCGCGGGGCATTTGGCCAGTGGACGGCGGCGGGGGTGCCGGTTCGCTTCGATTTCGACGGGGACTCCACGAACGCGGAAGTCACGGTGAAGTGGCGCGTCCAGTTCGAGATCGAGCGCACCGGCCAGACCGACGTCACCTGGGACGAGAACGGGCACATCCAGGGCGCGGTGCTGACGCTCGCGACGTTCGATCCCAAGGGTGAGCCGATGAGCGTGGATGATATCCGCGTCGTGGCGACACACGAGGTCGGCCACGTGCTTGGCCTCGATCACTCGAAAGATTCGACGGACATCATGTATCCGACGGCGAAGGTGAGAGACCTGTCCGATCGTGACGTGCGGACGGTGCTGCTGCTGTATCAGCTGACGCCGGGGAGTTTGCGCTGAGTCCACGCCACATCACGTCGTTCCTGCACCACGTTGCCCCCCCACCTACCGGTTCGCTCGCGCAGGCACTCGACACGCGCGTGCGGGAAGCGAAGTTGATCGAAAAACTGGAGGCGGGTGCCGTGCGCTGCTTCGCCTGCGGTCACCGCTGCCTGGTGAAGCCCGGCCGCCGCGGCATCTGCAAGGTGCGTTTCAATAAGGAAGGGACGCTGTTCGCACCCGCCGGCTACGTCGCAGCATTGCAATGCGACCCGACGGAAAAGAAACCGTTCTTCCACTGCCTGCCCAGCAGCGACACCCTGACCTTCGGCATGCTCGGCTGCGATTTCCATTGCGGCTATTGCCAGAACTGGCTCACGTCGCAGGCGCTGCGCGACGACACGGCGGGGGTCATGCCCAGCGACGTGACGCCCGACGATCTCGTCGCCCTGGCCCAACGCCAGGGCGCGCGCATGGTGGGCTCGTCGTACAACGAGCCGCTGATCACCGCTGAATGGGCGGTCGACGTCTTCAAGGCCGCCCGGCCCGCGGGCTTGAAGACCGCGTTCATCTCCAACGGCAACGCGACACCCGAGGTCCTCGACTACATCCGGCCGTGGACCGACTGCTACAAGATCGATCTCAAGGCGATGGA
>Ga0137365_10002959_pt1 | contig 13492 bp, 15 predicted proteins | sample SagtaG_9_FD_104799 | JGI IMG/M metagenome (GOLD analysis project Ga0137365, IMG submission 104799) | Vadose zone soil microbial communities from Sagehorn Ranch, Mendocino, California, USA - Sage1_L_40_16 metaG | ecosystem: Environmental > Terrestrial > Soil > Vadose zone | place: USA...
ATGAATGCGGCAACCGCAATCATCACGACGAAATCGCCCTACATGGTGCGCACGTCGTTCACCGTGCCGCAGTTGAACCAGACGCTCGGCACCTGGGCATACAAGAACGGAATTCGCAAAGCGTACACGATGGTTTCGGATTTCGGCCCCGGGCACGACGGCGAGGCGGCGTTCCACAAGGGCTTCAAGGACGCCGGCGGCGAGATCATCGGCGCGGCGCGCTACCCGGTGGCGAACCAGGATTTTGCTGCCTTCGTCCAGCGCGCCAAGGACGCCAACGCGGATGCCATCTACATTTGGACGCCCGGCGGACCGCAGCCCGCCGCGATCGGCAAGGCGCTCGCCGAGCGCGGGGTCGATCCCAAGAAGACGAAAGTTCTCGGCCAAGGCGAATTGACGTCCGAAGACGCGCTGAAAAACATGGGGGAAGCAGGTGTCGGCATCATCACCGCCTTCCATTACGACTACAATCATCAGTCCGCGAAGAACTCGGCTTTCGTGAAAGCCTACAAGGAAACTTTCGGACGCAATCCGGACATGTTCTCCGCCGGCGCGTTCGACGGCATGCACGTCATCTACGAGACGCTCAAGAAGACCGGCGGCAAGACCGATGGCGAAAGCCTCGTCAATGCCGCCAAGAGCATGCAGTGGGAGAGTCCGCGCGGCCCGATGAGCATCGATCCGGAGACCCGCGACGTCATCCAGACGGTCTACATCCGGCGGGTGGAGAAGGCCGGCGGCCAACTCGTCAACGTCGAGTTCGACAAGGTCGAGAACGTCAAGGATCCGTTCAAGGCCGGCATGAAGAATTAGCGCGCAGGATCGCGAGTTAATGATATGGGCCTGCGCGAGGCGGCACACTCCGTAGCCCTCTCCCCTTGCGGGAGAGGGTGGCGAGTCCGCACAGCGGGCGAGCCGGGTGAGGGGTTCGTTTCGACGGGCGCAGACCCCTCACCCGGACGCTCGCCAGAGCGCGTCGAAGACGCGCGTAAACGCGCTTTAGGCTCGCGTCCATCCTCTCCCGCAAGGGGAGAGGGTGATGGAGTTCGCTGCTCGCATGGCAATCCATGCCTCGACAACAGTGCACTGTAACTGCCCAATCATGCTGACGACCGCGCGGGCTTCCGCATGATCGCCTCCGCGTTCGGCGTGCTGTTCGACGGTTTTGCCTACGGGATGTTGCTGTTCATCCTATCGGTGGGCCTCTCCGTGACGCTGGGCATGATGAATTTCGTCAATCTGGCGCATTGCAGCTTCGCCATGCTGGGCGGCTTTGTCACTGTGACGGTGACGAATGAGCTCGGCTGGCCGTTCCTGGCGAGCCTGCCAGTCGCCTTCCTGTCGGCGGCGCTGGTGAGCGTGGCATTCGAGCGCGTGCTTTACCGCCGACTCTATGGCGCGAGCGATCTCGACCAGTGTCTGCTGACAATCGGCATCGTTTTCGTGTCGGTCGCGGTTGCAGCCTATATCTACGGCACGATCCAGCAGCCGCTGAATCTGCCGCCGTATCTGCGCGGCACCGTCTCGATCTTGGGCCAGAGTTTCGGCGCGTACCGGCTGTTCTTGATCGGCATCTCGATCGCGATCACCGTCGCGCTGGTTGCCGCGCTCGAATACACCCGCTTCGGCGCGCAGGTGCGCGCCGCGGTCGACAATCAGCGCATGGCGCGGGGACTGGGCATCGATGTCGATCGCGTGTTCGCCGTCACGTTCGCGCTCGGCAGCGGACTTGCCGGCCTCGGCGGCGCGCTCGCCATCGAGATCGTCGGCCTCGATCACGCATTCGCCTTCACTTACCTCATCTACGTCCTGATCGTGGTTGCCGTCGGCGGCCTCGGCTCGATCGCGGGGTCGTTCGTCGCCGCGAGCGTCCTCGGCATCAGCGACATGGCCGGCAAGTACTATTTCCCCGAGCTCGGCGCGTTTCTGATCTATTTCGTCATGGTGGCGCTGCTGATGTGGCGGCCAATGGGTCTGTTCGGGAGACGGTAGGCAATGGCGCTGTCCACGGTTACCGAGCCGCAACGCTATCTCGCGGCGCAGATTCGCTGGCAGCCCATCGAAATTGCCTTCTGGCTCGCAACACTGCTTCCATTCGTGCTCACCCCCAACTACCTGGTGCTGGCGAGCCACATCGCCATCACGGCGCTGTTCGCGTTGTCGCTCGACCTCATCCTCGGTTACGCCGGTATCGTATCGCTCGGCCATGCGGCCTATTTCGGCTTTGGCTCCTACACCGCGGGTCTGATTGCGAAATGGGGCTGGGGCGAGCCGCTGACCGGTTTGGTCCTCGCTGCCGCCGCCGCCGGCGCGCTCGGATATGTCACGAGTTTCATCATTGCCCGATTCCGCCACCTCGCCCTCATCATGATCACGCTTGGCCTCGGGCTATTGCTCGCCGAGGCGGCCAACAGCGCAAGCTGGCTGACGGGCGGCGCCGACGGTCTCCAGGGCGTGCGCATGTGGACGCTCTTCGGCGTCTTCCCATTCGATCTCTACGGCACCACCGCTTACAGCTATTCGCTCGTCGTTTTGTTTTTGGCCTTTCTCGTCGCGCGGCGGCTGATCAACTCGCCCTTCGGTCTGGCTTTGCGGGGCATTCGCGAGAACGCAATTCGAATGCCCGCGATCGGCGCGCCCAGCCCCGCACATATCCGCAAGGTCTACACCATCGCCGCCGTGATGGCCGGCATTGCCGGCGCCTTGCTGGCGCAGACGACCGAGACCGTTTCGCTCGAAACGCTGAGCTTTGCGCGCTCCGCCGACGTGCTCGTGATCCTCATCCTCGGCGGTGCCGGGCGGCTCTACGGCGGCATCGTCGGCGCGATCATCTACATGGTGGCACGCGACCAGTTCTCCGGGATGAATCCGCAGTACTGGTACTTCTGGATCGGAACGCTGCTTATCGCCGTCGTGATTTTCCTGCCGAACGGCATCCTCGGGGGAATGGCCCGGCTCGTACGCTCCGAGCGGGGCCGGGCATGAGCGTCTCGGCATTGTCGACGCGCGGGCTGGACAAGAGCTTCGGCTCGCTCGTCGTTGCCAAAGATATCGCCCTCGATCTCCCGCAAGGCGAGCGTTACGCGCTGATCGGGCCGAACGGGGCCGGCAAGACCACGCTGATCAACCTGATCACCGGCATGCTCAGGCCGGACAAGGGCCAGATCTTTCTGGGCGACAAGGAGATCACCGCGCTCAAGCCTGATGAGCGCGTCAAATGCGGTCTCGTGCGCACGTTTCAGATCAACACGTTGTTCCCGCACTTGAGCGCGCTCGAGGCGGTGACGCTCGCGGTGTGCGAGCGACGCGGCTACGCCGGCAGTTGGTGGCAGGAACTGCCGGCTTACGGCGATGCGGTCGAGGAGGCCTATGCGATTCTCGTTTCGCTGCGGCTCGGTGCGAGCTGCTATCGGCCGACCCACGAGCTGGCCTATGGCCAGCAACGGCTGTTGGAGATCGCGCTCGCGCTCGCCACCCAGCCGAAGGTGCTCCTGCTCGACGAGCCGGCGGCAGGGGTGCCGCAGAGCGAGAGCGCCGAGCTATTCGCGGTCATCGCCAATCTGTCGCAGGACATCGCGGTGCTCTTCATCGAGCACGACATGAACGTCGTGTTCCGCTTTGCGCATCGCATCATCGTGATGGTCGGCGGGCGGATTCTGGTGCAGGGGACGCCGCAGGAAATCGCCGCCGATATGCGCGTGCGCGAGGTCTATCTCGGCGGAGCGCACCATGGCTGAGGCGCTGCTCGCGCTCGATGACGTGCGCGCCGGCTATGGTGATGCCGTCGTGCTCGACGGCATCACGCTCGGCGTGCCGCAAGGGCGCAGCCTTGCCGTGCTCGGACGCAACGGCGTCGGCAAATCGACGCTCCTTCTCACCATCATGGGATTCACCCGCATCAGCCGGGGCGCGGTGATTTGGCGCGGCCGCGACATCACGCGTGCTGCGCCGCATTGGCGCGCGCGCAACGGCCTTGCCTGGGTGGCGCAGGAACGTGAAATCTTCCCCTCGCTCGACGTCGAAGAAAATCTGATGGTCGCCTCGCGCCCGGGCCGGTGGGATCTCGAGGCGGTGTACCGTTTGTTCCCCCGGTTGAACGAGCGACGCGCCAGCAGAGGCAATCATCTTTCCGGCGGCGAGCAGCAGATGCTAGCGATCGCGCGTGCGCTGATGACCAATCCGATGCTGCTGTTGCTGGACGAGCCGCTCGAGGGCCTCGCGCCGATCATCGTCGAGGAGCTGACCGCTGCGATCCGGCGCATGACCGCCGATGAAGGCACGGCCTTCGTGCTGGTCGAGCAGCATGCGGAAGTCGCGCTCTCACTGACCGACGAGGCGATCGTGCTGGAGCGCGGCAGCATCGTGCACCGCGCACGCTCGCAAGACCTGTTGAAGGACGAGGCGACGCTCGATCGGCTGATCGGCTTGCGCTTGGCGGAGCAGGGGCCTTGATGGCGGCCACCAACTGGTAGGGTGGGTCGAGCGCAGCGAAGCCCCGCTTGCGGAGAAATGATGGATTTGGCTTTCGCTCAACCCATCCTACGCATCAAAGCTTTTCCGCGATGAGCTTGAGGATCTCCGCGCAGTGGCGGTTCGCCTCGCCCCCCGGCTCTCTTGGGTCCTGTGCTTCGGCCTGGATGGCTTGGGAGACGGCTTCGTCGAGGATGATTCGCACGGCCTCCTCGCGCGTGAGCAAGCCCTTTTTAATCAGCGCCCGGAACAGCACGACTGCGGCGCTGAGCGCCGCCATCGCATACGCCGCATCGTCCACTGATTTCATAGGGGTTCTCGTGATGCTTTAAGCCGCGGCAGGATCTGCACCCGTTGCGTTTGGGGAGGCGGGCGCGAAGGGTTCCGATAGGGCCGCAGGATGAAGCTTATGCGACCCTGGCTCCAGGAGGTGTGATTGCAATGCAACACTTCGCCATAGAATTGAGAATGGGCCGGTTATCCCCTTGTTTTGCGCAAAGCACCGCATGAATACTCGCGATGGCGGCCGCATGCCGCGCGAAATGGATTTACCCAATCGCGAGGCGGCGCGCCGGCCGCGTGTTGAGAGCGCGTGATGTCGTCGTACGTAATGTACTGTCTGGCGCAGGCCGCCGAGTGCGCGCGCCGCGCGAAATTGGCGAGCTCGCCGCAGATTGCGGCCGAGCGCCGCGCCTTAGGGCTGCGCTGGCTTAGATTGGCGGAGAGAGCGAAAGCGAGCAGCCGCATGTCGTCTTCCGCCGCACAGACTGCCCGCGCGGCGCCCGCCCGGAGCTACAGCGCGGCGGCGATGACCGCATCCTCGTAATTGCCCGCGCCCATGCCGCCGTCGGCGAAGATGCCGTGTTCGGCGATCCACTTGAAGGTCTCTTCGTAGACCTCCTTCGTGTAGGGCTCAAACACGAGGCGCTCGCCCGGACCCCAGCGGCGCGTGTCCATCATGGCGTGGTAACGCGTCGGGAATTCCTTTTTGTAGTAGTGGGCGTAGAGATCGGGCCGCAGATCGATGTCGCGCTGCGCGCGCCTGAGCGCGCGGAAGAATTTACGCAGGTCTTCGGGGTCAGGATCGCCCGTCACCATCGTCGCGATCATGAACGTCGTGTCGATGATCTTGCGGAAACCGAGCTGCTCCGCGAAGTAGTAGGGGCCGCTGAACAGTGCCGAGGCTTGCGCCTCGCCCTCGATCAACTGATCAAGTCGATGAAACAGCATGCCGTCGGCGAAGGTCAGATTGATCTTATCGGCCGGCATGTATTGCTCGAGGGCCTGAATGGTCGAGTAGTGGCTGCCCGACTGATAGCCGACGGCGATCGGAACGCCGGCGAGATCTTCCGGCGTTTTCACCGGCGAATCCGGGGGAACGAAGACGCCGGAGGGAGCCACCGAGTAGACGCCGGCGTAAAGCCGACCCTTACCCTTCGATGCGGCGACGCCGACGGTCCAGTGGCAGGCGCAGCTCACGTCGGAGGCGCGGCCGCGCTCGAATGACTGCATGGCGCCGACCTTGTCGCCCTTGTAGTGGTGCGCGCCGTCGCTCGATTTGATGAGTTCCTGAAAGATGTAATCCAGGCCTTCGTTTCTGAAGTAGCCCTTCTCTTCGGCGACCCATTCCTGCAGCCGGAAATGCGGTTCGATGATGAATTTTTTCTTCGTCATGGTTCGCTCCTGGTTTGCTCGTTCCGACTGAAGCTCAGCAGCAGGCGCGGCTCGCTTCCCGCTTGTCACGGTGCTCCGCAACCCGGCGCGCGGCAATCATCTTCACGTGCTCGTCCATCAACCGCCGCGCGCCGGCGGCGTCGCGCATCTCGATGAGCGACGCCAACTCCCTATGCGCGTCGAGAACGCGCCGCGCCACGGTCGGCGTCAGCGTCGGATTGTGCGCGGGCCACGACACGTGCTGGAGAGAGACGAGCTGCACCACCAGGACGCGGTTGTGGGAAGCCTCGGCGACGGCGAGATGGAATTCGCGCGAGGAGCGCGTAAAGGCGCCGACGTCATTGATGCTGCGCTCGGCATCCGCGATAAGCTGCCGCAGCCGAACGTGATCGTCGGCGGTGGAATTCACCGCGGCGAGCTCCGCGGCGAGGCATTCGATGGCGCGCTGCGCATCCATGATTTCGGCGACCGAGACGCCGGCAAGGTCGAGTTGCACGGCCAGCGCCTCGGCGAACAAGCGGGCGTTGCCTTGTGCAATGCGCGCACCGCCGCCGGAGCCGACCTTGATCTCGACCACGCCCTGGGCTTCCAACGTTCGCAATGCGTCGCGCGCAACGATGCGGCTGACCGCGAACCGCTCGGCCAGGTCCTTTTCCGTGCCGAGGAAATCGCCCGGGCGAAGCTCCTTGGCGAACAGCGCCTCGCGCACCTGCGCGACGATCTGCGTCGACATGGTCGCGGTACGGAAGGGAACGATCTTCCGCTCGCCGTTCTTGATGGCGGGATGAAGCCGCATGGAACTGCTGCCCGCGCGCTCGGCCAAAAGATAGCAACGATCATAAAGATGATATCTTTATGTCGTCGCCTGTCAATCCCTCTTTTGCGCCTCAGTCACGCGTCGGCGAGTGGCGTCGCGGGCGCTGCGGGTGAGCGGTCTTGAGATCGGCAACGCGGGGCTGCTTGAGTTCTAGGGCAGCGGCGCAAGGCATCGCTTGACCGTGGCGTGCGAGCGCGCAACCTAGCGCCATGTTCGTTTCCTTCTTCCACGAGCTCAAAGCAGCGGGCGTGCCGGTCACCTTGCGCGAATATCTGACGCTGATGGAAGCAATGGAAAGAGATCTTGCCGGCCGCCGGGTCGAGGAGTTCTATTATCTCGCGCGCACGGCGCTGGTGAAGGACGAGCGCAACCTCGACAAGTTCGACCGCGTGTTCGGCCACGTGTTCGAGGGGCTCGAGCTGATGAGCGAAGCGCTCACCGCGGAAATCCCGGCCGCGTGGCTCAAGAAACTCGCCGAAAAATATCTGACCGAGGAGGAAAAGAGAGAGATCGAGGCGATCGGCGGGCTGGACAAGCTCCTCGAGCTTTTGCGCCAGCGCATGAAAGAGCAGAAGGGACGCCACCAGGGCGGCAAGAAATGGATCGGCACCGCGGGCACCTCGCCCTTCGGCGCCTACGGCTACAATCCCGAAGGCGTGCGCATCGGCCAAGACGAGAACCGCAACTTCCGCGCGGTCAAGGTCTGGGATCGGCGCGAATTCAAGGATCTCGACGACCAGGTCGAGCTCGGCACGCGCAACATCAAGATGGCGTTGCGGCGGCTGCGAAAGTTCGCCCGCACCGGCGCGCCCGAGGAGCTTGATCTCGACGGAACGATCAAGGGCAGCGCCCACAAAGGCTATCTCGACATCCTGATGCGGCCGGAGCGCCACAACGCGGTGAAGGTGCTGCTGTTCTTCGACGTGGGCGGATCAATGGATTGGCATATCAAGGCGACCGAGGAGCTGTTCTCGGCCGCGCGCAGCGAGTTCAAGCATATGGAGCACTTCTATTTCCACAATTGCCTCTACGAGCGAGTGTGGGAGGAAAACCGTCGCCGCTTCGACGAGACCACGCCGACATGGGATGTGCTGCACACCTATCCTCACGACTATAAGGTGATCTTCGTCGGCGACGCTTCGATGTCGCCTTACGAGATCATGGCGCCCGGCGGTTCGGTCGAGCACTTCAATGAGGAGGCCGGAGCGATCTGGGTGGAGCGCGTGGCACGAACCTATCCGGCCTGTGTTTGGCTCAATCCCGTCGCGGAGAAAGATTGGGAGTACACGCAGTCGATCCGCATGATGCGCCAGCTTATGGGCGGACGGATGTATCCGCTGACGCTCGACGGCTTGGATAGGGCGATGCGGGAGTTGGTGCGCTAGGCACCGCCTCGATTTTGCAGGAAGGCCGCCGGCGACCTAGGAATTGCTTGGCGTGCCGACCCAGCGCCCCATGCGCAGCAAGTGGCGCGAGATGGCGATATCGGTGACGCGCCCGATCAGATTCGCCACCGGCACCGGGCCGTGCGCCACGTAGTCGCGACTGTCGACGCTCTCGGCGCGATTGTCGCCCAGCACGTACACATGTCCGGCCGGCACGCGGATTTCCGGCTCGTTTGCCAAGCGGGCCTGCGGATCTCCGACCTCGATATAAGGTTCCTCGACCATCACGCCGTTGACGATGGCGCGACCGCCCTTGATGGCGATGCGGTCGCCCTCAACCGCGACGATACGCTTGATGTAGTGCACCTGCTCTTGCTTGGGGTGAACGTAGACGGCCACCTCCCCACGGCTCGGATGCCGGCTGCGATAATAGGTCGCGTCGGCGAGAAAATACTCACCCAGGCGCAGCGTGGGCTCCATGCTCGGATTGACGGCGCTCAACCACAAGAGGCGGCCCGACGCCTTGGCATGGACGGCATAGATGCAAGGTCCCGCGAAGATCAGGCAGGCGAGCACAAACGCGCCGGCATAGGTCGTCCATCGATTGTAGTACTGATGCGGGAAGTCTCGCATGCGATAAGCGCGCGAAATCGCGTCGACCATGATGTAGAGCCACAGCCCGACCAGCAGCGCGAAACTGACGGCGAACATCCAAAACCGCGCCAATACGCCCATCATCGCGAACATCAGCAGCGTGTCGGCGATGATCACCAGAATGAACAGTGTGACGCCACGGCGGGGCTGTCCCAGATAGAGATGGCCAAGGCCGGGCGTAAGGGCGGTGAGCAGTGCCGTCACCCAGGGCGAGGGACCGCGTCGGTTGGTCGATTGGTCGTCTGCCTGGGCCGGCGCGTAGTCGGCAAATGCCATCAAAATCTCCGAATGCCGCCCGTGCGCAGCCCGACGGCGAGGCTAAGGCGCACCCCTGCGTGACTGTTAGTCTCACGAGAACGGGTCAAGGTTCGAGCGGGTCTGCCGATTATTTGATCGCGCCACACCCCAAGCGAGCACGATTGCGGGATGAGCCAATCTGGAGTTGCGTGTTGGCCTTCCAACGCGCCGCGGCGCGGCATAACGCGCTAACGCCGCACGGCGACATAGGCACCCAGCAACGCCATCACGGCCGCGACGACGAGCGCAACCAGGTTCACCGCCACATTGACGCCAGCCCCTACCGCCTCGGGCGCGGCGCTGGGATGGCCGATCTGCGCAAGCGCGAGCACGATGGCCGCGCCGACAACCCAGCGCAGAAGGCGAAAGCGCTGCCAGGGCGGGGGAAGGCGGCTGAGTGCCGCCGCGGTTGTTCCGCTTGTGACGAAGGCGATCCCCGCGATGGCCCACCAGGGTCCTGCCGTGCGCAGCTGCCGCGCACCGCTCGCGAAGAGATTTTCCCATAGGCCCGCGAGATCGAAGCCGGCGCTGCTCAAGTAGATCTGCAGCGCGAGCGCAGCCAGGACGCCACAGGTCAGTGCCGCCCCGTAGATCAGGGCGGGCGGCAGCGCGACAGGGGAGGGTTTGAGCGTCTGCATGCGCGTTCAGGCTGGAAGCGTGGAATGCCCGGGCCGAGCCCGGGCATCAACCGCGCTGACTGGCAAGGCTATCGGATTAGCCGCGACGTTCGGCTTCCCAAATGCCCGAGCAGGCGCCGTTGCCGTTACCACTCCACGACCCAGCGCCACTCGCGCCAGCAAGGCGACCCTTGCCCATCGCGCTCTTGTCGCCGGCGTTGACGGCCACGACCACGGCGCCGTTTTTGCCGACCTTGCCGGAGATGTTGATGGGCGCTGAGCCCGCATTGCCGAGATTGCCGTTGGTGATGCGGACCGGATAGCGATACGCCGCATCGCATTGACCGCTCTTGGTCACGATCACCACGCTCCAGAGGCCGTCATAGTCCGGCTGGGCCTGGGCGCCCGCAAGCGTGGGAAGCGCGGCCGCGCCAGCGAGCGCGGCGGCGATCAAGCCGCGGGTGAAAATCCGCGAATAAGTCATTGTAGCCCCTTCCTGTTTTCGTGCCGGGCGCTGCCCCCCTTAATCCCGGGCGAAACGGCACCGAATACAGTGATCCTGAATGCGCCACCCCTTTAGTCGCAGAAAAGGCGCGATTGGTTCAAATCGCGTAATGAGCCTTGGCGGGAGCCAAAGGCCGCTGTCCGGCCAGCGCAAATCCTGCTGTGCTTTGCCGGAGACAGTCAGTCCAAGGGAGGAGAGCATGCCGGCTGAGCGCTTCGATTTTCCCAACGCCCAAGGCCAAAAACTTGCCGCGCTGCTCGATCGCCCCGAACGGGAGCCGCGCGCCTACGCGCTGTTTGCCCACTGTTTTACCTGCGGCAAGGACATCCACGCCGCGAAGCGCGTCGCCGACGGACTCACCGCGCTCGGCATCGCCGTGCTGCGCTTCGACTTCACCGGGCTTGGCTCGAGCGAGGGTGAATTTGCCAACACGAGCTTTTCCTCCAATGTCGCCGACCTCGTCGCGGCTGCAAACGAACTGCGCCGCAGCGCCCGCGCCCCCGCGATCCTGATCGGCCACAGCCTGGGCGGCACGGCCGTGCTCGCCGCAGCCGCCGAGGTGCCGGAGGCGCGGGCGGTGGTGACGATCGCCGCGCCCTGCGATCCCACCCACGTGACCGGCCTGTTCAAGGATCGCCTCGAGGAAATCGCCGCCAAGGGCGAGGTCGAGGCGACGCTCGCGGGCCGGCGATTTCGCATCAGCCGCGCATTCGTGGACGATCTCGCCGAACACAAGCTGCTCGAGCGCATCGCCAACCTGCGCAAGGCGCTGCTCCTCTTCCACTCGCCGACCGACGAGATCGTCGGCATCGAGAATGCGAGCCGCATCTTCACGGCGGCCAAGCATCCGAAGAGCTTCGTCTCGCTTGCCGGGGCCGATCACCTCCTGAGCCGCCGCAGCGACGCCGCTTACGTCGCCAACGTCATCCATGCCTGGGCCGAGCGCTATCTCGGCGCGCCGCAGGGTGCATCCGAAGCCCCGCACGATCCGAAGGTCGTCGTCGTGCGTGAAACCCGCCAGGGGCGCTTTCAGCAGGAGATCACGGTCGGTGCCCACCGCTTCCTCGCCGACGAGCCGGTCGACGTCGGAGGCCTCGACAGCGGTCCGGGTCCTTACGACCTTCTACTCGCGGGGTTGGGCGCCTGCACGGCCATGACCCTTCGACTTTACGCCGAGCGCAAGGCGCTGCCGCTCGAGCGGGTGACGGTCGAGCTCGAGCATTCCAGAATCCACGCCGCCGATTGCGAGGACTGCGAGACCAAGGAAGGTATGCTCGACCGCATCGAGCGGGCGATCACGTTGCGCGGCGCGCTCGACGCCGACCAGCGCCGGCGGCTGCTCGAGATCGCCGACAAGTGTCCGGTGCATCGCACGCTGACGTCGGAGATCGACATCCGGACGGTGGAGCGGCCCGAGATCACTCGCCCTTGATGTTGGCAGCCTTGATGATCGGACCCCACAACTCGGCTTCCGCCTTCATACGCGCACCGAGCTCTTCGGGCGTCGAGCTTGCCACCGTCACCCCAAGCGGCTCGAATCGCGCCTTCACGGCAGGATCGGCGAGCGCCTTGGCCACGTCCGTCTGTATCTTCTTGACGATCTCGGGCGGCGTCTTGGCCGGGACGAACACCGCGTACCACGACTCGACGGCATAGCCCGGCACGCCCGATTCCGCGAAGGTCGGAATCTCCGCTGCGTTTGGCTGGCGACTAGCCGACGAAATCGCGAGCGCTCGCACCTGATCGGCGCGGACCGACTGAAGCAGCGAGCCCGTGGTGTTGAACATGGCGTCGAGCCGGCCCGCGAGCAGGTCGTTCATGGCGCCTGCGGCCACGCCGCGGTAGGGCACGTGCGTCATGTCGATCTTCGATGGGGAGACGATCCGACGCCAGGCGTCGCGAAGGCGACCTTCTCGCGCTTGGCTCGGGCAATGAACTCCGGCAGCGTCTTTGCCGGCGAATTGATCGGCACCACCATGAGGTTCGGATAGGTGCCGATCAGGCTCACCGGCGCAAAGTCGCTCATGGGATCGAAGGTGAGCCCTGGAAACAGAAACGGATTGACGGGAACCGAGTTTGTCCCCATCAGCATCGTGTAACCGTCGGGGCTCGCGTGCGCGACCATTTCGTGCGCGAGATTTCCGCCCGCGCCGCCCCTGTTCTCCACGACCACCTGCTGGCTCCAGAGTTCGGACAGCCGCGCCACCAGGATACGCGTGGTCGCATCCGCACCACCGCCGGCCGGAAAGCCGACCACAAAGTGAACCACGCGCGTCGGCCAGGCCTGCCCCCTGGCGAGCCGCGACATGGTCGGCAGCGCGGCAGCGCCCGCGCCGAGATGCAGAAACAGCCTACGGGAAATTTTCATCAGTTTCCTCGATGGGGTTGAATGTCGTCTCGGCAGCGAGGTCCCTGCGCCTTGATAGCCGCTGAAGCAATGAATCCAGGCGGCGCTGGCTCGCGCAACTGCGATTCCACATGCATCGCGCCATGCCCGCGCACGGCACGGGCGGAGGCTGTTGTTTTACGTTGCCAGAATGCGCTTGGTCGAGCCGCCGCGGGCTGGGCGCCTGCCACAAACGCGGTGTTGCGAGAACGTAGGCTGCGGCATCATGTCCGCAGCCGTAAGGCGCGACCGATCGTCTCGCAGCGATTGATCCCTCTCCAGGGCCTCGCCCAATCTGGAGCCGCGCAGTCAAGGCACAGGGGGTGAGCCATGGCCCTGCTGTTGACGTTCATCGTTTGCTTGCTGATTGGCCAGTCGCTATCGATCGGCGTGGGTCTGCTGGTCGAGCGCTACTCGACGCCCTATACCGGCCTCGTGACCTTCATCGTCTGCTATTTCGCGATGTTTTGGGGGGCTTGGCGCCTCGCAGTCCGCATCACCGAACCGCGGTCGCGCCTGGCGGCGGAATGAACGGCACCGGAAGACCACAGACCAACGGCAGGCCTAAGCGGCCGTCATTGCCGATTGCTCGAGCCGCGCATCGACAGCTCGGGCAGGGCGTCTCCGAACGCGGTGCCCTTCTTGCCTGCCGCGATGCCGACCTCGTAGAGCGCCTGCATGTATTTG
>Ga0137365_10002961_pt1 | contig 13481 bp, 10 predicted proteins | sample SagtaG_9_FD_104799 | JGI IMG/M metagenome (GOLD analysis project Ga0137365, IMG submission 104799) | Vadose zone soil microbial communities from Sagehorn Ranch, Mendocino, California, USA - Sage1_L_40_16 metaG | ecosystem: Environmental > Terrestrial > Soil > Vadose zone | place: USA...
GCAGACAACAGCGCCGAAGCCGAGGTAGGCGCATGGCCCCGCTGGAGCAAAGGGCTCGCCTACGGGAGGCTTGCGTGAGGCCGCTGCCCGCAGACGTCGGCGCCGTGAATTCGCGAGCCGGCGCGGAAACGGGTGAACACCCCCCCATCACCCTGAACGGCCCGGACGGCGCGCCCCGCCGCTCCGGGCCCGCCCCGGGTGCCGCTTACGAGCTTGAGCCACCGAAGGGCTGAGCCGGTGATCCAGCCAACCTGGCGCAGTCTGTGGCCGGGCCGGCCCCAGATAATCTTGGCCGGTCTCGTTCTCGCGGCGATCCTGGCCGCCGCAGCCTTTGTCGTATGGCTGCAGACCGCGGGGAGCGCCGCGCGCTCCGCGTCCGGTGACCCGGTCATCGCCGCCGCCGGCGACATCGCGTGTGGCCCGACGGACTTCCCGCAACTCAACAACCACGCTTCCGGCGAGGTCTCTGTCTGCCGCCAGATGGCCACTAGCAACCTTGTTCTCGCGGCCGCCCCTACCGCGGTGCTCGAGCTCGGCGACAACCAGTACCCGGTCGGCAGGTTTGCGAGCTACGAGCGCTTCTACAGCCCAGCCTGGGGACGGTTCAAGGCCATTAGCCACCCGGTGCCCGGCAACCATGAGTATCTCAGCCGGGACGCTCGCGGTTACTACCGCTACTTCGGCGCCGTCGCCGGCGAATCCAGCCGCGGGTACTACAGCTTCAATCTTGGGCGCTGGCACCTCATCGCCTTGAATGCCGAATGCGCCTTCGTCGGCGGCTGTGGCGCCGGATCCCCTGAGGAGCGTTGGCTCGCTTCTGACCTGCACCAGCACCCTGCGGCATGCACCCTCGCGTACTGGCACCAGCCGCGATTCAGCTCCGGCCAGCATGGCAACGAGCCGACTTATGAGGCGTTCTGGCGCGATCTTTTTGCCGCCCGCGCTGATGTGGTGCTCAATGGACACGACCACGATTACGAACGTTTTGCCCCGCAGGACCCGTCGGGCCACGCCGATCTGTCTGGGATACGCGAGTTCATCGTCGGGACCGGTGGCAAGAGCCACTACCGGTTCAAGAAGATCCAGCCAAACAGCGTCGTCCGCAACGACACGGCATCCGGCGTACTGGTGATGATCCTGCGTCCGGACAGCTACAGTTGGCGTTTCGAATCGGTCGTCGGGTCGTCCTTCCAAGACTCCGGGACAAGCCGATGCCACTGACCAGACACATGTATCGAAATTGCCCCGAAGGCCTAGGGAGATAGGAAGTGGGCCTCCTGCCGCTGAAGACCGAGCTACCTGGCGGACGCGCAGCGACCTCCGAAGACATGCCCGACAGCCGTCGACCGGAGCGCTTGGCGTCGCTTGTGCGCGCGGCCAAACGGCTCGACCCGCCGCTGATCGCGATCATGGCGTTCGCCGCGTTTCTTCGGCTCTGGGACCTTGGCCGGGTCGGCCTCCGCGGGGACGAGGCTGTTTACGCCGGCCAGGCTGCCGTGCTAGCGGGCGCGAAGGGGTTCGACCGCTACTTCATCCTGTTCAGCCGCGGCGACTCGAACTTCCTCCTCTTCCAGGAGGCGCTGTCCCTCGTATACCGCGTGGTCGGGATCGGCGACGTGACCCCGCGGGAGGTCTCAGCTACCTTCAGTATTCTCACGGTTGGCTTCACATATGGGATCGGGGCGACGCTCTTCGGCCGACGCACCGGCCTTTTCTCGGCATTTCTAATTGCAGTCAGCGGCTATGCGGTCATGCTCGGCCGCCTGGCCCTGCTCGACTCGACGCTGACGTGCTTGTTCGCCGCCGCAATGCTGTGCGCGGTCAAATGGATCTCCACTAGACGCAGCGGCTGGCTGTATGGCTTCGCCGCGGCCGCCTCCCTGACCGTACAGGCGAAGATCGCAGGCGGGCTCGCCCTGCTAGTCGTCGCCAGCTACCTGTTGATCAACCGGTCCTCGCAGTTCACCCGGCGCCGCCTGTTTATCTCTGCCGGGGTGTTCCTCGTCGCACTGACTCCGACTCTGGTGCAGCTTGCCGCCAACTGGGCGTTGTTCACTGGCTTCCTGTCGGCCAGTGTGCGTCGGGCGAGCGCGGTGCCCTGGTACTACTACGGAAAGGTGCTGTTGTCGCACGAGGGCCCGCTGATCCTCGCTCTTTATGTCGTCGGCATCGCATTCGCGGTCGGCCGACGGTCGCGCGCAGATGTGCTGCCGCTGCTCTGGCTGCTCACGGTTGTCGTGTTCTATCAGATTTTTCCGCTCAAGGCGTTCAACTACCTGTTGCCGGCGCTTCCAGCGCTCTCCATCCTGGCGGGCAGGGCGCTGGACGCTCTGGTCCAATGGCAGCGACCAGGCGCGCTCCGGGCGCTATCAGCTGGCGCTCTTTGCGTCGTTGTGGCCGGTGCCACCGCCCCGTACGCGTGGAGCGTCTGGCAGGACGACAGTTACATCGGCCTGACAGGAGCGGCGAAGTGGATGGCGACCCGGACACCGTCGAGCGCGGGCGTCATGACGATCTCACGCGGCTCGGCCCAGTACGTCTTCGCGTTCTACGCCCACCGCGATTCTTACCCGTTTGGCCGGTTCAACCTCGCCACGGTGCTACCCGGCGGGAGGATCGTCCCGGCGTCGGCGCCGACTCCCGGGGCACGCACGCCCCGGGACTGGGTTGCGAGATGGCCGGCCCGCCTGATCGCAAGCGGCCGAGTCTCCTTCCTCGTCTACTACACCACGGTCGCCGACGACCCGCCGGAGGAGAGCCAGGTCGTCGAGACCTCCACGCAGCGCCAGTTCAGGCTCCTCATCGAGCGATACGGCGGGCAGCTGGTGCATACCGTCTACTACCGTCACGAGGGCCGGGGCTGGGTCTACCGGCTGACTGCCAGGCTGCCGCACCCCGTCCTGTCCTACACGGTGCGTGGCTCGACCCTCGCGCTGCACGGAGTCGGCTTCACCGAGGCGACCGCGGTGACGGCGACATACAACGGCAAGCAGGTCGCACGCGGCCGATCGGACGTGGCAGGCGCGGTGGCGCTGTCGCTGCCGTTCCCCGCCCGCCCGCACCCGCGCTACCTGCTGGTCGTGACGGACGCGGTCGGCAGGTACGCATCGCTGGTGCTGCCAAGACCGGTCATCGCGTACCGCACACAGCATGGGATCGCAACCGTAACCGGCGTAGGCTTCCAGAAGTCCTCGCCGATAGCAGTGACCTACCACGGCGCCCTCATCGCATTCGGATGGGCGGCGGCTGACGGCAGTGTGTCCGTATCCTTCCCCGAACCAGCCCATATCTTCGAGCACGGGCAACTGGTGCTGACTGATCGGGTAGGGAACCGGGCCTCACTCACGCTGCTGAAACCGGTGTTGAGCGTTGCCGTTTCCGCCGGCAACGTAGTAATCCATGGTTCCGGGTATACGCCTGGCGGGCTGGTTACCGCCGTCTACCACGGCCGGTTCGTGACGAGCACCCGCGCCGATGCTAATGGGTCGATGTCCATGTCGTTTGTCCTGCCGCGAGGAGCGCGGCCGTCGTGGCTGCTCGACGTGAGGGACACCTCCGATCACTACACGACAGTGATTCACGTGAGGCACCGCCGGTGAGCGCCCCCGGGCCGGATCAGGCGGAGGCGACCCGCGAGCCGACGGGTGCCTACCAAGCGGGCGCCCACCGCCTTACCCGGTTGCAGCTCATGCTCACTGCGGCTGTCATCCTTCTCGCTGCGGGCGTCGTGCTGTACGCCCTTTACGGTCCGTCGGGGGTACTCCTCAATTCCGTCGGCGCACCCGCATGGCACCCCGGCGCCGCGCCATGCCGCGCCGACCCATTGGCGCATGTCCACGACCCCGGCCGACTCGACGTGGTCGCGAAATGCGCTACCGCGAGCGGCCTGGTCCGGCAGGTGCAGTACAAGCCCAGCGACGGCGACTGGCAGGTGGACGTCGCGGTTGACGCCCCGTACCTGCGGTACCTCAAGCCGGCCAACCACGGCCTCCTTCCGGTCCGGGTGATCCCACCTGATCTGCCTGCCGTCCTGCTGCCATTGCTCGGCCAGCACGCTACGTTCTACGGATCCTGGGTGATCAACAAGAACCTGCACGGTTTGGCCGAAATGCACCCGGTGTGGCGCATCGTGGTGACATCGGTGTCCCCCGCACCTGGTGCGTCGGCCGGTGCTCGCCCCGGTCCCGGTCGGCTGAGGCTCACCGTCGGCGTACCAGCCTCAGTCCCGGTGGGCTCGCCTCTCACGATCGTGGCGCGCTGCAGCATGGTGCTCCCGGGCAAAACCGTCCATGCCAGCGAGGCCCATCTCTTCGTCGAGATCACCAACAGCGGCGGGAAAGGCGTTCGGTGGAAGGCAGGATCCAGCAACTCGCTCGGCAACGCCAGAATTAGCCTGGTCGCTCTTGACGCGCCAGGCAATTTCACCGTCCACATCTATGCGAGCAAGTCGGGCCATTTCAGCACTACCGAGAAGAGCCTGGTCGTCCGCCGGAGATGAAATCGAACTCACGCACGAAGCGAGAGCACGCCCCGCTGCTGGCAGAGCAGCCGCGCCAAGCGCGGGGGATGAGCTTCGCGCCACCAGACGAAGCCCAGCCCGCGGACCGACAGGGTGCGCTTGTTAGCTGGCGGCCGTTGCATCTGCGCTGGGTGGCGCTGGCCGTCGCGTTGGCATTGGTGCTCGTCTGGTGGGCCGCGAATAGGCCCACCCGGTCAACCGGCAACCACGTGGCGAAGTTCTCGTCGATCTCGTTCTCGCCAGTGGGCGATGCTTACGTCTCCTACGTGCGCCCGAGCGTACACCTGGGTACAGTCCCGGTGCTGCGGACCGCCTCCCGGCCAAAGATCCGCAGCTACCTGACCTTTTCCGTAGCCGGGTTGCCCGGCATTGTCACTCGGGCGACTCTTCGATTGTGGTCGAACGTCGCCGACGTACGCGGGCTAGCGGTGCACGCGGTCGGTGGTTTGTGGAACGAGGACTCCATCACCGCCGCGAACGCCCCGGCCATCGGCGACGCTGTCGACCAAACGGGCCGGGTGGCCGCGAAGGCATGGATAACCGCCGACGTCACGCAGCTCGTCTCGGGCGATGGGCTGGTGAGCATGGCGCTCACCCAAGTGGGTAGCGGCAGCGGCCAATACGACAGCCGGGAGGGCGCGCACCAGCCCGAGTTGGCGGTACAGACCAGTACCCGAGCGCTCCTTGCCGCATCACCGGCGGCGACGCTGCGCTCCGCCATCGAGAACGTGCCCGAGGCGACCGCCCGCCGTTACGCCGCCCATGACGACCGGGGGCGCAGCATGGACACGCTGAAGATCATTTCAAGCCCATCAGGCGGCTATCTCGGCGTGTACCACAGCGGCCCGCAGGGATCGTTCCGCGTTTACCTCGCGGAATCGCGCGACCTGTTGCATTGGGTGTACAAGGCACAACTGGATAGTGGCGCATCCCAGCCCACAATCGCGGCGCTCTCCGATTCCGGCTTTTTGCTCGCGGACGAGGCGTCCGGGAATCGTGCAGCCAAGCTGCGGCCACGATTGCGATTCCGCCACTACGCCAGCCTCGCTGCGCTGCTGTCCGGCCGACCGGATCGCACATTCGAAGCACCTCATACCCTCGCGCCGACCGGCGCTGGGGCGGAAGGGACACCGAACATTTTCTCGGCCGCCCTGTCCCCTGACCTCGCGCACTCACGCATCGAGGTCGGCTTCCACTACCGGTTGCCCCATGGTCAGGACCGACCGGGACGCGGCACGCTTACCAGGTTCTCCTCATGGTCGGCGTGGCCCGACACCCACCTCGAGGCGGCGCTTCACGCGCAGGGCGTGCATGGAAAGATCGGCGACCGAGACGGCGTCACGTTCCTCGGCGGCGACTTCGACCTAATCGAGGCGCAGGCCGGTGCCGGGCCATCGTGGCAGGTATATCTGTACGACGAGAGCACCCACGACGCTGCCGCCCTGCACATCAGAACCGATCAAGGCAGCGGCAGCTTCGGCAACCCGACCGTGACGAACCTGCGCGGGCCGTCGGGCAGGTCGGTTCTGGTGGTTACCCTTTTCCTACGGCAAAGCCTGGCGCGCAGTAGTGAGGCAGGAGAACTCGTCTATTTCCGTGCATACAGCGCCCGTCATGCGGCCGGGACGCGGCCATAGGCGTGGCCGCCCATAGCGCAGCGCCGGGCACCGAACGGCAGGACCGGCATGTGGTGATATACGTCTGCTCAGCTAGGTGCGCCGAACTCAGAAATTTACCGTTTTCGGCGTTGCTACCTCGACCAGGCCCTACCGCTCAGACGTTGACTGAAATAGGATTTTCCCAGCTAGCCAGCGTTCCCAGCCGGGGGGGTCGCGGTTGCCGGACAGGCAGGGCTTTGTGGGGAAACATGAGTGCTTTACATTGCCGATGGCAACCTCCTAGTAGTCTTTGGCGTCGGAGCAGGGCTGCAGTGCTGGTCGCCGCGCTCCTGCTCATACCAGCACTGGTGGTCGTTGCCCCGCTCCGGGCGGCCATACTGCCAACTCCACTTACCCGTTACCCGTACCTGACCGATGTGGTTGGCGTCAACGCCACGGTAAGCTTCGGCACGGACCAGTCGAAGATTTCGGCGGTGGTGAAGTGGGGTCAGGTCGGGGTCGAGCCGTGTGACGCGCACACCACCACGGCAACGAAGTTCACCGTCAGCGTGAACGGCCTCGGCGAATACCAGTGGAAGGCGCAGTTGGCACCACTTCTGCCGGACACCGCCTACTGCTACCGGCCCTACTTCGGGACGTCGCAGATCGATTTGCTGGGCAGCGATCCGACGCCCCAGTTCGTGACGCAGGTTCCGGCCGGTTCGACGGAGCCCTTCACCTTCGCGGTGCTGGGTGACTGGGGGAAGACCTATGCCGACGGCAACCCGGACCAGGCCAACCTGATGCAGAAGATAGCGGCCAGTGGTGCCCGCTTCGTGGTCGGCACTGGTGACACCGGCTACCCGGCCGGCAGCCAGAAGAGCTACGGCGACCTGCAGCAGACCGGGCTGGACATCAGCGCCGTCTTCGGGCCGCAGTACTGGACGGTGGTGGGCAAGTCCATCCCGATGTTCAACTCGATCGGCAACCACGCCCCAACCACCACCTTCCGCGACACCTGGCCCGCTGACGTGGTCACGGCGGACTCCGGCGGGCAGTACCAGATGGAGCCCTACTGCTGTGTCGACGGGATCACAGCCAAGGATTACATGACCGGCTGGTACGCCTTCGATGAAGGCAACACCCGCTTCTACATCCTCGACGCCTCCTGGGACGGCGCGAACCTCGGCACCGGCAGCCAGTACCAAAACGACTACGACGTGCACTGGGCGCCCGGCGCCCAGCACGACGAGTACACCTGGCTGCGAAACGACCTCGCCGCCCACCCCACCGCCCTGAAGTTCGCCGTCTTCCACTATCCCCTGCACTCCGACCAGAGCTCGCAAAACTCCGACAGCTACCTGGACGGCCCCGGGCGCCTGGAAGGCCTGCTGAACCAGTATCGTGTGGCGATCGCCTTCAACGGTCACGCCCACCTCTACCAGCGCAACACCGCACCACCCGGAGGCGTCATCAGCTATGTCACCGGCGGCGGAGGCGCCGCCCTGTCCAAGATCGGCGGTGTCGGCTGCGCTCCAACCGACGCCTATGGGATCGGCTGGAGCCCGTCCACCGGCACCGGCAGCGGCTGCGGAACCGCGCCAAGACCCGCCTCGGCCACTCAGGTCTACCACTTCCTGCGCGTCACCGTGAACGGCAACGCGGTCACCGTGACCCCCACCGACGAGATGGGACGCACCTTCGACATCCAGACCTACACCTTCAGCGGATGACCTCGTAGACCGGTACGCGACCGGTCTACGGCATATCCTGCGCAAGATCGGCCACGGGTGCGTCAGCTACGCCTTCAGGGCACCCGTCCAGGCTGAATAGCCGCCACGTCACGGCGCGGCTAAGGGATGCCAGGATCGGTTGTAGACCAGTGTGACCTTTTTCTCGCTGGCGCCGCCGATATTGTCGGGCGCGGGACCCAGCGCCGCCGATATTGTCGGGCGCGGGACCCAGCGCCGTGGTCAAAATGACTGCGTTTAGAGATGATGTCGAACTTTCCGCCGCAGAGCGGCCGCCCGATGCCACCGGAGCCACGTTCCGACGCTGGAAGGCTACCGGCGGGTCACTCGCCGCCAGGCCGACACCGGCTGGCGCGCCACGCAGCACCGAGTTCGCGGCGACCGTGGGGGCGGCAGGCACTCGCGCTGGTGGTCGCGTTCTCGGTGACGCTCGGATGGTGGGCGGTCACCCGGCCCACAACAGGTAACCGTGTTCCGCCAACAGGAAGCAACGCTCCAGAGGTCGCGCAGACCGGATTCTCGCCGGTCGGCGACGCCTCGGTTTCGTCCGCGCCACCGGGCTTGTACCTGGGCAGTACCCCCGTGCTGCGGACCGCCTCGCGGCCGGAGACCCGCAGCTACCTGAGTTTCACGGTAGCAGGGGTGTCCGGCCCGGTCACCCGGGCGAGTTTGCGGTTGTGGTCGAACCGGGCCGACATGCACGGAGTCGCGGTGCACGCGGTCTACGGTTCATGGAATGAGAAATCCATCACCGCTGCCAATGCCCCAGCCATCGGTGGCACGGCGAGCGAGACGGGCCCAGTTGCCGACAACGCCTGGGTATCCGCGGATGTTACCCGGCTCGTGTCGGGCAACGGTTTGGTCAGCTTTGCCCTCACGCAGGCGGGTAGCGGCAACGGGCAGTTCGACAGCAGGGAAGGCTCGCACTCGCCTGAGCTGGTGGTCCAGACACAGCTCACCCGGTACCCGTACCTGACCGACGTGGTGGGCGACAATGCGACGGTGAACTTCGGTACCGACCAGTCGAACGATTCGGCGGTGGTGACATGGGGCCAGGTGGGTGCCGAGCCGTGTAACGCGCATACCAGCACGGCAACCAAGATCTCCATCAGCGTGAACGGCCTCGGCGAATACCAGTGGAAGGCGCAGCTGTCACCACTGCTGCCGAACACCGCCTACTGCTACCGGCCCTACTTCGGGACGTCGCAGATCGACCTGCTGGGCAGTGACCCAACGCCGCAGTTCACCGCCCAGCTCCCGGCCGGCTCGGCCAAGCCGTTCTCGTTCGCAGTTTTAGGCGACTGGGGCGAGACACACGCCAACGGGAACCCGGACCAGGCCAACGTGATGCACCACATCGCGACCAGTGGTGCCCGCTTTGTGCTTGGCACCGGGGACACCGGCTACCCGGCCGGCAGCCAGAAGAGCTACGGCGATCTGCAGCAGGCCGGGCAGGACATGAGCACCGTCTTCGGGCCGCAGTTCTGGACGGTGGTGGGCAGGTCCATGCCGATGTTCAACTCGATCGGCAACCACGCCCCCACCAGCACCTTCCTCACCACCTGGCCTGCTGACGTAGTCAGCTCCAGCTCTGGCGGGCAGTATCAGATCGAGTCCTACTGCTGCGTTGACAGGATCACCGCCAAGGACTACGGGACGGGCTGGTACGCCTTCGACGAAGGTAACGCCCGCTTCTACATCCTCGACGCCGCCTGGGACCCAGCAAATCTCGGTACTGGCAGCCAGTACCAAGATGATTACGACACGCACTGGGCGCCGGGCGCGCAGCATGACGAGTACACCTGGCTGCGAAGCGACCTCGCCGCCCACCCCACCGCACTGAAGTTCGCCGTCTTCCACTACCCCCTGCATTCCGACCAGAGCTCGCAGCCTTCGGACAGCTACCTGGACGGGCCTAGTCACCTGGAAGGGCTGCTGAAGCAGTACCAGGTGGCGATCGCCTTCAACGGCCACGCCCACATCTACCAGCGCAACACCGCACCGCACGGCGGCATCATCAGCTACGTCACCGGCGGCGGAGGCGCCGCTTTGATGAAGATCGGCGGTGGAGGCTGTGCGCCGACCGACGCGTACGGGATCGGCTGGGACCCGTCCAGCGGCACTGGCAGCAGCTGCGGCACCGCGCCAAAATCCACCTCGGCTAGCCAGGTCTTCCACTTTCTGCTCATCACCGTGAACGGCAACACCGTCACGGTGACCCCCACCGACGCGTTGGGCCGCACCTTCGACGTTCGGACCTACAAGTTCGGTTCAGAACACCGTTGACGCGGTCGCTCCGTTCCAACGTTGCCCACCGGCACGACAAACGAGGGACTGTGGCTGGCACCCGGTGAACCCCGTCACGGCCACCTACTCGGTGGCAGGCACGATGACGGCCGACCGGAAGTGAGGGCAGGGGTCCACGCGGACTCCGGCCCAGGTCACAGGCTTGCTGGGGTACCAGGACTCGAACCTAGACTAGCGGAGCCAGAATCCGCCGGGCTGCCAATTACCCCATACCCCAAGGGTCACGAGCGCCTGCTCGCGCCCGAGAAGTTTAGCCGACTCCGGCGGGGCGGGCCAAAGCGCCGGCAAAGCGCGGGCCAAAGCGCCGGCCAAACGCCGGCCCCCGCCGACGGCGCGGCAGAGCGTCAGCCAAGGTTGGCGATGGCCCGGTTGAGCCGGCCAAGCGTGCGCTGCGCGCCGAGAAGCTCGATCGACTCAAACAGCGGCGGCGACACCCGCCGTCCGGTAACTGCCACCCGCACCGGGCCGAACGCCTCCCTGGGCTTTAGCCCGAGACCGTCGACGAGCGCGCCGCGCAAGGCCGCCTCGATCGCCTCGGCTTCCCACCTGGGAACCTCCTCGAGCGCCGCGATGGCGGCCTTGAGCGCGGGCGCGGAGTCCGGCGTCAGCGAGCGCGCGGCAGCCTCTTCCTCGACCGTGAAGTGCCGCTCGTCCACCAGCAGGAACCCGAGCATGCCCGCCGCGTCGGTGAGCCGGGATATCCGCTCCTGAACCAGCGGAGCGGCGGCGCGGATCAGCGTCGCCTCCTCGTCACTCACAGGGTCGCCAACCAGCCCAGCGACCTGCAGGAACGGCGTTATACGCGCGGCGAAGTCGGCGCCATCCAAGCCGCGGATCTTGTCGCCGTTGATCGCTTCGAGCTTCTTCATGTCGAACTGAGCCGGGTTCCTGTTCACCCGGCGCAGGTCGAACTCGGCTGCCATCTCGGCGAGCGAGAACTCCTCCCGGTCGTCGCCCGGCGACCAGCCGAGCAACGCCAGGTAGTTGCACATCGCCTCCGGCAGGAAGCCCTCGTGGCGGTACCAGGCGATCGACACGACGCCGTTGCGCTTGGACAGCTTCTGGCCATCCGGGCCGAGGACGTACGGCAGGTGCGCGAACCTCGGCAGTTCGCCGCCTTGCACCCCCATCGCACGGTAGACGGCGAGCTGACGCGGAGTGGAGGACAGCAGGTCCTCGCCGCGCAGGATGTGGGTGAGCTTCATCAGCACGTCATCGACCGCGACCGCGAGCGTGTACAGCGGGCTGCCGTCCGCGCGGGCGAGCACGAAGTCAGGCACGAACTCGTGATCGAAGGTGACCTCGCCGCGGATCAGGTCGGTGAACGTGGTGGAACCGTCCGGCATGCGGAACCGCACCACGGGCGGGCGCCCTTCGGCGCGGTACGCGGAGACCTGGGCGGTGGTGAGCTCCCTGCAGTGCCCGTCGTACCCAGCGGGCCGCCCGGAGGAGCGGGCCGCCTCGCGGCGCGCGGCAAGCTCCTCCTGGGTGCAGTAGCAGTAGTAGGCATGCCCCGCGTCGAGAAAGCGCCGTGCCCACTCGGCGTAGGTGTCCATCCGCTCGCTCTGCCTGTAGGGCCCGCACGGGCCGCCCGCGCCCGGTCCTTCGTCCCAGCCGAGCCCGAGCCAGCGCAGCGTGCTGATTGCCGCATTGATGTATTCGCCGGTAACCCGCGTCCGGTCGGTGTCCTCGATCCGCAGCACGAACGTCCCGCCGGTCCCGCGCGCGAACGCCCAGTTGTACAGGGCCGTCCGGACGTTTCCCACGTGCAGGTCACCGCTTGGCGACGGGGCGAAACGCACCCGAACGGCCGCGCCGCCCGCGTCCCGCCCCTCGCCCGCGCCACCGCCGGGGCGGCCAGGATCAGTCACGTGAGACCACCTTGCTTGTCAGTGTTCCGATGTCCTCGATCGTCACCGCGATCTCGTCACCCACCTCGAGCGGCCCGGAACCCGCCGGAGTCCCTGTCAGCAGCACATCGCCCGGCACCAGGGTCATCACCTCGGTGACGAAGGCGATCAGGGCGGGCACGTCGTGGCGAAGCTGCGATGTGCGAGCGCGCTGCCTGATCGCGCCATTCACGCGAGTCGTTAGGGCCAAATCCGCCGGGTCCAGGTCGGTCTCGATCCACGGTCCGAGCGGGCAGAAGGAGTCGAAGCCCTTTGCCCGGTCCCACTGGCCGTCGCTGGCCTGAAGATCGCGCGCGGTGACGTCGTTCGCGCACGCGTAGCCGAATATCACCTCTCTCGCCCGTTCGGGCGGAACCTGGCGGCACAGCCGCCCGATCACCACAGCGAGCTCGCCCTCGAAGTCGACGCGGCTGGTCAGCTTGCCAGGGTAGACGATGGGGTCGTCCGGCCCGGCCACCGCCGTGGACGGCTTCAGGAACAATACGGGACTCGCGGACTGCCCGGCTCGCCACGCGGCGCCGGCCGCCCGCGGATCTTCGCCGTAGGTCCGCTCCACCGCGACCACCTTGCTCGGCAGCACCGGGGCGAGCAGGCGGACGTCGGCCAGCCGGTGCCTGGCCCCGGTGAACCGGACCACTCCGGCCCCGAACGGATGCCCGGAGATCTCCGCCACCGCGAGTTCCTGCGGCGCGAGGTCGGTCTGCCCGTTGCCGTGACCTCCCTCGACCACGCCGAAAGCGACATCCCCCTCACGGGAAAACCTGGCGATCCGCACGACACCCCTTACATTCGGCTCTTCGCCTTCAGCAGAGCCTACTGAGCTGGCGAAGGCAAGCTGGACACCGCACCCGCGTGGCGCCGCCAGCCGGGTCAGTCGGCGGGCAACCCGGCTACCAGCCGGGCCGGGACCACCTCAACGGGGAACGGCGCGCGGGCCCGGAACACCTCATCACCGGTGACGTCGGCGATTTTTTCATAACGGCTGCCGCTGAGCTCGAACGCCACGAGCTGCGGACCGGCCGGGTCTGGCACAACGATCCAATACGAGGGCACGCCGAACTTCTCATAGACGGCCTTCTTCAGGTTGAGATCGAACAGCCCGGTGCTCGGCAACTGTACCTCCACAGCCAGCAGCGGGGGCCCCGTCAGATACCGTCCGCGAAGGGTCCTGCCTGCGCACAACGACAATGTCGGGAATCAGCTCGGTGTGGACGTTGACGATCACCCCCGGGCCCGGTAGGGGGTGGAGGTCCTCAGGACACGCCTCCCTCAGCAGGGAACTCAATTCGAACAGCGCGAACTGGTGTGCGAGGACCGGCGCCGGGCTCACGGTCAGCACCCCGTCGATCAGCTCGTAGCGCTTGCCGTCTTCGGGCATCCGGTCGAGATCGTCGAC
>Ga0137365_10002963_pt1 | contig 13479 bp, 10 predicted proteins | sample SagtaG_9_FD_104799 | JGI IMG/M metagenome (GOLD analysis project Ga0137365, IMG submission 104799) | Vadose zone soil microbial communities from Sagehorn Ranch, Mendocino, California, USA - Sage1_L_40_16 metaG | ecosystem: Environmental > Terrestrial > Soil > Vadose zone | place: USA...
ATCGGCGTGAACACGGAGTGGGCGCCGTACGGGCAGGCGGTGTGGCTGCCGAACGTCACGACGACGTTCATCAATCCGGGCGAGTGGCATCGGATCGAGGTCTCCTATAAGTGGGAGACGGTGCCGGGGAGCTCGGGGGATGGGATCATTCGCTGGTGGGTGGACGGGGTGTTGAACGGGAATTACACGACCGTGCATTACCCGGCGAGTAGCTTCACGGAATTTCAGTATGCGCCGACGCTGCAGAATCCACCGCCGGCTACGCAGTACATGTACGTCGATCACACGCACGTAAGTATCCCGTAAGACGCATCAGCGGTCGCCCGGGGCTGAGGAACCTCTCAGCCCCGGACACCGGAGGTGTGCCTAAAAGCTGAACCTCAATCGAAGGGAGTTAGAGACGATGGCGTACAAACACAAACTATCGGTCCGGCTCGCGCTGATGCGTGATATCGTGTTGGCGGCCGCCGTGGTCCTCATCGGTTGCACGGCACCGGATGCAGGCCTCGCCCCAGATCGGATTCCCCTCGCTGACGTCGCGCAATCAAAGGCCGACACAGTTTTCACGGACGATTTCGAATCGGGCAACCTGAACGCCTGGCAAGATGGCGTCGATCCGACGCGTCAGCAGGTCGTGACCGACCCAAGCTTTGCGCAATCGGGCAGCCACTACCTCGACGTCACATACCCGGCCGGGGCTGACGGCGGGTGGCTCACGCGTTTCTTCATGCCCGGCTACGACTCGCTCTTTGTCAGCTATTGGGTCCGCTTTCCGACAAACTGGCAAGGTGGCACCAAGCTGATCGCTTTCTATGGCTCGCGCACGGACAATCAGTGGTCCGCATTCGGGAAGGCCGGACAATGCCCGAACGGGACGGATTTCTTCGACGCGTCGGTCGTGAGTACACCGGCCGGTAGCCAAGCGGCGACCAACTTCTACTCCTACTACCCGGCGATGGCACGCGAGCCGGATGGCGTGACGTGCTACGGCCGGTTTGGTGACGGGACCGAGACGTACGCGCAGTTGCCTTTGGCGCTTGGCGTGTGGCATCACATCGAGTACTGGATGCAGCTGAACACGCCAGGGCAGGCCGATGCAGCGCAAAAATTCTGGATCGATGGCGTGCAGCGCGGATCATGGTCGGGCATCAGTTTCCGGAGCAGCTCGATCCTCATGCTGAACTCGGTGCAGCTGACCTTCAGCACCGGTGGCGCGCCGCAGACGCAGCATCTCTACGTCGACGATCTCGTCGTCACCACGGCACCGTCAGCGTCAGTGCCGCCGCCTCCACCTCCATCTCCCCCACCACCCCCACCGCCCCCACCCCCGCCGTCGCCTACCGCTCCGGGAACCGTGAGCGATCTCGCAGTTGCGGGCGTGACGGATACATCCGTGACGTTGTCGTTCACAGAGGTGGATGATGGGACAGGGGCGGCAGCGAGCTACGACGTCCGCGCCGCAGTCGGCTCGCTCACGTGGTCGCAGACGAGAAGCGTGAATCACGGGAGCTGCGCGACGCCTATCGCCGGCACGGCGATCGGCGCCAAGCGGACGTGCACTGTCGCAGGCTTGAATCGATCCACGGCGTACCAGTTCCAACTGGTGGCCTTCCGAGGCACTCTGGACGTCGACGCCACGTTCGGCGCGCTATCGAACGTGGCGAGCGGCTCCACCCAGGCGCTCGCTGTGTTGCCGGTCGGATCCGTGGTCGTGACTCCCGCGCCCGGCAGCGTGAAAGCCGGCCAAAAGGTCCAGCTCTCCGCGACGACTCTCGACTCGGCTGGTGTGATGCTGACAGGACGAGTTGTGACGTGGTCGAGCAGCGCGCCCGCGGTCGCGACGGTCAGCGCTTCGGGGCTCGTCACCGGCATCGTGACCGGCAAGGCTGTGATCACGGCGGCGAGCGAAGGCGTTACGGGAAGCTCGACGGTTAGCGTGACGGCCATCAAGCCCGCTCGAGTGGCCGACTTGACAGTCGTCGCTACCTCCGACTCCTCGATGACCCTGTCGTTCACTCAGGTCAACGACGGCACCGGACGTCCGGCGAAGTACGACGTACGGCCGGCGGCCGGCGCATTAACCTGGAGCTCGGCGGCAAGTGTCACCCAGGGCACCTGTGCCACGCCGGTCGCGGGCACGGCGATCGGTGCGAACATCACCTGCACTGTACTGGGTCTTGCTGCGTCCACGAACTATCAGTTCCAGGTCGTTGCCTATCGGGGGACGCTGGATGTCAACGCGGTGTTCGGCGCGCTGTCGAACATCGCGGCCGGTGCAACGTTGGCGGCCGACTCGGCCCCCAGTCCGGTTGCGTCGGTCGTCGTGTCACCAGGTAGCGTCAGTCAATTGGCGGGCACGTCCCAGCAACTCAGCGCGGTGCTCAAAGACGCCGGCGGTACGGTTCTCACAGGCCGTGCGATCGCGTGGACGTCGAGTAATCCGGCGGTTGCGACGGTCAACGCCAATGGTCTTGAAAACAGCGTCGCGCTGGGATCGGCGACGGTTCTGGCAAGCAGTGAAGGGATGAGCGGAAGCGCAGCCGTCACTGTGACCGCGACGAACCCTGGTAGTGTCACTGATTTGGCCGTCGCTGGGGCGACGGATTCGTCCGTGACGCTTTCCTTTACGGAAACGAACGACGGAACGGGATTACCGGCAGCATACGATGTGCGTTGGGGGGCCGGTATAATTTCCTGGTCCACCGCGCCGAACGTCACGCGCGGCAGTTGTGCCACGCCGGTGCTCGGTATGGCCATCGGTTCGCCGCGGACGTGCACGGTGCAAGGCCTCGCGGCAGGCGCGGCCTATCAGTTCCAGGTCGTAGCCTTCCGCGGGACGTTGGATGTGGACGCGGTGTTCGGTGCGCTGTCGAACGTGTCAAGCGGCTCGACGCTCGTAGATCCGAGCACGCCACCGCCGCCACCCCCACCGCCGCCGCCGCCGCCCCCCCCGCCGGGCAGTTGGCCCAATGAGCCGGCCGGGTTCCGGGTGTTCAACGATCAACCCTGGGATCTGTTGACAGGCAATAGCTGGAATTGGCTGCGGCGCGCGAGCTCGCTGAATCCGAGCATCGCGGTCGATTTGGCGGCGCCCTTCTCGGCGCCTGGTGAGCTAGAGATGGTGTTCACGCCGGACATGGGGAGCGATAACGAGCCGAGCGTGCATTGGATTCCCCTGCCGGGGCTGAAGGAGCTCTATACGGCGTGGTGGGGCAAGCTGTCGCCCAACTGGACGGCAAGTCCGGCCGGGGCGGGCAAGATCACGTTCGTGTTTACCAACGCCGGGCAGGTCTACACCGGCTACTACCACAAGGGGGGCGATCCGACGAGCGGCTGGGTGAACGGGCCGCCGTACCGGATCGGCGTGAACACGGAGTGGGCGCCGTACGGGCAGGCGGTGTGGCTGCCGAACGTCACGACGACGTTCATCAATCCGGGCGAGTGGCATCGGATCGAGGTCTACTATAAGTGGGAGACGGTGCCGGGGAGCTCGGGGGATGGGATCATTCGCTGGTGGGTGGACGGGGTGTTGAACGGGAATTACACGACCGTGCACTACCCGGCGAGCAGCTTCACGGAATTTCAGTATGCGCCGACGCTGCAGAATCCGCCGGCGGCCGTGCAGTACATGTCCATCGATCACACCTACGTCAGCGTGCCGTAGGATTGCGACGCGAACTGCTCGGGGGCGGGTGCACGTGGCTCGCCCCCGAGCAGTTCTTTGTAGATCGTCACATACCGAGCGACCATTCGCGAGACGTCGTACTCCTCGCGAGCGCGCTGTTCGGCTCGAGCGCCCAGGTCGCGGGCGCGCGCGGGAGCGTCGAGCAACTCGGCGATCGCGGCTGCGAGCGCGCCCGTGTCGGCGGCGGGTACGAGGATGCCGGCCCGCCCATCATCCAGCACCGCTCGGACGTCGCCGACGTCGCTGGCCACGATCGCGCATCCAGCGAACATCGCCTCGAGTAGTGCCAGCGGCACTGCTTCGGACAGGGATGGCAGGACGAACACGTCGGCGGCCGCCAGCAGGTCCGGGATGTTCGAGCACAGACCGAGCAGGTGCACACGATCGGCCACGCCGAGCCGCGTTGCCTGGTCACGAATCGCGTCGGCCAGGTCGCCGCGCCCGGCGATCGCCAAATGCACTCCGGGCAGCGATGTCAGTGCCTCGACGGCGTAGCGATGCCCCTTCACTGGGTACAGATTGCCGACGGCGAGGACGAGCCGGTCCTGCGACCCGAGTCCGAGCTGCTGACGCAAGTCCGATCTCCGGCCGCGCTCGGGCGGGGGACGCACGCCGTTGCCGATGGTGGTGATGCTCGAAGGAGGTATCCACAGGTCACGAGGGAGCTGCCTGGCTAGAGCGCCCGACACGGCCACTACTCTGCCGGTCACGGCGAACGCCGCACGCAGGGCGAGACGGCGCCGCATTCGCCTGGCATAGTAGCGGTTGCCGTGCATCGTGGTGACATGCGGAATCCCGGCCCGCCACGCAGCCCAGGCGCCGTAGACCGCCATCGTAAACTCGTGGCTGTGGGCGAGGGTGACACGATGCCGTCGCAACAGTGCGGTCAACCATCTGCCGAATTTCAGCGACACCGGTTTGTCGAGGACGAATGGCTCGACCGTGACGCCCGTCTCGGCGAGCTGGTGCTCAAGCCACTGCTCGCCCCCCGCAGGTGCGATCACGATACTGCGGCAGCCACTGTCCTGAAGCTCCCGGACCATATGCACGAGCATGCGCTCGGCGCCCCCCGGTCCATTCGTCTCGATCAAGTGAGCGATGCAAAGTCCGCTGACCGGCGTCGTCACGTGGTGGCCGAGGGTAAGGACGGATACCGGCGCGCCGCAGGATCCCACCAACGAGTGAACTCGAACAGGCCCGTTAACCGCGCGCGGAGCTTGGTCGCACGGTCTTGGCGACAGAGACAGAATCGCGGCAGATCGTCTCGGCCGCCGTATCGTTTGAGCGTCGTGCTGGCCAGGGTGAGCGATGCGATCATGCCCGCCGCGCGCGCCGCCTCCAGGGTACGCCGATCGAATAAGCCGAACGGCAGGGCGAGGATCGGCATCGCGTCGGTAAAATGCTCGCGCAGGATATGGAACGCCGCTGAAATCTCACAGCTGAGCTCCTGATCCGACAGCAGCGGCAGGACCGGATGTGAGAGCGAATGCACGCCGACGTCGATCGAGCCGTGTGCGGCGAAGCGGGCGAGCTCAGCGAATGTCATCGAACGCTGTGCGGTTTGATTGCCGAACTCTCGCTCGAGACGCAGGAGCTCGGGCTCGAGCGCGGCGGGCCAGCGGCCTTGATGCGTGGCCAGCATCCATTGACGGAACGGGCGCAGGGGACCGTACCGAGCGGGCTGGCCCCGACGGTAGGACTCGGTGAGACCGCAGGCGTCTTCGAACTGGCGCCAGCGCTCATTGGGTACTCGAGCAAACAGGTCGTCGACCCGATCCCACCAGTACCGTGCGCCGACCCCCGCCTGTCGCGCGACAACGAACACCGTCAGAGGGATCGCCTCCCGGGTGAGATACTCGGACGCCTCGCCCAGGGATGCGTATGCGTCGTCGGCGGTGAGGGCGATGAGCCCGGCCGTGCTGCGTCCAGCGAGGTGCCGGCGGACGAGCTCCCGCAGTGGAACGAGCTGTCCCATTTGTCGAGCGGACTCGATGAATGCTTGGAATGCCGGCAAGGTCACGTGTGCCTGGTTCTGACCGGGCGTGGCGGGGCTGGTGACACCGTGGAAGCACAGGATCGCGCCGGCGGAGCGTAGCGATGGCATGCTCAACCCGCCCGGGGGAGCGCGCCGACCATCGGTTCGATGATGTGCATCATCCGCTCCACGACTCGCTCCCACGTAAAGTGCTGCCGTGCACGGAGCCGCCCGGACTCGCCCATGCGACGCGCCAATGCGGGATCGCCAAGCAAGCGGAGCAAACGGTCCGCAAGCGCGTCCACGTCATCGATTGGTACAGTGAATCCCGTCTCCCCGTCGGTGATCATCTCAGGAACTGCCCACGCGTTGGTGCCGATGCAGGGCAGACCGAAGTACATCGCCTCGATGAACGCGATGCCAAACGGCTCGAAGCGCGTCGGCAGGCAAAAAACGTCCGCCGATCCGTATGCGTCGACCATGGCGGCCCATCCCGCCGGCTCGTTTTTGTTCAAGTCACCGAGCACCGTGATCCCGGGCTCCCGCACCACGAGCGACGCTGGTCCGGCGATCAGGAGGCGAGCATCAGGAATGCGCTCGCGCACGCGCGTGAAGGCCTCGATCAGGACGTCGCCGCCCTTGCGATGGAACTGACGACCGACGAACAGAATGGTGGGAGCGTGGTCCGAGGCGCCGCGCGGGAAGGTCGTGGGAATCCGTGTGACGTCGAGATTGGGTCCCGCGAGCATCGCGTGCACGCGTCGCGGGGACAGCCCGAGATCTTCGACGAATGAACGACGCAGCCGCTCACTCAGCGTAAAGATGCCGGCCGCGTTGCGGTAGACGCTCAGCTCGCGCTCGCGCACCCGTGCCAGTTCTGCGCGCGTGAGCGTGACCGCGTCGCTGTACCCCCATGGTGCCCCGTGCTCGGCCATCCGGATGTTCGAATCGCAGCAGAGGAAGTATGGAGTCGTGCCACGCCCGAGCGGCTGAAAGGTCGCGCCCACCTGCACGATGACGTCGAGTCGGTCCCGGTGCGCCGCGATGCGCTGCGCCGCCCGCCGGGAGCGTAGCTGAAACGGCAGGTTGCTGAGGTGGAACCGTGTGCCCCAGCGTCGCCGGTCGGTTGCGAATGTCAGCGCGGCAGCGAGCCACCGATCCACCCCGTCCAAATCGACGTCGCCCGACATCACCGTGTGACCGGCCGCGCGCAGGTGTTCAACGAGGCTTCTAGCGATTCCGGACCAGGAGTCCCACGATTCGGCGTCGCCCTCACAGAGGATCAGGATGTTCATTGGTTGCGCTCACGAGCGTGCAAGACGCAGGCCGTTCGATGGCGTGTTGCGGCTCAGGGCTGTGGCGGCCGGCTGTTGCGTGGGCGCGACAGACTGGGGGGCCTGCGTGGCGCATCGCGGGCACCGCTCTTGCTGCACCAAGGGGTGTGAACCCCCTGCGAGCGTTCGCGAGAGCGGTGTTTGACAGCGCGCACGTCCTGCGGAGCCGGCACAAGACCGCCCGCAAAGCTCGCATCCTGCTCGCCTACTGGCGACTCACGTTCAAGCTCGTCACTGTGGCGCCACTCCTTCGCCTCAGGCGTGAGCGCGTTCTCGGATTTCGCCTCGAGTCGTTCGACTACGAGACGCTGCACTTTCTGTTCCGGGAAATCTTCGTCCGCAGCGAGTACTGGTTCGACGCGTCGAGTGACCAACCGCTCATCTTCGACTGTGGTGCAAACATCGGAATGGCCACGCTCTTCTTCAAGTGGCTGTACCCGCGCAGCGTCATCCATTGCTTCGAGCCCGACCGGCCGACGTTCGAGATGCTCCGACGTAACGTCCAGGCGAATCAGCTGACCGATGTGCATCCGCATAACGTCGCGTTGTCGGATGCGGTGGGAGCCGTCGAGTTCTTCGTTTCCGCGAGTCGAGAAGGATCGCTGCTCATGAGCCTGGATCCACAGCGGTCAACGGAAGCTGATTACAAGAGCACGATCGTGGACGGCACGAAATTGTCCGCCTTCGTCAACGGAACACCCGTCGATCTGGTGAAGCTCGACATCGAGGGCGCCGAAGGATTGGTAATCAGGGACCTGGTCGAAAGCGGCCTCATCAGAAAAATCAAACAATTCGTCGTGGAATACCATCATCACGTCGATCACGGGAAAGCGAGTCTCGGCGACTTTCTGTGCCTGCTCCAAGAGGCGGGCTTCGATTACCAGATCGGGTCGGTGTGGGCTTCCCCGCAGGGGCGTAACGAGTACCAGGATATCATGGTGCAAGCATTCCGGTCCGATTTTCTCGCTGCGCGTTCTACGGTGTACTGATGTAGGTGTGGCTTACGTACATATACTGCTCGTTCGGTGGAGGATCTTGCAGCGTGGGAGCGAACTCGAACTGCGTGAAGGCTCCGACGGGATAGCGGATATCTCTGTAGTCGCCGTTCAGCACGCCGTTGACCCACCAGCGCATTACTCCGTCACCTGCTCCCGGCCTCGACTCCCACTGCATGTACCACTCGATCCGGTACCACTTGCCGTACGAGATGGGTGTCGTGGTCACGTTGGGATCCCAAATCTTTTGCCCGTACGGGTCCCACTCCGTGTTCACGCTGACGTGGTGTGGCGCGTTCGAGCCGAAGAACCCCGTGTACACTTGCCCCGTCGGGGTGTGCAGGAAGGTGATCTTTCCGCCACCAGCGGGACTCGACGTCCAGTTGGGCGAGAGCTGGACGTCCCACGCCGCGTACACCGCGCTCACTCGCGGGAGGAGGAGCCAGTGCACGCTGGGCTCGCTGTTGGGGGCCATGTCGGGCGTGAAGATGATCCGTAGCGCGGAGCGCGTGCTCGCCGTGTCTGTGCAGATGTCATCGTGCTGCGAGCTTGTGCGCCGCAGGTAGTCCCAACCGTTGCTGCGCAGCGCATTCCACGATCGGTCGCTCAACGCTCGAAATCCGGGTGGCTCTTGCAGAGGTGGGACACCCGGCCACGCCGGGATGCCGGGACACTCGGGCGGGGGCGTGCAGGCTGCCGCGCCCAGCCAGGTGACCAGCACGATCGTCATAGTCGGCATGCGCTTCACGTGACGAATGCGGGGCCGCGATACGCGGGCGGCGACACCGGGCGGCCCAGGAGCGCGTTGTACGCCGCACGCAGCCGCAGCCCGACGACGCTCCAACTGTAGGTCTCGATCGCCGTACGCCGCGCGTTGCGCTCCAGGCGCGAGCGGAGCGTCCCGTCGCGCAGCACCTCGACGACAGCGCCGGCGAAGGCGTCGGGGGTGTCGCGCACCAGGATGTTTTCTCCGTCCACGGCGTCGAGACCCTCGCAGCCGATAGAGGTGGAGACGACGGCTTTGCCCATGGCCCACGCGTCGAGGATCTTCAGGCGCGTCCCGCCCCCGATCCGGATGGGCACGACGCAGCAGCGGGCCGCGGCCAGCATGGGGCGGATATCAGAGACATAGCCCAACGGTGAGACGCCGGGCGTCGCGGAGTAGCGCGCCCTGTCGGCGTCGGCGTTGCGCCCGATCAACTGCAGCGTCGCAAGTGCCTCCCGAGCCCGAATCCACGGCCAGATGTCCTGAAGCAGAAACTCCACCGCGTCCCTGTTGGGATGGCTGTATGTCGGACCCACGAATACGACGCGCCCGGCGACTGGTGGGGCACTGGTCGGTTGGAAGTAGTCGGTGTCCGTCCCGTTCGGCACCACGATCGTGGCGGCCCCGGGAGCGATCGCGCGCAGGCGTCGTGCGTCCACATCGGACACCATGACGTTGAGGGCGAAACGTGGGCACAGTCGCCGCTCCACGTCCTCGACGCGATCCGCTTGGAGCCGCACGTAGCGCTGCAGCACCGCCGGCCTGAGTCCGATCGTGTACAGGCGCAGCAGCTCGGACTCGAGGTTGTGATGCGTGCAGGCGATCGGCGCCGGCGGCAGGGCCGGGAGCCAGCGGTAGAGGTCGTGGCTGTCGAAGTGAATGAGGTCGGGGCGTCGCGCGCGGAGGAGGGCCGCGAGCCGCTCCCCGAATGCGCGGCTCTGGTACTCGTAGTACGTGTAGGCCTGGCCGCTCACGAGGGCTCGCACGTGGTCCCAGATCTTGCGGACCACCGACTGCTCGTTGGGGATAGGGGTCGGCTCGGCGACCGAGGCAGCGACCCGTTGCAACGCGCGCCGCGCCGCCTCGCGCGCGGCCCGATCGGGCTGGTGGTTGGCCCGGGAAAACGGGACGAGGTCGACGTCATACTCGAGCCGCAGCTGCCGCAACACATTGAGCGTACGGTTCGCGACCCCGCTGTGGGGCGGGTATGGGAGGGACTGAGTGAGCATGAGCACGCGCGGCCGAGCTGTCATACGCCGTTCCGGCGCGCCGTCTTCGCCAGGCCCATGCTCATCGCCACGAGCGTGTACAGCATGTCCGTGTACGCGAGCGACAGAAAGAAGGCCCCGACGACGAACCCGACGAGCGCCGCCAGCAGGCTCTGAGCCAGGCGCGAGGCGTCATCGGTGGGCACACCTCGCCCGCGTCGCGCCACACGGCGCAGTGATGCGAATGCAGTCCAGAGCACTCCCATGAACAACAGGAACCCCGGAATCCCGAGCTCGGAGGCGACCTGTATGTAACTGTTGTGCGCAGCTCCCCACCGGACGCCGATGCCGTGCTCCTGCAGCCTCGCCAACGGCGATATCGTGCCCTCGGCGACGTGAAAGTTGTTCACGCCCACGCCGAACACAGGCTCGTCCGCTATGTACGCGATGCCGCGCGTCCAGACCTTCAGACGGCCTTCCTCTGACGTGAGGTTGTAGTCTTGTTTGGGGTGGACGATGGTCTGCATCTGGGCCCAATACTGGTCGCTCGCCGTCGCGGCGAGTATGACCAGGATCAGGACCAGCCCCGCGAGTCTCGATCGCGCCGGAATCGTCGTGACTCGCAAGAGCACAAACGCCGCCACGAACAAAAACGCGAGGAGGCCGCCGCGCGAACCCGATCGAATCAGGCACACCGCCAGCCCCGCCAGCCCGGCGAGCGCGAAGGCCCGCACGACGAGGCGACGCTGCCCCAGCACGAAATACAATCCCAACGGCATCGCCGTCACGATCAACGTCGCCATGTCGTTCGCGTCGTAATAGTAGAGCCGGCCGAGCCGCCAGGTGTCGGCGCCAAGCTGGAACCGTGAGAGCACCACGGCCGCGTACACGACGGTCACACCGAAGTAGACGACGGCCACGCGCTCGACATCGCGCGCGGTGCGCACGCTGGCTGCGATCACGAAAGACATCGCGACGGTCCGGGCGAGTTCCGTCCACGCCTGGAAGGCCGTCCCTTGGTTCAGCGCACCGGGGACAGTTAGGGCGGCCCAGACCACGAGCCCGATGAGGTAGGTGGCGGCGTGCGAGCGCAGGGGCATGCGCCGCTCGCGGGATCGCTGAAGCAGGTACAAGCAGATGGCCAAGACGCCCGCCGTCAGCGCGGGCTTGAAGAGGAGGAGAACGGGGAACAGGTCGTGAATGCGGCCGACCGCCGCAGCGACGTACACGCCGATGCAGATCAGCAGTGCGTCCCAGCCCGGCACCGCGCTTCGTACTGGCGCTGCGACGTCACGCGCGGGCTGGGCGACATCGAGCCGCCGCGCCGTGGTGGTCATGCCCGGGGTCCACTGCAAAACCGACGCCACCGTACTGTAGCGTCGCCACCACACGGCGGGTCCCGGTTTGGCCCACATGTTGCGTGCCATCTAGGTCGACGATGCGGATCCTCATCACTGACGGCAACGAGCGCGTTGCCCTCGCGGTTGCGCGGTCGCTGGTGCGGGCGCGTCACTCGGTATGGGTGGCCGCCCCCACACGCTTATCGCTCGCTGGCGTGTCACGCGGCGTTCGCTCGTGTGTGCTCGCGGCGGATCCGCTCGCGGACGCGGCGGGCTACACGGCTGAGCTTGCCCGAATCGCTCGGGATCACGAGGCTGAGGTCCTGCTGCCGATGACGGACGCGTCGGTCGAGGCCGTGCTCACGCACGTCGCGGCATTGCCACCCCGGCTCGCGCTGCCGTTCCCCGATCTGGCGACCTACCGCACCGCGTCGGACAAGGCGCGCGTGCTTACGCTCGCGCAGGACTGCGGCTACGACGTGCCCGACACCCGCGTCATCCCCACCCCGGGAGACGCGGAGGGCGCCGTGCCCGATCCCGGGTTTTTCCCGGCCGTCGTCAAGCCTCACCGCTCGGTTGTTTCGACGGGCGGCATCCGCCGCAAGCTGATGGTCACGCCTGTCGCGGATGCCGCGGCGTGTCGCCGTGCGTTGGACGCGCTGCCTCCCGCGGCATTCCCTATCCTGCTGCAGCGGCGCGTGGACGGCATCGGCGAGGGATTCTTTGCGCTGCGCTGGGGTGGCCGGGCGATCGCCATGTTTGCCCATCGCCGCCTGCGCGAGAAGCCGCCTGCCGGCGGGGTCAGCGTCTACCGGGAGAGTATCCAGCTCGAGGAGCGCCTCGCCGGTCCCGGTCTGCGCCTGCTCGACGCGCTCGACTGGCAGGGCGTCGCGATGATCGAGTGTAAGCGGGAAACTGGGACGGACAGGCAAGTCCTGATGGAGGTGAACGGGCGATTCTGGGGCTCGTTGCAGCTGGCCATCGACTCCGGGATCGACTTCCCGGCACTCCTTGTCCGGTGCGCTGCGGGAGAGGCTGTGCCGCAATCTGGTCGCTACCGCGTCGGTGTCCGAAGCCGCTGGTTCTGGGGGGACGTAGACCATCTGTATCTGCGCCTGCGCGATGGGAAAGCCCCGCTCCAAGCGCTGCGCGCGTTCCTCCGTTTTTCCCGTCGTGACCGCAGCGAGGTCTGGCACTGGCGCGATCCGGCGCCGTTCGTGGTGGAGACCATGCAGTGGCTCCGCCTACTCGACGCCGGTGCGCATCCCGCCGCCTTGCCCGCGACGAGTGTGGAGCGTTGCGCCGACACATCAGCTCCGGCCTGCCCGTCGTGATCCCCGGCTCTTTCGTCGCGCTCGTCTATCACGATGTGCACCCGGAAGAGACGCGTGACTATGGGCGCCTCGGCCGGTCGGCGACCATGTACCACGTCTCGCGCCGCGCGTTCCTGTCGCATCTCGATGTGATCAAAGACACCGGGCTCACCTGCCTCGATGAAGTTGCGATGCGTAGCTGCCTCGCGGGGGCGGGGGGTGGGGGTGGGGGTGTGGTGCTCTGTTTCGATGATGGCTGGCGCGGTGCTGTGGAATGCGCCGCGCCTGCGCTTGCCGAACGCGGCATGGCGGCGTTCTTCTTTGTCACCACGGATTTCGTCGGCCGGCGGTTCTTCGTGCCTCCGGACGCCCTGCGCCGCCTCGACCCCTCCCTCTTTACAATCGGATCCCACGGCGTCACGCACCGGATGCTCAGCTCCCTGTCATCGGCCGACATCCATGCGGAGCTGGCGGATTCGCGGAGCTGGCTTGAGGATCTGCTCGGCAGGCCGGTGACCGGTCTGAGTGTCCCCGGCGGAGCGACGGACCGGCGGGTGCTCGACATCGCGGCGGCGGCGGGGTATGAGCACGTCTTCACGTCCGCGCTCGGAGTGAATCCAACGGCGGACGGACGCCGCGGTATCGCGCGGATCGGCGTCAGGCAGGACACGAATCCAGCCACACTGCGGCGGTGGCTTACGGGCGACTTGCGACGGGAGGGGGCCCGCGCCGCGCTGCTGGCGGTGCCGAAGCGGCTGCTCGGGATGCGGACCTACTCGCGGCTGCGCCGCCTGCTCCTGGGAGAGGCCATCGGCCGTGAACACGTCTTCGAGCCCTGAGGTGCTCCGGCCCGGCCCGCGACG
>Ga0137365_10002971_pt1 | contig 13455 bp, 18 predicted proteins | sample SagtaG_9_FD_104799 | JGI IMG/M metagenome (GOLD analysis project Ga0137365, IMG submission 104799) | Vadose zone soil microbial communities from Sagehorn Ranch, Mendocino, California, USA - Sage1_L_40_16 metaG | ecosystem: Environmental > Terrestrial > Soil > Vadose zone | place: USA...
CTGATCGATCTCACTGATATCCAGTCCGAGCGTATGCAGTTTTGCGCGGCAGGTCTCGATCAACGCCTTGAGTGGGGCGATGAGCGTCTCCAGGTACCGTGCAGCACGCGCATCGTCAATCTGGGAGGGAGTTGGTCCCTCCCCAGCCTCGTTGGTCATCAGTGTTTCGTAGGGAACATAGGAGGGCCAGTTGCTTGCCAGGGTGAAGACGACTGCAAGTTCCTCTTCAGTGAAGGTGGTTGCATTCCGGATCATCTGTTGCTGCCAGTCGATCACCATGCTGTAGCCGGTAGAATGGTCGAGCACCAGTTGTTGTGTCGTTTCCAGCAGGGGTAGGCCGGTGCTCAGATGCAGGCTATGGTAACTAAAGCGTTCTGTCGGTATACTATCGGTGCTGATCATGAAGGGTTAGGTCCTTTCTGATTGGTCGGGACGGGTACGGCCCGTCCCTGGTTTCTACTGTTCTCTTACAAAATCACGTTGAGATAGTTTTGTGTCTCAGCCGGAATGCACTCTCGCCAGGCGGGGCCGCAGCGTGCAACCGCGCTTTGTACCGTGCCAGAACCTGCGTTATAGGCTGCAAGCGCCTTCGCATAATCACCGCCGAAGTTTGCCTGCAAGCGTGCCATATACTTGGCGGCTCCCTCTAAGGCTGATTGTGGGTCCCACGGGTTGATTCCCATACCTGCTGCGGTCTCTGGCATGAACTGCGCGATCCCGATTGCGCCTGTTGGTGAGACTTCGCCAGGGTCGAATCCGCTCTCCTCATTGATCTGTCGTACAAAGACGGCGGGTCTATGCCTGCGTCACGCGCTGCCTGACAGGCGAGAGGGACATACTGGCTTTTCGGTGTCGCGGGGCAGCCCGCAACTGGTCCTGTACCCGAAAACGATACCGATGGGAAGAGACTCTTGAAAGCGAACCAGCCGATGATTGCCAGGGCTGCCAGGAAGAGAATCACGTGCGCCGTGTAGCTCTTTGGCCTGGGGCGTCTCCGCCTGGCCGAGTAGACCTTGCCACTATAGGGTGCCCGCTGCTGAGAGATCGGTCTCTCAGGTCGGCGCTTCCGTCGTCGTCGCCGTGGGTTATAATACATATTGCAATCCTCCGATTGCTAGGGCCAGGTCAGCGGCCGTGGAAAGGAGCTGACCTGAGCCGACACTTACCCATGACAGCGGGTATATTCGTTCCAACCGCAATTGCTACACACCACGCTTGTCGATGAAGTCCCTTTAAAGCACCAGGAGCATTGCCGCTTGCGTGGTTGCTGCCCTTTATAGCTGTAGTCTGAAGGGGTAAAGGGCCGTTGTCCTCGCTGTGGCTGTGCGGGTCTGACCGGCGTGTAGGTATTGGGATGCTCGCTTTTCGGTTGTGCTCTTCGCTTCTTTCTTCCCCACATGCTGGTGGTCTCCTTTCTCTGGCTAGCGAATCTCGTCGATATCCATCCAGCCACTGCCCCGCTCGGCGAGGTAACGGACCAGGGCAAGCCAGTCAACGTCGTTGAACGAGGATCTCGGGGGGCGATTAAAAAAGAAGGTGTAGATGATCTGTGGCGCATCGCCCAGGAGGACGAGTCTGCGTACATGTGCTGCCGCCAATCGAAGGTTGCGGGCATGTCGGACAATCCGCATGATTCTGCGTATATATGCGTGATCCTCTAGGAAGCAGGTGAGACAGTAGCTGGTCTCCAGGTTCATCCCGTTCTTGTCGCGCAAGGACCGCCACTTGGGCCTTGCGAACTTTCTCTCTTTGCTCATGCTCTTTCTTTTCCTCTATGGTATGCGCCGGATCGTTCGGAAATTTCGTCCTAAGCTTTCCATGTAGCGCTGTATGTGCTGTTGGGATGCTTTACTGATGCCGTCAATTTCGTAGCGCGTGTCGCCATGCAGGTCCTAGACAATGAAGCCCTGGTTCTCCACCCAGCGCAAAAAGCGGTTGACGTGTGCCTGATTTGGCCCCTTCTTCGCGATGCGTATTTTCTCAAAGCCACTTTCCAGGTGCATATGTTTCTCCTTCCTTGCCTGGTTACTGACGTTGCTGCTCAAGAAACCGTTTGCACTCTGTCAGGGTGACGTATCCCCCCGTGCGCCCGCAGAGCGAGCGGTTTGCGGCGTGTTGCAGCATTTCTGGGGGTGTAGGAAGTCCACGCGATTTCCGAGAGAGGTACGCATACTCTATGTTCTCGCGCTTTGTGAATGTACCTGGTTTGTGCGTCAGGTAAGCGAGGCGCTCTTCGTCGCTGCTTTTTCGTGTGGCTCTTTTTCTCTGAACCATGTTCGATTCCTTTCCGAGGGAATGTCTTCCCCTTTAATCTCTTTGGAAGTAGGAGCTCACGATGACGATCAGGCTGCAGAGAAGTGCGAGCAGCGCGAGCACTACGCCGCAGAGTCCCAGTACGTGCTCGTAGGCAGGAAAGAGCATCGCGGCGATAAACAAGATCACAATGTAGCAGGTTACCCATGTGGCAATCTGTTCTAATCGGTGGTGCATAGGTAAGCTCCTTTTCTTCTCTAGTGCTTCAAGCTTGCCTTCTCACCTGATAGTGCTTGAAGAGATCTTTCTCAACCGGATACCAGCCATCGGCCATAGAAAGGCCAAGTTCTTCTATCACGGTATGTGCTTGATGAATCTTCACGGTCCATCGGATTTCACCATCAACGAAAATGGTGCATCGGTGCTCGTCGACGGTTTGAATGGCAAGTCGACCATCGTGATGTCTGACCGCGTGGTGATACCCGCTCTGTCGCATGGCCTCATTGATCTCCATTCCATAGGCTTCTTCTCGACAGGACCATCCTGCATCAAGAGCTACCCCGTAGGATAAAATCTTCTCTCGCACATCAGGGCTAAATTCGTCCCTGCCATCATCGCGGAGATTGATAATCTTTTTGCCGTTGACGGCTATCAGGCCGCGTACATTTCCATAGGGCATTTCAACATAGGCACGGGTTCCATCATCACCGTAATACCAGGCAACCCGCGATACTCTCAACACATGCTTCAATGATCCTGCAACTCTCTTTGCCATCGACTTTCCTTTCCTTGCTATCGCAACTCTCGACGATATTCACGTGCCGTCACCTGGAGCAGGTCTTGCTGCACGGGATACCAGCCCGTCCAGGTTTCCACTCCCAACTCTTCTAAAGCGACGTGAGCATTGGCTATCTTTACCGTCCAGTGTTTCTGCCCGTTGACGAAAATGACAGCCTGCTGCTCGTTTGTCTTCTGCACAGAAATGCGTCCGTTATGGTGCCTGACTGCTTCATAGCGACTTTGCTTCATTGCATCATTGATATGCTCACCATGCTCTTCTTCTACCCCGGTCCATCCGCTATCCAGATCAACACCAAGGGTGAGAAGGCGGTGCTGAACTGGTGGGCTAGGACGATCCCAATAGAGCCCTTCTGGATCGATGTGGAGCCTGCAGACTCTTCTGCCATTTACCTCAACGACCCCGGTGGTATCTGCTGTTGGCTGTTCGTAGTAGGCCCGTGTTCCATCGGCCCCGCGATACCATGCGACCGTAGACGACTTGAGGACCTGTAATAATCCGCCTGAAATCCTTTTTGCCATGAGGGTTATTTCCCTTCTTTCCTCGTTTGCTTGTTCTCTGATCCATGCACTGCCGTTCTCTCCATTGATGCGCTACGAAACCATCCTTCATTGCCAGGCCGGGCTTGCACCTCGGCTGACCGCGTTGACGGATCTGGCTGCTGTTTTAACCCCATTCATCCAGTGCAGCGTTCGCATTTTGCGCTGCAATATCAAGCTGCGTCGTTTCAGGCTCTTCCACCTTCTGTGCTTGTGGTGCCCTGGTCACTATTGTGGTGTTTGTCTGCTTATAGAAGTCGGTAATTCTGACCGCAAGCAATTTGGCGATGGTATCCAGCATGCCTGTATCCTTTGCATCTTGTAGCAGCTTCTCAAGCGTTTCCGAGTCACGCGGTATGCCTATCGTGAAGTAGGCATACCGCTCCGTATCACGTGCCATTACGCACTCCTTTGTTGCAGGCGGGCTTTGTTGGTAACTGCCTCAGCCAGGCTTGCATAGCCCGCCGCGTTGGCCAGTTCCGGTTTGAGACTGGTGTGCGAGCGGCGAATGCGTGTCTGGATATCCTCCGCGAAGTAGTGCGCGCCTCCTCCCACGATGAGAATCGTGTCGAATTCCATCAGGATGTCATCCCACGCGGCGACCACGGTGGTTGTAATCTCTTGACCGATTTCGCGTAGAGCACTTGAGAGCAACGACTGTAGGCGGTCATCGTGAACGCGGACGCCTTCTTTGTCGTTAACTAGGCGATACGGTGCGCCCGACACATGCTGCTTGAGCAGCTCCATGCGTGCCTCAAAGGAGAGCGTGTAGTGATAAGCGTCGCGGAACTTTTCACTGAAGCGCTCAGCCGCTGCGGCCACTCCCAGCGAGAACCCTTTACTGTTGGCAGCGCGTGGTTTCTGACCTCGTGCGACATAGAGATCGGTGGTACGACCGCCGATATCGATCACGCCCTGGAGCACATCCTGTGAAGAGCCGTAGGCGATGAGCGCGCCAGCCCCTTCCATGATGACCTTGACACTCTCGATGTGCATCACCCGCTGGACTCCGTTCAAGCTGAAGACATGCGTTCCCAGAAGTGCCTGTTGGACACGTGTGACGTTGGTAGGATCGTCCAGGTAGATGCTAATTGGTAGGCCGGTGACGATATGGAGACCGTACTCATGGGCCTGAGCCATGGAAGCGGAGCCGACCATGAGCATTTCCAGGCTGTAGTTATTCATCCAGTAGCGTGAGCTATCGCCATGGGTATCCATCGGTTTGGCCCCGTCGTCAATGACTTTCTGACCGATGAACTTTTCGATGCGTCGCCCGATCGTGGCATTGTCGTATTCGAGCACATAATGGTGAGGTGCCAGGATCTCTGCGATCTCACGGCCTGCACCCTGCGCAGTTGCCTGTACTTTGCGCCAGGAGCCAATGCTGGTAATGCTGGGAATACGCCGCTCATAGCGACCGCTTGTGCTCGTGAGAACCGCACACGTCTCTGAATTGCCAAAGTCGTGTCCGTAGCTGAAGATTGGATAAGGTGTCATTGGTTGTTTCCTTTCAGTGCTGTTCTCGTGCTGTTCTCGTACCGTACTTTTGTTGCGATCTCATCAAACGAAAAAGAGAGGGAAAATGCCGGTTCGTTGCGCGTGTGAAGCGAATATACACGCTCTTGACTGCTCATTTGATAGAAGTGCCTCCTTGCTATTGGTGCTGTTCTCGTGCTGTTCTCGTACCGTACCATCACGGGTGTCTGCTCCCATGTTCTTCAGACAGAAGCGATATCGCGGCGATCCCGATGGCGCGTGCCAGGCAAGAGATCGCCAGGATCAGTCCTACGAAGCCGAAGATCGATTCCGCTGGTGGAAATGCCAGGGAAGCAGCGAACAGTGCGGCAATCCAGTTCAGTCGATACATGATTTCAATGAACAGTTTCATACACAGTCGCTCTGTGGTCGCTTGCGGTATCATAAAAATGTCCTTTCTCTCACTCTCTCTGAGTGCCTGTCTGATGCCCTACCTCCTCTGTTTTTCCTGTGTGTGCGTGTGTGTGAGGCCCGTAGGGCCGCTCCTGGTGAGCTCAGGGGCCCTCTCACACACACGCACACACACGCACACACATGCCTCTCACTCATTCTCAAGGGCTTCTAATCGAGCTATTTCTGCTTCTACGAGAGGCTTTAATTTACGTGCCTGATGGGACGTGAGATGAAGCGCAGCCGCTAACTTGTCGATGGAAGTTGCCCCTTCACGCCAGGCGTTGACACCACGTTCTAAATCCGTGGGTTGATGTTGCTTGACTGGTTTCTGCTCTACAGGTTGCGGTTGAGCTCTCACGTGCAGTGGATCGTCCTCGTCTTCATTGACCCAGGCTGCCTGGTCCTGATCCTCTTCATCCTCATCGTCGATATCGGTGGGGCGCGCTATCCCACGTACTTTCTGGATCGTTGGGCGCACCTGATAGCGCAACATCGCATTGTTCAGATCGGGTGTCTTGCCCCTATGCTCAGATTGCCGCTCATCAAAGTGCACCTGGAAGCTTTCGCCGCCCTCGAAGATGATGGCGTCCCCCTTTTGAAAACTGGCGATGTGCCGACGGTCAACATTGCTTTTCCCTAAGATCTCTTCGTACAGCTCCAGATCGCCGGGGGTCGTCTGCCGCATGAGAAAGTAGATCTCGCTGCCAGTGATGACCGCTTTTTTGATTTGTTGGATACGCTGGGTGAAAATGGCGGGGGTGAGTCCACGCTTGCGCCCGCGTGCGTTGAGATCCATAAACGCTTTCAGCAGCTCAGCGGCGGCTTCTTTCTGGATATTGGAGACTCCGTTGTTTTCTGGAAGAAAGTGCTGAGCTTCGTCCAGGAGGATCAAGGCCGGGACGCGCTGCTTCGGATCGCGTTCGTTTGCCCAGATGAACATACCCTTAATGAGGCGGCTCATAATATGCGCCGCCTCTTCTAGCGTCTCATACGTCCCGATCTCCAGGACGAGCTGCACCCCTTGCTCAAGGATCTCATAGCCGACATCCTCTGCATTCTCTTCGTCAACCTGCCAGTAACAGTTCTTGTAGCGCCAAGCTTCTTCCCATTGCGGATTGCCTGCGATGACGCAACGCTGTAACACCTCTGGCAGGGTCGTGTAATCTTCCTCGTAGTCGAAGATGGCCATAGGAACAGGAAACTTCCCAATCTGCTCAATAACGAGCGCAGCGGCGTTCGTCTTCCCACTGCCTCGCTGCCCGACGCCAAGAATGGCACGGCCCATGAATTGCGTGTGTGGTGGATTAAAGTCACTGGCCAGCTCAAGGCAGGCATTCAAGAACTGCTGTTTGTTCGCGATACGTTGCGGCACGACGGCGGTTGATATCGCCCCTCCATCTGAACGCGACGGTCGGGCGTCTACAATCCGCTCAGCAGGAACGAGCGGCCTGTTCGGGGTAGGAACCACGATCGATTGAGCCGCCTGCTGCTCGACGGTCTCGGCATAGCGTCGGCGTCTGTAACCGGAAGGCGCAAGCATGTGATCCATGCGGTTCGGCTTGCCTGCAACCATGGCGTGTGCCTGCTGTCCTATGACTTTCAGCACAATCGCGCCGCCACCGATGATCAGGGCTGCACCCAGGACCGCGAAGAAGATCCCCTCCATCCCCAAGGAACTGAAGGCGGAAGAGAGGACGGCGACGAGGACGAAGAAGAGGAGCCCCACCAGGGGTTTACTCTTGAGACTTTGAACGTGTTCATGAATGTTGGACATCTCTTTTCCTTCCCGAAGGAAAGGGCCGGGAGATCCGGCCCGCTCCTCGTTACTCGCCCTCGTCGAAATCATTCACCTGGTGATACGCGTGATAATCCTTGAAGTCCTCGATCGCTCCCCAGACGCGCGTTGCGCCATCATAGAGGAGCAGCGTGCTTGATCCGGTCAAAAAAACGATCCAGAACAGAATCACGAAGGTGTTATGCGTGAACATGTTGATGAATGTTGCGTCGCTGATGATATCCGCGCCGAGCGCAACCATGAAGTAGAGACTATTCACGGTGATAGCGCTCTGAACATCTTTGAGCGATTGAGTGCTCTTGATATGGAAATTTTGGATATGACGCAGCCGGGTAAACGTACCGCTCATCGGTTGCGCGTTCTTGTGCAGGAAGAGCTGGATCGCGCAGGCGATGACCATGCCGATGAGCGCGTACCAGGGGAAGCGATGGATCACTTCAGGCAAGCCGAGCAGGGCGACCATCGATCCCAGGATCATGCTGATGATCGCGATGGTCGTGGTTGTCACCTGGACACAGTTTGCGAAGAAGCCGAAGATGAACTCACAGATGCCGATCGCGAGTTTCAGCGCGGGCGGGTTCTCTGCCGCCGATTCGTCTGAGGAATTGTCGAGATTAAGGTCATCGTCTTCTTCAAAATCATCAAATTTACGGGTTTTGCTGCCGCCGCCGCCATTGCCGCCGCGAGGGGTGCCTCTGAAAGATTGTGACATGTGTGTAAGCCTTTCTGTCTATTGGCTTGCACTGGCTTTTGCTCAGCCTTATACTGAAATAGCCTGCAAGCCTTAATGGGAACTGTGGGTAACGCCTGCTGGTGTGTTTTCGAGGCCCACCAGTGGGCACAAAGAACGCGCTACGATTGAATACGCTTCAAAACTTTCGCCTCAAGGGCTGCTGTCGTATGGCCGCATCACGCGTGCGCCGCTCCTCTGCCTGTGCCAAGCGTGTCTCGCGGTCTTGCCGCTCGCGAATAGCCTGTACACACTTCTGAAGTTCGCCGCTGTCCACCAGGCGCGTATCACGACCGCCCAGTCGGATGCAGCGGTATGCTTCGTACTCATGGGTCAAGTCCTTTCTGAAGGGAACCTTTACGGTGATGGCTCATCTGTGCTACTTTTCGAGGGTGTACGCAGGTGAGCAGAAAAAGAACGCACTACGATCCGTAAAAGAGGGACGCGCTACGATGGAAATGCTGCCCACGGCATACCCGCGCAACCTGATAGGGGTGTGCATCATCGTTATTGCCGCCTGCCAGCACGATGCGCTGCTCGGGACGGTGGGGATGGACCCAGATGCAATGGCTCCCCTTTCCAGGCCGTGCGGTATACCCGCGCCGGCGAAGGATGATTTTCAGTCTACGGATTTTCATACTTCTCCTGCTTTCGTCTGTCCAACACTGATTTCTGTGTTCACTCTTGACTACAAAAGGTGCGCGAATTTTTGCGGCCCTTTGAGGAATCCGATTGAAGGTCAACAAACACCTATTTGAAGAGATTCGGGGCAAGTCGTTGAAGAGGCATTGCTTTGAGGAACGAGAAGGTACTGCGGACTTCAAGGTACGTCGTTGAAAAACAATTTGCCAGTATCAGAGTGGTACTGGCTAGCGTAGTAATTTTCCTCAGCAGACTCAGGCTTGATTGGGCTTTTCTCTTTCCGTCTGGATCTGGATAAGCTGCGCACGGAGCTCGTCAGTTACCGTTGCAAGGCGGTCGGCGCGTGTGGTCGCTTGTTCGACCTGCATGCGGATCGCCGCCAGCTCTGATCGCAGTCGGTCCACTTCGGCACGTTCGCGGTCCAGAGCTGTACGGGCCTCGGCTCGGTCGGCTTCGACACGCGTGTTGGCTTGTTCGACCTGCATGCGGATCGCCGCCAACTCTGATCGCAGTCGGTCCACTTCAGCACGCTCGCGGTCCAGGGTAGCGCGCGCTTCACTCACCAGTCGCTCAGCCGTGGCGATCTGTGCATGCGCCTCAGCCTCGGCATCATGGGCACGAATGTTGGCCTGTCTGGCCTCCTCCTGAGCCGTCACGGTCGCAACCTGTGCTTCAGTAATGGCTTCCCTGGCCTGCTTCTGGATCTCCTCTCTCTGGCGCTGCGCCTCGCTATGCACACGGTTGATCGTCTCATCCCGCTCCGACTGTATTTCCGCAATGTGTCGCTCGGTCTCCTCCATCAAGCGCTGAATGCGGGCTTCCGTCTCCTCCATATGCTCAATGGCCTGCTCTGCTGCCTCGCGCTCGGCTCGCGCCTCTTCTTATGCTGCTAAAGCTGCCGTATCGGCGGCAAGACGAAGGGAGCGCTCCGCACTGGCGCTCTGCTGTGCTCATTGTGCCTCCTGAGTTTGCTTCGCAACGATCTTGTCCAGTGATTTCTGAGCACGCTGCAACGCATCCTCGAGGGTGTGGACGTTGCGCTTAGACCAGTGACGCACGATGTATTGAGGCTCCCATATCACGAGAATGTACTGTCCTCGCGACTCTGAGAAGTTTGCGCCGGTCTCTGGACAGAATGCGATCGCATCGGGCTCTAACCGGGTATCAGTGAAGATAGTTGTTCGGGTTAGTTGTAGCATTATCGTGCCTCCTGAGTTTGCTTCTCTCTATACATCTCTTCCGCTGTTGAGAGAATGTATTCCACGTACTTTTGCAATCGGCTTTTTGTTGCTGGCATGGGAGACGATCCTTGCCGCTCGGGTGTGTTAATCAGCTTACAAAGGGCACAACTCCGTCTGTGCCTTCACATACAGCGGGTGCCGTGGATGCCCCAGACCGGTTGTTCCCAGGCAGAACACCGGGCGGGAGATCAGCGAGAGAACCGCTCTCTCTCGCCCCTCGCGCGCCCCTTCATTTCCCCATGCTGCAACGATCTTCTCTGCACGCATCACGGCCTCTCGAATGTAGCGGTCATTCTCTGGCCCTACTGCATCTGGGGCAAGCAACAGTGCCTTTGGAGAAGGCGACCGCAATCCAAAGAGGTTGACCACCTCCAAACCACCAAACCCAGATGAGCGTGAAAACCCGAGAATGCGCCGAAGCGTTGGATCGTTCGTGGTTTCATCCGCTGTGCTCGGGTTGAGCATCACCCACAAAAGACGCGGCTGCCTGGGGTCCCATATTCGCCAGAGCAGATAGCGGTATGGACTGCTGATCACCGCTCCATGCTGCTGATCGGGGAACGAAAGACACAGTTGCACGTTTCTCCTCCGTTCAACACGGTGAAAGGCACCTCACGCCTTCTTCCAATAGGTCTCAACAAGGACATCTGGCTCTGGAATACTCACGATTTTGAGGTATTCTCGACACGCCTGCACCATCGTCTCTTTCAGCATCTGTTCCGCTTTCGCGACCAGTTCGTCAGGGCATTCCATCACAATTTCATCGTGCACTGTCAAGACGACATGAACACCCACAGGCAATCGATGATAAAGCAAAGCCAGAGCAGACTTGAGAATATCGGCATTTGTCCCCTGGATCGGATGATTCTTCGCGCTGCGCTCGGCCTCACCACGCCGCGCTTTGAGCTCCTCGTCCGAGAAAAAGCGCCTGCGCCCCGAGAGTGAGACTGCGTACCCTTTCGCAACGCCTTCTTTACCAGAGCGTGTCAGGTACGCCGCAACGGCCTTGTAGGTCGCGAAGTACGTCTGCATCAAGCGCCTCGCCGTTCCCAGATCCACGCCAACGCGGTTGGCCAGACCCTGTGCGCCCATCCCGTACGCCAACCCGAAATTGATGGTCTTGGCGATGTCGCGCGCCGATCGCCCATTCACCAGATGCTCTCTCGGATCAACCCCTTGCGGTATCTTGAACATGAGCCGTGCCGTCTCGCTATGCAGGTCCTTTCCCTCCGCGAAGAACCGCAACATAGTTGCATCGCCGGAAACCTCTGCCAGAATGCGCAGCTCGATATTGGAAAGATCCGCGATTAACAGCGTACATCCCTGCGGCGTGACAAAGCAACGGCGCAGGTCAGCGGGATCGTCCTTTTTCGTTGGCTTGGGGATCTGTTGCAGATTGGGTTCTCGACAAATGACCCGGCCAGATGCTGCGCCGAGCTGGTCAAAGGTGGCATGAATACGCCCAACGCTCGTGACATAGCCCAGCAGGTTCTCCCCGAAGGCCGTCTCGAATTTCTCTAACGCCTTCCACTCCAACAGGTGCGCAACGACCGTGTGGTGATGCACGACCTCCTGCAGGGCCTCTTTCGAGGCCGAGGCAACATGGACCCCCAACAGACGAAGCGCCTGAATCAAGTGCTCAGACGATCTCAAATTGACCACCGGTAGCATCTTCTCACCGAAGAGTGCTTCTTGCGCCGGTTGCGTGCGCACCAGCGCTTGTCCCAACACCTGCTTGAGCTGCTGTTCCAGTCTCGCCTTCTGCTCGTGCCTGTCCGCGAGAATAGCACGCCAGCGCTGCACATCGACACACACGCCGTGAACTTCCATCGCGGCGATCGCCGGAAGGGCCTGCTGTTCTAAAGACACCACACGCGCCAGCTCCTGCTGTGCAATCGCCTCCTGCTGTCGCTCATAGATCTGGTATGGGACTTCAATGTCCTGCCGGATATAGGCCAGTTGTTCCTCTGGCAGCGGGGCCGTCCACTCAGATGGGCGACTATCCAGGTTGATAAACCAGGACCGCTGCTCTTTGGTGACGACAATGCCGTAGCGTTGCGCGCTGTTCAAGAGCGACGCTGAAACAGGATGTCCCGCATGCAGCAGTTTCTCAACGAGCATCGTATCGTAGAGATGCCCGAGCTTGACATCAAACTGTTGCGCAAGGAAAGACCAGTCAAATTTGATGTTGTGTCCAATCCAGAGCGTGTCTTCGCGATGGAGGAGCTGGCGCAAAGCCTCTCTCCATGCCTGTTGCAGGGCAGGACCGGCGCTGTAGTAGCTCCGCACGTCTATGATGATCACCTTGTCAGGCGTTCCGAGCGCCAGCGTGATCACCTTATTGGTCCGTGGATCTAAACCCGTCGTTTCCAGATCAAGCACCAGGTACGTCGGGGATGTCTCGCCCCACTGCGCAGCTAGAGCGAGGATCTCCTGTACCGTGGTGAGCGGAACGCGGCACGTCGCAGTGGGATCGTGTTGTTGTGCGGACGATTTTTGAGGCTGCACGAGCTCTGTCCAGTGTTGCAAGCAGTAGGCAACGCCTTGATCGCTATACCGCTCTACCTCCGCGCCACAGACACAACACGCCGTCACGATCTCTGCCGCAACAGATACATCTTCCGGGTGTGCCTGCTCTGTTTCCTCTGAGCAAGATGGTGGGCCAGAAAGCAGTGCCAGTAACGCAGCTTTCTGCTCGAGGAGGATCGCGCGTAATTCGGGAGTGAGCGCCCCTTTCGGAGCATCCACCCGAAGTTTGTCGCCGGCGCGTTCCAGATGAATATCCAAATTCTGTAGATCGCTCAGCAATTCTAGGGTCGTCATAGTTCGTCTACCTCTCTTTCCGTTGCTTTTGCGGGGAGTTGTGTTGCTTTTTCGCTCCTCGCCGCCTCTTCAGAACATGCAGGAATAGGCTCCATTCTGCTTCCCAGGCCGTTTGACGCATTTTGCGCCTCCTGACTTTGCGGGGAGTGCGGGGAGTGATTCCGGTCGATCTCATTCTTATTTTTTCTAGCAATATTGCTATAATATTGCTGCGAATTTTCACTGCGCGTAGGTAGGGAATCACTCCCCGCACTCCCCGCAAAAACTCGCCAGAGGTTCGTTTTGCCGTGGGTATCTCGCTTCTTTTCCAGATGGAAATTTTCCACGCCAAAACAGGTATCAACCCGCTTTTCAAGCGCCTTCCCGAGGCGTATGCCGAAGCTTTTAGGCTTCTCTTTGAGGGCAATCTGGAGGGCTTCTGGAAGGGTTTCGTTCAGGCCATGTTCCCCATTTTCTTCACAACTCCCCGCAACACTCCCCGCATCGTTTGCGGCATCAATGGCATGAATGATGGTCGCCAATGAGACCCATTCTTCCCCTATCAGGTGATACCACGCGTATAAAAATGCCTCCCATTGCGATCCATCTTCGTCAGCTTCCTCATAGAGCTGCTCCAGATTACTCAGAAACCCATGCACTCCGGCATACTCTAAAATGCCTCCAATGATTTTGACCCAACCAGAGAAGGTTCCCAGGGAAGGAAG
>Ga0137365_10002977_pt1 | contig 13441 bp, 8 predicted proteins | sample SagtaG_9_FD_104799 | JGI IMG/M metagenome (GOLD analysis project Ga0137365, IMG submission 104799) | Vadose zone soil microbial communities from Sagehorn Ranch, Mendocino, California, USA - Sage1_L_40_16 metaG | ecosystem: Environmental > Terrestrial > Soil > Vadose zone | place: USA: California...
CTGGCCGCCGGCTCGCGATCCCGTCAGCCGCCAGGCCGGCAGGGTCAGCTCGTCATCGATCCTGGCGAACTCCACCCGGACAGGCAGCCCGATCCTTACCTGGTCAGGTGCCGCCCCGATGAGCTCGCCCACCATCCGCACGCCCTCATCGAGCGTGACCAGGACGACGACGATCGGCAGCTGCCTGCCTGGCACGGCTGGATGGTGGTGCACGACGTAGCTGAAGATCTCACCGGTCCCGGCCGCGACCACATATCCGGGGTGCGGCGAACCGCAGCTCGGGCACATCGGACCCGGCGGATGCCGCAGCGCTCCGCAGCCGCTGCAGCGCTGGATCCGCAGTTCCCCCGCTGACGTGCCGTCCCAGAAGAACGCGGTGTCCGGCGAGATGACCGGCCGGATGACCGGCCCGGCAGGCACGCCGCCGGTCCTTGCCAGGCCATCGCCGGCCGCGGCGTTACCGGCGCCCGCCGCCGGGCGGAATTTCAGGATCCGGAAATCCATCGTGGCAACGGCCTCGTCGCCGCTGTGCCACGTGCTGCGGGTAGTGAAGAACCAGCCTTCGCCGAGCGCGGTCCGCTTCGGGCCGGTCAGGTCCACCAGCTGCGTCCTGACGGTCAGCTGCTCGCCGTGCCGCAGATAGCGGCGGTAGGTCTGGTCGGAGTTGGTGGCGACAACCGACGGGTAACCGGCGTCGTCCAGCGCGGCCACCATCTGGCCGGTCGGGTCGTCATCGGCCCGCTGGCCGCCCAGCCCGGCCATCGTCCAGACCTGGATCATCGCCGGAGGCGCGACCAGCGAACCGTGCACCGAGGACGCGGCGAACTCAGATTCGGTGTAGACCGGGTTGGTGTCGCCGATCGCCTCGACCCAGTTCCTGATCAGCGGCAGGCTGACCGGATCGCGGGCCGGGCGCGGGCCGGCCTGGCCAACGGTGATCAGCCGCCGCGCGACCGCGCGCAGCCGCTGCGCGACCGCGTCATCAGCGCTCGCCTGGAACGCCGTCGGCAGGCCGGTCATCGGGGTACTCGCGGCAGCAGGGTTGGCGCGAGCGGGCCAGCCTTGGCCAGCCGCTGCCAGGCCGCGACGTCGTAGCTCGCATCCGCGGCCCGGCCAGCCTGCCAGGGCGCCTGAGCTGCGGCCGGGCTGGCGAGCACGTCGGCTGCCGAACTGGCGATGATCTGCTGTGTCTCGTCAGGCTCGAAATCCATTCAGCGTGCCTCGTCCCTGGGCAGCCAGCCAGCCGGATGTCGATAGCGGGCCGACAAAATTAGAACACGTTATACTGATCACCGGCTAGCGGAGTACCTGCCGCCAGCTCGCACCGAGGAGACGAGGCTCCGATGCCACCTCTAAAGCCCGCCGCCGGATCCGGCGCGAGCGCAGCGAGCAGGTCCGCCGAGGCTGAGACAGGCTCGTCCGCGCAGCGGGAGCGGCGCAGGCGGATACTCGACGCCACCCTGGCGCTGGCATCCAAGGGCGGCTATGACGCGGTCCAGATGCGCGAGGTCGCCGAGCGCGCGGATGTCGCGCTCGGCACGCTCTACCGTTACTTTCCGTCCAAGATCCACCTGCTCGTCTCCGGGCTGGCCAGGGAGTTCGAGCGCACCAAGGAGCGGCTGGATAAGCACCCCGTCCCCGGCGACACGCCGTACGAGCGGATGCTGTACGTGCTCGGCGTGGTGACCCGCAGCATGCAGCGCGAGCCGCTGCTGACCGAGGCGATGACGAGGGCATTCATGTTCGCCGACCCGAGCGCCGCCGCCGAGGTCAACGCCGTGGCCGCGCTGATGGAGCAGATACTCACCGACGCCATGCATCCGGGCGAGCCGACCGCGGACGAGCGGGCCATCGCCCGGGTGATCGGCGATGTGTGGCTGTCGAATCTGGTCGCCTGGGTCACCAGGCGGGCCTCGGCGAACGACGTCGCTCATCACCTGGAACTCGCTGCCCGGCTGCTGCTCGGCTAGCCGGGCTCAGCCAGTTCGCTGCCGTACCAGGTCTCGATCAGCCACCGGGAGATCGAGACCGACGGCGGCATCAGCAGTTCGCCGCTGACCAGGCACTCGCGCAGGTCCTCCCGGCTGTACCAGCGGGCTTCGGCGATTTCTTCGGCGTCCACCTGGATGTCAGTCTCCGCCGCCGTGGCCCGGAACCCGAGCATCAGGTTGTGCGGCATCGGCCATGGCTGGCTGCCCGCGTAGCTGACCGTGGTGACCACCACGCCGGTTTCCTCGTGCACCTCGCGGGCCACCGCCTGCTCAGCGGACTCCCCTGGCTCCACGAACCCGGCAAGCACCGAGACCCGGCGGGCAGGCCACTGCGCGTTCCTGGCCAGCAGGCAGCGATCGTCGGGGTCGGTGACCGCCATGATGACGGCAGGATCGGTCCTGGGGAAATGCTCACTGTCATCGGCGAGGCAGCGCCTGGAGTGCCCCGCCAGGACCGGCTCGGTGGCTGACCCGCAGCGCGGGCAGTGCGTTGCCACCTGATGCCAGTTCGCCAGCGCTACCGCGTGGGTCAGCAGCCCGGCGTCCCGGTCGGGCAGCAACGGGCCGGCGTCGCGCAGCCCGGCCCGGCGGACTCCCGCGTCGGCCCCGAGGTCAGGCAGCGGGCCACCGACGCCGAAGTAGGCCACGTCGTCGCCGTCGATTCCGAGCAGGAACCGCGCACCGTCTGGTGCCCGTTCCGGCGGGACGAACACCAGCCCGGCCGAGCCATCCTCGAACCTGGCCAGGGCCTGCCCGTTCTCGATGACCAGCACCCTAGTGCCCGGATCGGCCCACGCCCCGGCCAGCCATTCGGTGTCGGAGCGGCGGGCCGTGGACCGCTCGACGCTGCCGCCGGTCAGGACCGACCCGTTGAGCACGGGCACGCAGGGTCGCGCCGGGCCGCCTGGTGAGGAGCCCGATCCGCCCGCCACCGCTTCCGCAGGAGCTGTCACCGCCTCAGCATAAGGTCCGGCCGCAGGATCTCAGTTCCAGGCAGCCACCTACCGGACATATCAGATACGGAAGCCGGACCTTCCTGCCAGTCGTACCGTGCGAGGCGCTCGGTCGGGCTGGTCAGGCCGGACGGCCAGGACGCGGCCGGACGGGCCTGCTCGGACGGGCCGGTCGAAGGCCGGACGGGCCTGCTCCGACGCGGCCGGACGGGCTACACGGACGAGCCGGACGGGTACACAGACTGGCCACACGGACGGGCTACTTGGACAGGCCGGCCGAAGGCCGGACGGGCCTGCTCGGACGGGCCGCACGGGCCTACTCGGACGGCTTACTCGGACGGGCCGGCCGAAGGCCGGACGGGCCGGTCGAGGCCCGCACCCGGTCCCCGCGACCCCGGCCCAGCCAGCGTAGCCGACCGACCTTGCCAACATAGGCAACGTCACATCGCCCACGAAACAACGTATGCACTGCCACATCGCCAACGTTGCCAGACGCGAGCCCGGACGCGACCGGACGGGCCGGACATCGCCTACCTTGACCAGGCGAGCCCCTGGCGGTCACTGTCGCAGCTCGGCTGCCGCCGCCGCGAATTCTTCCCATAGGTAGGCGGCGGTCTGCGCGCCCTTGAGCAGCAGCCCCATGTCAGCCTTCTCGTTCGGCGCGTGCGCCCGGTCCTCGTCGAGGCCGACGCCGACGAACGCGAGCGGAGCGCCAAGGATGCCGGTCAGGTCGGCCTCGGGGCCGCTGCCGCCTTCCCTGGTGAACAGGACCTCGCGACCGAACGCGCGTTCCATGGCCCGGCGGGCCGCGGCGACCGCCGGTGAGTCGATCGGCGAGAACGCGGGCCGCACACCGAGCCCCTCCACGGTGACGGTCGCCTCGATCCCCGGCGGCGTACGGTCAGCGACATAGCGGCGGAGCGTGTCGGTCACCTCGGCCGGTTCCTGGTGTGCCACCAGCCGGAACGAGAGCTTGGCGTGCGCCTCGCACGGGATGATGGTCTTGCCGCCCGGGCCGGTATGGCCGCCCCACATGCCATTGACCTCGGCGGTCGGCCGGGCCCAGACCCGCTCCAGGGTGCTGAAGCCCGCCTCGCCGGCCACCGCGCCGCTCTTGCCCGCGGTGCCGAGCCAGGTCTTCTCATCGAACGGCAGCTTGGCGAACATCTCGCGCTCCGCCTGCGTCAGCGCGGCCACCCGGTCATAAAACCCAGGCAGCGTGATCCTGCCGTCGGAATCATGCAGGCCGACCAGCAGATCGGCCAGGACGTGCAGCGGGTTGGGTATGGCGCCGCCGAACGAGCCCGAGTGCAGGTCGTGCTCGGCGCCGCGCAGATCCACCTGGGCCGCGACCACGCCGCGCGTGCCCGTGCACATCGACGGCACGTCGGCCGCCCACATCGTGGTATCGGAGACCACGATGACGTCGCAGGCCAGCCGTTCCCGCTCGCGTCGCAGCAGGTCAGCGAAGTGCGGTGAGCCGGACTCCTCCTCGCCTTCCACGATCAGCTTGATGGTCACCGGCGGGGCCGCCGCCGCGTGCGCGGCCAGCCAGGCGCGGGTGCCGAGCACATGGAAGAACACCTGCCCCTTGTCGTCCGATGCGCCGCGGGCGAGCAGCTGGCCGGCCCGCTCGGCGGGCTCGAATGGCGGCGAATCCCACTCATCGAGCGGTTCGACCGGCTGCACGTCATGGTGACCGTAGACGAGGACGACCGGAGCCGCCGGATCTGCGGCCGTCCATTGCGCGAATACCGCGGGCAGCCCTGGCTCGTCCGCCGTGCCGGTCTCCCACACCTGCACTGTCGGGAAGCCGGCCGTCTGCAGCTGCCGGGCCAGCCACCGCGCCGACCTGCGCACATCGGCGTGCCTGGCCGGATCGGCTGAGATGGACGGGATCGCGAGCCATTCCTTGAGCGCGGCGAAGAAGCCGACGGCATTCTCATCGATGTAGCCGGGCACGTCCGTGTCCACGATGCTGCCACCTCGGGGTCTCGGGCTGATGGCGTCCGGCGTAACCCGCGGGTCCGCTGGGACCGGGCACCGCCGCCGTGACAGCTGATCAGTGAGCAACTCTAGACGGCCGCGGGCGCGGCGTGCCGGGGGTTTCCCAGCGACCGCGCGGCCGGTCCTTCGCCGGCCGGGTCGGCAGGCCGCCGCGTCAGGTCGCGGTGCCGACCGGGACCGCCTCGATCAGCGCCGCAAGACCGGCCGTATCAAGCAGGTCAGCAGGACGGACGGTCATGTCATCGCGGACGTAGTAGAACGCGGCCCGCACCTGTTCCACCGGCACCCCGGCGAGCGCGGCCCAAGCCAGCCGGTACGCGGCCAACTGGACAGCCACCGCGCGCTCGGCCGGCCCGGGCGCGGGCGGCCTGCCGGTCTTCCAGTCCACCACGTCGAACCCGCCGGCCGGATCATCGGCGAAGACCGCGTCGATCCTGCCACGGACCAGCCGGTCGCCGATCCGCGTCTCGAACCTGACCTCGATATCGGCGGGCCAGCGCTGGCCCCACGCTCCCGCGTCGAACCGGGCCTTGAGGTCGGCGAGATCCGCGTCGCCGGCGACCAGATCGGCATCGCCGGCACCGGTCAGCTCCTCCGGGTCGATGAGCTTGAGCTGTCCGAACCGCTCCTCCAGCCACCTGTGGAACGCCGTACCGCGCTGCGCGCGCGGCGCCGGCGGCCGCGGCATCGGCCGCCTGACGTGCGCCGCGAACCCGGCCGGGTCGCTGGCCAGCTCGACCAGCGCGGACACGCCGATCCATCGAGGCAGCTCGACCGAGACCGGGCCGTCGGGCCGGCGCCTAGACCGCTCGGCGAGCAGCAGGTCGGTGTCGGCCGCCCAGCCCGCTACCAGATCGGCGTACCTGACGGGTAGCTCCGCCGGGTCGGCTGGCCGCCCGCCGGTCTCGGCGAGAGCCGCGAGCACCAGGTCACCCGCCTCGCGCGCCGCCTGGTACCGCGCCCCGGAGGCGCTGCCAGGTACCGGCCAGGACGCGGTGAGCGGCTGAGCCAGCGCCGGGTTCTCGTCCTGCGGCCCCGGCTCGTCCGCCCAGGCTGCCACCCGGCCGACCCCCGCCTCGCAGGCTGCCCGGATCTCGCGCAGGAACGCCGAAGGGCCGAGCGGTGATTTACCTGCGCCCCACCAGTAGCCGGTGCAGGCGAGCCAGTATTGCGACCTGGTCACGGCGACGTATGCCAGCCTGCGTTCTTCGGCCAGATTCCGGTCAGCGCAGTCCCGGCCGAACGCCGCCATCGAGTCGGGGTCAAGACCGCCGAGCTCAGGCAGGTCGGCGGCATCGCCGCGCAGCCAGAACGGCAGCAACCGCGGATTGTCCGTCCACCGGGTGGCCAGTCTCGGCCTGGCAGGGAAGTTCTGCGCCCTGGTCCCTGCCGCCAGCCCGGGTACCACGACCGCCGCCCACTGCAACCCCTTGGCCGAGTGCACGGTCGCCAGCTTGACCGAGTCCGCGTCGCTGACCCGGCCGGCCTCCAAGCCGAACTCCTCGGTCTCGGCCGCGGTCAGGTAGGCGAGGAACGCCCCGAGCGTCGGTTCCTGCTCATCCCCGGCGAACGCCGCCGCGGCGTCGGCGAAGGCGTCCAGGTCGGCCCTGGCCGCGGCTGGGTCGGTGCCAGGCCGGGCGGCGACCTCGACATCGAGGCCGAGGGTCCGTTCCACCTCGATCACGAGCTCGGCCAGCGGCCTGCCGACGTGCCTGCGCAGCCCGCGCAGCTCGGCGGCAAGTGCCTGCAGACGCGAGTAACCGGCCGCCGAGTAGGCTGCCGACCCGCCGAGATCATCCAGCGCCTCCACCAGGCTGCCGGTCTCCGCGGTGAAATCTGCGACCGCCCTGGACAGATAATCTTCAGCGATTACGGGCCGCTCCGCCGCATCGGGCTCCGCGCCGCTGGTGCCGTCCTGCCCGTGCTCCCGGCCGCCGTGCTCGCGGGCCAGCTGCCTGGCCCTGGCGCCGAGCGCGACCAGATCCTGGGGTCCGACCCGCCAACGCGGCGAGGTCAGCACCCGCGCCAGCGCATCCGACGCGGCCGCGCTGTGCAGCACCCGCAAGGTGGCCACGATGTCGGCGACCTCGGGAACGGTGAGCAGGCCGCCGAGGCCTACCACCTCGACAGGGATGCCCTCGGCCTCCAACGCGGCCCGCAGCGCGCCGAACTGGGCTCGCTTGCGGCAGAGCACCGCGATGTCCGATGGCCTGACCCGGTTCGCCCGCCCGTCCGGCCAGGGCCGCCCGTCTGGGGCGATCCCCGCGGGCAGCGTGAGCAGCGCCGCGACATGGCCGGCCACCCACTGCGCCTCGGCCGCGCTGCTTTCAAGCAGCGCGCAGACCACCGCGCCGCGTCCGGCCCGGTCGGGCGGCGCGATCAGCCTGGGCACCTCGGCCGCGATGGTCCGCAGGTCACGGGAGATGGCGGCCGCGGCGTCGAGTATCCGCCCGGTGTTGCGGAAACTCGTCGACAGCAGCCGGACCTCGGCCCGCCGCCCCAGCACCGCAGCCCGCTCCCCAGACACCCGCTCCCCAGACACCCGCTCCCCAGACGCCCGCTCCCCAGACGCCCGCTCCCCAGACGCCCGCTCCCCAGACGGCGCGGCCGACGGCTCGCCGACCGGGCCGTCCGGCGGGAAGGTCGCCGCGAACCGCCTCATGTTGCCTGCGCTCGCGCCGCGCCAGCCGTAAATCGACTGGCACGGATCCCCGACGGCGGTGACCGGGTGCCCGCCGCCGAACAGCGCCCGCAGCAGCACCAGCTGCGCGTGGCTGGTGTCCTGGAACTCATCGAGCAGCACGACCTGATGACGCGCCCGCTCCGCCGCTCCGACCTCGGGGTGCGCCGCGGCTATCCGCGCCGCCAGCGCCATCTGATCGCCATAGTCGATGACCTCGCGCTCGGCCTTGGCCCTGGCGTAGGCCTGCGCGAGCGGCAGCAGTTGCTCGCGGACTCGCTGGCAGGCCATCGCCTGGTCGGCCTGCCGCCGCTTGCCCGCGGGCACCTGCGCGTACCGGCGCTCCAGCCACTGGCCGGCCGCGAGCACATCATCTGGACCGCGCAGGTGCTCGGAAAGCTCGGCAACCATGTCGATCACCGCGGCGGTCACCGTCACCGGCGCCCAGTCGACGGCGTCCATCGGCCCGTCGTAGGCGGCGACCACCTTGGTCGCCAGCTGCCAGGCGACGGCGGGCGTGATCAGCCGCATGGTCGGCTCAAGCGCTTCCCGCAGGGCGTGCTCGCTGATCAGCCGCCCGGCATAGGAGTGATAGGTCACGATCGTCGGGTCACCGGCCAGATCCAGCTCACCGGCCGCGTCAACGTCCCCCGCCTGGCCAACCCCGCCAGCCGAACCGGACGCCCCCGCCTGGCCAGCCCCGCCAGCCGAACCGGACGCGCCCACCTGGCCGGACGCGCCGGCCGGGCCCGGCTGGCCGACCGGCCGCCGCAGGGAGTCCGCTGGCCAGCCCGGCGCTCCTGCCTGACCAGGTACCAGCCCAACCCGGCGCAGTCCGTCCAGCCTGGCCCGGACCCGGCCCGCGAGTTCGGCCGCCGCCTTGCGGGTGAACGTCAGGCCGAGCACCCGTTCCGGCCGCACGAAGCCGTTGGCCACTAGCCAGACCAGCCTGGCGGCCATGGTCTCGCTCTTGCCCGAGCCTGCCCCGGCGATGACGGCCAGCGGTGCCAGCGGCGCTGCGATGATCGCGGCCTGCTCCGCGGTGGGCTCGGCGATGCCAAGCAGCCTGGCCAGCTGCACCGGGCTGAATCTGGCCGGCCCGGGCGCGCCCCCGCCGGGCCCGCCGCCGGTTCGCCGAGCCGTGAGCCCTGCCTGACCGGTCACCGGGCTCACTGGCCCACCTGCGCGCCGCGCTCGTCTACCGGGCAGCAGATCGCGGCCTTGCACACCCGGCACCCGTCGTTGGCGGTGGCGCTGAACGTGGGACCTGGCATCTGCGCGGCGACCGTCTCCACCAGCGCCCGTGCCCAGGTCGGGTCGGGGTCCGCGGCCAGCGCGTGCTGCCGCTGCACGCTCGCCTGCCTGGCCGACCCGGCCTTGCCGACCTGGACGAGCTCGGCGCCGCCAGGTTCGGTCAGGCCGAGCTCGGCGAACGCGCCGAGCAGCACGGCGAGCTGGTACACGCCAAGCTGTGGGTTGCGCTGCAACTCGGCCGCCTGCGGCTTGCTGGTCCCGGTCTTCAGGTCCACCACGACGGCGCCGCCGTCGGCATCGCGCTCCAGCCGGTCCACCTGCCCGCTGATCAGGATCTGGCCGAGCTTGACCCGGAGCCGCTGCTCCACGGCGAGCAGCTCACGCGGGTTGTGCCGGTGCCAGTCGAGGAACTTGCCGATCATCCGCGCGGCCCGCTCCCGCTGCCTGGTGCTGTACCAGGCGCTGCCGAAGTCCAGCTGGTTCCAGATCTCGTCGATCCGCTTGGCGATGTCCGCGTGATCGGCGCCCTGGGCTGCCAGCGCCGCAGCGGCATGGATAACGGTGCCCAGGTGACCGGCCGCCGACGGCGCGCTCGCGCCGACCGCGGACTCAAGCAGCCAGCGCAGGCCGCAGGTCACGAATTTGTCCACCTGGGACGGCGACACCCTGGCCGGTCCGTCGCTGATCGGCCCGGTGCCCGACCACTGTGTCAGCGCATACCAGCGCCGCGGGTCCGCGCCGCTCACTCCGGCCCCGGCGAGCCTGGCCAGCTGCGTAGCCGCCGCCCGGCGCACCGGCTCGGCCAGCCCGGCGTCCGCGGCGGCCTTCCGTAGCTCGGCGGTGAGGGCAGGCAGTGAGAGCCACCGCTGGCCGCTTCCCGCTGCCTGCTCGATGCCGACCTCGCTGCCAGCCAGCTCGGCGAGGAACCTGGACGGCCGTTCCTCGCCGTCCTCGCTGCCGGTCGCGGTCACCACGAGCGCGCGCTTCGCGCGGGTCACGGCGACGTAGAACAGCCGCCGCTCCTCGTCCAGCAGCTTGGAGCTGAGCGCGACGGCCGCTGCCTGCGCGGTCGGCGCCCGGGTGCCAGCCACCACGTCCACCAGTTCGTCCACGCCGAGCAGGGTGCCGCGCTGCCGCAGGTCTGGCCAGGTTCCCTCCTGCACGCCGGCCACGACGACCAGGTCCCACTCCAGGCCCTTGGCGCGGTGCGCGGTCGATACCGTGACGGCCTCCCCGCGCTGCGCCCGCTCGGCCAGCGTGTCACCGGCGATCTCCTGGCCGGACAGGCTGTCAAGGAATAGCTGCATGGACCCGTGCGGCATCCGGGCATCGAACCGCGCTGCGGTGTCGAAAAGCGTCATCACCGCGTCCAGGTCGGAGTCAGCACTCGCACCGCGCGAACCGCCGGCCGCGCTTGCCGCCTCCCAGGCAGCGGCGAGCCCGGAAGCGTCCCAGACCGACCAGAGCACCTCGTACGCGGTGCCGTCCAGCGCGGTCCTGCTGGCCAGCTCAAGCAGGCCGGCCACCCGCCGGGCGGCCGCCAGCGCCGGGCCGGCGGCTTCCAGCACCTGGCCGGGTGCCCAGGACGCGGCGGTGAGCAGCCTGGGGTCCTGCAGCACGGCGGCGAGCGGCCCGTCGGCCGGGGACTCCTCAGCTTGCTCGTCTGCGGCCTGATCCGACCGAAGCAGCCGGTGCAGCCTGCGCAAACCGAGCGAGTCCGTGCCGCCGAGCGATCCGGTCAGCAGCTCGGCGGCGGCTTCCTCGGTGAGCAGCGCCGGCCGCAGGGCGCAGCCGATCAGCTTGAGCAGCGGCCGGGTCCCTGGATCGGCGGTCAGCGGCAGCTCATCGCCCGCCACCGCTACCGGCACCCCAGCCGCAGCGAGCACGCGCTGTAGCGGGGGGACCTGACGGGTGGCCGAACGCACCAGCACCGCCATCGACGACCACGGCAGCTGATCGATCAGGTGCGCCCGGCGAAGTGTGTCGGCGATAACCGCCGCTTCCTGCCTGGCACTGGCCGCTATCACGATCCGCGCCTCGCCGGGACTGGCCGGCTGCACGGCGGCGATGACCCTGTGGTCCCGTTTCGCCGAAGGATCCGCTATGCCCCTGACCGCGGGCAGTCTGGCGGCGACGCGGCGAGAAGCGGCGAGAAGCAGGGGGCCGCAGCGCCGGCTCATGCGCAGCGCGAGCACCCGCGCATTGCTGCCGTCCGGCGCGCGGAACGCGGCCGGGAAACGGGCGACAGCGTCGGAGTCGGCACCGCGGAACGCATAGATCGACTGGTCGGGGTCGCCGACCGCGATCAGCTCCCGGCCGTCGCCCGCGAGCGCGTGTAGCAGGTGCTCCTGCGCCGGATCGGTGTCCTGGTACTCATCGACGACGACGACCTCGTAGGCCAGCCGCTCCCGCTGCCTGACCTCCGGCCGGCCAAGCAGCCGCCCGGCGAGCCGCACGATCTCCGCATAGTCGTAGGCCGGCACGGGCGCCAGGTCGAACCTGGCTGCGTACCTGGTCAGGAAGCCACCGGCGGCGGCCCAGTCGTCGCGCCCTGCCGACTCGCCCAGCCTGGCAAGCTCCTGGCCGTCCAGACCGCGCTCCGCGGCACGCAGCAGGAAATCGCGCAGCTCGGCGGCGAATCCGCGGGTGCCGACCGACGGCCGCAGCCGTAGCGGCCAGTGCCTGGCCCCGTCGGCTGCCTCGCCGCGGAGCATCCGCCTGACCTCCTGCAGCTGCTCAGGACCGGACAGCAGGACCGGCGGCTCATCACCGGCCAGTACGAACTCTCGCCGCACCAGCGCGTACGCATAGCTGTGGAACGTCAGCGCGAGCGGCTCTGACAGGGTGCGATCCAGCCGCAGCGTGATCCGTTCCCGCAGTTCCTGCGCCGCCTTGCGGCTGAAGGTGAGCACGAGCACGCGGCCAGGGTCGATGCCGCGTCCGGCGATCCGCTCCACGACGGTCGCTACGATCGTAGTGGACTTGCCGGTGCCTGGCCCGGCCAGCACCAGCAGCGGGCCGCCAGCGTGGCTGACGACCTGCCGCTGGGCAGCGTCCAGGGCTGGCGGGGCGGCGGCCCGTGCCGGGCGGCGGACCAACCGATAGGAAGGCAGTTGCCGGTCCATGTCGCAAGAGCATTGCAGCGGATACTGACAACGCGCCGGTGACTTCGCCATTCCGGCACGGCCGCCCGCGGGCGCCGGCCCCCCCGGATGCGGCCTGACCAGGCGACCTCCAGGCTGGAGGGAATTACGGCCGGTATCAGCGGGGCGGGCAGCTCCACCGGGCCGTGATCATGTCCAGCCGGCCGGGCGTCCCGTCAGCCCTGGCTCGGAGCGGAGTTCGCTCCTGCAGGTAGTGCCTGAGGGCCTCCCGTTCGTGCCCGTCAAGCAGCCGGCCGTCGGAATGCACGACGCGCCACCAGGGCACTCCGCCGCCCCACAGCGCCATCACCCGCCCGACCTGCCGAGGTCCCCCTTCGCCGAGCAACTCGGCGATGTCGCCGTACGACATCACCCGGCCAGGGGGTATCGACTCGGCGACATCAAGTACCCGGCTGGCGAAGTCGCTCAGAACCGGCGTTGCCCGCGGGGACCTCATGCCTGATCCTGTGACCCGGTCTGGCCCCCAGGACGGGCGTGATCCCGTGGCTGGGTCTCGCCCTCGGAACCAACCTCGTGCTGCGGGCCGATCTGGCCAGCAGCACGGACTTGGACCGCGGGCTCGACCTGGGCCGCGGGCTCGACCTGGGCCGCGGGCTCGACCTGGGCCGCTGGCTCGACCTGGACCGCGGGATGGACCTGGGCCGCGGGCTCGATCTGGCCCCCAGGACGGGCGTGGCTCGCGGGCGGGCGCTCGCCCTCGGGACGGCGGCCTTCCCGTGTGACTGCCCTGCTGGCTGGGATCCATGGGTCCCAGCGCGCCTGCGGCTCGGGCGGCGGGTCGGCCAGGGCGTCATCGTTCGGGCCGGTTCCGCGGGCAGGTGGCTCCGCCGCCTGTGGCTGGATCTGCGGCGAACCCAGCGGTTCGCCCGCCCCGCCGACCCGCGAGCCCCGGCCGGCCTGGCCTGCCTGCGGGACCTGGCCTGCCTGCGGGACCTGGCCTGCCTGCGGGACGTGGCCGAACTGGTCGCCAGAACGGGCGTCCTTGGCGGTGCCTTGAGGCTCGCCTGGCTGCCTGAGCCCGGCTGCTTGCGGGAGCTGGGTAGCGGCCTGCGATAGGTCGGTCTGACCTGGCAGCGGCGGCGGATCCGGCATAGGATGCGCCGGCTGGGGCCGCCCTGGCCAGCGCGGCCGGGCCGGATCACCGAACACCGCAGCACGCCGGTACTCTCCGGTCACCGGCTCGCCCGGCCGGTCATCAGCCCGGTATCCCGCGGCCGCGGGCGGCTCGGGCACGGCACCCGTGCGGCGTCCGGCCGCCAGGTCGCTCGGCGCGGCATCGCCGGAACGGCCGCCAGCCGCGGGCTGGCCGAAGTAGCCAGCCGGCCCCGAAGGCTGACCACCAGCCACCGGCCCCTGATACCCCTGCGGCACAAACGACTGACCGGGGTAGCC
>Ga0137365_10002980_pt1 | contig 13438 bp, 13 predicted proteins | sample SagtaG_9_FD_104799 | JGI IMG/M metagenome (GOLD analysis project Ga0137365, IMG submission 104799) | Vadose zone soil microbial communities from Sagehorn Ranch, Mendocino, California, USA - Sage1_L_40_16 metaG | ecosystem: Environmental > Terrestrial > Soil > Vadose zone | place: USA...
AGTCCCCGACTTCCGCCCGCGCGGCGCGCGCGAGGTTCGCCGCGCGGCGGTCGCCTTCATCGAGATGAAGCGCCGCATCGAGCGCGCGCTGGAGCAGCGCACCGCCATGCTGGCGGGGGTTTCGCACGACCTGCGCACCATTCTCACCCGTTTCAAGCTCGAACTTGCCCTGTTGGGAGACAGTCCCGAGATCGAGGCTATGAAGAAGGACGTCGACGAGATGGGCCGCATGCTGGAGGCCTATCTCGCCTTCGCGCGCGGGGATTCGGGCGAGCAGTCGGCGCCGACGGACATGGGCGCCTTCCTGGAAGAGCTCAAGACCGACGCCGAGCGCAACGGCCACAAGTCGAGCGTGCATTTCCACGGCCATCCGATCGTCACGGTGCGGCCGGCGGCGTTCAAGCGCTGCCTCGCCAATCTGGTTTCGAACGCCGCGCGGCATGCGCCATCGATCTCGATCACCGGCCACCGCGACCACCGCTGGCTCACCGTCACCGTGGACGACGACGGCCCCGGCATCGCACCGCATCTGCGGGAAGAAGTATTCAAGCCGTTCCTGCGGCTCGACGACGCGCGCAATCAGGACGAAGGCGGCACCGGTCTCGGGCTCGCCATCGCGCGCGACATCGCCCGCTCCCACGGCGGCGACATCATGTTGTCGGATAGCCCGCTCGGCGGGCTGCGCGCCACGGTGCGGGTGCCGATCTAAGCCGCGACCGTGTCCTCGTCGTCGGCGCGTCGGCGCCGACGCGGGCGCAGGCGGCAGGCGCTGGCGGGAATCCGCAAGAGGTCGTCCAGAAAGCCCGACCAGCGCTGTCCGCGCGCGAGCGCGCGGTCGAGCGCGGCCATGGTGCGGGCGAGGCCCTCGTCCTCGTCGTGGATCCAGGTGCGCAGCACCGAGGCGAACAGCAGCGCGAGCCCCTGCGCGCGCAGCATGCCGCGCGGGCCGGAGGCACCGATATCGGCGGCGGTCAGCATCCATTGCTGCGAGCGCACGGCGAGCCCGTTGAGGGCGAAGGCGAGGCCGGGATTGCGCGTGGCCGAGCGCATGAGCGAGCGCACCGCGTCCTTGTGCGGCGCGAGCACTTCCAGCCGGCGCATCAAGACGTCGAACAGGCGCTCGCGCGGCGGCTCCTCGGCCATCTCGGCGTCGCCGCCGGCGAGCACCGCGCGGTCGATCGCCTTCATGTGCGCCGCGAGGATCGCGAGCGTCGACGCAAACGTGCCGCGCAGGTCGGCGAGCGAGACGCCCGCTGCTTTGGCGATCTCGGCAGAACCGATCCGCTCCATCGGCTTTTCGGCCAGCAACGCCATGAAGGCGGCGATGATGCGCTCGCGTTCGGATTTGCCCGCGCGCGCGGCGGGACGGGCGGCTGACTTGCGCGCGGATTTGCGCGCGGATTTGCGGGCCATGGCCGAACTCCTCAACCGATCCCTTCGGTGCGATCAATGTAGGCCGGCAAGGCGGGACGTTCCAGGGGCAGCCGCGTGATGCAGTGTGAAGCGGCAGCGATCGATTCATCCCGCCAAGTCGCGCGAGCGCTTGGTGGCGGCGGCGATGGCCGCGGTCATCAGCCGTTCGAGCCCGCCCTCGGCCATCAGCACCTCGAGCGCGGCGGCGGTGGTGCCGCCGGGCGAGGTGACGTTCTGCCGCAAGGTCGCGGCGTCGAGCGGCGAACGATGGAGGAGCTCGCCCGCGCCCGCGACCGTGGCGCGCGCCAGCGTGGCGGCGAGCGCTGCGGGAAGACCCGCGGCGGTGCCCGCGCGCGCCATCGCCTCGGCGAGCAGAAATACGTAGGCGGGTCCCGAGCCCGAGAGCGCGGTCACGGCGTCCATGAGCGCCTCGTCCGCGACCCATTCCACGGCGCCGATCGCGGACAGCAGCGCGCCGACGAGCGCACGCTGCGCCTGCGAGACGCGCGCGTTCGGCACCGCGACCGTCATGCCGCGGCCGATCGCGGCGGGCGTGTTGGGCATGGCGCGAACGATCGCGGCGCCCGGCAAGCTGCGCGCGAGGAATTGCAAGGTCCGCCCGGCCATGATGGACACGACCGCGGTCGCGCCGCCCACGAACGGCGCCAGCGCTGGCATGACCTCGTCGGCGACCTGCGGCTTGACCGCGACCACCACGGCGGCGACGTCGCCGACCGCATCGCGGGATGCGTTGAGGCGCAGGCCGCGCGCGCTCAACGCCGCAATCTCGCGGCTGGGCTGCGGCTCGATCACCGCGATATTCGCGGGGGCAAGCCCGAGCGCCAGCCAGCCCTCCAGCATGGCGCTTCCCATCTTGCCCGCACCGGCGAGGAGGATGGTTCCGGACAGATCGGCGAGGGTGCCGCGCGCCGTCGATGTGCTCATGAGGCTCTCCGTCATTCCGGCCGCGCAGACAAGTTTACGCAGTCTGCGCATGCTTGACTGCGTTGCGCGGCCGGAATCCACAACCACCGCTCTCGAAATGAGGCACGATGGGTCTCACACCGCAAGTTCTGTGGTTATGGATTGCGGGCTCGTCGCCACCAACTCGGCAAGGCCGACTTGGGCAATGATAATCGGCGATCTCGAAAAAGCCCGAGATCGCTGGCGCCCTGGAATGACAGCGGCGGCGTTACGCCTGCCCTTGAGTGTCGAACATGGCGGCGTCGAGCGCCTCGCGCGCCGGCTTGCCCGCCCACACGACGACTTGGAAGGCGGGGAAGTACCGCTCGCAGGCATCGAGCGCGGTTCCGAGCAGCGCTTCGCATTGCCGGCTCGAGGCCTCGACACCGCCCGCCAGGATCAGCGCGTGGCGATACATGACGATGCCGTCCTGCGTCCACAGGTCGAAATGCCCGACCCACATCTGCTCGTTGATCAGCGAGATGAGCTGCTGCACCTCGCCGCGGGAGCGTTCCGGCACTTTGAGCTCGAAGGCGCAGGCGAGATGCAGCGCCTCGATGTCGAACATCCAGGTATAGGAAACCTGATAGTCGCTCCATTTGCCGGTCACCAGGATGGTGATCTCGTCCTCGCCCGCGCGCTCGAACGACCAGCCGTTGGTCGCGGCCACCCGCTCCACGACCTCGAGCGGGTTGCCATGAGGCTGTTCGGCAAAGTCGATGAGGGACATTCTGGTCTCCACCCTGGAAGTGGGATGCGCACTCGCACACCACGCCGCTCTCTGACGCGGTCCCCGGTGGAGCTGATCGACCGCTCCGGGGCGAATCACTTGGTGAGTCGAATATAACCGCATCGATTCCAGTGGCTGAAGCACAATCGGGCGGGGTCGCAATGATCGTTTGGTGGATATCTCGCCGGCGGAGTCGTTTCTCCACAGGTTCCGTCAGCGGCCAGGGTCGGGTTCCCGCGTCGCGACCCCTGGTCGATGATTCCCGTCAGTCGAATAGGCTCGACACCGACTCCTCGGCCGCGGTGCGGCCGATGGCCTCGCCGATCAGGCTGGCCACCGAGAGCGTGCGGATATTGCGGGCGACCTTGACCGCCTGGGTGGGCTGGATCGAGTCGGTGATGACTAGCTCCTTGAGCCGCGAGGCGGTGATGCGGGCGACGGCGCCGCCGGAGAGCACGCCGTGGGTAATATAGGCGTAGACCTCGGTTGCGCCCTTGTCCAACAGCGCGTCGGCGGCGTTGACCACGGTGCCGCCGGAATCGATGATGTCGTCGACCAGGATGCAGATGTAGCCGTCGACCTCGCCGATCACGTTCATCACTTCGGATTCGCCCGCGCGCTCGCGTCGCTTGTCGACGATGGCGAGCGGCGCGTTGATGCGTTTGGCGAGACCGCGGGCGCGGCCGACGCCGCCGACGTCGGGCGAAACCACCATCACCTTGCCGATATCGAAACGCTCCTTGATGTCGCGCACCATCATGGGCGCGGCGTAAAGATTGTCGGTCGGGATGTCGAAGAAGCCTTGGATCTGGCCGGCGTGCAGATCGAGCGTCATCACCCGGTCGGCACCGGCGCGGGTGATGAGATTGGACACGAGCTTGGCCGAGATCGGCGTGCGCGGCGCCGGTTTGCGGTCCTGCCGCGCGTAGCCGAAATAGGGGATGACCGCGGTGACGCGCCGCCCCGACGCGCGGCGCAGCGCGTCGATGATGATGAGCAATTCCATCAGGTTGTCGTTGGCCGGAAACGACGTCGATTGGATGACGAACACGTCGGTGCCGCGCACGTTTTCCTGGATCTCGACGAAGATTTCCATGTCGGCGAAGCGGCGTACCACCGCCTTGGTCAGCGGGGTCGCGAGGTAGGCGGCGATGGCGTCGGCAAGCGCGGGATTGGAGTTGCCCGCGACCAGCTTGATCGCTCCATTATTGGGCCGCATCGCTGTCTCCTGGCGAGAGGCGCCTCTGCCGCGCGCCCTGATAACAAGGAGGCGGCAAGGCTGGCAATATGACGGGCAACCGGGATCGAGCTTTGTCCCGCGGATTCACTGGGGTGTGACGGCGGTGCCCCATCGTCCCCTCCCCCGCTTGCGGGGGAGGGACAGGGAGGGGGCGCGTGAAAAGATAGAGCGTGCTGGCGTACCCCCTCCCCAACCCTCCCCCGCAAGCGGGGGAGGGAGCAGACCGAGCTTGTTGCCCGCTAATCTGCGAGCGCGATGGCGTTGACGTGCCGCCCGTAGTCGCGCTCGTTGCGATGGGTGGAGCGGCGGTAGCTGAAGAACCGCGTCGCATCGGCATAGGTGCATTGCCCGAGATCCTCGATCCGGCGGATGCCGGCGGCGGCGAGGCGGGCGGCGATATAGCCGGGAAGATCGAACAGGGCGTGCTGCGGCCTTGCCGACGAGCGGAAGAACCGTTCGTTCGTCCCGTCCTCGGCCTTGAAGCGGGCGACGAATTCGGGCCCCACCTCGTAGTTCGGCTGGCGGATGGTCGGCCCGAGCGCGACCGCAACGCGCTCGCGGTCGGCCCCGCACCGCTCCATGGCGGCGATCGTCGCTTCGAGGACGCCGGTGGCGGTGCCGCGCCAGCCGGCATGGGCGACGGCGATGACGCCGGCCGTTTCGTCGGCGAACAGCACGGGGCCGCAGTCGGCGGTGGTGACGCCGATGGCGAGCCCCGGCACGGCGGTCACGATCGCATCCGCACGGGGCCGCTCGTGCGGCCGCCACGGCCGCTCGATCGTCACCACGTCGGGCGAATGGACCTGGTAGGCGGTGAGCAGGTGGTCCGGCCGCACCCCGAGCGCCGCCGCCATGCGCGCGCGGTTCTCCGCTACCTTGGCGGGCGCATCGTCGGAGCCTGCCCCGCCGTTGAGACTCGCATAGACCCCGTCGGACACGCCGCCTTCGCGGGTGAAGAAGGCGTGGCGGACGCGGGCGAGGGCACGCAGTGAGGCGGCCTGGAGCGTGTTTGCCATTGATCTGTGCTCGTGGCTTCGGCCGGTCATGCTTTCACATTGAAGATAAGAGAGAAATGGCCGAAATTTCCATCGATGAGCAGAGCCTTAAAAGGCTTGGGTCAGCAGCCGGTCAGCAATCCCATCCGACGCGCGCACTCGAATTCCGCATCCTTGCGTCCCCTTTTACGCGGCTGCAACCTTGCACGGAAAGTGAGTTGATTTGCTGACCTAATGGATTTTCACAATGTGTCTACATCATCACTGCCGTCGTCTGGTCGAGGGCCTTCGCGTAATGGTCGGGGATATTCGCGACATTTAAGGCGACCACCGACCGGACGAGATGTGATGCCGCGCACGACCACATTCGAGGATTTCGAAGCGACCGAAATGCAAGCGGAGGAAACGAGTATTTTTGTGCGCCGCTTCGGGTCGGGACCGGCCGTCCTCCTGCTGCATGGATTTCCGCAGACGCATGTGATGTGGCGGTCGGTGGCACCCTTACTCGCTCGCCGCTTCACGGTGATCTGTGCCGATCTTCGCGGCTATGGCCGCAGCGGTTGTCCCGCCTCCGCTCCGGACCATGCGCCATATGCGAAACGGGCCATGGCGAAGGACATGGTTTCCGTCATGGCGAAACTTGGGTTCGCGCGCTTCTCAATTGCCGGGCATGATCGCGGCGGCCGCGTTGCCTATCGCCTCGCGCTCGATCACCCGCAGCGCGTGCAACGCCTCGCCGTCCTCGACATTGTTCCGACCGCCGACACCTGGGAGCGGGCCGACAAGAAGTTGGCGACCGCGTTCTGGCCGTGGGCGCTGCTGGCGCAGCCCGAGCCGCTCCCCGAGCGGCTCATCTCGGCCGCTCCCGATGCTGTCGTCGATGACGCGCTCGGCGGTTGGGGCTCGCCGGTAAATGCGTTCGGCGCCGAGGTGCGGGCTGCGTATATCGAAGCGCTGCGTGATCGCGCTCGCGTCCACGCCATCTGCGAAGAGTACCGAGCGGCGGCGACCCTCGACCACTCGCATGATTTGGCGGATCGCCGAGCCGGGCGGCGCATCACCTGCCCAGTGCTCGTGCTCTGGAGCGGACGAGGTCCGTTAGGGACCTGGTACGCGGAGGCAGGCGGCCCCCTGGCGCTGTGGCGGGCTTGGGCCAACGACGTCCGTGGCGGGCCGCTCGATGCCGGTCATTTCTTTCCGGAGGAAATGCCGGAACGAACGGCCGAAGAATTGAGCGGCTTCTTCGCTGCGACGTCTTGAAGACAAGGTTGTGCCGGGCGCGGCGACTGTGCGAGATGCAGCCGGAGATCTTCGAGACGGATGGCGATGATGATGCGGCTGCTGGCGCGCGGGGGCTGCACTGATAGCCATGCGTCATGCGCCTTACGAACGACCATAAAACCAGCCGGCGCATGAAAAAACCGGCGCAAGCATGGGGCACATTCGCCATCGTGTCATGCCGCGCTTGCTCGTGGCGTGAATTTCTTGCCGGCATCGTCGGGCTCCGCTCAGACTTCGAAACCGGGCAGGAGGTCGAGCTTCGGGTTGGCCACGGCGATGGCCTTGAACAGGCGGCCCATGCCGGTGCGATCCTCGCTGGTGAGGCGCACGAGCGCCGCGTCGATGGTGCCGGCATATTCTGGCGGCGCGGCCGCCTTGAGCGCGGCCGCGCGCTGCTCGATGCCGAGCCGGCGCAGGAACTCGCCCTGCGGCAGCGGTCCGTGCACCCGCGCGCCCATTCCTTCCGCCGCCTGCGCCAGCGCCTGAAAGTCCACGTGCGCGGTGAGGTCGACCAGGCCCGGCGCCAGCAGCGGCTCGGCGAATTCGTGCCCGCCGACGGCCTGCAGCGTATCGCCGATGGCGCTCTCGCCATGGCCGTAATCGATGATCAGCGCGGCGCCGCCGGAGCGCACCACGCGCCGGCCGAGCTCAAGCGCGATGTTGTCGGCGCGCCACTCGAAGATCTCCCCGATCTTCGCCGCGCGCAGCGTGCTGGGCAGCAGCTTGTCGAACAGCGGGATTGGATCGCGATCGATGCTGAAATGAAACTTGTCGTCCTCGCCGATCTTGATCACACGCTCGTGCCAGCCGTCGGCGCACATGACGGCCTGGCGGATCGGCAACGCGTCGAAGAACTCGTTGGCGAGCACGATCAGTGCTCCCTCTGGAACTTCCTCGATCGATCCATACCACGACACCGGCACGTCGACGCCGCTCAGGCTTCGGCGCTGCAAGCGCTCCAGCGCGGGGCTGATCTCGACCAGATGAACGCCGATGCCGGCGCGGAAGTCCGGCATCACTCTGGCCGCCCGCAGCACGTCGACCATCATGGTGCCGCGGCCGGGCCCGAGCTCGACCAGATTGACCTCGCCGGGCGAGCCCATCGCGCGCCAGGTCGCCGCCGCCCACAGGCCGATCAGCTCGCCGAACATCTGGCTGATCTCGGGCGCGGTGGTGAAGTCGCCCGCGACGCCGAACGGGTCGCGCCTGGCGTAGTAACCGCGCTCCGGGTCGGTGAGGCAAAGCTCCATATAATGCGCAACCGGCATCGGGCCGCCGACCGCGATGCGCCGCCGAATCTCCGCCTCGAGCGGGGCAACCTCCGTCATGTTCGCCGCGCCGCCTCCTTTCGCATGGCCGCCGCCATGAGCGCGATGCCCGCGACCATCAACGGCAGCGACAGCAGCGTCCCCATGGTCAGGCCGCCCCACAGGAAGCCGAGCTGCGGATCGGGCTCGCGAAAATGTTCGCCGATCGAGCGCGCGACCGCGTAGCCGAAGCTGAACGCGCCCAGGATAAAACCCGGCCGCCTGAGTGCGCCAGCGCGAATCAACGCGGTGAGCAGCACGAACAGCAGCAGCCCTTCGAGCGCCGCCTCGTAGAGTTGGCTCGGGTGGCGCGGCAGCGGCCCGCCGGTCGGAAACACCATCGCCCAGGGCAGGTCGGTCGGGCGGCCCCAAAGCTCGCCATTGATGAAATTGGCGATGCGGCCGAGAAAGATCCCGATCGTTCCGGCCGCGCAGGTGATGTCGCCGAGCGAGAGTATGGACAGGCCGCGATGGCGCGCGAACAAGACGACCGCGAGCACGCAGCCGAGAAAGCCGCCGTGAAACGACATGCCGCCCTTCCACAGCTGCAAGCTCTCCAGCGGATGCGCGGCGAAATAGCTCGGATTGTAGAACAGCACGTAGCCGATCCGCCCCCCGAGGATGATGCCGAGCGTCACCCACAGCACGAAGTCGTCGTAATCGGTGACGGTCATGGGCACCGGCGAGCCCCAGAACCGCTCGCGGCGGATGATCGCGCGCGCATAGAGCCAGCCCAACAGGATACCGACGATGTAGGCGAGGGCATACCAGCGGATGGCGACCGGCCCGAAGCTGATGAGCACGGGGTCGAAAGCGGGGAAGGGGAGGGCGTAAAGCGGCATCGAGCGATTCGCCGGCTGGGTGCTGGGTGATGCGGGCAGCGAGGCCGCGAAGTCAAGCGGCCGAGCGCGGGGGTCCTTCCGATTTTCTGGTTGCGAGTTCGCCCCATCGCTTTCGGCCGGCTCGAGACTTGGGGAATCGACGTTGATCGTTGCAAGATCGAGCTGAAATGGTCTGATATAATGGACGCGTCCCGACCGGCCTTGCGGGCGGAGCAAACCGTCACCATTGTTGCAGCAGGCGCTTTGAATTCGAACCCGAGACCAGCGATGACCCAAACCAGCAACCGTTTCTTCGACGAGATGGCGCGGCTGATGAACGACGCGGCCGGCGTCGCCTCGGGCGTGCGGCGCGAATTCGATACCATGTTCCGCAACCAGGCCGACCGCATCCTGCGTGACCTCGACGTGGTCAAACGCGAGGAATTCGAGGCGGTCAAGGACATGGCGCGGCTCGCGCGCGAGGAGAACGAGGCGTTGAAGGCGCGCATCGCCGCGCTCGAAGCCAAGCTCGGATCCGGCGGCAACCCGTAAGCACTTGGGTCGGCGCCGTTTTTCTTCCCCGCCGGCGCCGGCGCGCATTCTTGTCTTTCCCCATCGCGCTCGCTATAAGCGCGCCGAACCGCCGGCACGGCGTGCGCCTGCGCCAACACGGCCGCAGCCCAGACACCCCTGGAGGCATGCTGCGGCGAGCATGGGCCGCACCGATCTCGGCGGCCGTTTTGTTCAAGAGGATTTGCACCATGGCGACGACCGTCAAGCAGATGAAGGCGGCGACGCGGTCGCGGGCCGGCAAGGGGGCCGCCCGCGCGGAGCGTCGAGCCGGCCGCGTGCCGGGCGTGATCTACGGCGACGGCAAGCCCCCGCTCAACGTCTCGGTTGATAACGCCGATCTCAAGCAACGCATCTATGCCGGGCGCTTTCTCACCACCATCTACGAGCTCGACGTCGATGGCACCAAAGAGCGGGTCATCCCGCGCGACTTCCAGCTCGACCCGGTGAAGGACCTGCCAGTGCACGTGGACTTCCTGCGGTTGGGCGAAGGCGCGCAGATCCGGGTGCGCATTCCGGTCCACATCATCAACGGGGACCAGTCGCCGGGCGTCAAACGCGGCGGCACCGTCAATACCGTGACCCACTCGGTCGAGGTGGTGTGCTCGCCCGAGAACATCCCGGAATCGATCGACGTCGACGTCTCGGGCCTCGAGATCAATTATTCGAAGCACCTGAGCGAGGTCACGCTGCCGCCGAACGTGCGCGTGGTCGGCACGTTCGATCACACCCTCGTCACCATCGTGCCGCCGTCGGGCTACGCGGAAGAGATGAAGGCAGCGGCCGAAGCCGCCGCCGCTGCCGCCGCCGCGGCGGCCGCCGCGGCGGAAGCCGGCGTTCCCCCCGAAGGCGCAGCCCCGGGCGCCGCGCCTGGTGCGGCTCCGGCCGCGGGTGCTCCGGGCGCCGCCGCCGGCGCTCCCGCCGCTGCCGCCCCCGCTGCAGCGGAGAAGAAGCCGCCGGCCGCGGAGAAGAAGTAAGCGCATCCCTCTCCTTGTCATCGCCCGCGCAGGCGGGCGATCCAGTAGTCACCGGCGATTTGAGAAGTGCTCGGTGCGTTGCTCTCGTGGTCCGAGATTACTGGATGCCCGCTTGCGCGGGCATGACCGCACGGACAAGATCCCATGCTGCTTCTCGTCGGGCTCGGCAATCCCGGTTCGCGCTACGCCGGCAACCGACACAATATCGGTTTCATGGCGGTCGACGCGATCGCCAAGCGCCACGGCATCGGTCCCTGGCGGCGGCGCTTTCAGGGCGTGTCGGCGGAAGGCCCGCTCGGCGGCGAGCGCGCGCTGCTGCTGCTGCCCGGCACCTACATGAACGAGTCGGGCCGCGCGGTGGCGGAAGCCGCGCATTTCTACAAGCTCGGGCTCTCCGACATCGTGGTGGTGCACGACGAGATCGACCTCGCGCCCGGCAAGGTGCGGGTCAAGACCGGCGGCGGCGTCGCCGGCCACAACGGGCTGCGCTCGATCTCGGGGCATATCGGCAACGAGTATCGGCGCGTGCGCATCGGCGTCGGGCATCCCGGCCTGAAGCACCTGGTTGAACCCTACGTGCTCAACGACTTCGCCAAGGACGAGCGGCCATGGGTCGAAGCGCTGTGCGCCATCATCGCGGACAACGCCGAACTGCTGGCAAAAGGCCAGGATGCGAGCTTCCAGAACAAGGTGCATCTCGCCATGCAGGCCAAGGGATTTTTGGAACCCACGCAGCCGGAAGAGCCTGACGAGTGAAACGCGCGGCGTAATCGATCAGAGCAACGTCATGGGCTTCAAGTGCGGCATCCTCGGCCTCTCCAACGTCGGCAAGTCGACGGTCTTCAACGCGCTGACCGCGACCGCGGCGGCGCAGGCGTCGAATTATCCGTTCAGCACCATCGAGCCGAACGTGGGCGAGGTGATGGTGCCCGATCCGCGCCTCGACGTGCTGGCAAAGCTCGCGAAGTCCGCCAAGATCAAGCCCACGCGGCTCACCTTCGTCGATATCGCGGGCCTCGTGAGCGGCGCCTCCAAAGGCGAAGGTCTCGGCAACCAGTTTCTCGCCCATGTTCGCGAGGTCGACGCCATCGCGCATGTGGTGCGCTGCTTCGTCGATCCCGACGTTGCTCATGTCGCCGGCGCGATCGATCCGATCGCCGACATCGAGACCATCGAGACCGAGCTGATGCTCGCCGATCTGGACAGCCTGGAGCGGCGCGTCGACGGCCTCTCAAAAAAGGCGAAGGGAAACGACAAGGACGCCGTCGAGGCCAGGGAGACGCTCGATCTCGTCAATCGGGCGCTCGGGTTGCTGCGCGAGGGCAAACCGGCGCGATTGGTCGAGCGCAAGCCCGAGGAGGAGAAGGCCTTTCGCATGCTCGGCCTCTTGAGCTCGATCCCGGTGCTCTACGTGTGCAACGTCGACGAGGCCGCCGCCGCAACCGGCAACGACTTCTCGCGCCGGGTCGAGGCGCGCGCGCGCGAGGAAGGCGCGGCCTGCGTCATCATCTCGGCCAAGATCGAAGCGGAGATCGCGGTGCTGCCGCCGCACGAGCGCGCCGAATATCTGGCTGCGATCGGGCTCAAGGAGCCGGGCCTCGACCGATTGATTCGTGCCGGCTACGCGCTCCTCAATCTGATCACCTATTTCACCGCCGGCCCCAAGGAAGCGGCGGCCTGGACGATCACGCGCGGAACCAAGGCGCCGCAGGCGGCCGCCGTCATCCATTCCGACTTCGAGCGCGGCTTCATCCGCGCCGAGACCATCGCCTACGACGATTATGCGGCGCTCGGCGGCGAAACCGGCGCGCAACAGGCGGGCAAGATGCGGCTCGAGGGCAAGGCTTATGTCGTCGCCGACGGCGACGTCATGCATTTCAGGTTCGCGACGTAACGCCCAGGCTGTCGTTTTAATTGTCATGCCCGGGCTTGACCCGGGCATCCATCTTCTTCGCAAAAAGTTCTTCCTAAGATGATGGATTGCCGGGTCATAAGCGCGTTCACGCGCGTCTTCCGACGCGTTATGCCCGGCAATGACGGGGATACATCTAAGCGAACGGCGCGAGGTCGGAAGTGTTTGCGTCTCACATCGGCTGCCCGCGCTGGCGGATCGCGCCGAGATGCTCGTTGATGCGGAACATGATCAGCACGAACTCGGAGATGATGCGCGCGAAGATCACCCCGATCACCGTACCGATCAGGCTGCCGATGATCCAGAACAGACCGCCGAGCGGAGAGAGCGCCATCAAGGTGAGCCCGGATACAATGCCGGAGAGGCCGAACAAGGCCGAAATGCCGACCGCGAGCCAGTAGAAAATTTTGATGATCGAAGGCGTGATGAACCGTTCCCATTGGAACAGGTCGCGAAAATCGAATATGGGGTTCCTCCTCCCGACGCAGGGGCGCCGCCAATGAGTTGACGCAGCTCGCGCGGCCAGCTCCGCGCTTTCGCGCTCCGTGCAAGCCTCGACCGCGCCGCCGCTACGCTCGGACCTCGCCATAAGCGCATACGAACACTGCACTGCGGCATCGCGATGGCCAATCGAGGTCCTCGAATCCTCGTGGTTAACATCGGCTTAATCGGTCCACGCGGCGGCGCGGCGCGCGCACGAAGCCCTCGGCGCCGTCCCCGTTGACCTCACCGCAGGCGGCGTCTAGGGAACGGCAGCCCCGCTAGTGATTCCGAAGTTCGCAAGGCCTTGCAGCACACTCTCGCGCGAACTTCGGAATCTAAGGGACACTAGCAAACTTATGAGTCTAGTGTGGTTTTGGATTTGAAGTTGCTATACGAAGCTCGCTGCAAACGCGTAGGAACTTCAAATCCACCGCACTAGCGCAGGATCGCCGTGCCCCGTCTGCATTGGGAAGATTTCAGTCCCGGCCAAGTCGCCGAGTGTGGATCGCGGCTCATCACGCGCGCGGAAATCGTCGCCTTCGCCGCCGAATACGATCCGCAGCCCATGCATCTCGACGAGGCGGCCGCGCGTGCGACCCTGTTCGGCGGTCTGGTGGCCTCGGGGTGGCACACCTGCTGCGTGCTGATGCGCATGCTGAGCGACGACTTCCTCGGCGACGCGAGTTTCATGGGCGCGCCGGGCGTGGAGGAGGTGAAGTGGCTTGCGCCGATACGCCCCGGTGAGC
>Ga0137365_10002990_pt1 | contig 13417 bp, 14 predicted proteins | sample SagtaG_9_FD_104799 | JGI IMG/M metagenome (GOLD analysis project Ga0137365, IMG submission 104799) | Vadose zone soil microbial communities from Sagehorn Ranch, Mendocino, California, USA - Sage1_L_40_16 metaG | ecosystem: Environmental > Terrestrial > Soil > Vadose zone | place: USA...
CACCGGGTCTACAAGAACTTCGACCCGCGGGCGACCATCATCAAGCAGGTCGCCGAGGAGGTGTTCAAGGTCACCGGGCGCAACCCGCTGATCGACATCGCGCTGGAGCTGGAGCGGATCGCGCTCGCCGACGAGTACTTCATCAACCACAAGCTGTACCCGAACGTGGACTTCTACTCCGGCATCATCTACCAGGCGATGGGCTTCCCGGTGGAGATGTTCCCGGTGCTGTTCGCGATCGGCCGGATGCCGGGCTGGCTGGCCCAGTGGGAGGAGGGCATCACCGACCCCGAGCAGAAGATCTCACGGCCGCGGCAGATCTATGTGGGTGAGGGGCTCCGGCACCTCGGCAATTCAGCACCTGGCTAAACGATCCTGACGGGCGGCTCCCCGATAGTGCGCGGGGCGCTGCCGGGACACTGCCAGCCGGCTGGCGGCCGGGCACGGCCCTGCCTGGAAATCATTGTGGTGACCCCCGCCGTCAGCTACGGTGTTCGCCAGCATGACCGTCTTCGACGTGTCGGACACCTGGGGAGCACAATGAACTGGTATCTCGCCGTACTCAAAAACTATGTGGGCTTCAGCGGACGGGCCCGCCGCACCGAGTACTGGATGTTCACTTTGTTCAACGCGATCATCTTCATAGTGCTGGCCATCCTCGCCGCCATCACGAGGTCATGGTTCTTCTGGGTTCTCTACGGCCTCTACGGCCTGGGCGTGCTCATACCGAGCCTGGCCGTCACGTGGCGCCGCATGCAGGACACGGGGCGTCACGGGCTGTGGATCCTGCTCGGCCTGATTCCCTTCGTCGGCGGCATCATCCTGCTTATCTTCATGATTCTGCCCGGCACGCCAGGCGCCAACGAGTTCGGCCCCGAGCCCGCGGCCGTCCCGGCAGCAGTCTGAGTCCCGTCAGTTAAGGCCAGGACCGGTGGCCGCCGGTCCTGGCCTTACTGGTGTGCCCAGGGCGGCACCGTGGCGGTAATTCCGCGAAGATGAACAGCAGGCTGACAAAGAAGGGCACGTCAGTCTTTTCCATAACATTCTGGCCACGGGAACTCCGGCGATAGCGCCGGGGCTGGCTCACCCGGCCCGGCGGCCAGCGGCCACGGGAATCAGAAGATCCCGGGCAAGAGCGCCGCGGTCCTGATCCGGTAGGCGCCGTACGCGGGCAGGACCGCCAGCAGCAACTGCTCCTCCCGCACCGCCCGGTAAGCCTGCAGCGCACAGATCCCGAGCCAGACAGCAATGGCGGCCAGGCTGTGGGCGGCGATGGTGAGCCCCAGCGAGGCGACGATCTCCCCGGCGTACAGGGGGTGCCGGATCCACCGGTACGGCCCCGCATCGGCCACGTCGCGGGCCTGCGCGATGACGGACAGGTTGCGCCCGAGGGAGCGCAGCGACCACACCGCCCAGGCCGTGCCGGCCATCAGCAGCACGTCGGACACGCCCTGCCGCACCGCACCCGGCGGCGCGCCGTGCAGCAGTGGGATGACGAACGGGATCCAGGTGGCGACGACGGCGGCCGCACGGGCGGTGATCGACCTGGTGGTCGCGCGGGCGGGGCCGCGCCGCAGGTAGCACCAGATGACCAGCGAGTAGAACGCGACGGTCAGGAGCGTGCCCGCCCACCGCAGCGTCCCCCCACCGCCCCGGCCGGCCAGCGCCATCAGATCGAGCAGCAGCACGACCACCGCGGCCGGGACCATGGCCATCCGCCCGATGTCGGCACGGATCCTGCCGGAGTCGCTGGCCATGGCGGTTACAGGCGGTGGAACAAGCTGTGTGCGATCTCGATGATCCCAGGCCCGACGACGATGACGATGAGCGCGGGGAACAGGCACAGGATCAGCGGAAAGGTGATCTTCACCGGGACCTGCTGCGCCCGTCCCTCGGCTCGCTGGCGGCGGCGCACCCGCATCTCCTTGGCCTGCTCCCGCAGCACCTGGGCCACCGGGATGCCCAGTTCCGCTGCCTGAACCACCGAGGAGACGAAGGTCCGCAATTTGGGGACGCTGGTCCGGTCGACCATCGCCCGCAGGGCCTGGCTGCGTGACTTGCCGATCTGCATCTCCTGCAGTGAGCGGGCGAACTCGGCGGCCAGCGGCCCATCGGTGTTGCGCGCGACCTGGGCCACCGTGGCGTCAAAGCCCATGCCGGCCTCGACACAGATGGTGAGCATGTCGATCGCGTCCGGCAGCAGCATCTGGATCTTCGCCTGCCGCTTCTGGCCCGAGTTGTACAAGAGCACGTCGGGCAGGAAGAACCCGGCGGCGCCGCCGAGGATCACACACAGGATCAGCAGGCCGGGGCTGTGCAACCCGTAAAGGGCGCCGAGCGCGGCCAGCACGAGAAGCCCGAGTCCCTTGACCGCGAGAACCCGGTCGGGGGTCCACCGGCCCGGGTTTCCCGCCAGGTCCAGCCGGCGCTGCAGGCTGCCTCCGATGCCGGAGGGGGAGAGCCGGACCGCCAGGCCTCGCATCCACCCGGGCAGCGCGGCGAACGGGTCGCCGTCACCGCCGGACTCCCGCGGCTGGTGGGCATACCGCTGCTCGATGGCAGCCAGCGCCTGCGTGACTCCGCCCTGCCCGGCGCGGGCGGGCAGGGCGGCCACTCCCAGCAGAGCGATCGCCAGCGCGAGCGCACACAGCCCGCCCAGGAGGAGCACGGTAGAAGACACCTCACACCTCTATCTTGATGAGCTTGCGCATCCAGAGCGCGCCGACCACGATGAGCGCCGCGCTGCCGACGAGCATGACCAGCCCGACCAGGGTGGTGTACAGCGGCCGCATGTAGCTGGGGTCGCTGTAGAAGAACCACCCGCCTATCAGAAGCGGCAGCACGATGAGGATGTAGGCGGACAGCCGCCCCTCGGCGCTGAGCGAGCTCACCTGACGCCGCAGGAAGGCGCGCTCCCGCATGGTCCCCACCGTTGTCCGCAGCACCTCGGCGAGGTTGCCGCCGACCTCGCGCTGGATGCGGATCGCCATGACCGTCCAGCGCAGGTCGGTGGAGTTCATCCGGTCGGCGACCCGGTTCAGCGCGTCCTCCAGATCGGCGCCCAGGCGGGCCTCGGCCAGGGCGCGGGAGAACTCGCCTGCGGCCGGCTGGGTGCCCTCGCGCACCACCGCGTCCACCGCCTGCGGCAGCGAGAACCCGGACTGCAGCGAACCCGCGATGAGCTGCAGCACGTCCGGCAACTGCTCGCCGAACGCCGCCCGCCGCCGCCCGATCCGGATGCTCAAGGCCGCGCGCATGCCCAGCCAGCCGCCCAGCGCCCCGCCCAGGATGCCGATCAGGAGATTGCCGGTAGCGAGCGTCAGCGCGGCGGCGAGCAGGGCACTGCCACCGACGCCGAGGAGCACCCACTCGGCCGGCTTTCGCTCGCTTCCCGCCAGGTCCAGCCGCTCGGCGAGTCCCTTTTCGGTGTTGGTGGACTGCAGGAAGGCCGTCACCCAGCCGGTCGCGGTGCGAGCCGTGCCGCCCCCACCGCTGGCCGGGGCTGGTGCGTGCCGCGGGCCGTAGCGCTCGATACGGTCCGTCAGATCCCGGGCCCGGTCGCTGCGGCCCATCGAGCCGATCACGAGCAAGGCCAGCATGAACAGCGCCACGAAGACCAGCGCCAATATCACGATCAGTGATCCGCTCATCGCAGGGAGCCCTCCGAGACGAAAAGCCCGGCGGGCAGGGAGATGCCCCGGTCGGCCAGCGTGTCGATGAAGCGGGGGCGCAGCCCGGTGGTGCGCAGCGTCCCGCGGTGACGGCCGTGCTCGTCCACCCCGGCGTGGAAGTCAAACAGAAATGCATCCTGCAGGGTGATGATGTCGCCTTCCATGCCCTCGACCTCGGTGATATGCGTGATCCGCCGGGTGCCGTCCTTCAGCCGGGCCTGGTGAACGATCAGGTCGATGGCCGACGCCATCTGCTCCCGGATCGCGCGCTGCGGGAGCTCGATGCCCGCCATCAGCACCATCGTCTCCATGCGGGCCAGCGAGTCGCGCGGCGAGTTGGAGTGGACGGTGGTGATGGAGCCGTCGTGGCCGGTATTCATGGCCTGCAGCATGTCGAGTGCGGCGGCGTCGCGGACCTCGCCGATGATGATCCGGTCCGGGCGCATCCGCAGCGAGTTCCGCACCAGGTCGCGGATCGCGATCTCGCCGCGCCCCTCCAGGTTGGGTGGCCGCGATTCCATCCGGATCACGTGCTCCTGACGGAGCTGCAACTCGGCGGCGTCCTCGATGGTGATGATCCGCTCGTCCGCGGGCACGAAGGAGGAGAGCACGTTCAGCGTGGTTGTCTTCCCGGAACCGGTGCCGCCGCCGATCACAATGTTCAGCCGCCCGCGCACGCAGGCGTGGATCAGCTGCGCCACCGGAGCGGTCATGGTGCCGAAAGAGATGAGATCGTCCACCGTGAACGGGTCGGCGGCGAACTTCCGGATGGTGAGCAGGGAGCCGTCCAGCGCCACCGGCGGAACGACGGCGTTGACCCGGCTGCCGTCCGGCAGACGGGCATCCACCAGCGGGCTGGCCTCGTCCACGCGCCGGCCCACCCGGGCCACGATCTTGTCGATGGTGCGGCGCAGGTGTCCCTCATCGGCGAACACGGCGCGGATCGGGTGGAGACGGCCCTGCCGCTCGACGTAAATCTGGTCGTAGCCGTTGACCATGATCTCGGAGACCTCCGGGTCGCGCAGGAAGGGCTCCAAGGGGCCGTGGCCGAGGATGTCGTCCGCCACCTCCTGCGCCACCCGTGCCCGGTCCGCGGAGGTCAGGGGGGTCTCGTCGCGCTGCAGCACCGCCTGGAGCGTCTGCATCACCTGCTGTTCCAGCTCCCGCTGGTCCAGGTGCGCGTCGTACAGCGTTGGCCCCATTGCCTCCAGCAGCGCCTCGTGGACGCTCCGCTTGACCGCGCCGAACGGATCGGCGTGGCGGGCGCCGTGGCGTTTCGGGCCGGGCTGCTCGTGCTGGACCGCGGCCGGCGCCTGCCGCTGGGCCAGCCGGTCGGCCAGGCTCACGCGGACCGCCGGCCGCGCCTGGGCGCGGCCTGCCCGACCTGCCCGGCCGGCGCCGCCGCGGGGAGTAGCCGCTGCTGGGCGAACCGGGCGATGGCATGGCTCACCGGATGCGCTGGACTGTCGAGGGTGATCGGCGTGCCTTTGTTGATCGAGATGGGCACGGCACGGCTCGAGGGAACACGGGCGGAGATGGGGCAGCGCACCACCTGCTCCACGTGTTCCAGGCTGAGGCCTACCTTGGAATCGGACCGGTTCACGACCACGGAGCGGATCTGCCGCGGGTAGGAGAGCAGGTCCAGCATGTCCAGCGTGACACGGAGGTTCTTCAGGGCCGGCACGTCCGGGGTGGTGAGCAGCACGTGGTGGTCGGAGGAGTCCATCGCGATCAGCACGTGCTCGCTGAACTGGGCCGGCGTGTCCACCACCACGTAGTCGAAGATGCTGCGCAGCACGGTCAGCAGCTCGCCCACCAGCGCCGGGGTGATCTTCTCGGCGTCGCCGGGGGTGACCGGCGCGAGCAGCACCTCTAGGCCCGGCCGGTAGCGGGTCAGCAGCGAGGCGGCCCCCGTGGTGTCCAGGTGGCCAGCCATCGGCAGCGCATCCACCACGGTCCGCGCCGGGTCGAGCTGCATGCTGATCGCCACGTCCCCGAACGCGAGGTCCAGGTCGACGATGCACACCCGGTGGCCGGTCCCCATGGCCAGCACCACGCCCAGGTTGGTCGCGAGCGTGGTCTTGCCGCAGCCGCCCTTGGCCGCGAACACGGTGACGATCTGGCCGTGGCGCCCGGTTTCCGGGGCGGTGGGAGCGTCGGTGACCATGCGCCGCGACACCTCGTAGGACCGCCGGCAGGCGGCGGCCAGCGCGGCGTCGTCGCCGGCCCGGACGACCTCCCGCACCCCCGACTGCAGCGCGCTGGTGAGCAGCGCCACGTCGACCTCGTGCCGGGTCAGGATCACGCCCACGGCGGGCCGGGACATGCGCAGCGACGCGGCGAACGCCAGCGCCTCGTTCGTGGGCGCCCTCGGGCCGATCACGACCAGGAACTCGGTGGGGTCACGGTCGAGCAGCCTGGCCGTCTCGGTCAGGCTGTCGACGGCGCGCACGTCACCGCCGATGGTGTAGAGGAGCCTCCCGGAGCTCGTGGCTGGTTCGCAGAGGATGGGCATGGTCTTCTCCTCACGTCACGGGTGGATCACCGGCGACGTCGCGGCGTCGAAGGTGGTATGGGAGGACGGCGTCAGGAGGGCCAGGTAGGACACGCCGGTCTCGGTGAGCAAGATCAGCCGCTCGGCGTTGGCCTGGTTGACGGCCATGGTGACCAGCACCGGGCCCGATGTGCCAGCGGTCGTGGAGCTTGCCTCGGCCGAGGTGCTGCTCCCCGGGTTGCCGTTCGTTCCGCTGGCCGGGGCGGATCCCACGGACAGGACCAGGACCCTGGGCAGCACCACCCTGGTCAGGACGGTGCCCTGGGCCGACGACTGATGTGACTGGCCCGACGCGCTGCAGTTTTCCTGCACGCTCAGCTTCGTGGTGGAGTAGGTGTCGAACACCGCGACCTGCGAGCCGGGCTGAACGTAGCCGGCCACCGCCTGGGGCAGGCAGAGCGGGATCGTCACCGCGACCATGCCCTTCGGGATCGCGAGCGTTCCCGCGCCCGTCGCCTGCGCCGCCGTCACCAGCATCGGCCGCAGCAGCAACTGACCGGCCGGAACGTTGGCGCTCATGACCAGAGAGCTGATATCGGGCGTGATCGCGGCGACGGCGTCGGACGGCACCGAACTGGCGGGCAGTTGCTGGCTGGCGAGCAGCCCCTCGTGCAGGGCGGTGCTGGCCGGGGTGCCGGCCGGGATCGGCTGCTGCGCGACGAGCGCGGGGACCGCCTTCAGGCCTGCGACGGCCCGGGCGTTGGCCCCGTGGACGTAGGCCAGCACACCGACCGTGCCGAGCACGGCCAGCAGCAACGCCAGCGTGACGGTCAGTACACGACGCTTCACTGTTCCTCTTCTCCGGGTGGGTCAAGCCGCGGTGGCTCAGCCGCTGAGCACGATGATGCTGGCCCCCAGGTCCGGCCCGCCGAGGCTGCCGGTGGACGGTATGAGTCCCTGGGTGAAGTAGCCGTTGATGCACTTGTCCGAGCCCTTGCAGTCGTTCGCTGGGTTCAGCCAGTCGGACGTGGTGAAGCCGGGCAGGTGATAGCCGGTGACCACAAAAGCGGCGAAACCCTTGAGCGTGTAGGTGGCGTTGGTCCCGGTGCCGGTGAGCGAGGTGTAGATCGGGATATAGACGAGCGCGCGGCTGGCCTGCGCGGTGGACAGCGCCTGCTTGCAGGAATTCCCGGCGGACACGCCGGTGTCCGCGCTGAAGGTGTTGTTGGTGATGTCCACCGAACAGGTGCCGGTCTGGTCATTGGTCCACCCGAACGCACCCGGGCCGTCCGCGCCCGACGGTTCGCTCGGGCAGCTGCCACTGGTCGTTGTGTGCAGCTTGAGCACCCGGTCGAACGATGGGGCCGGGTTCGGCGGGTAGGGCGGGGGCGGGGCGAAGCTGGCTCCCTGGTTCGTCGCCTGGTCCCATTCGCAGGCCGAGATCGTGAACGCCACCGTGCTCGCGGTCTTCGGTGGCCCCCACTCCGCCTGCGCGCAGGCTTTCACGTTGGTCCCCGAGTAGCCCGAGTTGCCCAGCAGGGTGCGGGCGAAGACCGGGGGAAGCAATCCGCCCGGCGTTCCGGTGGAGGTGCGCACGTCCACGTAGTTCGTGCCGGCCGCCGGGTTGGCCGGGCACGCGAGGAGCGGGCTTACGCAGCCTGCCCCGAGGCTCCCCGTGCCGCACACCAGGTCCACCGCCGCCTGGCCCGCGGTGAGGTTCGACGCGTTGGCGTTGGCGTACCCCCCGGCGAGGCCTGGGTTGCAGGTGCCGGACGCACAGCTCTTGGCCACCGCCAGGGCCGCCGCGTCCGCGCCGTTCTGCAGCTCGGCGCGGTTCTGGTACAGCCGGCCGACGTCGATCGCCAGGGCGCCCATCCCCAGCAGCACGCCACCCCCGATGAACACCGCGATCAGTACGCCGATCGCGCCCCTCTCGTCGCGGCCGAGCAGGCGCATCATCGGGCGGGCCAGGCCGAATATCAGGTTTCGCATGGCATGACTCCATGGGCGGAGAGCGTGATCGGTGAACCGAAGCCGGATCCGCCGAACACCCCGGCGATCGCGCCCACCGGGGTGACGAACGAGAACGAGTAGGTGGTCACCACGGTCGCGTTGACGCCCTGCCCGGCGCCGGGGGGACAGGAGGAGGTGACGCTCACGCTCACGGGGCTCAGCCCCACCGCCGCGGCCTGTGTGCGGCTGACCACGTTCGGCTGGTTCAAGGCCGCCAGCCGGGCGCCCTCGCGTGCGGCCTGGGTCAGCGTGATCTGGGCGTTGAGCGCCCGGCCGAAGTCGATGATGCCGAACGCGATCAGCAGCAGCAGCGGGAGCAGCAGCGCGAACTCCACCGCGACCGCCCCGCGGTCGGGTGCGTGGCCGTTGGCTGGCCGCCGGGTCATCAAAGGGCGGCGGATACGGTGGCGAACGCCGTGCTGATCTGCTGGCCGAGAGTAAGGACGATGCCGACGATCACGGCTGCGATCAGGGCCACGAGCAAGCCGTACTCCACCGCGGTGGCACCACGGTCGTCGCGGCGGAGAGCCGCGGACAGGTACTCCTGCAGGGACACCATGACGTTCAGCATTACCGGCTCCTTCGGATGTGTCGGCGAGCGGTGATCCCGCCCATGGGACGGCACCGCGCCGCCCGTACCGGGAAACCCTGGGGGATCACCGACCCGCTGCGGCATCGGCCATGCGGCCAGAGAAATCCAGCCGGCCGGCCGACGTGCCGGCCGATCGGCCGACACGGGACGACGGCCGGCTGATTCTCCTGCGAGGAGGCCCCCTTCGCCCCGGCCCTGGCTACCGTGATGCGGCATGGAACCCGTGTGGGCCGCCCGGGGCATGGCCGCTGGCGCGCCGATGAGCGCGCCGGTCCCGCCAACGTGAACCCAGTGGCGGCACCGGCCCGCATGGCGGTTGCGGCGCCCCGCCGCCGGGCTCGTGCCGCCGGGCCGGCGGGCACCTGGGCGTGGTTCGCGGCGCTGCTGTCGCTGCTGCTCGCCGGGAACCTGGTGACCTGCCGGTATCTGTTCTGGGACGCCTTCTACGACCTCTACGCCGGGCGTTACATACTCCAGCACGGCATCCCGCGTCAGAACTTGATCACCGTGGCCTCGCATGGTGCGGCCTGGGAGGACCAGCAGTGGCTGGCCCAGGTCCTCTCCTATGCCACGTGGGCTGCCGGCGGGTACCGCCTGCTGGCCGCCGGGTCGGCCATTCTTGTGACCGCGGGGTTCGGCCTGCTGGCGCTGCTCATGCTGCGCCGGGGGGTGCCGCCTATCCGCGCCTTCGCCTGGACGGCCGCCGCCTACCTGGTGGCCCTGGGGAGCGTCGGTATCAGGGCGCAAAGCTTCGCGTACCCGTGCCTCGCCCTGGTGCTCGGGCTGCTGCTGGCCGACGACCGGGCACCGCGGCTGCGCCCGCAGACCTGGCTGGTGATACCGGTGCTCACGCTGTGGGCCAACCTGCACGGGTCGGTGCTGCTGGGGGCCGGGCTGGCGTGCCTGTACGCCGGATACCGCGCGGTGAAGGCATCCGCCCGGCGCGAGTACCGGGCCGTCCCGGCCTTCCTCGCCTTCGGGGTGGCTGCTGGCACGGCCGTCGTGTGCACGCCGTACGGGACCAGGGTGATCCAGGACTATGCCCGCTTCATCGGGAACCCGGCGCTCACGCACACCATCGTGGAGTGGGCGAGGCCGAGCCCGCTGGACCCGTACAGCTGGGCCTTCTTCGCGCTGATCCCGGCCGTGGCCATCGCAGTCGCGCTCGGGTGGCGCCGCGGCGCACGGCCGGATCCGCTCCTGTGCGGGCTGGCGCTCGTGCTGCTCGCCGTGGCCTTTACCGCGGTCCGTAACCAGCAGTGGTTCGCCTTCGGCGGGAGCCTGCTGGCGGCCGACACGCTGGCCCGGGGCAACGCTGGCCGGGCGCCCGAGCGGAGGCAGGGGTTCCGCCGGGTCATTGCCGGTGTGCTGGCCACACTGGCCGTGGCCAGCGCGGGCGTGCTCGCCCTGACATCCAGCCAGCAGTTCCAGAGCAAGATCCCGGCCCGCGCCATCGACGTGGCCGCCGTCCTGGCGGCGAGGAACCCGGCCGGCCGCATCCTCGGCGACCCGTGGTCGGGGACGGCGATGCTATGGCTGCATCCGGCCACCATCGGCCGGGTCGGGTTCGACGCCCGGATGGAGCTGTACTCCGCCTCCCAGCTCAGCGCCTACTTCGACTTCGTTTTCGTGCGCGGGCACCGGTGGCAGCGCGTGACACATGGCTATGGCATCATCGTCGCCTCACGCGCGCAGGATCCCGGGCTCGCCGCCACGCTGGGGCGCCTCCCGGGCTGGCGGGTCGTGTACCGGGACCGCACCGGCCTCGTCCTTCAACGTCAGGCCGGCGCATGAACGCCCGGGCCAGGCGGCTGCTGTGGTGCGGATCCGCGGTGGTGGTTGTCGCGACGACCTGCTGGGCCATGTACCGCGAGATCACCACCTTCGGCCGGCCAGAAGGTATCCAGACCGGCCTCGACTTCGCCAACAATACGTGGCGAGCGGTACGTGCTCTCCTTTCCGGGGCCGACATCTACGGGCCTGCACATGCCGTCATGGCCGGCATCGGGCCCGCACGGCCGGCGAGTCAGCATGTACCCGGCTCGCTGCTCTGGCAGGCACCGTTCGCGGCGCTCCCCCTGCCCGCCGCCCTGTTCACCTATACGTCCGTGAGCATCCTCGCCATCTGGGCCGGGGTCTTCATACTCACCTGGCCCAGGGACCCATCGGCGGTCTTTCTCTCGGCGTGCTGTGGCGGATTCGCCATCTGCGTCGGAGGGGGTCCCATGACGTTGCTGCTGGGACAACCTACCGGGTTCATGCTGCTTGGCTTGGCCGTCCTGGTGCGAGCCCGGCGGCCCTGGCTGGCCGGCCTCGGCTTCATGCTGGCGGCATCCACCATCCAGACAGGCCTTCCACTGGCTCTGGCCCTGCTTCCCCTGGGTGGCTGGCGAGTGGTTTGGCGCGGCGCCGTGCTGGCCCTCAGCTGCTCCCTGCCGGTCATGGGCCTGGAGATCGCGAACGCGGGGTTCTCCACCTTTGTGCACTCGTTCGTGGTGGGAGGCAGTGTCTACCTCGTGCGCGTGAATAACCGGATCGACCTGGGCGGGCTGCTGCATCGGGTCGGTGGGGCCGGCATGGGCGTCCAGGTGGCCATGGGCCTGGTGCTGGCGTCTGTGGCGCTGATATTCCTGGCCCGGCTGCCACCGCATCTACGCCGGATCAGCCACCCGCCCGTCCTGTCCTTCGTGGTCGCCTTCATGCTGGTGTCGGCCTATCACGAGTCATATGACCTGCTCCTGGTGGGCGGGGCGGTGGTTCCGGCCATTCTCGTGAACGACCAGTCACGGGCAATGCTGCCCGCCTTTGGCCTGGCTGGTACCAGCGCCGGGATTTCTTCGTCCATTGCTGCCCTCTTCTACGCTCCGTTGGCTCTCCTGGGCATCGGCGTATCCAGCGCCCTGGCACTTCGGCACGCCGCGGCATCAGATGCGCGGACCGGCGCCCACCCGCGAGGAACCGGATCCGGCTCCGGTCGCGCTGGAGCCGGCCGGCCGGCCGGCGGTCCGCCAGTGGCGCCGGGGCTCTTGGCGGAGTGACAACGACATGGAACTCGCGTGGGCCGCGGTGGGCGTGGCCGCTGGTGTGCCGGCGGGCGCGGCGCTGCGCGGCACGGTCTTCCGGCTGTCTTCGCCGCCGGGCGAACCGCCACGGACCACCTGCCCGCGCTGCGCCGGCCAGGTCCCCCGCTGGCTCCCTCTCCGCTGCCGGTCCTGCCGGAGCAGGCTCGGCACCCCGCTGGTGCTGGAACTGGCCACCGCCGCCGTGCTGGCGCTCCTGCTCGGCCGGTTCGGCGGGCAGCCTGACATGGTGGCGTTCTGCTACCTGGGAGCGCTTGGCGTGTCGCTCGCCGCGATCGACATCTCGGCCCATCGGCTCCCGGACGCGCTGACCCTGCCCGCCTATCCGGTGCTGATCGTCCTGCTCGCCCTGGCCGCGCTGACCGGGCACCACGCCGGCGCCCTGATGCGCGCGCTGGCGGGTTGCGTGGTGCTGGCGGCCGCTTACCTGGGGCTGGCGCTGCTGCGGCCCGGGCAGCTCGGCGGCGGGGACATCAAGCTCGCGGGCCTGGCCGGGCTCGCCCTGGGCTGGCTGGGCTGGCCCGCCCTGCTGGCCGGGGCCGCCCTCGGCTTCGTGCTCTCCGCGGTGGTCAGCCTGGGATTGCTGGCCGCGCGGAGGATCACCCTGCGCAGCCAGATCTGTTTCGGGCCGTTCCTGCTCGGCGGCGCCCTGCTCGCGGCGCTCGCCATCGGCTGACCGCCTGGGCGGCGCGGCAGCGGCCCGGCCAGCCGTGTCAACCTGCGGCGCGGCTGGCGCGTCAACGTGGTGCAGCAACGCTGTGGTCCCAAGGCCGGGAAATCGCCGGGCATGGCACCCTGCTTCGAGATAATCGGTGGCGTGGCCGTGGTGACAATGTGATCGGCGAGGGGTTCGCGGAGGTCCTCGCCGCCGCGCAGGAAGGCAGCGAGGCGGCGTTCTCGCGGCTCTGGCGGGACGGTAACCCGGCCCTCCTGCGCTACGCGCGCGTGGTCGCGGCCGAGGGGGCGGAGGATGTGGCGGCCGAGACCTGGCTGCAGGTCGTGCGCGGCCTGTCCAGTTTCCGCGGGGATGAGCAGGCGTGGCGGGCCTGGCTGTTCACCACCGCCCGTCGCCGCGCCATCGACCACGCCAGGCGCAGGTCGCGGCGGCCGGCGGGGCCGCTGGATGAGGTGCCGCCCGGGCTGCTGCCGGCCGCGCCGGATGCCGCTGACCTGGCGATCGAGCGGATAAGCACCCAGTCGGCCATCGCGCTGCTGGCCGGGCTGCCGGCCATCCAGGCTGAAGTGATCCTGTTGCGGGTGGTGGCCGGGCTGGACACCGAGGCCGTCGCGCAGCTGGTGGGACGCAGCCCCGGCGCGGTCAGGGTCGCCGCGCACCGGGGCCTGCGGCGGCTGGCGGGGATCCTGGCCGAGGCGGGTGTAACGCTGTGACCGGACGCGGCGTTCCAGACGATGACATGCCGAACCTCCCATGGCCGACGCACAGGGACGAGCCCGTGACCGGTGACCCGTCCCCGGCCGCCCTGCTCGCGTGGGCGGAGTTCCCGCCGGGCTCGGCGCCGGAGATGAGGCCGGTGGCGGAGGTCTTGGCGGCGCTGACGGCAGGGCC
>Ga0137365_10002991_pt1 | contig 13415 bp, 10 predicted proteins | sample SagtaG_9_FD_104799 | JGI IMG/M metagenome (GOLD analysis project Ga0137365, IMG submission 104799) | Vadose zone soil microbial communities from Sagehorn Ranch, Mendocino, California, USA - Sage1_L_40_16 metaG | ecosystem: Environmental > Terrestrial > Soil > Vadose zone | place: USA...
GCAGCCGAGGCTCGTTTGCAGACCATCGAAGCAACAGGCAAGCCGAAACTGCTCAAGCAGGCGATCGAAGGGCTGTTGACCGATGAGCAGCGTCCGGGAGCGCCCGCGACCTTCACGTTGGAGCAGTTTATGCAGATCATGGCGCTGGCGTGTGAAACGCCAGCCGAGGCGGATCGTCCAGTCAGTACCTGGACGCCACGCGAATTGGCAGAGGAAGCGGTCAAACGCGGCATTGTCAAGCAGATTTCGCCCCGCACCGTGGAACGTTTTTTACAAGGCGAGCGCTTTGCAGCCGCATCGCAAGCGGTATTGGCTCACTCCTCCTCCCGACGACCCCACGGATCTGGCCGTGCAGATCCGCACGGTCTGTGAGGCGTATCGCGCTACCCCAGCGCTTGCTGCGCAGGGCACCCATGTGCTGGGCACCGATGAGATGACTGGTATTCAGGCCTTAGAGCGGGTGCACCCCTGCTTGCCGATGCTGGCCGGTCATGTGGAGCGGCAGGAATTCGAGTACGAGCGGCATGGCACGAATGCCGCTTAATCGCCAATCTGGATGTGGCCACTGGACAAGTCATCACACCCAGCCTGGGACCCACCCGCACCGAAGCCGACTTCGCTGCCCACATCCAGGCGACCCTCCAAACGGATCCGGAGGCGAGCTGGATCTTCATTACCGACCAACTCAACACGCATCAGTCCGAAACGCTGGTCTGTCTGGTGGCCCAGCTGTGTGGCATTCAGGAGGAGCTGGGCGTCAAGGGCAAAAGCGGTCATCTGGCCTCGATGAAGACGCGGGCCGCCTTTCTCTCTGACCCGACCCATCGCATTCGCTTGATCTACACGCCCAGGCACAGTTCCTGGCTGAACCAAATTGAGATCTGGTTCTCTCTCCTGGTTCGCCGCTTGCTCGCTCGCGCCAGTTGGGTCTCCGTCGCGCAATTGCGCCAGGGTATCCTGGCTTTTATTGCCTACTACAATCGCACTTCCCATGGCCCTTTTCATTGGACCTACAAAGGACCTCCTGCTCGTTCCTAGACTTCCGTGGAATTTCCGCGAGGCTGTACTACGTTGTGGAAGGGAGAGACGCTCAAATGTTTTCATTCTTGATTACCTCAACCTCGGCCTTGCTTGAGTATGCTCTGCCAACTTTCGAACTTCGCCTTGCTTTAACGGTGAGCTGTTCACAGTCTGCCGGAGGTTACGTGTCCATCAGATCAGATTCATCGTCGTCATCCTCTTGCCCTTCCGATTCTTCTTCAGTTTCGGTAAGCTCCTCATCGCTCTCGTACTCTTCTTCCTGGTCATCATCCTTAGGACCAATAGAATCCCGACCAAGACTACGCTCGAAAGGCCTTAACTTTCGCCCACGGTGGACATCAGATGATCCCTGCCCTTGTCCATCACTTGAAGAATCATCCTTCTTCTCTTCGCCCTCTTTTTTCCCTTCATTATCCTTTTTCTTTTCAGGCGCTTTAGGGACTATCAAGTTGAGTTCTTTTAGAAGATCGTCGTCTGCCCCCACCGACTCGGCAAGATCTTTTTCCCCTTTTATGATATCCCTCAGAGCCATCATTACCTTATCCTTATGCTGTGCTGTCTTTTGCAGGAGGTCTAATGTTATCGTTTTCGCCTTGTCGTCATCAAGGGCCCATTTAAGCGCTAGATTGAGATGCTGTTTGAGCAGGCCAATACAGCCTAGGCTGCGCGCATACAAAAACTCCCAGTGCTGTCTGAGTTGGGGCTCCTCTTCCAAAGGAAGTTGCCGCTGCAGCGCCCACAGCGCACTTTTAAATGCAATACGGTCTTCGTCTTTTGTCGCATCATAGCGACGAAAATGCACGTCAACACTACGGAGAGCCAGCTGCGCATTCACTTTGCGAAAAGGACGCATCGCATAAGTACCTACCAGCACATGACTGACGCCCGTTCTATTCTCAAAGTATTTGAGATGATCCAGGTTATCCAGGAGCCGTCTTCCACTTCTGGCTTTCGCAAGATGGTGTGCCTCGTCAACGATCACTATTCTCGTTTTTCGTTGCAATAACCCCTCTACCATCGCTTCCTTGACATCCCGCGCTCGTATTGCATATCTTTTATGCAGTTGCAGGAAAGGGTCTTTCAGTTCTCTGAGCACTGCCGGGTAAAAGTCCATCCAGTCGAAACTCGCCTTGCTTCCAACATCGATATCCGTAGTAACGCTGACGAATGGGATGTAGTCCGGATATTGCTGCATTAGCGATTCCGTGCGTCTGTGTAGCTCTTTCTCAAGGAAATGAATGAGGGTCGTCTTACCAACTCGTGGAGGGCCAATCACTAGCACCATTGTGCCCTGACCTTGATACATCAAATCATCTTTTGGCATACAGGCCGCGCGAAGCACAGCATTACAGGCTTCTTGCAGTTCCGTATGCTCGATTAAACACTGTGTCTCAAAATACTCGATTCTCGCCCCTTTGGGCTGTTGCAGCAATTCCGCAGGGAATGGCTCGGGCTGTTCTGGCCTGGATCCTTCCGGTTTGGACTGCTCTGATTCCGGCTGCTCTGGTTCGGGTTTTTGTTTTTTATTGCGTCCCATCACTGGTGCCTCTTGAATATAATCAACTTGTCCTCATCAAGGTCCGTAAAGTTCCGTAGGGGACTCTTCGGGCTCGTGTTTTTCTTATCAGTTGTCTCGCTTGTCTTACGAGTGGAAGAATCTCTGGCTACCAGGCGTGCAGCATCTTTCCCTTCGAGCACAACCAGTGCTGCTCTTGTCTCCCGGTCATGCCGCTGCTGGCGCAAGATCTTTCCCTTCGAGGCGTTTTCACGCCTGAACTCCGCCAGATTTGCCTGGGTAATCTCAATTTTCTCTCGTCCATGTAGAATCCGGTTCGGTTTCCGCATTTCTTCGGTAAGAATCTGCCGCTCACGCTCAGAACACCCCACCAGTTCTTCGCAAGTCGCGTGGCAAACCCTCCACTGCTTGTTTATATAAGCGTACCCGATGCTGCAATCGAAAGGATCATAACAGACCTTCACCTCAGTACCCTCTTCTACTTCTCCCATCTCTTCGCACCAGTAGTCCAGGTAGTAGATGCGCACTCCCACTCCTTCATGCACCACGGCCTCACCGGTGCGCGTCGTCGGAAAGGTCTCTTTCACGAAAATATCGTTGTATGGGATGATTTTATGCTCGCGTCTCCCTAAAGTTCGAGGGCCTCTCCCAGCTTCCTCTAAAAGGGTGTGAACCGATTTCTCATAATCGAATGATCTCCTCACAGTCTCCAGAGTTAGTTGAACATTGACGCAAAAGCAGTATTCACCGCTTTCCATTGTTTAGATCTCAGTCCTCGTCATCGTCTCCCTCATCTTCCTCCTGACCCCACTGTTCCTGAAAGACCCACGGACCAATCACTTCCGCATAGCGGTCCACGTGCTCAGCCCATTGTAGCGGCATGGGTAACAACGTCATTGCATCCGAGTTATAGCTCATCTTGCGCCACTGATTGATAGCGAACGCCCAGATTCCCGGATCGTCATCCTCCTGAAGAGCCATGAGCACGATCTCCAGCATGGATGGGATAGTGTAAAGCTCACCTGGATTGACCTGCTTCCCTCTGCGCGGTTGACTCATTGTGGATGGCTTCGCCGCGATATTGTAAAACGTCCGGTTCATTCCGGGTAGCGGCCAAATTCCCTGCGCGTATCCCTTCCCAGCTGGGGCTCCTGGCGTAAACCACTCAGGGGTCTCGTGCTGTGCATTACTTCGCAACCGGGCCACGCGAATTCGCCCACGAAGACGCGTCACCGGGACAGGGTCGTCATCGCGAGTCGCACGCCATGCATCCCAGACAACTTCCGGATTCTGGAATCCCGTCAGTGTTTGTCGTATATTCTGCGCTTCCGTCATGATGAGGATATCATCATCTCCTTCATTATGGAGGTTCAGAAGAAACTGGCGGAGTTGGGAAACAGCCTGATGTTGGTTGTTTCGCTGCACCTTTTCGGGCGGCATGGTCGTTATATCGAGCAGCGTTTGATAGAATGGTCGGGAACCTTTGCCATCAGGAATCCAGGCCCGCACCTGACGGTGAGCGGTATGGAACAGCGTGACCATCGGAAAATGCACCCGTAGGAACCCACGCTTTTGTGTCAGACGAACCATCCAGATGGCAGCCACGAGCATGTTCTTGGGAAAGGAATGGCTGGTAGGCAAGGTAAAGCCAATAGGCTCCGGAAGATACCCCATCTGACGTAAACCATCAAGTACAGTTCCCGTACAACGATGACGGAGCAGTTCGAGATTTCCTTTCAGCGCAGGGTCTGTATTACCTACAGTAAACTTGGTAACTCGCCTGGTGTGCGCCAAACCAAGGCGTAACGCTCGCCTGGGGTCTCGCAATCCATACAAGCGCCGTTGTTTGGGCTTCCGATAGTTTGGCATCTCAATGATCACCAATGTGGGTTCGGTTGCTTGAGGAAGTTTTGCAATGATCTGCTTCACGCGCACTTCTGTTTGCTCACGGTGATATTTTGCACGCTCGGCTCTCGAAGTAAGCGGGTAGGCCGGAGCCGGGAAGACGGCCCCCAGCTCATCAAGTTGTCTGGGGACAATCCGCAGTCTGCCGCCTGGGAGCGGAATCTCGCTCTCTCCAGCTACCTGGGTCGGAATGGGCTCTTTTGCACGCACCGATTTCTTTTTGCGCGTCGATGCTGATGGAGAGGATGACGGGTCATTCATGATAGCATCCTCTTCGCTGTTCACAGCCACATCCTCCCCGTCATTCCAAAGCCCAAGCAGCAGGTTGTCCTCCTCCTCTTCATCCTCGAGCAATTCCATGTCAGCAGCCAATTCATCATTCGGGTACTCCTCCTCTGCTTCATCTACCTCGTTTTCCTCCGATGATGGAGGCGTGGGGGGACGTTCCACCAGCACTGGACGATCTCCGCAAAGCATGGCGTGAAGCCGGTCAACGAGCATGTCTCGCCCCTCTTGAGTCGTCCACCAGATCTCAACGGTCACCTGCGGTCCAATCGAATCTGCCACCGCCTCGAGTCGTTGCTCTCGTGGGAGATCACGAAGGTTCTTCTCCAACGCGTGCTTGCTTGGCTTTGTGATCGTCTTTTGTCGTATGAGCGGGGGGACGCACTCAAGCTCGCGCGCGAGTTTCTGCTGAAGGATGGTCGTCATCATCTCATGGTCATCCAGACCAACACCTGATTTCACGGGATGATTCCGTGTCTGAGGTTGGACGATGGCCGCGACAACGCCAGTGCCTGCCTGTTCACTAAGGTACCTGATGGGATTCTCAGCAAGGTCCATTGCCTCGGGCCAGCGAATACGGAGCCGTCTCGCAATCGCCGGAAGCGCGTTAGTCCAGATAGGAATTCGCTTATCTCCATGAAAGATACCGCGAAGAGATGCGCGGGTAAATAAAGGATCATCAGAGAGGTCGAACCCGCTGCGTTCGGTGAAGCGCACGAAGGCACTCCTGGCGGTCGTCCCAAGGAACAATTTGTCCCCTTCCAAAAGCGGCCGTGACGTCCAACGTCGCACACCGTAATGGAGGTGAATTCTGGGCTGTGGATCACCGGTCAAGGTCTGTACGGTGATACTAATGGTATAACTATATCCCCACCCTTGACCTTGCTGATCGATATGGTAGACTGGAGGCCAGCTCATCAGCTCTGCGCCATCAACACTCGGTACCCTGACGAGCGCCCGCTCCAGTCCGTAAACCGGCAAGGTCACGTGTTGCTTCACCAGGAGATCAGCAAGGTGGGCCGGAAGCGCTGCATAGAGCAAACGCTCGGGCCTGGCAGTGTTATTTGGTGCTGTCTTTGATCTAAAAGAGAGCTGTACGGGCTTCCAGAGCAGATCATCCGCCCTGATGGCTTGTTGGATCATCTGCAGGCTCGGACAGTCCGCAAACAACTCGGCGCACCATGCACGCACGATCTGTGCGAGTGGTTCGGTGGAGAAAGGAGATCGAGCAAGCAGCCATGGGGCCGCTGGTTTGTCCTGTTCCTCCAGTCGCGTTTGTCCAGACACTGTCATTAAGCGATCGCAGAGAGCCGTGATGATGTCATTGAGCGCGCGAATCGGGAACGAAACATCTTTCCGATGGAGACGCTCCTGCTCCAGGGCCGTAAACCACTCTCGCCAGACTCTCGGCAAGGAGAGCCCCCACACCTCGAGTTCCGTCGTCACCGCTTCCGGCCGCAGAGTAAAGGCAACAGGTTGAATCAATCCAGAGGTCTTCATGACCAAACTCCTTCCAAATTCTCGAGTGCTGCGGCAAATGGTCCGTACAGCACTTCTGCTACAGCCCGCCGTGCAGGATCAGAATCGCTGAGCGCTTCACGCAGGATACGACGGAAACCGAGCAACATGCTGGTCCGCTCCGTATCTTTCGCTCCCCTGATCAAACCGCTGGTCACTTCGGCCCACTTGGCATCGATGAAATGAACGCGGGCACCTACGCCACCGCGCAAGAGTCGGCCGATACACTGCCAGACCAGGACCAGTTGTGTCCAGAGCAATGCCGTTCGATCGGGAGCACCCATATAGGTCTCTTTTTCAGAGAGAAACTCGTCCCAGCGCCGACTGCTCTGCTCCCGCAGCATTTTCCCGGCTTGCGTGATCTCCATCCCTGTCATGAGGGGAACTTGTCGGGCCGCCCATGCGTTGACGCGCTGGATAGCGGTGTAAGGATCTCCTGGTACTGGAAGTGGACGCACCAGGAAGTAGACACTTCCGAAGGCTGCTTCTTCCCCAACCAGGATGTTGTGTCCGCGTTCGATGGATTGAAGCGGCGCAACCAGAAACTTCGCATTCAGGTTGGGAAACTGTGAAAGCATGCTCCGCAAAAGCGTACCAGGGCGCGGCATCGTCACTACCTCGCCATCTTGCTCCCGTACAAGAGCGACCACGTCCTCACCGGGAGTGTTACCGAGGACCGCGCTGAGTGTCGTCGCCACCTCGTCAGCTTCCTCATAGCGTCCGACGACCAGCAGGATGCGCTGTCGATGCGCATCTAGCAGAGCCAGCTCTTTTTCAAACAGGCTCCGATTGTCAAACCCCTGTCGTTGAGCCAGGGCGGTCACCATAGCACGCAGGTTCCTGAGTCGTTGAGGATACGGAACCGCTGACACCGCGAGCGATCTCTCGGGGATGCTGGGATCTTGCAAGGGCTCAAAGAAGCACGAAACAGGCACCGATTCGCTCGCTGTTGCATTTCCGTTACCACCTTTAGCCACGTGCTGGGGAAGCAGGACGCTGTCGGGTGGGATATGCAGGTCGTAGCGCCATGATGTGGGCGCGAAGGAAGTTCCGCTCGTCAATATGACGTGAGGGCCCGCTACGGTGTCTGAGAGCCGCAATGCATCGTGGAGACGGTAGAGTAGTGCACGCCCTAGACCTCGGACGCGGAAGAAGCGCAGTTCGCCATTGCCCCGCCTCTCAGGATCGAAATACTGAAACCCCAGGACTGCTCCCATTGGCGCATCGGGAACCAGGCGTGCCAGGCTGTCCGAAGGAGAGAAAAAGAGTCCACCCGCTCCGCGGTCGAGATCAATCTCTTCAGTAGCAGAGGGCCATTCGTCAATCAATTCCTGAAGTGCATGATCGAGCACACTCACGATCAAGGCAACGCGCAGGTAGTGCGCGACGGCTTCGATCTGCAGACGGTCTACTGCCATATCCAACTCAAATGCACTTCGCACCCATCCTGCTAGCAGTTCCAGCGAGGCCGTAGCATCTCCTGCGAACAATTCGGCCTGGACGGCTTGTACCCATGCCTCTGGTGGAGCACCGCCATTGTTTGGCACGAAACGCCCACTGCCGAAGGGGTTGCGGACAAAGGTTTCGCAGGCAGCATCGTAGATGGCCGTTGGCCAGTTGTTCTGCACGATCCGCATGCGGACTCGCTGCAGCAGGCGACGACCGGTGAAGTAGCCCCCACTTAACCAGTTGCGGGTGGGCAAGCTCTCCCGGAGCCAGCGGTAGAGACGATCTACCGCACGCTGCGTATTCGTGTGCGCCGTCAGCCAGCGATCAAGGCCCGGTTTCATGCCGACGAGAGGACGCCCTGGACGGTAGACCTGGCGGGCAACCTGGGGAGCCAGGCGGCCCAGCCACGAGTCGGTATGCCCCACAAGCACTTCTACCTGGGCAAACTGAGTATCGAACTGCACCTGAACCAGGTCCGCTTCGTCGACGAGCACGACATCACATGTACGCATAGCAAGCTCGGCGTAGCGAACCTCTTCAGGAATGAGAGGAGCCTGTGGGCTGCTGGCGAGAAGGCTCGCAGGTGTGGCAAACCAGACGTTTGCATCGAATAAGCTACGCGTTGGCGCGTGAACGGGACAGCACGGCATCAACGGGCAATCGAAACGGGAGCTAACTCCTTCTTCTCGATCTGTAAGATATAAGCTGGTGCATGGTTCCTGCCCAGGGGTAATCGGCACTACATCTCGCCGTAAGCCATCTAACCCACAGATCGTTGAGAGGAGTGCATACCCGGGATGATCCTGGCTGAGGGATGGACCCACACGCTGCATCTCTGCAGCCATAAGGCGATTGAGATGGTTGACGCGGGTGGATCGTCCGATCAAGGGAAGGGCACGGATGCGGGCGTCTGCCTGACGAAATTCCTCGAACACCTTGTAGGAACGCAGCAGAGAGGCAACGTCACTCATAACGATGGCGACACGCAGGCCACGTTTGGCTAGATGGACCGCCAGCACCATGAAGAGGCTGGATTTTCCACTGCCGAGTATCCCAACGAGGTGGAACAGCCCGTTGATGGTAAAGGTTCTACCTGGTAGCAGTCCGGTCGGGGTAACTTCCTGCAGGCGGATATTGCGGATACGACGCCCCCAATCTTGGGCGGCGATCGATCCTTCTGGCGCTACAACGTCCATCCAGTCAGCTTCGGCCTCGAGTTCATCGAGAGTGACCCGTAACGGCGGGCGAACGGTACGCGCTTCAGGGATGGGACGTGGAGCAAGCTTGGCCATGGCAACGGCGCGGGTGGGAATCTCAACCTCATGTGGGTCGCGATCCAGGTAGAAGCGGTAGACTCCCGGCGAGGCTGCATGGGGGGGGCGCCGTAGCCAGGCAGGTGGTGTTTCCAATGCTCCGCGCATCGCTTGCAGTCGTTCGGGAAGGACCGATGTATCTGTGGACGTCAACGTTGTGCCGTCGAACGTATAGAGCGGATAGGGAGCAGGCACCCGACGATACTGTGAAAGGTTTCGCTCCCACGCACTTCGGCCAGGAACGTCAGGGAGCCGCAGGCGCACAAGAGCAAGGGCACGTTGGCTGGCCTCAGATAATTGCTCAAGCGCGGGAAATGGATGTCCGCCCAGAATAGCCCAGGCCAATTCGGGATTCTGCCCAGGCAAGTGGTCATTCATAAGCGTCAAGATCAACTCAGTATCCAGAAATTGAGCAAAGGACATTTTCAGCGGTCCATAAACGGACTCCATATTCGCAAGTTCGCGGGCGAAATCTGTTCGCCAGGTCTTAGTATCTCGCATCGAACTGCCTCTTTCGTTCTTGTACGCGCGCGATCAGGGCGTTGACCGAAACAACAGAGAAAGGCTGCCCAATGGTCGCTGCGCGAAGAAATTCGAGATAGGAAGGCGTGTGTCGTATCCGCGCATCGGGTATCGCGTAGAAGGCCTGGGTATAGTTATACTCCTCCTCGTTTGACAGCGGGGTAAGCCGGCGGGCTAGTAGATGTGGATAGGTCCAGTCTTTGACATCGACGGCCCAGATATCATCATGAGAAAGAGAGATGCGCAGGTCATAGCGATCGAAGTACGGCCAGAGTTCGACAGGTACTCCCATGGACTCTAGAGCTTCAAACAGGGCGATTTCGCTTCTCCCGGGAGCAACAACATAGTCACGTATCGCCGATCGCACGCGCACGAGTCCTCCTCGCTCTGGGAGGGACAAAGTGCTGGTTCCACGAGTGAAATCGTCGGTGAGCACTTCACAAAATGCACCGCCACAATGTAGTCGTCCCTCCTTGCGTGTGAGTGTCCACCCGCAGTGCCCACAGAGCAAAACATGGTTGCCTTCGAGGGTCGAGAAAGGGACCGTCTCGTACAAATCGTGAAGATCACTTCCGAATACCCCGAGCTCCACGCTACTTGCGGCATCAATCAGGTCGTGGAGAGGCATAACCGCGTGCTCGATAAGGTGGCGGCGGAGAGCAACGTATGCTGACTGCTTTCGGAGAAGTTCCGCAGTACGGCGAATCTTGCGCATCAGATCCTGACACAACTCGTGTTCGGCATCCCCACCCACAGCATTTTCTGCCAGTTCGCGACAAAAGGTCGTAGGGCGCTCCTCAGTCTCCAGGAGCGACTCCTCGAGCAGGTGTATAGGCAGAGCGAAGCGCACAGGCCAGGCATTAAGAGTTTTTTTGCAGAGAGCGATGGCAGCCTGGGTATGAGTTGGTGGATCAATTCCTCGCATCATACATTCGACAGCCAGCATATTCAATCCCCGCTGCCATGCGGAAGGATAAGGGGCTTGAAGCGGCTTGTTCTCAGCAACCAGTTTGACCAACCTCGTTAGACCACTCGCCAGCAGCGGAAGAATCACATCGGGGAGAGGAACGTCGAAAGCCGAAGGAGAAACCTCTTTTTGCCGGGTTAGGAGAGCATAAGCGGCATCGGTGAGGGCAAGGGAGCGGGGAGAGCTATCCCATTCAACATATGCCGGCCGCAATCGAGATAGTTGTCGCTGGATATTGCCGCGAGAACTACTCTGCAATCCAGCAGTCACCGCAATCTCCGCAAATGTCGGTGGACGTCCTCCATCCTGTTGGCTTAGAGTCGCGATGATGTTCAGCAAGGAAAGATCGGATTCGTTGGGTATTTCCATGACTACATCCTTTGAAACATATGTTGTACAACATACGTTATATGGAGTGTACCTGAATTGTTACTGAGTTGTCAAGAGTGAGAGATAGGATGAACTTGTATGAGCAAGTACTGATGAATCGGCGGCGGATACTTCTACTGTTTTGCTCTATCCAAAGGTTCCTTCGACTGATTTTCATCCTCAGTAAGGTCTGCCATAAACCAGTGGTAGAAATAAAGTTTCAGGACTAGCCACCAGAAATAGGAGGCGAGCCCGGGCCGAAGCGATCAGCGTCTAACAATCCATGGGCTATTTCAGCAAGAGCGGTAAAATGACCATCAGGTATAGCGGTGAAGATGTTATCTGGCTCAAAAGGAGCATCTTTCCTATATAGGCGCAAAACGGGATACGTAATATTAGCAAAGAGCATATAAATGGTATATGCTTTGTGATCGCCTGCTGCCTTTGCCTCAGCGGTTTTGTCAAAGAAGCGCGGCGAATACGCCAAGCACAGTTTGCTTGGGCTGGCATCCACAACGCTTTGCCAGTCGCAGTCTTTAAAAGACTGCCTCATCAGAGGATAAATCGATCGAGTCATGAGAACCTTCCCTTCCTACATTTTCTCTTGCGGCGGCTGGAAGGCCAATTCCTCTACAACAACAATATTGATTTAAGGTATTGCCTGTCATTACTTCATTGTCCTCCTGGTCGAATACCCCAAAGGCCCGTAGTTTTGAGCCGCATTTCTAGGGCTGCCTCGCTTACTCCATAGTGGTTTGCTATTCCTCCAATGGACGCTCCCTGTCGGATCATCTGCAATAGGGGAGCATACGGCAGCAATACCGCTAACCCATATCCATGAGCCTCGAATTCTTGCTCATCACTGTAGTGAACCTGAAGCATACCTTCTGCCGCTATCGAGATAGGCTGATGACTGAAAACGAGATGTCCAAACTCATGCGCTATCGTGAAGTTCCGGCGTGTCAGACTATGGGTTGGATTGATTAGCATAAGGTGCTCCCCATTTCGGATATGCACTGTCACGCCAGACCATCTTTCTTCGAATTCTCCCTGGAGATCCCGTCCGAAATGAGACGTGTAGTCTTCAAAGGTTTCCAAAATGCGCGTCACATCGTGGAACTGCAAGAGGTACCGAGGGTTGCAGGGTTCTCCGAAGCGACATCCAAGCGCTCGTCTATCGGCAAGCGCAAGCTTCTCAATGCGGCGCATGAGCGAGTAGCCGGGTAAGTCATCAGCATACCGTAGAGTAATACGTCTTTTCATTTCTGCCGTCCCACATTCTACTGCTTACTCTTCTCGCAAAGCTTTCTCATAAGCCTCGCGCACAAGTGCAGCTATCCGACTTGCCTGGTCTTCCGTCAGATTCTTATCAGAGCGCAAAAATGCTGCGATTTGGTCAGGTGTATGGCCTGAAAGAGGATCATACGACAGCAGAAGTTGACGTTCCTCCTCTACTGTACTACTCATGCTCTGGCACAGCGTATGCACTAGTTTCTGGGATGGGCGGCGTTCACCACTTTCTAGTTGCGCGATCATGCTGCGCGAGATCCCTGCTCGCCTCGCTAACTCTATCTGCGTTAAGCCCGCCTTCTGGCGGAGGGAAGCTAAGAGCTTCCCTCCACGTACATTTCCCGATTGTGGAGTTACCATTGTCTAGACCTCTAATTCCTCGACTGAATCCATACGGACTTCTCCTGGGGAGACCGAGATAACCCTGCTGGACTTACTACCCACCTTTTGTACTTCAAGTCCAGTTGCTCGCCAGGATTGTTTTACAGTATCCAGGTGAGTGACCATAATAATATGTTCAAAAATTCCACGTTGTTGCACATCTTCGAAGATGCGCTGTACAGCTTCACATCGCTCTTCATCCAAAGATGAAAGGACTTCGTCCAGTATGAGGAATTTCACCTTGCCTGTCTTGGTAATAGTTTGCGCTTGCTCAGCCAAAGCGATGCGCAGACACAAACCAACCAACGCTTTTTCCCCTCCCGATAGACGACTGATCGGTCGTTGTACATTGCTTGCATCGATATAGTAGAGTTCATCTCCATCAAACTTGATGCCCAATATGGATTGGTCTGTAATAGCGTGAAGGAGGAGCCGAGAAGTACGCCGTGTCACCTCTTCAGTATTAGCAGCAAAGAAATGCTTTTTGAAATTTTCTAAAAGTGAGCCGAGCCGCTTATCTTTCTGAAATTCTTTGAGGACTTCGCTAAACCGGCCGTGTTGTTGATTGGCCCGCTCCAGCGCCTCGCCAGCTCTCTGTGCCTCCAATTGCGCGTTTGAGTCGGCTAATCGGGCATTCGCGAGATCATTCTTTAGGGTTGTGTCTTCAGCCAAAGCAGCACTGAGCTCATTTTTAGCTGCTTGAAATGTGTCGGCATCGTATCCTACGGCAGCCTGCTGTTTCTGCAGTTGTTCTAAGTCCAGGCGTAAACGCTCCTGCTCTTGCCGCTTCTTTACAAGATATGCGTTTAACGAAGGCAATTGGGCGTAAAGTTCGGTATCTGCTTTGATCTCACCGGCC
>Ga0137365_10003012_pt1 | contig 13380 bp, 15 predicted proteins | sample SagtaG_9_FD_104799 | JGI IMG/M metagenome (GOLD analysis project Ga0137365, IMG submission 104799) | Vadose zone soil microbial communities from Sagehorn Ranch, Mendocino, California, USA - Sage1_L_40_16 metaG | ecosystem: Environmental > Terrestrial > Soil > Vadose zone | place: USA...
ACGAATCAAATGAGGAGAAGTACCCATGTTATCAGAAACCAACAAAACCGTCTCGCGCCGTTTCTTCGAAGAAGTCTTCGGCAAAGGGAAACTGAATGTACTGGATGAGATCGTCGCCAAGGATCATATCAACAGTGGCCCAGGCAATCCTCCCGAGCTAGCACCTGGCATCGAAGGCACCAAACAGCTCGTAACAATGTACCGCAACGCCTTCCCCGACCTTCATTTCACGATTGATGAACAGATCGCTGAAGGAGATAAGGTCGTGACCCGCTGGACAGGGCACGGCACCAATAAGGGTGAACTGTTGGGCATGCCAGCGACTGGCAAGTCATCGACTGTCACCGGAATCGTTATAGACCGCATTGCGAATGGAAAGATTGCCGAAAGTTGGGGCATCTTTGACCAATTCGGCATGATGCAACAACTGGGCGTTATCCCCATGCCAGAGACTGCTGGTAAGTAACTCACAAGCCAGTCCGCATGCGTCTGCAAATCAATACCCAGCCCGACGATTTATCGTCGGGCTGTTTTTATATGATGGGTGTCTCGCGAAAAGCGCTTGTTGTTAAGGCGTGGGGTTGCGAATTGTCCGTTTTAGGAATGAAGAGATCGAGAAAAGTTTGTCACAAGTAATCGGAAGAATTCGCAATCTGATTTCAAGTGATAAGTGAATATAGGCAAGAGTATAATAAGGGTGTACTCGAAAGGATAAGAATGACGAAAGAATTTAACGTTATCATCGAACGCGATTCAGAAGGCTACTATGTAGCCAGCGTTCCTGAATTGCAAGGGTGCCATACGCAAGCCAAGTCACTGGATAAGCTTATCGAGCGAATCCGTGAAGCAATTCAGTTATGCCTTGAAGTGGAGAAGGACTTCTCGTCAAATGAATTTATCGGTGTTCAACGTGTCGCAGTTGAAGTGTGATGGCAAAGCTGGCGCGACTTACGGGGCAACAAGTCATTGCCGCTCTGAAGAAAGCGGGATTTGAAGTTTTGCGAATCAAAGGAAGCCATCACTTTCTAAGTCACTCCGATGGAAGGCGAACTGTCGTGCCTGTTCATCGGAGTGAAGTCATTGGGCCTGGGTTGATGTTGAAAATCCTGCATGATTGCGAGCTTGAACGCGATGAATTTATGAAACTGATGAAATGAATATATACCTTATTATTGAAGCGCGCCAAAATTTGGCATCTCTTTTAGTGTAAGCTGCAAAGGATTGAAGAAGAACAGAAACTCCAAGGTATCATAGCCTTGGAGTTTTTTATCGCACGGAATCGGAACGATGAAATTTTGACGAATTTGTCACAAAGCTGGAACAATTCGGGAACTGATCTCATTTAAAGAGCAGGGCATATAAGTTCTTTTTTGTAGTGACAAATTCCAAGTGATATACAGCCGTAAGTGGGCTAGCTTGGAACACCATTGAGTAAGGGAGGCCCCATGAAACGCTTGTTTCCTGCTATTCTTCTTTTTTTGCTTCTCCTTCTAAACGCGTGTGGCAATACTCCAGTGGACATCTCTTCCGCTCAAGGAACGGCGGTTGGGCAGACACAAACCGCCACCATGTGGACACCGACAATCACTCCGACTCCTGATCCTAATGAGTCTAAGATCGTGGAGTGGTTGAATGACGATCTATCATCGGCAGATACGCTTGAAAAGACGCTGGATGCCAATTATCAGGCTGTAGATGTGTCATTTCCGTTTATGCCCGGTAGCTCGCCCACAGTATTTCGCGTGGATATCCGATGTGAGTGTGCTGTGAATACTCCATGTTGCATTCCCGAAAGGATGTTTGTTGTAACGATAGCGGCCATGAAAAACCGGGCTGATAAAATCATAGGACAGGTACCTGGCAGTATAAGCCAAGTGAAGGTCGTATGCTTTGATCATGCGAATCTAGTCGGTGTGATGTTTGCGTTGTGGGCAGATGTAAAAGGCTATCTTCTTGACGAGATCAATGGCTATCAGCTTGGATCGCGAGTTACACGGGGTGCTTTACCCTAAAGGAAAATTTACAATGCGAATTCAACGATTAAATCGCTGGATTTAAGAGAGAATTGGCCATATTAGCTTCCACTTCACTCGGTGAAGTGAGTCTTCATAACATCATTATGTGAGAGTATTCATATGGACACATCAGACCGCTCCCAGGAAAATACGATCCCAAATATTCATGTGCCGGAGAACGAAAGGGTGCTTTCTTATCTCAAAGAGATGCATCCCTTCCACGAAATCATATTGCCTTTCTCTCAAAAGCGAGTAAACCAGGATACTACCCCTGCAGATCTTATTGGGCGTTTTTCTTCGATGTCAAATTTGCCAGAGAATAGCAAATATGTTATTTATGGTCGTGAAGCCCTCGTTCACCCAAAAACAGGGATCATCTTTGGCTTCATCACAGGAACAAGTGTGATCTACCGTTTGCCTGATAACCTCCTAAAGGAAGTTATGGAGGGCAATATCGTTAACTTTCGTGCGGTGAAAGATACTGGTATTAATATGCAGAATCTGGAGAGTAACTGGGTAAGTAGCCCGTCTATTACTGAGCAATTAGTTTACAAATGCTTTGAGTATTATGGTCAGACCTCACCGGAACAGGAAGTTGTTCACCTGAATTTTGATTTAGATTTGACAACACCACGCACTCGAGAGTTCGAGAAGCAGGAACGATTGCTTAGATTGCTCCCTCTTGCAATGATTGTTGGAGCTTGCGTACTCATCGTCCTTCTTTGGTATGCTGCTAATTATTTTATTACGCGCCCTTGATGATGTTTGATGATAATGGAAGGTCGTGGTAGCTTCTCATAGAAGATATGCTTTATGGGCTACCGGATGGAAACCGCGCTCGTTGTTAGGTTGTGGGTGGTGAGACCCCTTCTGTCCTTCGGACATCCCCCCAAATACGACAATGAAAATTTAGATTGTATATTCAACAATTAAATCGTCGGATTTGGTGGAGACTCGGCGATTGGGCAATTAAACAGGTTCACGGACCGGCGCGTCAGCGTTCAGCGTTTTCAACCGTCCCATTTCGGGCCATGCTCGTGCAACGATCAGCACCACAATGATCGTCCCAATGCCGCCTGCGACCACCGCGATAATTGGACCAAACAGTGAGGCGGCTAACCCCGATTCGAAACTACCCAGCTCATTTGATACTCCAATAAAGATGCTATTCACAGAAGAAATGCGTCCGCGCATTTCATCAGGGGTCTGCGTCAGTAATAATGTCCCGCGAATCACAACACTGATGTTATCCATCGCGCCAAGCAAAGCCAGCATGACAACAGATAAAATAAATGAGGTGGAAAGACCGAACACAATGGTCGCCAATCCAAAGACCGTCACTGCAAGTAATAAATTCCTCCCCGCGCTCTTCATCGGTGGCAGGTGCGCAAGCAGAAACGCCATGATCAACGCGCCAATGGATGGGGCGGCGCGCAGGATACCCAGTCCCTGTGCGTCAACTTTAAGAATGTCCGTTGCATAGATAGGAAGCAAAGCCACCGCGCCGCCGAATAGCACGGCGAACATATCCAATGTGATGGCCGCCAGAATCACCTTTGTATCACGCATAAATTTGAAGCCTTCGGTCAACGACTCCCACGTCGCGGATTTCTGCGCCAGCGCAAGTTGCCTACCTTTGATCATCGTCAATAGAATGCAGAAGACAACTGCGGCAAGCGCGTCTAAAATGTAGATAAAGGTCACAGAGTTGAAGAAGCCAATTAAAAGGCCAGCCAGCGCGGGTCCAGTAATGGAGGCGAACTGCCAGGTAGATGTGCTCCAAGTCGCTGCGTTCGAAAAGAGCTCGGGGGGAACGGTCTGAGGCAGTAATGTCGAAGAAGCCGGGTCATTGAAGGCGCGCGCAATCCCGATCCCTAAAAGCAAAGCGTAGATCAAATATAAAGGTCCCTCGGTGTAGGAAAGCCATCCTAGACCCAACACACACAGCACGAGAAAAAGTTCGGCGATCAATACGATTCGTTTGCGATTATATTGATCTGCCACATGACCTGCAGGCAATGAAAGCAGAATGACAGGGATGACCTGCACAAGCCCGACCATGCCAAGTACAAAGGCTTGATGAGTTCGCAACCATAGTTCCCAACCGATGGCAAAAGACAGCATCTCGTTGCCAAATGAAGTAATAAAGCGACCCGTGAGCAACAGTCGAAAATCCTGATTCCTGAGCGCCGCATACGGGTCATGACGTTCCTTATTTTGTAATGACATAATTCCCTATTTGTTTTGAGATAAGCATGAATGATACCATTCCCACATAGACCAATGATCGCGTCAATCTTTTGTGCCCCGCGGCAGCAGCGAAAGTAGTGAGTAGGTTCCCAAAGTCGTGATTAAGTAATAAGTGGAAAGAAGAAAGATGGGATGGTGGAGGGCGGGACGCCGTTCTTTTTATTTCGATTTCAAAGTGGCTGTATAATAAATCGAGATGGCAGTTATAAACGTCCCGACGATTGACAAACGCAAGCGGATTCCACAAAAAGCGATTGACCAGGTTGTGGAGCAAATTGTGGAAAAGTTCAAGCCGCAAAAGATTATTCTTTTCGGTTCGTATGCGCGCGGCAACCCCCGCCCCGAAAGCGATGTAGATTTGCTGGTAGTGATGGATACGCCGCTGAAAGAAATCCAACAAGCCATTCAAATCTCTCAGGAAATTGAATATAGATTTGGTTTAGATTTGATCGTCCACACGCCAAAATATCTAGCAGAACGGCTGAAAATCGGCGATTGGTTCCTGCGCGACGTTTTGAAAGAGGGGAAGGTTTTGTATGAATCCGGTAGTCGCTGAGTAGGTGTCGAAAACGGAGGGCGATTTCCTCACAGCAGGCCGCGAATTACGAGCGCGCAAGTCTCCCAATTATGACGCTGTATGTTTTCACGCGCAACAATGTGCTGAGAAATATCTCAAAGCCATCTTACAGGAAAATGAAAAACATATTCCTAAAATCCATAACTTGATTGAATTGATGCTACTTTGCGAAGAGATTGACAGTAGTTTTGAAATGTTACGCGCGGATCTTGTGATAATGGAGCGTTTTTCTGTGCGCACATGCTATCCTGGTGAGACCGCGGAAAAGGGAGATGCCCAATCCGCTTATGCCGCGGCTGGAACTACACGAAGGTTTATTCGGCAGAAATTAGGGCTAAGGTGATAGATCGCCCCACGAATCTGCAACCAGGTGGAATCGATGCGGACTTCGGTGGACGATGTGGCGCGCTCCCCTTGCCTGGCGCGAATTGGTTGGGATAGATGCTCCAATGTTAGCAGTAGATAATGGAATGCATTGCCTTTCTAGAATCTTGAATTAAATGTACTGATGCGCGCTTATTGTTAGTAAGTGGGGATTCTTTGAGCGCGGCAATCTATGATTTTGCTTATTAGAACATTTGTGCTATAATGCAAGCCCATAATTAAACAAAACGAGAAAAACTTAATGGTCGCCCAGCGCGGCTCTTTAACAAATTAGAGAATATCAAGATGAAAAAAATAATGTATTCCTGGTTCCTATTCATTTTATTGATCCCGCATGCTTGTGAAACCACGGATCCCGCCTCCCTGCCTCGCAGACCGATATCTGATTTATCCCCATTAGGGACTACACTTCATGTGTTGCCTCCTGCTGATGCAACCTCAACATCATATCCGCTTCAAATCGATGCCTTGCGCGCCCGCGAATATCCCGGCAGTGACATCGTGATCGAATCAGTCCTTGACCCAGGCGTGAACTATAGCCGCTACTATGTTTCCTATCTTTCTGATGGATTAAAAATTTACGCTTTGATGACGGTCCCCACCGGGCAGAAGCCAGCCACGGGTTGGCCTATCATCATCTTCAATCATGGCTATATCCCGCCGAACGTGTACCGTACAACGTCACGCTACATCGCCTACGTGGATCAGATCGCGCGTAGCGGTTATATTGTGTTCAAATCAGATTATCGCGGCCATGACCGGTCTGAAGGCGCAGCGAGAGGTGGTTACACTCAGCCCGATTACACAATAGATGTGCTCAATGCAATCGCATCCGTGAAGCGATATCCTGATGCTGATCCGAAGCGTATTGGCATGTGGGGACATTCCATGGGTGGATATATCACCCTGCGTTCGATGGTGATCACACAAGATATTAAAGTAGGTGTGATTTGGGGAGGCGTCGTGGCACCCTACCCGGACCTCTTCACGCGCTGGAATGTAGGTGCCAGGCCCACAACTGCCTCTCCCGGATCATGGGTTTATTCGCTACAGCAGGCGTATGGCTCAGCGCAGGAAAATCCCAAATTTTGGAATTCCATTTCGGCGAATGCCTATCTACGCGATCTAAACGCGCCAATCCAATTGCATCACAGCACAACAGATGAGGAGGTCCCTGTGGAGTTCTCACAAATGCTCTATGATGAAATGCTTCAAGCCAATCGAGTGGTGGAGCTTTATACATACGACGGAGATAACCATAACATTTCACATAACTTCAGCCTGGCGATGCAACGCACAGTCGAATTCTTTGACCGATACCTTAAAACAGACTGATGGAATTGGCATATTCCGATAAAATTCAGGTTATCACCAATGGACTCGACGCGTTTACGAACCGGCATTGTATTATTAACGTGCTTCATGCTTTCTTCTGCGTGCGGGATGGTTACACCTGCGCCGCTTCTCGCTTCGCGCACGCCACTCATTCCTACGCCGATAACGATTCCTGTTACTGAAACTTTCACACCTCTCCCGCTGCTCACTCCCACCACAATTTCCACAGCCGCGCCTGCCCCGTTAAATCTCAACCCACAAATCATTTTGCTTGCAGAAGATTTCTCTGAGCCTGATGACCTTGTCCTCGCGCCAGATAGCTCCATTTACATATCTGATGTCACAGAAGGAACGATCAAAGCATACACGCCGGATGGTCAACTCAATCTTATTCTTTCGGGCTTGAGCGCGCCCGAAGGGATGGCTTTTCTGCCCGATGGCTCACTAGTCATTGCAGAACAGGGAAATAACCGTTTGATTCGTTATGATCTTCAATCCAAAGCTCTTGTGCCATTCCTCGATCTTGTAAACCGCACCAATCATTTGGGCGTGGATGGAATTCTATGGGATGGAACAAACCTGATTATTCCCGATAGTCCCAATGGGACTGTGTTGGAAGTTTCAGCGGATGGAAAAACAATTCGACAACTTGCCTCCGGGCTGGCGCGTCCCACCGGCGCGTGGCTGGAAGCTACCGGAGATGTGCTCATCGCCGACGAAAACGGCAACGCGGTTTTTCGCCTTCATCGTGATGGCACATTGGAAAAGGTCGCGGATTTCTCCATCCCTGATGATGTCGTCGAAGATGCAAGTGGAAATATCTTTGTTATCACACTTGGCGATGATGCTGTCCATGTGCTTACAGCAAATCAAGATGTGATTCTTGTCAACGGCTTGAACGATCCACAGGGAATTATTTTCGATGCCGGTGGCAATCTGATTGTGACTGATTCAGGGAACCACCGTTTGCTCAAGGTGCTCATTCATTAAAAGATTTATATTCATGATCCTCACAAATGTTTTCGGGGATGTTGCGCGAGGATACCTTCCTCCGCCTAGACGGTGAACGTAATAAGTAGAACTCCAAAACTTTAGAGAATAGTAACTCTCAGATTCAATCAGCGTCATGTATGAGTGCCAAGGTTTTGATTCGGCAGGAATGAGTAACCTATCGCCTCATCGAATCAAATTGCCTTTTTTTGCTGTCAGATGACATACAAGGAAATTGATGAATGATTACGAGACACTCGAGTAAGCTGCTAATGATATTGATCCCGATAAGCTTCATTGCCCTAGGTCTTCTCATTATGCAGGCAATGACAGTTTCACTGAATGGAGGTATGTGCAACTACAGCTCTATTCCTATTTGGCTCACAGTGACAGAATTGAATAGGCAGAAAGCTTACTTGCTTCCTCCAGATCACTGTACGAATGTTCTTACGCAAGATACAGAAGCAATCTGGGGCAGAGACTGTAACAACGATCCCTGCAAATACCAAGCCTGGAAATTAGGTGCGGGACATTTCAAGGTCTATAACGATTTGGATTCACGTTCAGGCTCTGTACTGCGAATCAAAGGATGGGGCGCAGGCAGTCGTTGGCATATCGCTACAACCTGGCCCAGACCTGATCTTTCTTCCGTAAATTATTTGCTGATTAGGTGAAGCGCTTTGAAACGATGTCAATTACTTATGTGAGTGTGGATGGGGATGTTTGTGGCTCTCCGAACCGGAGAGATGTTCAATGCGTCAACAGCCAGGTTCACCATCATGGCCACAGCAATTTTGTCTCAAGATCACTCGTCGCCAGAGGTTGCGGGTCAGTTTGAACAGTTTTTCCGGTAACGGCATAGGCTGGTCGAGATTAGTCAGGAAGTTGCGAAACGATTGTTTTGCCATAGGTTTTCATTATAGCAAATCATAGACTCTGAATGATTTGTCCGCTTGAGCGGAGCATCCCTCTGTACAACAAGAACTCCGAGACGTTTCGCAGTCTCGGAGTTCTTTATACTTCTTTAATATTCGCTGTAATACTTTTGTGCTTTATTGACTATGGAGATGTGCGTCCCGGCCCGAGTAATGGGCAGAGGAAGTAATGATCGGTGGCATCCATGATACCGTTACTATTCGTGTCTACCCACCAGCGTCCACCTAGATAACCAGGGTCACCAGGGCCAAACTCGGTCATACCGTTTTCAAGCTTTTGGAATGGACCATTGAAAGGTAGGGGATCCACTACAGTGTATGTATCATAGTACAGACCTTGGCTGGTCACGTAGATAACACCTGCCGGTCCACGGTCCGCCAACGCAGGGACAGCCATCAAAAGCGCGATGAAAACCACAACGAAAAGCACAACTAATTTTCGTTTCATTTATTTTCTCCTATTCGTATGAATATTTGACCGATAGGGGAAACCTTGCTGTAACTTTTTCTCTTATGGGGTAACACCAACGGTTATCGCGAATGCGATATAACCAGTCTACAAGAGAAAAATTAAAAGAACCTGCAAAATTGATTACCAAAGTGTTACGTATTTGTTAACGGGATAGCCGTAGATTAATCCACAACTTGTTATCCTGCTATGGCACGGTTATTCCAAACTTGCGAGCCAACAGCAAGATTCGATTCTCTACGAATCAAAAACTCCCTCTTGACTCTCAGGTCACCTGAGAATGTATATTGCTGCTGCGTCCGCGCACACGGAAAAACTTATGATCAAAAGTTGAAAAAGCCTAATCTATTAATGCTCACGCCGCCGTCTCCAGCGGCGTGAGTGTCATCTGATCATGCTCTCTTGGCTATTTAATTTTAGCGATAGATTTCTATTATTGACAATCTATTGATTGCTTCTCCACGGGCAAGCCAAACGCTTCATAGACGGGCACGCCGTCCCACTCGGCGGGGATTTTGAGACCGAGGGCAAAGGCAGCCGTCGCGGCTGTATCCATGATGTGGATGGGACTGGTCAGTACTTTGGGCCGGATGCCCGGTCCCACCGCGATCCATGGAATAGTCATATCCTCCGGTGAATCAGATCCGTGCGTCGAGGCGTGACCTCCATGATCGGATGTGACGATGATTAGTGTGTCGTTACGCAAGTTTCTCTTGTCCAACTCCTTCAAGAGTTGGTTCAGCACTTGGTCATCGCGCACAAGGAAATTGAGTTGCTGAGGGGATAGCCAGCCGTAGGAGTGCCCCATTCCATCAGCCGTGGCGAAGTGAATGAACAAAACGCCGAAATCTTGTGGGAATTCTTCAATCAGTCTTTTCATAATGACGGACTCACGGTCATTCACAAAAACAAAGTTATCCAGGCTGGAGGGTTCGGTGATCTGGATCAGTTTTTTCGTGCCCACATACATCTCTGTTTTCAAACCTGCCGCATGAGCGATGTCGAACAGGTCAGTGCCCTGGGCATAGCCTCTCTCGGGAAGGTATTGGTCCCAGTTGACGCCATGTTTTGACGGACATAGCCCGCTCAGCATGGAGGTATGGGCTACCAACGTAACGCTTGGATAAACTGTCTGCGCGGTAAGGGAGTATGCACCGCTCTGCATGAGAGCAAGTAGATGCTTCATAGGCGCCAGCGAAATAGCATCCGGGCGAAGACCATCAATAGATAGGATCAGAACATGATGCACGCGAGGTGCAAGGGTTGGCGTAATCGTAGGGGCGGATGTCTCGGTTGCTGTCAAAGTCGTTGTCGCAGTCAACGTTGGGATGAGTGTCAACGTGGAGGTTGGGGTTGGCGGAACGAAAGGTACTCCTCCAATGTTTGGTAACTGGCAAGCGAGAAGGACGAGCACCGAAAATATAGTGAGGAAAAGTTTGCGAGTTCTATCCGGAGACATTGTTATTGATTCCTTATCGAGGGGATCGTCTGGCAGGCGGGCTTGAGGTTGGCGTCGAATAGATTTCTGGCGTCGCGAGCGCCAAGCCAATAATGGGGAAACGTCCTTCTGCAAACGGAATATCTTCGTTTGTTGAAATCATCAGAAACTGCAATACGTCTCCCAGTGCCACTGCCTCACCTACGCAGGAAACATGAGGTGAAGATCCCTTCACTTTTTGACATTCATAAATACTCTCAATTGCATTATGCTTGATTTTTAGATAAAAATCAGGTGACGAACTCTTCGTAAGGAGGTTGATCACCATATTTCCGTTTGGGTCCAAGTTGAAGGACAAGATGCATGGCTTAACTTGCATCGAACTGCAATAATCTAGACTTAATAAAGGCTTTCGTCCACCGATGTGGGTTTGTCTGCTATTCCATTCCCTCAATAGGATTATTGATCCAGATATAGCCAGAATCATGAACATAGCAAGGATAACCAACCCCATAATTAATCGAATTTGATCCACGCGATCCTCACTAGATATTAGATAAGCTCGTTGAGTGCATAAGCTTTTCCCACTTTATTCATGGAGTAATTGATTTGAGTGTAAGATGCTATGATAAAGTGATTTTACCTTACAAAGTGCCGCTTAAATATCTAAACTAAAAAGTTGAATTCTAGCTTATAAATCATTTCAAAAAGTTTAGCAATTAATGAGACAAGCGGTCGAAATAAATTTTGGATCTATAGAAGAAATTGTTGAAAACCTGATATACTCGCGCGTCGTTTATATATTGTTTATGCAATGAGTTGATCAAGCGTGCATGAAACAAGAAAGGAAAAAGTGAATGAGTGATACAACTGAATACTGGGGTATCTCATCCAGTATTGACTTGTATGAATGCGATCTGGCATTGATGCAAGATGCAAATGCAATTCGTGAGTTCGTAAAGACCCTGTGCGATCGTATCAAGATGCGACGTTATGGCGAGACGCAGGTTGTCTACTTTGGTGATGATCCTCGCGTAACAGGATTCAGTATGACGCAGCTCATCGAAACATCTTTGATCTCAGCGCATTTTGCAGATGCAAGCTGTGCCATTTATCTGGATGTCTTTAGTTGTGCATCCTATGAACCTGAAGATGTAGCAAAGTTCGCAGCAGATTATTTCAAAGCCAAGACATACAATATCAATGTTGTATATCGTAAATAGTCCCTAACCCTGCACAGTGGAAGCTATATCTGTATGAGATAAGTTTGTATTTGATATATGAAAACAACATCCCGAAGATTGCTTCGGGATGTTGACTTTTATAACTGCGGCGCGAGCTTTGCCATCAGGTTGGCAATGGGCTTGAGTTCCAACCACCATTGTTCACGAGGGCGCTGACATTTCAAATCAGCCATGCGGTCGAAGTCACGCATATCGTGAAAGACAAATTTTCCGTTTTGCAATCCAATGAAGCCTCCAGTGGTGTCTCCTTGGCTGCATTGCTCGATCAAATGCTCAAGACACAGCCTCGCAAGTCGCGTCGCCTGGATGCGGTCGAAGGGAGATGGATCGCCACCCTGCTGTAAATGTCCGAGGATGGCAGGGCGCACATCGAACACATCCTGACCTTCTTCCTCAAAGAGTGAGCAAATAAAACTCGTAGAATAAATTGTGTTGGCATATTCATTGCGAATGACGAGTCCGAGGCGTTTGCCGAGATTGAAACCACGCTTGAGCATATTGACATCTTCCTGCAATTGCTTGAGGGTGATTCCCTCCTCGGGCACGTAGAAGCGTTCTGCACCGGTAGCCAGCGCGCTCATGAGTGCGAGATAGCCACACCAATGTCCCATCACTTCGACCACGAAGCAACGTCGCGTGGCAACCGCGGACTGTTTGATTTTATCAACTGCGTCAACGATATTGTTCAACGCAGTATCCGCACCAATGCTGAATTCGGAGCCGGGCAAGTTGTTGTTGATAGAGGCGGGTAAGCATGCAATGGGAATATTGAACGCTGGAAAGTTTGCGCGTTCGTTGATCATGGCGTAGATGCCTTCATAGGCGTTCCAGCCACCAACTACAAGCAATGCATCAATCTGGTAATTCTCTATTGTGCGGGCAATCGCATGCATATCTTTGCCCTTAGGTACTAGGCGGCTTGTCCCCAGCGCAGAACCACCCAGCGAAGCCCAACCACTGACACTTGTCCATTCCATTTCCTTTACCTGTCCCTCTGCGAGTCCCTCGAATCCATTGTTCACACCCAACATGATGTGACCTTGATCTAGCCCCAGGCGGACTGCGGCGCGGCCAGCTGTATTCATACCCGGCGCGGGCGCTCCAGCATTGAACACTGCAATACGAAATCTCCTTTGTCCCGGTTCCGGTGGGTGGGGCAGTGCGCGTATCATGGTCTTCAATGTGCTGAAGGCATCTTTAAAGCCGGAACTACGCAGTGCCATCGCCCTTTCATAATCCTTGGTGTTGATGGCTTCTGCCACTTGCCGCGTTTTCTCCACGCATTCCATCAGCGGCAGGCGGATGATACGGTTTGCCTTTGTTCCAACCAGGATGGGCTCATCTTCAGGCTTGGCTTCGAGGATAGCGATGACGGCTTCATAGCCAAGCAGGGTCGCCAGATTCCGGTCATACGCGCTGGGGCGGCCACCGCGTTGGACATGTCCGAGCACGGTAGTGCGGACTTCTTCGCCTAGTCCCTCTTCTAGCACGCGTTGCACATCACTGGAGCCAATGTAATTTCCATAGCGATCTTGAGCGCCCTCAGCCATAATGACGATATGATCGCGGCGTCCAGCCTTGGTCCCGGCTTTGAGGCGTTCCACCATTACATCTTGCCAGTTATCTACGTCTGGCGGCGCTTCGGGGATCAAGACCCAGTCCGCGCCGGTGGCTAAGGCTCCATAGAGAGCGAGATAGCCGCAGTTGCGCCCCATCACTTTGACGATGAACGTGCGCTGATGA
>Ga0137365_10003013_pt1 | contig 13379 bp, 9 predicted proteins | sample SagtaG_9_FD_104799 | JGI IMG/M metagenome (GOLD analysis project Ga0137365, IMG submission 104799) | Vadose zone soil microbial communities from Sagehorn Ranch, Mendocino, California, USA - Sage1_L_40_16 metaG | ecosystem: Environmental > Terrestrial > Soil > Vadose zone | place: USA: California...
CAGGTCAGCGCGCCGGTGAACGCGCCGGTCACGGTGTGCGGAAACTCGCTTTCTGTGGCTGGCCGGGCGGAGAGCTCGTGCGCCCCGGGCGGCGCGCCGGCCAGCGGCGCGGCGGCGGGTTCGCAGACGACGTCGGGCAGCCATTCCATCGCGGGTGGCAACCAGGTCAGCGCTCCGGTCAGCGTGCCGGTCACGGTCTGCGGCAACGCGGCCGCCGTAGTCGGTGACGCCATGGCCGGGTGCGCACCGGCAGCCTCGGCCGAGGGTCAGACCGGGTCTTCAAGCACATCGGGAAGTCACTCCATCGGGGGCGGCAACCAGGTCAGCGTTCCGGTCAGCGTGCCGGTCACGGTCTGTGGCAACGCTGTCGCGGCTGCTGGCAACGCCAGTGCTGCCTGTGCCAGTCCGTCGCCTCAGACGCCGACCGGACCGCACGGGACGCCGAGCCCGTCGCCGTCGCAATCCAGCCCGGCGACTCCGACTCCGGCTAATTCGGCCTCGCCGTCGCCGACGCCGTCGACGCCCACCTCTCCGCATCAGACGCCGTCGTCGTCTCCGTCGCAGTCGACCCCGGCGTCTCCACCCGCGACTCCGACGCCATCGCAGTCGACCCCGGCGTCTCCGCAGGTGACTCCGCCAGTGACGCCGTCTCCGTCGCAGTCGGCCCCGGTGCCTCCGCCTGTGACGCCGACACCGACGCAATCGACGCCGACCTCTCCGCACGCGACGCCGACGCCCTCGGCTACGTCGCCGACCATGCAACCGCTTCCATCCACGAGCCCCGCTACCGGGCCGGGGGGCGGGAACGGCCAGACTGGACCGGCGAATCACGCTGGGCCTAACGCTGGACTGGCTTCGTCGGGCAAGGGGCTGCCAACGACGGGTACGGACATCGCCTTGCTGCTGGCGCTGGCTGGCGCTGCCATCGCTGTCGGGACGGGTGCGCTCGTCATCACGGGCCGGGTGTCCGGTAGGGGACTCAGGAAGCTCCACCGGGCGTCCCGCTAACGCCGAACGGCCGCGGCCCTGACCGGGGGCCGCGGCCGCCGGTCACATGACTGCTTTGCCCGTTCCCCCGGGTGTTGGAGTCGCGGCGGTTTTGGCCGCGCTGCGGCGCTGAGGGGGGGTCGGGAAGGCTCTACGAAACTGCTTTGCCCGTTCCGGGGGCGCGGCCCGGGGCGGGCAAAGCTCTGTCTACCGGATCCAGCCACTGCACGCTACCGACGCGGAACATCGCTACCGACGCGGAACATCGCTCCCGGCTGCGCCCACCCTCGGGCGCGGCGCCGGCGGTCCTGGTTGACGCGTCGTGCGGCAGCCGTTCGGGAAAATGGTCCGAAACCCCTGCTGCGGCGCGCGCCCAACACAGCACACCGTGGACCGCGCGGCCACACTGAAAGCACGAGATGCGCGCCACCGTCAGGCCGCATAGAATCCGCGTACCCCGGCGTGCGGCAAGCTCACAGCGTGCGAACCGCGCGTATGATCCTACGGCGCAGGGTAGCCTTCCTGCTGCCGTCCGCGAACCTGAGGACACGGGTCAGTTCCCAGTCGCCGTATTCCGCGTGATCCGTCAAGATCTTCCGGGCGGCGTCGCGCGACACGTCACGCGGCAGGTAGACGACAAGGTAGGAGTACTGGGTCATCGAGTCTCATTTTGCGCAGTGGACGCGGCCGTGCAAGGCTTTTCGGCCACACGGTCCCTCCGGGCACGGCCCGGCCGTGCGACGCGCTGCCCCGATGAGCGACCGTCCGGACGGCAGCCGGCCCGACTACAGCCGACTGGCGGCAACCGCGGTCGGAACATACGCTGCAGCGCGGATGGTTATGCCGACCGTAGTGAGACTGCCAAGCCTGACCAGAGGGAACAACAGACAACGAGGGGAAGCCGCACCAAGATGACCGGACGCTTATGCGGACCGTAACGAGACGGTAGCGGTCACGGTAACGGGACAGTAGCGCCAGGGATGGCTTGCCGGGTGGCACATGGAGGACAGGATGCAGCCATGCCAGCGGATGTGAGGTTAAGCAAGGGTGCCAGATAGCAGACGCGGTGCCGTGGACGGCGCCAAGCGTGGAACCCGGCTTGTGATAGTCGAGTCGCCAGCCAAGGCCCGAACCATCGCCGGGTATCTCGGCAGGGGATACGTGGTCGAATCGAGCATCGGCCACATCCGTGACCTGCCCGACAAAGCGGCCGACATACCGGCGAAGTACAAAAAGGAGCCCTGGGCACGGCTCGGCGTCAACGTCGAGGCCGACTTCGAGCCGCTGTATGTCCTGAACCCGGACAAGAAGCAGCAGGTTGGCAAGCTGCGCAAGCTGCTGGGTGAGGCAGACGAACTGCTGCTCGCGACCGATGAGGACCGCGAGGGGGAGGCGATCGCCTGGCATCTGCTCGAGGTGCTCAAGCCCAAGGTGCCGGCTCGCCGGATGGTCTTCCACGAGATCACACCCGACGCGATCTCGAACGCCGTCGCCAACCCGCGCCAGCTCAATCAGCGGCTGGTGGACGCTCAGGAGACGCGGCGGATCCTCGACAGGCTGTACGGCTACGAGGTCTCGCCCGTCTTGTGGAAGAAGGTCATGCCCCGGCTGTCGGCGGGCCGGGTCCAGTCCGTTGCCACGCGCCTGGTCGTTGAACGTGAGCGCGAGCGCATCGCGTTCCAGTCGGCCAGCTACTGGGACCTCGAGGCGGTCTTCGGCAGCAGGCGCTCCGACGCCGAGCCGCCCGAGTTCGCCGCAACGCTTGTCGCGCTTGACGGCAGGCGCGTCGCGCAAGGCCGCGATTTCTCCCCGGCCGCGGAGCTTAAGGCCGCAGATGCCGTACACCTGGGCGAGGCGGAGGCGGTAGCACTTGCCGAACGGCTAACGCGGGCGGAATTCGCCGTCCGCTCGGTGGAGCGCAAGCCGTACAGGCGCTCTCCGTACGCTCCCTTCCGCACGACCACGTTGCAGCAAGAGGCGTCGCGCAAGCTGGGTTTCTCGACGAAGTACACCATGTCGGTCGCGCAGCGGCTGTATGAGAACGGGCACATCACCTACATGCGGACCGACAGCATCACGCTGTCCGAGACCGCGGTCTCCGCCGCCCGCGCGCAGGCCAGGCGGCTGTTCGGGGCCCAGTACGTGCCGGACGCGCCCCGCCTTTACACGAGCAAGGTGAAGAACGCGCAGGAGGCGCACGAGGCGATCCGCCCCGCCGGTGACGAGTTCGCCACGCCCTCGGCCAGCGGGCTGACCGGCGATGAGTCCCGGCTCTATGAGCTGATCTGGAAGCGCACGGTGGCCTCGCAGATGAAGGACGCCACCGGAGAGTCGGTGTCGGTGCGCGTGGTCGGCCGGTCAAGCGCGGGGGAGGATGCCGAGTTCGGCGCGTCGGGCAAGGTCATCAACTTCTACGGGTTCCTGAAGGCCTACGTCGAGGACGCTGACGATCCGGACGCTGAGCGCGAGGACACGCAGCACCGCCTGCCGCCGCTCGCGGACGGCGAGCCGGTGAACGTGATCAACCTTGGTCCCGCGGGGCACACCACTCGCCCGCCGGCCCGCTACACCGAGGCGTCCCTCGTCAAGGAGCTCGAGGACAGGGAGATCGGCCGGCCGTCCACCTACGCGACGATCATCGGCACGATCCTCGACCGCGGCTACGTTTTCCGCAAGGGCACGGCGCTTGTGCCGTCCTTCCTCGCGTTCGCCGTGGTCACGCTGCTCGAACAGCATTTCGGGCATCTCGTCGACTACGACTTCACCGCGCGGATGGAGGATGTGCTTGATCAGATCGCCCGCGGCGAAGCCACGCGGGTGCCCTGGCTGCGCCGGTTCTATTTCGGCGAAAACGGCGACGAAGGGCTGAAGGAGCTTGTCAGCGACCTCGGCGAGATCGACGCCAAGCAGGTGAGTTCGTTCCCGCTGCCTGACACGCCCATGGTCGTTCGAGTCGGCAGGTATGGGCCCTACCTCGAGCGCGACGGCGAGCGGGTGAATGTCCCGGAGGGAATGGCGCCGGACGAGCTCACACCGCAACGCGCCGAGGAGCTTTTCGCGCAGCCAAGCGGCGAGCGGGTGCTTGGCACCGACCCAGAAACGGGGCGCACCATCGTGGCCAAGGCGGGCCGGTACGGGCCGTACGTGACCGAGGTGCTTGACGCCACCCCCCAGAACGCGGAGCAGCCGGCCGCAAAACAGCCTGCCGCTAAAAGGCCGGCCGCAAAGCAGCAGGCCGCAAAGCAGCAGGCCGCAAAACAACAGCCGGCGGCCAAGCCCCGTGCCGCGTCGCTGCTCAAGACGATGGAGCTCGACACGGTGACGCTGCACGACGCGTTGCGGCTGCTCACGCTCCCTCGTGTGCTCGGCGAGCTTGACGACGAGCAGGTGACAGTGCAAAACGGCCGTTACGGGCCATATGTCAAGAAGGGCTCGGACAGCCGGTCGCTGGAAAGCGAGGAAAAGCTGTTCACGCTGACGCTCGCTGAGGCGAAGGAGCTGTTTACCCAGCCCAAGAGCCGAGGCAGGGGCGCCCGCGCCGCCGCCGCGCCGTCGCTGCGTGAGCTTGGTGATGATCCTGCGACGGGCAAGCCCATTGTGGTGAAGGCAGGCAGGTACGGTCCGTATGTGACCGACGGCGAGACGAATGCTTCGCTGCGGAAGGGTGACGAGGTGGAGGCGGTCACCCTGCGACGAGCCGCCGAACTCCTGGCCGAGCGCCGCGCGAGCGGGGGATCGGGGCGACGGGGCCGGTCGCGGGCGTCGTCCCGGTCGTGAGCGATACGCTCTGTCCGTAATCTCCGTGCGAACGCGATCTCACCGATACGGTGGCGCAATGAGTCTCCGCGCTCCATCGAACCGCGACCGGCGCGGCGTGCTTTCCATCAAGCCGTTCCGTCGGCTGTGGGTCGCATTGGCCCTGTCGAGCCTTGGGGACTGGCTCAGCATTCTCGCGCTCACCGCGCTGGCATTTCAGATAACCAGTTCCAAAGGTGTCGCTACCCAAAGTTATGCCGTTGGCGGCGTCTGGATCGCCACGCTGCTGCCCGCGCTGATCCTGGGGCCGCTGGCAGGCGCGGTCGCCGACCGGTTGGATCGCCGGATGAACATGATCGTCGGCGATGTCGTGCGCGGCCTGCTCTTCCTCTCCATCCCGCTGTTCCCCAACCTCACCTGGATATTTATCGCCAAGTTCGTGGCGGGCTGCGCGTCGTTGTTCTGGACGCCCGCCAAGGACGCCTCTGTGCCCAACCTCGTGCCTGGTGACCGGCTGGAACGGGCCAACCAGCTCAGCCTGTTCACCACCTACGGCAGCGCGGTCGTCGCCGGAATCGTTTTCAGCTTGCTCGCCCTGGTGAGCAAGGCGCTCGGATCGATCTCGCCGTACTTCAACACGAACCAGGTGAATCTGGCGCTGTACTTCAACGCCGCCACCTTCGGTGTGTCCGCGATCACCGTGTTCTTCCTGAAGATCCCAAAGCGCCAGGCGGAGAGCCACGTCTCCGCGCCGTCGGTGGCAAGGACAATATGGGAAGGCTTGCGCTTCCTCCGCCAGACTCCCGTGCTCCGAGGCCTCGCGATCGGCATGGTCGGCGCTTTCGCCGCGGCCGGAGTGATCATCGGCATCGGGAAGCCATATATAACAGACACCCTCCACGGCGGGAACGCCGGCTGGGGGGCGGTCTTCGTCGCGATCTTTATCGGGCTTGCTGGCGGGATGTTCCTCGGCTCGCGCGTGCTCAAGGAGTTCAGCCGCAGGCGGCTGTTCGGGCTGTCGATCGTCGTCGCCGGGGTGCCGCTCGCGCTGATGGCGCTGATACCGAACTTGGTCGTGCTCACCTTCCTTGTCGTCGTCCTCGGCGGGCTGGCCGGGATCGCCTATGCCACCGGGTACACGATTGTGGGGCTCGAGGTGGACGACGGCCTGCGCGGCCGGACGTTCGCCTTCATGCAGTCGGCCATCCAGGTCATCCTGCTGACCGTGGTGGCGGCCGCGCCGTTCATCTCGGCGGGCTTGACCAAGCTGGTGCATGGCGCGACCGGCTCGAATGCGCTGCGCGTTGGCGGCGCCGTCTACAACAGCACGGGCGACAACATCCTGCTTCTCCTGGCCGCGGCCGTCGCCGTGCTGCTCGGTGTGGTCTCGTTCCGCCGGATGGACGACCGCCGGGGTGTGCCCGTGCTGGCTGACCTGCTGGCGGCGATCCGCGGCGAGACGCTTGCCGTTGAGGAACAGCTTCGCCCGCACGGCTTGCTGCTCGCCTTGGAGGGCGGCGAGGGCGTGGGAAAGACGACGCAGGCCCGGATGCTCGGCATCTGGCTACGCGACCAGGGATTCGAGGTCGTCGCGACGCAGGAGCCGGGCGCCACCAAGGTCGGCATGCGGCTGCGCGCGCTGCTGCTCGACAAGGCGCACGCCGGTCTCTCACCGCGCGCGGAGACCCTCATGTACGCGGCCGACCGCGCGGAGCACGTGGCCTCGGTGATCCGGCCGGCCTTGGAGCGCGGTGTGATCGTCATCACTGACCGATACGTCGACTCCTCGCTGGCCTATCAGGGCGCGGGTCGCGAGCTTGCGGCGCAGGACGTGGCCAGGCTGAACCGCTGGGCGACCGGCGGGATAGTCCCACATCTGACGATCTTGCTCGACCTCGCCCCGTCGGTGGGCCTTTCCCGCCGGACTCCGTCCGCGGACCGCCTCGAATCCGAGCCGATCGGCTTCCACGAGCGGGTACGGCACGGTTTCCTCGCACTCGCCGCCGCGGAGCCAGCACGTTATCTCGTCATCGACGCGACCCTGCGGCCAGAAGAGATCAGCAGGCAGATCCAAGAGCGAGTACGGCACATCCTGCCCGATCCGGTGCCCGCGGTGGCCGAGGCGATCACCGGGACCTTCCCCGCGGTGCGGGACTGATCGGCGCTTCGATCATGGAAAGGGCGAGCGTCTTCGACGACTTGGCAGGCCAAGACCGCGTTGTGGCCGAACTGCGCCAGGCCGTCGCCCTTGGCGGCGCCAACGGCCAGGCCGTCGCCCTTGGCGGTGCCAACGCGGCTGCTCACGGCCGCACAACGGGCGGGATGGCTCACGCCTGGTTGTTCACCGGGCCGCCCGGCTCTGGCCGCTCGGTCGCGGCACGGGCCTTCGCGGCCGCGCTGCTCTGCCCGGATCTCGGCTGCGGGCACTGCGCCGCCTGCCATCAGGTGCTCGCGGGAACGCATGCCGATCTGCTACTCGTCCGGCCCGATGGGCTGTCGTACGGCGTCAAGCAGACCAGGGGTCTTGTGCTGCGGGCCGCCGCCGCGCCGATCAGCGGACGCTGGCGAGTGATCATTTTTGAAGACGCCGACCGTGCCACAGAACAGGCCGCCAACGCGCTGCTCAAGGCGATCGAGGAGCCGACCGCGCGGACGGTTTGGCTGCTCTGCGCCCCCTCACCCGACGATCTGGTGCCGACGATCCGGTCCCGCTGCCGCCTCGTCACGCTGCGCACGCCGCCCGCCGATGCGATCGCGGACATGCTTGCCCGGCGCGACGGGATCGACCCGCAGCGCGCGCTGCAGGCCGCCCGCGCCGCCCAAGGCCACATTGGACGTGCCCGGCGGCTTGCCGCCGATCCGCAGGCGGCGCGGCGGCGCACCGAGGTTCTCCAGGTTCCGGCCAGCATCGATGGTCTCGGCAGCGCGATCGCGGCGGCCGCACGGCTCATCGAGGCGGCTGACGCCGAGGCGGCGGCGGTCACCGCCGCACTGGACGAGCCGGAGCAGGCGCAGCTGCGCCGCGCGCTTGGCGAAGGCTCGACGGGCAAGGGTGTCACCAAGGCTGTGCGCGGCGCCGCCGGTGCGCTGAAGGAACTCACCGAACGGCAAAAGTCCCGTGCCACCCGGCTGAAGCGGGACTCGCTCGACCGGGCGCTGCTCGACCTCGCAGGCTTCTACCGTGACGTGCTCGCTACCCAGTTCGGCGCTCCGGTCGAGCTCGCCAACGCCGATGTGGCGGCCGACATCCGGCGTGTGGCGGCCGCGACCTCGCCGGAGTCGACACTGCGCCGGATGCAGGCGATCATGACCTGCCGCGAGCGGCTGGACGCCAACGCGCACCCGCTGCTTGCCGCAGAGGCCATGACGCTTGCCCTGCTCGCAGGCTGACGAGCAGCGGGCGGGCAACCAATCGCGGGCCCGGGCGTGTAAGGGGTGTGAATCTGACGCAACGGCCGGGCGTGGCCAGCCCGTCGCGCTCCGGCATCGCCGAGGTGTTCCGTGCGCATCACCTTGAGCTCGTCCGGCTCGCCACCCTTCTGGTAGGGGACCGGCCGACGGCGGAGGATGTGGTGCAGGACGTGTTCATGCGGCTGCACGCTCGCCCCGACGGCGTCACCAACGCGGGCGCGCCGCTGGCGTACGTGCGCGCCGCCGTCGTCAATGGATGCCGAAGCGTTCAGCGGCGGCGCAAGATCGCTCGCCGCAGGGACGCGAGCGAAGCCGGGGCCCGGCAGGAAACCGAGGTGTCGGCCGAGTCCGCGGTTCTGCTCGCAGAAGACCGCAGGCAGGTGCTCGCGGCATTGGCAGGCCTGCCGCGCCGCCGCAGGGAAGTGCTCGTGCTCCGCTACTACCTCGGCCTGTCGGAAGCGGAGATCGCGTCCGTGCTCGGCGTCAGCGCCGGCACGGTGAAATCCACGGCGGCGCGCGGGCTCGCGGCGCTCGCCCGCGTTCTTGGGGAGGAACAATGACCAGGACGCAAGAGCGCCTGAGCGACGCTCTGCACGCGGCCGCGCAGACCGTGCGGCCAGGCACCCTGCGGCCACTGACAACCCATGATCCCGAACGGCCGCGCGGCCCGAACCGCCGCCGAAGGCGTCACCTTTCCTGGCGGGCGCCCGCCTCCTTGCTGGCGCCCGCCGCCGCAGCGGTGGGAGTCGCCGTGGTGATCGCTGGAACTGCGCTGGTCGCGGGCACCGTCGGCGTGGGAAGCAAGTCGTCGGCGCCGGGCGTGTCGCCGCCACGGTTCTATGCCGTCGTTGTCGTCAATGAGGCTCGAGGATCCCCGTACTCGTTCCAGTTGCGTGACACCCGGACCGGCAGGCGGCTCGCAACGTTCGCCATGCCGATGGCCGCGGGCTGGTCCGCGGTGCCTGTTGTGTCGGTTGCGGCCGATCGCAGCACGTTCTTCCTGGCGGCTAGCCGCGGGCTCTCCTGCCACGGCACCGGGCAGAGCCGGTTCTACCGCGCGAAGGTCAGCCGGTCGGGACACATCACCGAGTTTGGGGCGGTCGGGAAACCGGTGGTTGGTTCGGTCGATCCGATGGCGGTCTCACCGGACGGCAGCCGGATCGCCTATGCTGTCGCCGGCTGCTCCGAGTCGCACGGCCGCAGGCAGCTTGACCGGCTCGTGGTTCAGGATCTGGGAACCGGCGCCAGCCGCGTCTGGACCGGCACGAAGAGCATCGTCAACATTCTGCGGCTGACGTGGACCGTTGACGGCAGAACCCTCGGTGTCGAGTACGGCCAACCTGACGGAACCGGGCTGGTCGCGGTCCGTGCGGTGGATGTCACCAAGCCCGGCGCCAGCCTGCAGGACAGTCGGCTCGTGTACAGCCAGCGGCGCTGCTGCGGAACCGCGGCCGTGCTCAGTCCAGGTGGAAGCAGCGTCGTCGTCGCAACGACACGCAGCCTGGGCACGAGGGGATACCTGCAGCAGGTTCGGCAAATCCCGTTGGCCGGTGGACCGTCGCGGCTGTTCTTTGAGAGTCAACGTTCTGCGGTGGGCATGGACGCCTTGCTCTTCAGCGACTCGTCGGGCCGACACTGGATTCTCATCGCGGGCAACAAGTTCGGCTGGCTTTCCGGCGGGCGTCTCGTGCCGCTCGCACCGTCCCCGCTTGCGCCAAATTGCTCGGTGACGCCCATCGTGCCGCCGACGGCCCGGCCCTTGAGCCGACCGGCAGGCGTGCGGGCCGTCCAGCAGCCACGCGCAGGTTCGGCGGGCGCGACGACGCACTCCTGCGCCACCCTTGTAGGCGCCGGACCCATCGCCGCCGCGTGGTGACGCTGGCTTCGGTCCAGCCCTGGCGCGTGTGGTCACGCTCATCGTTAGTGCTCGCCTCCCGGTGAGCCGCCCGCCCGGTGAGACGGTCGCGGTGCCACGGAAGCGGCCCGTGCCACGACGTTGACTGCCGGGCCCGCCGCCCAGTGGGCCCGCCGTCCGGTCAGCCCGCCGCCGGGTGAGCCCGCCGTCCGGTGAGTCCGCCGCCCACTGACACGGCTGCGCGTGCGGTGGGCCACCGCTGTTCGGGCGCGGACCGATAAGCGCCGCCGGCCCCCGCCCGGACGAACAGCGGTGCACCACCGCTGTTCTAGCGGGGAACAGCGGTGGACCACCGAGTGTCCCCCATGAACAGCGGTGGACCACTGAGGGTGCCACATTTGCACAGCGGTGCGCGCCCAGCAGGCTGCCACCGACGGCGCTGTGGGTGGATCCGCTTTTCGATCCGCGTGGCGTCACGGTAGTAGCTCGCGGCGCACGCAGCCGTCGTGAGGACGCCGCCCGCCCAGACCGGTTATCCACAGATTCACGTCCCCCATCCCCGGTATCCACAGATTCGCGGTCCCCCCTCCCCGAAGGCCTTGACAAGCCGCGAAAATCAGCAGGAGGGCAAAACCCCCAGGGTGGGTGGGACTTTGTAAAGGAAACGCGGCGCGGATTTGCCTGCGGGTCGCTGGCGGCGCGCGCGGCGGCAGCCGTTCGGGAAAATGATGGTGACGGGCGGCCGAAGCCATCTCGCCCACCTGGGCCGTAGTGTGGAGAGATGGGCATGATGATGGCCGTCAGCTTCGAGCGGTACGGTCGGCTCTACTACCTCGACCCCGGGCCGCACACCCCGAAGGTCGGGGACAAGGTGCTGGTGCCGACCGACGCCGGGCCGGAGGTGGCCGAGTGCATTTGGGCGGCCCAGTGGGTGTCTGAGGATATTGGCGGCTTGCCCACGTGCGCGGGGATCGCGGGCGAGGACGACCTGGCGCGGGACGAGGAGTGCCGCGGGCGGCGGACCGAGGCGCGTCAGCTCAGCAAACGGCTGGTGCGCAGGCATGGGCTGCCGATGAAGGTGACCGCCGTCGACTACCTGGACCGCGACAACGTTTTCGTGATCTACTTCTCCGCGCCGCACCGGGTGGATTTCCGCGAGCTTGTCCGTGACCTTGCCCGCAGCCTGCACGCCCGGGTCGAGCTGCGCCAGGTCGGCCCGCGCGACGAGGCCCGGCTGCAGGGCGGCATCGGGCCGTGCGGCCGGGACCTGTGCTGCGCCACCTTCCTTCGCGACTTCGAGCCGGTGTCGGTGCGGATGGCCAAGGATCAGGATCTGCCGGTGAACCCAATGCGGATCGCCGGCGCCTGCGGTCGGCTGATGTGCTGCCTCAAGTATGAGCACCCGCTCTACAGCGAGTTCCGTGCACGCGCGCCGCGGCTTGGCGCGGGGGTGGATTCGCCGCACGGCACAGGCACGGTCGTGGGGTACAACGTGCCGGCCGATCGTGTCGTCGTGAAGCTCGACGAGGATGGCAGAAGGTGCGCCTGCAGCCGGGCGAGCGTGTGCGGGCCGAGGCAGGCATACGAGGGCGCGCACGGGAGCGGTTCGGGGGTTTCGTGAGGGTAGTTCCCTCGCGCCGATCGGCTGCCGCCTGGGCTCTGATCGCGGCGTTTGCCCTGCTCATCGTGGGCTGCTCGGGGGGTCAGCAGGCCAGCAGGTCGGCGGGCAAGGCCTCGCCCGGGTCCGCGCCAGGATCCAGCTCCGCCGCTGCTGGCTCGCCAACCACGGCGGCCGGGTACTACCGCCAACGGCTGACCTGGCAGAGCTGCTCGGGCGGGTTCCAGTGCGCCAGGCTGCTCGTTCCCGTCACCTACCGCCGCCCGGCCGGGGGCCGGTTCTCGCTGCCGGTCATCCGGCTGCGGGCTGCCAACCAAGCACAGCGGATCGGCTCGCTCGTGCTCAATCCCGGTGGCCCGGGCGGTTCCGGCGTCCAATATGCCCGCCAGGCCCGCAGGGTGCTTTCCGCCGCGGTGCTCGCGCGTTTCGACGTGGTCGGTTTTGATCCGCGCGGGGTCGGGGGGAGCAGGCCGGCGATCCGCTGCATGACCGGGCCACAGCTTGACCGTTACTTCCAAACCGACGACACGCCTGACAACGCCGCTGAGATGGCTGGGGTCATATCGGCGAGCAAGTTCTTCGCCCGTGCTTGCGATGGCAGGGCGGGCCCACTGCTGCCGTATGTAGGTACCGCCAACGCCGCGAGGGATATGGATGTCCTGCGCTCCGCGCTCGGCGACGACAGGCTCAGCTACCTCGGAAAGTCCTACGGAACCTACCTCGGCGCCTACTACGCGGAGCTTTTCCCGCACCGCGTGCGCGCTCTGGTCCTCGACGGCGCGCTCGATCCGGCAAGCTCCGCGATCGGCCAGAACATCGTCCAGGCCAACGGCTTTCAGGTAGCGCTGCGGTCCTTCGCTGCCGACTGCGTCCGCCGGCCGGACTGCCCGCTTGGCACAGGCGGCACGGCGTCCGCTGGCCTGGCCAAAATCGCCGGTCTTCTGTCCCGTAGCGACCGCACGCCGCTCGCCAACGACCTCGGCGATGGACGGCCAGCGAACCAGTCGCTGATCACTGAGGGCATAGCCGCCGCGCTGTACAGCAAGGCGTACTGGGCGCCGTTGCGCCGGGCACTTCAGGACGCCTTCGCCGGCGACGGGACCCCGCTGATCGAGTTCGCCGACGCGCTGACGGAGCGGTCAAGCGACGGCCGGTACACCAACCTCGCCGAGTCCAACATGGCCATCAACTGCGTGGACCGCGCCTGGCCGCGCAGTCTGAGCGCCTGGCGCTCGGCGGCGGCCGTGGCCGCCCGCGACGCGCCGGATTTCGGCGCGCCCATCATGTGGGGAAGCCTGCCCTGCGCATACTGGCCGGTCCACGGCGCGCCGACGCCCCGGATCCGCGCCGCAGGCGCGCCCCCGATCCTGGTCGTGGGCACGACGCGGGATCCCGCCACGCCGTATCGGTGGGCGCGCGCCCTGTCGCGCGACCTGTCCTCTGGAGTGCTGCTCGGCTGGAACGGTGATGGCCACACCGCCTACCGGATGGGCAGCTCGTGCGTGGACTCGACCGTGGACCGCTACCTGATCGATGGGGCCGCGCCGAAGAACGGTGCCATCTGCCGGTGAGCGGGCTTCGTTACGCCCCATTTGGCGGACCAGCCGGTCGGCTGACGCGGGGACCGCTGGCCGACAGCCGGTACACTCGTGTCGCGCCGTCCGCAGGACGGCCGTGCCGCCTTAGCTCAGTCGGCCAGAGCGACGCACTCGTAATGCGTAGGTCGTCGGTTCGATTCCGACAGGCGGCTCC
>Ga0137365_10003016_pt1 | contig 13374 bp, 13 predicted proteins | sample SagtaG_9_FD_104799 | JGI IMG/M metagenome (GOLD analysis project Ga0137365, IMG submission 104799) | Vadose zone soil microbial communities from Sagehorn Ranch, Mendocino, California, USA - Sage1_L_40_16 metaG | ecosystem: Environmental > Terrestrial > Soil > Vadose zone | place: USA...
ATCTGCGGCTAGCGACCATCTACGTCATGCCCCTTGGTGGACGCGATGCACAAGCGGTGCTCGCCGCGCTCGAGCGCAACAAGCGCTTCCTGCGGGGCGAGATCGCGCGGCGCATCAACTTGAAATTTGCACCCGAGATCCGGTTTCGAATCGACGAACGCTTCGATGAAGCCGAACGAATCGAGAAGCTGTTGCGAACACCTGCGGTCCAGCGCGATCTCGACGACAAGACGGACGATCACAGTTGACAAGGCTCGACGCTGAGACGCCGTCCGTGCCGCCGAAGCACAAGCGCGTGAAGCGCGACGTGCACGGCTGGGTCGTGCTCGACAAACCGGTAGGCATGAGCTCGACCCATGCGGTGAGCGTGGTGAAACGCCTGTTCCAGGCGAAACGCGCCGGGCATGCCGGCACGCTCGACCCGCTCGCCTCGGGTCTGCTGCCGATCGCGCTCGGGGAAGCGACCAAGACGGTTCCCTTCGTCATGGAGGGGCGCAAGGTCTACCGCTTTACCATACGCTGGGGCGAGGAGCGCGATACCGACGACGCCGAAGGCCGCGTCACCGAGAGCAGCGTCGAACGCCCGAGCGCCGAGGCCATCGGCGCGCTGTTGCCGCGCTTCACCGGCCAAATCACGCAGGCGCCGCCGCGCTTCTCGGCGGTAAAAATCGCGGGCGAGCGCGCCTATGACCTCGCGCGCGACGGCGAGGTGGTGGATATCGCGCCGCGCCCGGTCGAGATTCACCGGCTCGAATTGATCGAAACGCCCGATCGCGATCACGCCACGCTCGTTGCCGAGTGCGGCAAGGGAACCTATGTGCGCGCGCTCGCCCGCGACCTCGGCCGCGCGCTCAAGTGCCTTGGGCATGTCGCAGCGCTGCGCCGCACGGCGGTCGGCCCCTTCGGGGAGGACGTCGCGGCGAGCCTCGAGGCATTGCAACGGATCGGCTCCGGCGAGGGCGACGTGGCCGAGCGAGCGGCCCTCCTGCCGGTCGAGGCCGGGGTGGCGGATCTGCCGGCGCTGCGGGTGAGCCCCGGGGACGCCGGGCGGCTCGCGCGCGGGCAGGCGGTGCTGCTGCGCGGGCGCGATGCGCCCGTCATCGGGGGCTGGGTGTCGGTCTCCTCCCACGGCTCGCTGATCGCGCTGGCGGAGGTCGCGAAAGGCGAATTGCGCCCGCGGCGCATCTTCAATCTCCCGCGCGGCTGATGGCGAAGGATGAGCGTGAATAACGCCTTTAGCCTCCCGCCGCGGCACTTTCTGGCGGGCTGCGCCCGCCACAATTTCCGCTGGCGTCGGCCGGCATTTTGCGATATTGCCCCTATCGCGCGCGGGCGTGGCCCGCGCACACTACTTGTGGTGACCGCGCTGGACGACATCCCGGCTCGGCCGCCGACCGTGACCCCTGACAGAACAAGGATAACCCGATGTCGATAACGGCCGGCCGCAAGGCCGAAGTCATCAAGACCTATGCGACCAAGGCCGGCGATACCGGTTCGCCGGAAGTGCAGGTGGCGATCCTCTCGGAGCGGATCAACAGCCTCACCGAGCATTTCAAGACCCACGTCAAGGACAACCATTCCCGGCGTGGATTGCTCAAGCTTGTGTCCCAGCGTCGCCAACTCCTCGACTACCTCGCCCGTATCGACGCAGCGCGTTACAAGTCGTTGATCGAACGGCTGGGTATTCGCCGTTGAAGATTTATGCGCGGCGTGTTCGCGCGTTTTGAAGCGGATACCGGGATAAATCCGCCGTTCAGCCGGCAGCGAGACCGCTGCCGATTTGGGAAGACGGGTCGAATGATCGCCCGTTCGTTCAATGGAAGGCTCGAAGGCCATGGCAGGATCGCCGGACGCTGTTTCGGTTTGCGGCATGGCCGCAGACGGCAGCCTCTCGCCGTCTTGCTCATGGCTTTCGCCCCTTCGCAAAACCATGAAAGACGATCGCAATGTTCGATATCCATCGTGTTCAACTCGACTGGGGAGGGCGCAAGCTCGTCCTAGAGACCGGTAAGATCGCGCGCCAAGCCGACGGCGCGGTGGTCGCCAGCTATGGCGAGTCCAAGGTGCTGGCGACGGTGGTCGCTGCCAAGGAGCCGCGGGAAGGCGTCGACTTTCTGCCGCTCACCGTCGACTATCAGGAGAAGTACTACGCCGCAGGCCGCATCCCCGGCGGCTATTTCAAGCGCGAAGGCCGCCCGACGGAGAAAGAAACGCTGGTCTCGCGGCTGATCGACCGCCCGGTGCGGCCGCTGTTCGCCGAGGGCTGGCGCAACGAGACCCAGGTGATCGTGACGACGCTGTCGCACGATCTCGAGAACGATCCCGATGTTCTGGCGATGATCGCAGCCTCGGCGGCGTTGACGCTCTCGGGCGCACCCTTTATGGGCCCGATCGGCGCCGCGCGCGTCGGCTTCGTCAACAATGAATACGTGCTCAATCCGCTGCTCGACGAGATGACGGAGAGCCAGCTCGACCTCGTGGTCGCCGGCACGCAGGACGCGGTGTTGATGGTGGAATCCGAAGCGAAGGAACTGGGCGAAGAGGTGATGCTCGGCGCCGTGATGTTCGGCCACCGCCATTTCCAGCCGGTGATCGACGCCATCATCAAGCTGGCGGAAAAGGCGGCAAAGGAGCCGCGCGAGCTGCAGGTGGCGGACATCGCCGCGCTCGAAAAGGAAATGCTCGCGCTGATCGAGTCGGATTTGCGCGCGGCCTACGCGATCGCGAACAAGATGGAGCGCCACAAGGCAGTCGACGCCGCCAAGACCAAGGTGATGGCGCATTTCTGTCCGGAAGGCGCGGAAAACCCGCCCTATCCCCAGCAGCAGGTCGCGGGCGTCTTCAAGAAGATCGAAGCCAAGATCGTGCGCTGGAACATCCTCGATACCGGTCGTCGCATCGATGGCCGCGACGTGAAGACGGTGCGTCCTATCGTGTCCGAGGTCGGCGTGTTGCCGCGCGTGCACGGCTCTGCTCTGTTCACCCGCGGCGAGACGCAGGCGCTGGTGGTAGCAACGCTGGGCACCGGCGAGGATGAGCAGTGGATCGACGCGCTGCAGGGGACCTACAAGGAGACGTTCCTCCTGCATTACAACTTCCCGCCTTTCTCGGTCGGCGAGACCGGACGAATGGGCGGGCCGCGCCGCCGCGAGATCGGTCACGGCAAGCTCGCCTGGCGCGCCATCCATCCGATCTTGCCGGCGCACCACGAATTTCCCTACACGCTGCGCGTGGTGTCGGAGATCACGGAGTCGAACGGCTCCTCCTCCATGGCCACCGTCTGCGGCACGTCGCTGGCGCTGATGGACGCAGGCGTCCCGCTCAAGCGCCCGACCGCCGGCATCGCCATGGGCCTCATTCTCGAGGACAAACGCTATGCCGTGCTGTCCGACATCCTCGGCGACGAGGACCATCTCGGTGATATGGACTTCAAGGTGGCGGGCACCGAGCGGGGCGTGACCTCGCTGCAGATGGATATCAAGATCGCTGGCATCACCGAGGAGATCATGCGCGTTGCGCTCGGCCAGGCGAAGGAAGGGCGCATGCACGTCTTGGGCGAAATGTCGAAAGCCTTGACCCAGCACCGCGACCAGCTCGGCGAGCACGCGCCGCGCATCGAGGTGTTCAACATCCCGGTCGACAAGATTCGCGAGGTGATCGGATCCGGCGGCAAGGTGATCCGCGAGATCGTGGAGAAGACCGGTGCCAAGATCGACATTTCCGACGACGGCACGGTGAAGGTGGCGTCCGCCAACGGCGACGCGATGAAGGCGGCCATCAACTGGATCAAGTCGATCGCGTCCGAGCCCGAGGTCGGTCACATCTATGAAGGCACGGTGGTCAAGGTGATGGACTTCGGCGCCTTCGTGAACTTCTTCGGCGCCAAGGACGGCCTCGTGCACATCAGCCAGCTCGCGCCACGCCGGGTGCAGAAGGTCACCGACGTCGTCAAGGAAGGCGACAAGGTCAAGGTGAAGCTTCTCGGCTTCGACGAGCGCGGCAAGGTGCGCCTGTCCATGAAGGTCGTCGACCAGGCGACCGGCGAGGATTTGGAGGCGAAGCAGAAGGCCGAGGCCGAGCAGCAGCGCGGCGATCAGCAGCGCGAGGCGGCTGGCGCGGAGTAGTTCCCGTCCGCGCAGAATATTGGAAAGGCGGCCTGCGGGCCGCCTTTCCATTCCGGCCACGATCAAGCAGCCTGCCCTGACTGACGGCGCGCTCAATGCATGCCGTGCCAGCGCCACACGATCCAGATCGCGGCGATGATACCGAGCGCAATGAACCCGCTCGCGATCTTGAGCGAGTGCACCCGCTTGAACGCCGTCGCGAGGCGCGGGTCGGCGATCAAGCGCTCTCGTGTATCGTCATCGTGATAGAGCGGATCATCGCCCATCGTCTACGCCCGCGTCCTGCCGGGCCGCGACGTTGCGAATCTCAAGCTACTGCGCCGCGTCCTTGGCAATGGCGCGCTCGTTCGCCGCGGTTTCATCCTTGAGCGAGGCGGGATGCGGCATGGCGATGACGTTGTAGCCGGAATCGACGAAGTGGACCTCGCCGGTGACGCCGGTCGAGAGGTCCGAGAGCAGATAAAGCGCGGCGCCTCCGATCTCGTCCAGCGTCACACCCCGGCGCAGCGGCGCGTGGCGTTGCTGGAAGGCGAACATCTGCCGCGCGTCGCCGATGCCGGCGCCGGCCAGCGTGCGGATCGGCCCGGCCGATATGGCGTTGACGCGGATGGCGGACGGCCCGAAGTCGACCGCGAGATAGCGCACCGACGCTTCCAGCGCCGCCTTTGCAACTCCCATGACATTGTAGTTCGGCATCGCCCGCTGCCCGCCATTGTAGGTCAGCGTGACCATCGCTCCGCCGGCCGGCATCAGCGCGGCTGCGCGTTTCGCCACCTCGGTGAAGGAGAAGCACGAGATGATCATCGTACGCACGAAGTTCTCGCGCGTGGTGTCGGCATAGCGGCCCTTGAGCTCGTTCTTGTCGGAGAAGGCGATGGCGTGCACGAGGAAATCGAGCGACCCCCATTTCTCCGCAATGGCGGCAAACGTGGCGTCGACCGAGGCGATCTGCTCGACGTCGCACGGCAGCAAAAGCGAAGCGCCCACCGACTCCGCCAGCGGCCTGACGCGTCGGCCGAGCGCCTCGCCCTGATAACTGAAGGCGAGCGTCGCGCCCTGACCGGCGAGCGTCCTGGCGATGCCCCACGCGATCGAGTGGTCGTTGGCGACCCCCATGATCAGCCCGCGCTTGCCCTGCATCAATTGTGTCATGGTGCCCAAACTTTACCGCTCTGCCGCCCGCCCCTCGCGCGTCCCGAATTGACCGTCATGCGTTCCTCAAACATCGAGGCGCTTGAGCACCACCGAGGCGTTGGTGCCGCCGAAACCGAACGAGTTCGACAGCACGCAGCCGAGCTTCACGTTGTCGCGGCGTTCGCGCACAATCGGCACGCCGGCGAAAGCCGGATCGAGATTCTCGATATTGGCGCTTTCGCAGATGAAGCCGTTGTTCATCATCAGCAGCGAATAGATCGCTTCCTGTGCGCCGGCCGCGCCGAGCGAATGGCCGGTGAGCGATTTCGTGGCCGCGATCGGCGGACATTGCTCGCCGAAGACTTCGCGGATCGCCTCGATCTCCTTGACGTCGCCGATCGGGGTCGAGGTCGCGTGCGGGTTGATGTAATCGACCGGCGCCTCGACGCTCTTGAGCGCCATTTTCATGCACCGCACCGCCCCTTCGCCCGAAGGCGCCACCATGTCGAAGCCGTCGGAGGTGGCGCCATAGCCGGCGACCTCGCCATAGACGCGCCCGCCGCGAGCCTTGGCGTGTTCGAGTTCCTCCAGCACCAGCACGCCGGCGCCACCGGCGATGACGAAGCCGTCGCGGTCGACGTCGTAGGCGCGCGACGCCTTCTGCGGCGTCTGGTTGAAGCTCGAGGACATGGCGCCCATGGCGTCGAACAGCACGGAGAGCGTCCAGTCGAGCTCCTCGCAGCCGCCGGCAAAGATCACGTCTTGCTTGCCCATCTGGATCAATTCCGTAGCGTTGCCGATGCAATGGTTCGACGTCGCACAGGCCGACGAAATCGAATAGTTGACGCCCCTGATCTTGAACCAGGTGGCGAGCGTCGCCGAGGCGGTGGACGACATCGCTTTGGGTACGGCGAAGGGCCCGACGCGCTTGGGGCTTTTGTTGCGGGCGGTATCGGCGGCCTCGACGATGGCGCGCGTCGACGGCCCGCCCGAGCCCATGATGATACCGGTCATCTCGTGGGAAATTTCGCCGTCCTCGAGCCCGGCATCACGGATCGCCTGCTCCATGGCGACGTGGTTCCAGGCCGCGCCGCCGCCGAGGAAACGCATGGCGCGACGATCGATCGCCTCTTCCGCGTTGAGGGTGGGCGCTCCGTGCACCTGACAGCGAAACCCAAGCTCGGCATATTTATCGGCGCGCGAAATGCCCGACTTGGCCTCGCGCAGGCTCGCCAGAACTTCCTGGGTGTTGTTGCCGATCGATGAGACGATGCCCATCCCGGTGACGACGACCCGTCTCATGAATGCCTCGTCCGCATCTCGATGCGCAGAGCGAGCGAGCGCTCCGGCCGCCGTCAACCTCCGCTCGGCTGCATCACTTCGTCGCGGAACAGACCGACCTTGAGGTCCATCGCCCGATAGATGATCGAACCGTCCGCCGACAGCCAACCGTCGGCGATGCCGAGCACGAGCTTGCTGCGCATGACCCGCTTGATGTCGATGCCATAGACCACGTTCTTGACCGTGGGGAGAACCTGGCCGGAGAGTTTCAGTTCGCCGAGCCCGAGCGCGCGTCCCTTGCCGGGAGCGCCGAGCCAGCCCAGGAAAAAGCCGAGCAGCTGCCAGAGCGCATCGAGGCCCAGGCAGCCGGGCATGACCGGATCGCCCTTGAAATGGCAGGGGAAGAACCAGAGGTCCGGCTTGAGCTCAAGCACGGCGCGGACCAGGCCCTTGCCGTATTCGCCGCCGGCTTCCGCGATCTCGGAGATGCGGTCGAACATGAGCATGGGAGGCAGCGGCAGCTGGGCATTGCCCGCGCCGAACAATTCGCCCCGCGCGCAGGCCAATAGGTCATCGTAGCCGAAGCTGGTGCGCCGGTTCTCCATCCGCGTGTCTGTGGCCGTCTGGTGAATGCCCAAAGCGAGGAACTCCTAACATAGGCGGCTCGGGGGGCAAAGCCTGCTACCCCCTGCCGAATATTGCCCAGATTAGAATAGTCCGAGTGTTGTTGCGAGGGAGTTGCATGTTCGGCGCCATATGTTACAAATGCAACAATCATTGCCGGGTCAGTGTCTAAAGGTTCAGTTGTGCCCATGACGCCGTCGCGTACCATCGTTTTCACCAAGGCCGCCGAGGACGCCGAGCGGTTGCCGAGTACGTCGGCGCGCTCCGCGCTCACCGGCTGTCCCTGGCGCGACGTGAAGTCCATGCTGCGCGACGTGGGTCTGCGTCCGACGCGCCAACGCATGGCGCTCGGCTGGATCCTGTTCGGCAAAGGCGACCGCCACATCACCGCCGAAATGCTCTACGAGGAGGCGACCAAGGCCAAGGTGCCGGTATCGCTTGCCACCGTCTACAACACGCTGCACCAGTTCACCGATGTCGGGCTGTTGCGCCAGGTCGCCGTCGACGGCTCGAAGACTTATTTCGACACCAACGTGTCCCAGCACCACCACTTCTTCGTCGAGGGGGAGAACGACCTGCTCGACATTCCCGACACGGACGTGGTCGTGGGCAGGACGCCGATCCCGCCGGAAGGCTACGAGGTCGCGCGCATCGACGTGGTGGTGCGGTTGCGCCGCAAGGCGCGCTGAGCGGTTTCCTCTCCATCATTCCGCTCGCGACGGCCGGCGTTCCCGGCCGTTGATGTTTTCGAATTACTCCACCTTCTCGTTCGGATAGACGCCCCAAAGCTGTTCCTGCACGACCCAACCGTCGAAGCCCGGTCCGGCGATGCGGCACCAGCTTCCAGTGCAGCGCTTGACCAGCCCGAGCACGCCGGCCTGCAGTCGCGCGATCAGCGCGGCGCTGCTGTCACCCTGGTCATAGAGCGGCACCAGCTCTTTCTTGTCCTTGGGCGTGACCACGGCCGTGCGCCGGCCCGACAGCAGCGAGTGGTAGACCCAGCCCTCCGATCCTTCCCAATCGCGGATGCGGCGCCAATTGTCCGACTCGGCGGTGATCTCCACCGGCAAGCCGGCGCGGGTATAGACGAAGGTCACTTCGTGGTCGCGCGTCGGGCCGCCGCGCACATTGACGCGATCGGGCTTGAGGCTGACGAAGCGCGGCATCGGCAGACCGCTCTTGGGGCCGGCCCCAAGCTCGCCTGCGGCACGCGCCGCCGCGGCGCAGGTGAGCGCCGCGATCACGGCGAGGGCCATCACCGGCGCGCGCCGGACGATCCGGCGACTGCACTTTGAATTCATCGGTTCACGGCGCCGAAAAAAACTCATGGGTGGCGATTGGCTCGCGCAAGCGGCCCGCGACGGCCTCGGGTGCAGGCCTTTGTCTTCACACGTCTATCTGTTACAGAGGGATCCCAACCCGCGTAAGGAACGCCAGTGTCGGGCACGGCGGTTAAAGAGACCTGAACGGAGGGACCCTTTCGCGGGGGGTGGCGAGGTGACGAAGGGCGCACCATGGCGAGCCGCAAAAAACTCCTGGTCGTCGTCACGCGCAAGCTTCCGGATAGCATCGAGACGCGCATGCGCGAACTTTTCGACGCGCGCCTCAACCTCGATGACAAGCCCATGACGGCGGCCGAACTCGCTGAAACGGTGAAGAGCGCCGATGTGCTGGTGCCCACGGTCACCGACCGCATCGATTCCTCGGTGCTGAGCAAGGCCGGCGACAAACTCAAACTGATCGCCAATTACGGCAACGGCGTCGACCATATCGACGTCGCGACCGCGCTGAGCCGCGGCATCACCGTGACCAACACGCCGGGCGTTCTCACCGAGGATACCGCGGACATGACGATGGCGCTCATCCTCGCCGTGCCGCGCCGTCTGGCCGAGGGCGCCGCGGTGCTGAGCGAGGACAAGCCGTGGCACGGCTGGTCGCCCACCTGGATGCTCGGCCACCGCATTTGGGGCAAGCGCCTCGGCATCATCGGCATGGGACGGATCGGCCAGGCGGTGGCGCGCCGCGCCCGCGCCTTCGGGCTGCAGATCCACTACCACAACCGCCGCCGCGTGCCGCCGAAGATCGAAGAGGAGCTTACCGCCACCTATTGGGAGAGCCTCGATCAGATGCTCGCCCGCATGGACATCGTCTCGGTCAACTGCCCGCACACGCCGGCGACCTTTCATTTGCTCTCGGCGCGCCGGCTCAAGCTCATTCGCCCGCAGGCCTACATCGTCAACACCGCGCGCGGCGAGGTGATCGACGAAAACGCGCTGGTGCGGCTGATCTCGTCGGGCGACATCGCGGGCGCGGGGCTCGACGTGTTCGAGCACGAGCCGGCGGTCAATCCGAAACTCGTCAAGCTCGCGCGCATGGGCAAGGTGGTGCTGCTGCCGCATATGGGCTCGGCCACACTCGAAGGCCGCATCGACATGGGCGAGAAGGTGATCGTCAACATCAAGACTTTCCTGGACGGGCACAGGCCTCCCGACCGCGTCCTGCCGTCGATGCTGTAACGTTGCTGCGGCTCGCCACGATTTGCGGTATCGTGGAGCCAACGTAATTCTAGGGAGAGCCGTCATGCGCGCTTTGCTCGTAGCCGGCGTGGCTGTCGTCGCCGTGACCGCACCTGCCTTTGCCGCCGCGCTTGCACCGAACGAAATCCAAGCGACCTTCTTCACCGGTCAGTCCTTCACCGCCTCGGCGACCAATATCAAGTACAAGATGACATTCAGCCCCGACGGCAAGATGATGCGCGAGCCGATGAGCGCGGGCGGCTCCAAGGCCGAAGGCACCTGGAAGCTCACCAAGGACGGCTTCTGCACCACCTGGCAAGGCTCCAAGGCCAACTGCTTTCGCATCCTCACCGCCGGCGACAACAAGTGGTCGGTGATGAAGGGAACCACGGCGGTCGCGACCTGGACGAAGTGAGACGACGCCACAGCGTGGGCGCGAGAGGGCCGGCGGTCCTTTCTAAGTCCTGTCGCCTGAGTCCTGTTCCCGTCAGGCGTGAAGCGATAAATCCTTGATCGTGGGATGCTCGCCCGAGAGCGGATTGGCCGGGTCCCATGCGTAGTACAGCGTCTCGAAGCGCATGGCACGGGCGTCGAACATGAGGAGCCGGCCGACGAGCCCCTCGCCGAAGCCGACGATTTCCCGGATCACTTCGAGCGCCATGAGCGAGCCGAGCACGCCGGTGAGCGCACCGAGAATGCCGGCCTCCGCGCAGGCAGGAACCGTGCCGGGCGGCGGCGGCTCGGGGAAAAGGCAGCGGTAGGTCGGATTGGGCGTTCCGTCCGCTTTACGCTCGTGGGCGCGAATGGTGGTGAGCGTGCCGTCGAAAATGCCGACTGCGGCGGTGACGAGCGGCTTCTTGGCAAAGAAGCAGGCGTCCGAGACGAGATAGCGCGTGGCGAAATTGTCGGAGCCGTCGGCAACGACGTCATAGCGCCCGATGAGCGCGAGGGCGTTGGCCGCGAGGAGCCGCGCCGCGTGCGTCTCCACCGTCACGTGCGGGTTGAGGCGGCGGATCGCGGCCGCCGCGCTCTCCACCTTGGGCCCGCCGATCTCGGGCGTGCCGTGGATCACCTGGCGCTGTAGGTTCGAGAGCGCAACCGCGTCGTCGTCGATGACGCCGAGCGCACCGACCCCGGCCGCAGCCAGATAGAGCAGCGCCGGCGCGCCCAGCCCGCCGGCGCCGATGACCAGCACGCGCGCGCGCTTGAGCGCCTGCTGCCCCGGCCCGCCGATCTCGTGCAGGACGATGTGGCGGGCATAGCGTTCAAGCTCGTCCGGACTGAGCATCGATGGGTCCCTCGCCGTTACACGCCCTCATCGGCGAAAGCGACGGCTTTGCCACGCGCGACGATCGGCTAGACCTAGGCACGCGCGATGCTCGCTGCCAGCACCGTCATTCATTCATGAACCGCGGCGGGCGTTTCTCGATGAAGGCGGCCATGCCTTCCTTGCGGTCCTTGGTCGCGAACAAGGCGTGGAAGACGCGCCGCTCGAAGCGCACGCCCTCGGCGAGCGAGGTCTCGAAGCTGCGGTTGACCGCCTCCTTCGCCGCCAGCAGCGACGGCTGCGACATCGCGGCAATCGTTTCGGCGACCTTCATCGCCTCCTCCATCAGGCTCGCCGCCGGCACCACGCGCGCGACGAGACCGGAGCGCTCGGCTTCGGCCGCATCCATCATGCGTCCGGTCAAGATCAGGTCCATGGCTTTGGCCTTGCCGACCGCGCGGGCGAGGCGCTGCGTGCCGCCGATGCCCGGGATGACGCCGAGCTTGATCTCGGGCTGGCCGAACTTGGCGTTGTCGGCGGCGATGATGAAGTCGCACATCATGGCGAGCTCGCAGCCGCCGCCGAGCGCGAAGCCCGCGACCGCGGCGATGACCGGCTTGCGCACGCGCGCAAGCCGCTCGTAGTCGGCCGTGTAGTCGGCGCGGAAAATGTCGATATACGACTTCTCCGCCATCTCCTTGATGTCGGCGCCGGCGGCAAAGGCCTTGTCCGAACCGGTCATGAGGATGCAGCCGACATTGGCGTCGGCGTCGAAGGCCTCGACCGCGCCGAGGAGCTCGTTCTTCAGGGTGACGTTGAGCGCGTTGAGCGCCTGCGGCCGATTGAGGCGCACGATGCCGACGCGCCCGCGCCGTTCGGCGATGATGGTTTGCGTGCTCATGGCTGTCCTTGGCTTCGGTTCGGCCGGCATGCTGTCACGGCGCCGCGCGCGCGGAAAGTGCGTGTTGCCACCGCCGCCGCCGTGCACGCACTGCGCTGCTTCCCTGTAAATAACAGGGAAAATACAGGGGCGCTCCGGGAGGCGTAAGATCGGCGGACCGCGCGCCGACGGTTCGACACGTTGAAGTTGCGGCGTTCATTGTAAATAACAATTCGGAAACAATGGAGCGGAGCCGGCGATCGTTTCCCACAGCCGCAGGTTGGTTCTCAAGACTGAACCGGTTGTCGTCCCGGCCGACCCTCGCCACAGCGAGGGGAGAGCCGGGACCCATAACCACCGGCGGTGATCATGGGTCCCCGCTTACGGGGTCCCCGCGACGCGGGCGTCGCGGGGTGCCCCTCGCGGGGACGACCGGATGGCGGCACGTTGGCTTCGTTCGGCCAAAAGGCAGCGCGCGCGCTCCTCAGGATGAGGATGGGCGAGCGCGTGCGGAAGTGCGGCTCATCGCTGAACCGTTCGTTGGAGTCCCAGCTCACGATGTCAAACAGCCCATCTCGTTCCCGCGGCGCATTTTTGCGTCCGGGTTTTGCATCGTTGCTTCACTCACCCCGAACCGAGGGGTGGGCGGAGCGCCGAGAAACGTTCGGGTGCGTGCGAAGCACCCGTGGGGCGTATCATGTGCGTCACAGACGCGCGTGAACGCGCTTATGACGCGATACGCCAGGCGCTTGCGAGGCGCCTTGCGTCCCCTAACGCGGGACGCTCGCCTCTCGGCGCTCCACCGTAGCAGTGCAACGGCGGAAATAACGCAATGATATCAATGGATAGCGGCCAGAGTGTCCCAATAGTGTCCCGACCGCGGTTGAGAGCCGGTGTGGAGCCCTATAGACAACGCCCATGCCGACGCCTCGCCGCAAGCGCATTCCCAAGCCCGACCGCGTACGCGCGCTCGAACTGCCCGCCGGCTGCGGCGCCGAAGGCTGCACCGAGGCGGGATGGTGGCTTACTGCTTCACCACGGCGCAGCCTGTCCCGGCGGCGCGAGGGAAGGATCGGCTGATGCCCGAGCGCGTCGTTTGGGACGTTTTCATCAGTCACGCCAGTGAAGACAAGGATGATTTTGTACGGCCGCTTGCGCGAGGGCTAGGCGACCGCGGTTTAAACGTCTGGTTCGATGAATACACGCTTACGGTTGGGGATAGTCTCCGTCGGTCGATCGATCGCGGTCTAGCCGGTTCCCGCTTCGGCATCGTCGTGATCAGCCCTGACTTCCTACACAAGGAATGGCCTCAGCGGGAGTTGGACGGCCTAGTCGCCCGCGAAATTGGTGGGGGAAAAGTTATCTTGCCCGTCTGGCACAACATCTCAGCGGAGCAGATTCGGCAGTACTCACCGACCCTCGCGGACAGGTTAGCCGTATCCTCCGCCAGGGGTCTTGATCACGTGATCGCCGAACTTATGCGAGTGATCGAGCAAGCTGACGCAACGGGCGGAGCAACAAGGGCAGCGGCGCAACGCCCTCCCGTCG
>Ga0137365_10003017_pt1 | contig 13373 bp, 14 predicted proteins | sample SagtaG_9_FD_104799 | JGI IMG/M metagenome (GOLD analysis project Ga0137365, IMG submission 104799) | Vadose zone soil microbial communities from Sagehorn Ranch, Mendocino, California, USA - Sage1_L_40_16 metaG | ecosystem: Environmental > Terrestrial > Soil > Vadose zone | place: USA...
ATGTCGGCGTCGTCCAGAGTGCGCACGATCACCGGCAACGCGGGATTGAGCGAACGCGCGTGGTGCAGGACCCGAAGGGCAAGCTGCGTATCGGCGAAGGTGATCACGAGCGCGCTCGCGCGCGCGATACCCGCTGCAACAAGCGTCTGGTGCCGCGAGGCGTCGCCGTACACGACCTTCTCGCCCGCCGCCGCCGCCGCGCGCACGCGCTCCGGATCGGTGTCGAGGGCGAGAACGTCGATGCGCTCCTGCTCCAGCAGGTGCGCCAGGCGCTGCCCGGTGCGGCCGTAGCCGCACACGATGACGTGCCGCTCGGTCGCGAGGCTCTGCGCGGCCACTCGATGCAGCGCGAGCGATTGCTGCATCCATTCCGCGCTCGACCAGCGCAGCACGAGCTTGTCGCTCGCCTGAATGATGAACGGGGCGGCGAGCATCGACAGCAGCATCGCCGCGACGATGAGCTGGGAGAAGTCGTGCTCGAGCAATGCAACCGACTGCGCCTGGACGATGAGCACCAGGCCGAATTCGCCCGCCTGGGCGAGAGCAAGACCGTCGCGCAGGGCCGCGCCGGGAGCGGCTCCGAACAGGCGCGCGAGCGCCGCGACCAGCGCGAATTTGAACGCGACCAGCAGAGCGGTCAGCGCCGGCACCAGCGGAAAGCTGGCGGCGACCGCCCCGAGGTCGAGCCTCATGCCTATGGTGACGAAGAACAGGCCCAACAGCACCTCGCGAAACGGCCTGATGTCCTCCTCGACCTGGTGCCGGTACTCGGTCTCGGCTATGAGCATCCCGGCGAGGAACGCGCCCAGGGCAAGCGAAAGCCCGGCGCGCTCGGTGAGCCAGGCAAGCCCCAGCGTAATGAGCAGGACGTTGAGGATGAACAGCTCGTGCGAGCGGCTGCGCGCCACGACGTGGAACCAGCCGCGCATCAGCCGCTGCCCGACAAAGAGCAGAACCACGAGCACCACGGCTGCCTTGGCGAGCGCGAACGCAAGACGCTCGGCGAGCTCGCCGCTTCCCTCCGCAATCGCCGGAATCACGATCAACAAAGGCACGACGGCGAGGTCCTGGAAGAGCAGGACGCCGATGATGTCGCGTCCGTGAGCCGTTTCGAGCTGAATGCGCTCGGCGAGAATGCGAAGGACGATCGCGGTCGAAGACATGGCGAGCGCGCCCCCGACCGCGAGGCCGGCCTGCCACGACGCGCCCGCAAGCGCCGCTGCGGCGAGCACCGCGGCGAGCGTGAGCGTGACCTGGGACAATCCGAGGCCGAAGACCGCGCGGCGCAGTTGAAAAAGCTTCGCCAGGCTGAACTCGAGCCCGATCGAGAACATCAGGAACACGACGCCGAATTCCGCGAGATGCCTTCCCTCCTCGGTGTCGGGAACCCACGCGAGCGCGAACGGTCCGACGGCGACCCCGACCAGCAGATAGCCGAGCAGCGCCGGCAAATGCAGGAAGCGGAAGAGCACCACCACCAATACCGCGCTCGCGAGCAGGATCAGCACCAGTTCAAGCGTGTCGCCCACTCGGAAGTCCTTGTTTCTTTGGGTTCACTGTGAAAAAACGCGGCATCCGTCTGGTATACTCGGTCCTATGATAAAGGGTGTCTCCTCCCGCGGGCCAGCACGTCAATGAACGATCGATCGAAAAAGGCGAATTCGGCTTCGGCGCTTGAGCTGGCGCGCAAGGTGCTCGCGATCGAGGCGGACGCGATAACCGGCTTGATATCCCGGCTCGACGAGCGTTTTCTCGACGCGGTCGGCCTGATCCTCGCGTGCCGCGGCCGCGTGGTCGTCAGCGGCGTGGGCAAGTCGGGGCACATCGCGCGCAAGATCGCCTCGACCCTGGCGAGCACCGGGACGCCGGCCTTCTTCGTGCACGCCGCGGAGGCGGCGCACGGCGATCTGGGCATGATCACGCGCGATGACGTGATGCTCGCCCTCTCGAATTCCGGCCAGTCGGAGGAGCTGCTCACGATCATCCCCATGATCAAACGCCGGGGAGCGAAGCTCATCGCGCTGACCGGCAATACGGACTCGGCGCTTGCCGGGGAAGCCGACGTGCACCTCGACGCGCGCGTCGCGCAGGAGGCCTGTCCGCTGAATCTCGCGCCGACGGCGAGCACCACGGCGGCGCTCGCGCTCGGCGACGCGCTGGCGATCGCCTTGCTCGATGCCCGCGGCTTCGATGAAAAAGACTTTGCGCGCGCACACCCGGGCGGCGCGCTCGGCAGGAAGCTTCTCACGCACGTGTCCGACGTCATGCGCACGGGCAACGACGTGCCCCGGGTTTCCGATGATTTTTCCTTCTCCGCCGCGCTGGTCGAGATCTCCAGGAAAGGCATGGGCATGACCGCAATTCTCGACTCCGGCGGAAGGGTCGTCGGAATATTCACCGACGGGGATCTGCGCCGCACTCTGGAGCGCAAACCCGACGTCCGCCCGCTCAAGATCAACGAGGTCATGACCCGCAACCCGCGCACGATCACCCCGCACAAGCTCGCCGCCGAGGCGGTCGAGCTGATGGAGCGCCACAAGATCAATCAGCTGCTCGTTGCGACCGAAACCGGAGAGCTCGTCGGTGCCCTCAACATGCACGATCTGTTCCGCGCCAAGGTCATCTGATGCGCGAGGACGTTCTGGAGCGGATGCGGCGGCTGCGGCTGATGATCTTCGATGTCGACGGCGTGCTCACCGACGGAACCTTGTACTTCAGCGAGACCGGAGCGGAATTGAAGGCATTCAATGCGCGGGACGGCCACGGGCTCAAGATGCTGAGAGAAAGCGGGGTCGACGTCGCCATCCTTTCCGCGCGCCGCTCGCGCGCGGTCGAAGTGCGCGCCGCGGAGCTCGGCATCACCCTCGTGGAACAAGGCGCCGCGGACAAGGGCGCGGCTTTCGAAAGGCTGGTCAGCCGGGCGGGCACTTCGGCCGCGGCAGCCGGCTACATGGGCGACGACGTGGTGGACCTGCCGGTGCTCGCGCGTTGCGGTTTCGCCGCAGCCGTGCCCGAAGCGCCGGATATCGTGCGCGAGCGCGTGCACCACGTCACGCGCGCCTCCGGCGGCCGCGGAGCCGCACGCGAGGTTTGCGAGCTGATCATGCGCGCCCAGGACACGCTGGAGCGGGCCATCGCCCGCGAGCTTGCATGAGAACGCGCGTCGCCCCCCTGCTGCCGCTCGTGCTGATGCTGTTTCTCGCCGCGCTCACGCTTTGGCTGCAATACGCGGTGCTGGGGGATTCCGGCGGCGACGCAAAACCCGCAAGCCACGATCCCGACGCGATCGTCGAGAACTTCGCCGTCCAGCGGCTGGATGAGTCCGGCAAGCTTCGCTACACGTTTTCTGCGCCGAAGATGGTGCACTTTTCGGATGACGGCTCGGGCGAAGTGATCTACCCGCGCATCGTCCAGCTGGCCGAAGGCCGCGCAAACCTCGTCGCGACGGCCAATCGCGCAACCGTCCATCGGCAGGGCGAAGAGGCGTTTCTTTACGGCAATGTCCTGTTCGTGCGCGAGCCCACGCCTGGACTGCCGGAGTTGCGCGCGCGCACCGAATTCCTTCACCTGCTTGCCGAAAAAGGGGTCTCGCGCACGGACCATACCGTCACCATCACCGAGGGACGCTCGGTCTTGACCGGGGTCGGCATGGTCGTGGACACGAAGAAGCGCCAATTCATGCTGCAGTCTCAGGTCAAGGGCATCTTCGATGCGCCGAACCGGAAATAAGGCGCGCGCGGCCGCCGCCCTCGCGCTTGCGACGTGGTGCGTGCTGGCGACGGCCACGGCGAGCGCCGAGCGGGCCGATCGCGACAAACCGGTCAATATCGAATCCGACAGCCTGATCGCCGACGAGGCGAAGAAGGTCGCCACCTTCGAGGGGAAGGTCGTGCTGACCCAGGGCTCGCTCATCATCCGCGCGGACCGGATCGTCGTGCAACAGGACAACGACGGCTTTCAGCGCGGCGTCGCCACCGGGAATCCCGCGAGATTCCGCCACAAACGGGAAGGCCTCGGCGAATACATCGACGGAGAGGCGCTGAGGATCGAGTACGACACCAGGGCCGACCGCGTCGAATTCTTCAAGGGCGCGCGGCTGCGTCGCGACAGCGGGGACGATATTCGGGGCGACTACATCTCCTACGACGCCAGAACCGAGCGCTTTACGGTGAAGGCGAGCAACGAGGCGTCGGGAAGCGGCCGCGAGGGGCGCGTGCGCGCGACCATCATGCCGAAGAAGCCGGCTCCCCAGACCCCGGCTTCTCCCGGGATCGGGCGGCAGGACTAGTGCCCGTGCTCTCCGAACGGGGCGCGAACCCGATGAGCCAGCTGCAAGTCCATGGACTCAAGAAACGATACAGCTCGCGAGTCGTGGTCAAGGACGTGTCTCTCGAGGTATCGAGCGGCGAGGTCGTGGGGCTGCTGGGCCCGAACGGCGCGGGCAAGACGACGTGTTTCTACATGATCGTGGGCCTGGTCGCCGTGGACGACGGAGCGATCCACCTCGACGGCAGGGAAATCAGCCATTTCGCGATGCACCGCCGCGCCCGCATGGGGCTCTCCTATCTGCCCCAGGAAGCCTCCGTGTTCCGCAAGCTGACCGTCGAAGAGAACATCCGGGCCGTGCTCGAGTTGCAGCAGCTCCCCGAGGAGGAAATCGAGTCCAGGCTCACCGGGCTGCTGCGCGATCTGAACATCGCGCATCTGCGGCAGTCGACCGCGCTGTCGCTGTCGGGCGGCGAGCGCCGCCGCGTCGAGATCGCCCGGGCGCTCGCGACGCGCCCGAATTTCATCCTGCTCGACGAGCCTTTCGCGGGCGTCGATCCGATCGCGGTGCTCGACATCCAGAAGATCATCCGTTTTCTCAAGCAGCGCGGCATCGGCATCCTCATCACCGACCATAACGTCCGGGAAACGCTGGGGATTTGCGACCGCGCCTACATCATCAACGAGGGCCTCGTGCTCGCCTTCGGCAAACCCGACGAGATCGTCTATAATGAAAACGTAAGACGCGTTTATCTCGGCGAGAACTTCCGGTTGTAGGGACAAGCGAGGTCCGCGATGCACGTCCCGTTCCCATTTTGGTCCGTCTGAGCCGCGATCCGCCGCGGTCGCCCCCTTTCCCGATGAAGCAGACCCTGCAGCTGAAGCTCTCGCAGCACCTGACGCTGACGCCGCAGCTTCAGCAGTCGATCCGCCTGCTCCAGCTCTCGACGCTGGAATTGAATCAGGAGCTCGAGAAGTTCCTGACGGACAATCCCCTGCTCGAGCGCGAAGACGCCGATAACGAGGCTCAGGCGGCGCCGATCCGCGTGAACGGCGAGCCGGCCACTGCCGTTCAGGCGCAGGCCGAGGAACCGAGCGCCGAGAGTTCCTCGGCCGCCGACACCATCTCCGCCGAAATCGACTGGGTCGGGGACGCGGGACCGGGCGCGGGCGGCCGCGACGACGCCGACGAGAACGATTTCTTCCAGGTCCCCGCAGAATCCCCCAACCTGCGCGAGCATCTGCTCAAGCAGCTCTCGCTGACCCAGCTCGAACCGCGCGACCGCAACCTGGTGGCGTTCCTGATCGAAGCGCTCGGCGACGACGGCTATCTCACGCAGCCGCTGGAGGAGCTCGCGCAGCTCGTGCCCGAGGAGCTGCAGCTCGATCCCGAGGAGCTGCACATCGCCCTCAGGCATTTGCAGAACTTCGATCCCACCGGGGTGGGCGCGCGAAACTGCGGCGAGTGCCTCGAGCTGCAGCTGCTCGTGCTTCCGGAGTCGACGCCGAGCCGCGCCCTCGCCCTTGCCGTCGCACGCGGGCACCTCGAGCTTCTCGCGGCCCGCGACTTCGCGAGGCTCAAGAAGGCGCTGCAATGCGGGGACGACGAGCTGCGGGCGGCCCAGCGGCTGATCCAGAGCCTCAACCCGCGCCCCGGCGCGGCGTTCGCGCCGCTCGAGGCGCGTTACATCGTGCCCGACGTCATCGTCAAGAAGATCAAGAACGTCTGGGTGGCGAGCCTCAACCCCGACGCCGTCCCGAAGCTGCGCATCAACCGCATGTACGCCGAGATCCTTCAGAACAACCGCAGCCAGTCCGGCGGCCAGCTCTCGCATCAGCTGCAGGAAGCGCGCTGGCTGATCAAGAACGTGCAGCAGCGGTTCGAAACGATTCTGCGCGTGTCGCAGGCGATCGTCGACCGGCAGCGGCACTTTTTCGAGCACGGCGAGGTCGCGATGCGGCCGCTGGTGCTGCGCGAGATCGCCGACACGCTCAGCCTGCACGAATCGACCGTATCGCGCGTCACCACGCAGAAATTCATGTTTACGCCGCGCGGCATCTTCGAGCTCAAGTACTTCTTCGGAAGTCACGTCGCCACCGAGACGGGCGGCGCCTGCTCCGCCACCGCCATCCGGGCGCTCATCAAGCAGCTGGTCGCCGCCGAGGACGCCCGGAGACCCCTGTCCGACAGCAAGATCTCCGAAATCCTGAACCAGCAGGGCATCGTGGTCGCGCGCCGCACCATCGCCAAGTACCGCGAGTCGCTGCAAATCTCGCCGGTCAGCATGAGAAAGTCTCTTTGAGCATGAGGGACGTTTCCCCTCATTTTTAAACCGGGTTCTTTGACGCGAAAGGGCGCCCCGCATGAACTTGACCATCAGCGGACGTCACGTACCGATCACGCCGGCGATCCGCAGCTACGTCGAGAGCAAACTTTCCAGGATCCGGCGGCATTTCGACCACGTCATCGACGTCAACGTGATCCTCACCGCGGACGGCCTCGCCCAAAAGGCGGAGGTCACCTGTCACGTCGCCGGCAAGGACATCTATGTCGAGAGCGACGACCCGGACCTGTACGCCGCGATCGACGCTCTGGCGGACAAGCTCGACCGCCAGATCATCAAATACAAGGACCGCCGGCGTGCGCATCCCCACGATGCGCTCAAGCACCGCTCCCCCTCGGATTAATCCCTCAGTGTAGAATTCCACGCCTTTCCGGCCCGCCGGGCACGGTTTCTGCGTGCGAGGTTGCCGAAATCGGCCGATTCTGCACAGTCCTCGATGAACCTTATTGCGAAGCTTTTGCCCCCTTCCAACATCCTTCTGGACCTGGATGTGACGAGTAAGAAGCGCGTGTTCGAGCAGGCGGGGCTCCTCTTCGAGAACAATCAGGGCGTGGCGAGAAGTCTGGTATTCGACAGTCTGTTCGCCCGGGAGCGCCTCGGCTCGACCAGCCTGGGCCAGGGGGTCGCGATTCCTCACGGCAGGATCAAGGGCCTGAAGGAGGCGGTCGGCGCTTTTGTGCGCCTCGCTCAAGCCGTGCCCTTCGACGCCCCCGACGGCAAGCCCGTCAATCTCGTTTTCGTGCTGCTGGTGCCCGAGCAGGCGACCGAACAACACCTTAGAATCCTGTCGGAGCTCGCGCAGATGCTGAGCGACCGCGAGTTGCGCGGCAAGCTCTCGACCGACACCGACGCGGGCACGCTCCATCAGCACATCACCGCCTGGCAGCCCCATGTTGCAGATCAGCGTCGCGCAGCTGTATGACGATAATCGCGACAAGCTCGGGTTCGCCTGGCTCGGCGGAAAAGCGGGCGGCGCGACCCGGCTCCGGCGCGACAGCACCGACGCCGCCGCGCTCGTAGGCCATCTCAACCTCATCCATCCCAACCGCGTCCAGGTTCTCGGCAACCACGAGATCGCGCACCTCGCCGCGTTCGAGGAGGGCGAGCTCTTCCGGATGCTCGGCAAGCTGTTCGCGGTCCACCCCGCCGCCATCGTGATCGCCGACGGAGCGCCCGCCGACGTGCGCCTGCTCGAAGCGGCCGAGGCCGCAGGCACGGCGGTGTTTGCCGCCGACATGCCGGCCGCGCAAGTCGTCGAACGGCTGCGCCGCTATCTCGGCAAGGCGCTCGCCGAGACCACCCAGAGCCATGGAGTATGCATGGACGTTCTCGGACTCGGCGTCCTGATCACCGGCGATTCGGGCGCCGGAAAAAGCGAGCTCGCGCTGGAGCTTATCAGCCGCGGCCATGGGCTCGTCGCCGACGACGTCGTCGACATTGCCCGGATCGCCGCATCGACGCTCGAGTGCCGCTGCCCGCCGGTGTTGAAGGACTTTCTCGAGGTGAGAGGTTTGGGCGTGCTCAACATCCGCACGATCTTCGGCGAGACCGCGGTGCGGCCGAAGATGAACTTGCGGCTGATCGTGCATCTCGATCGGCCGGGGACCGGCGAGGCCGAACGGCTTCCGCTGCACGAGCTGTCCGAGGACATCCTCGGCGTGACCGTCCGCAAAGTCGTGATCCCGGTCGCGGCGGGCCGCAACCTTGCGGTGCTGCTCGAGGCCGCGGTGCGCGACTACATCCTGCAGCTTCGCGGCATCCACTCGACGGCCGAATTCATGCAGCGGCAGCAGGCGGAGATGAAGAAAAGTTGAAGCGACACATTGCCACAAGAGGCGCGAGGTGCGAATTTTGCGCGGCAGGCCGCGTTCCGCTAAGGTATCGAAATGCAATTCGTGCTCATCAGCGGCCTGTCGGGCTCGGGCAAAAGCGTCGCGCTCAACGTCCTCGAGGACAGCGGCTACTACTGCGTCGACAACCTCCCGGGGCAACTGCTCGAACAGTCGGTGGAACTGCTGCGCCGCGCAGGCCACGACCGGGTGGCGATGAGCATCGATGCCAGAACCGGGGAATCGCTGGAGCTCGTCCCGGAATACGTCGCCGCGCTGAAACGCCAGGGCGTGGACGTGAGGCTGCTCTTTCTCGATGCGAAAAACGACACGCTGATCAGGCGTTTCTCAGAGACGCGCAGGCGCCATCCGCTCGCGACCGGCAAACGCACGCTCGAGGAATGCCTCGCGCGCGAGCGCGAGCTCGTAGCCCCCGTGGGCGAAATCGGTCATCGCATCGACACGACCGATCTTCTGCCGAACGCGCTGCGAAACTGGATCAAGGAGCTGCTCGGAATCCGCGCCGAATCGACGATGCTCCTGTTCGAGTCCTTCAGCTACAAGCAGGGCGTTCCCCTGGATGCCGACATCGTGTTCGACGTGCGCTGCCTCCCCAATCCGCATTATGATCCGCGGCTCCGGCCGCTCACCGGTCTGGACGCCGAAGTGGTCGCCTTTCTGGAAAAGGAACCGAAAGTCGGCACCATGCTCCAGGACATCCGCCGCTTCGTCGAGACCTGGCTGCCGGCCTACGGGCAGGACAGTCGCAGCTCGCTCACGGTCGCCGTCGGCTGCACCGGCGGCCGCCACCGCTCGGTGTACTTCGTCGAGCGCCTCGGCGCTCATTTTCGCGGCCACACGCCGGTGCTGGTGCGCCACCGGCATCTTGTCCCCGCATGAAGCCGACCGTCGCCGTCGCCCTGACCGGCGCCTCCGGGATGCCCTACGGCCTGAGGCTCATCGAGTGCCTGATACGCGCGGACGCGCAGATCTACCTTCTGTACTCGCAGGCGGCGCACGTGGTCGCCAAGCAGGAGTTGGACCTCGCGCTTCCGCCGCGCGCGCCCGACGCCGAGCGCATGTTCAGCGAGCGCTATTCGGCCAAGCAGGGTCAGCTCCGGGTGTTCGGCCGCGAGGACTGGTTTGCTCCGGTCGCCTCCGGCTCCAATCCTCCCGACGCGATGGTCATCTGCCCCTGCACCGTGGGCACGCTCGCCGCGGTTGCGGCGGGACTCTCCGACACCCTCATCGAGCGCGCCGCCGACGTGATGCTCAAGGAGGGCCGCAAGCTGATTCTCGTGCCGCGCGAGACGCCGTTTTCGGCGCTTCATCTGGAGAACATGCTGAAGCTCGCGCGCGCGGGAGCGGTGATCCTTCCCGCGAACCCCGGCTTCTATAATCGCCCGAAAAGCGTCGAGGACCTCGTCGACTTCATCGTCGCGCGCATTCTAGATCACCTGGGCGTACAGCACGAATTGATGCGCCGCTGGGGCGAAGAGCGCTAGACGGGCTGGCGATTTTGCACCCGCTTAGAGTCCCGATCTTTCCACTGAACACCGTGCTGTTCCCCGGGGGCCTGCTCCCCTTGAAAGTGTTCGAGGCGCGCTACATGGACATGACGCGCGACTGCCTGAAGCGCGACCAGCCCTTCGGAGTGTGCCTCATCCACGAGGGGTCCGAGGTCGGCGCACCCGCCGTGCCCCAGGGCATCGGGTGCCTCGCGAAAATCCTCGAATGGGACATGCAGCAGCAGGGTATCCTGAACCTCAAGACCCGCGGCAGCCAGCGCTTTCGCATCCTTGAGCGGGAGACCAGCACGCAAGGCCTGATTTCGGCCGATGTCGAGCTGATCCCTCCGGAGGCGAGCGTCGCGGTTCCCGAGAAGTTCGCCTCCTGCGCTCGGCTCCTGGAAATGGTCGTCGCCGACCAGGGCAAGCCCGTTTTCGCCGAGCCGCACGCCTTCGACGACGCCGCCTGGGTGGGCTACCGCCTGACCGAGATCCTGCCGGTGCCGCTTCTCGCCAAGCAAAAGCTCCTCGAGCTGACCGACAGCCTGACGCGCCTGTCGATCCTGCAGCGATTTCTGGAAAGCCGCGGCATCGCCGCGGCCTAACCGCCGGGCAACGCGGCGAGCAGTTTCCTCACCGGCGCCGGGATGGCAGCCTGCGGCGCTTCTTCAAGAGGCAGCCAGACCTGCCCCGGCTCCGAGACGCAGCGCGCCGGCATGTCCAGGTGACAAACCACAGGCGTGATATGCAAAGTGAAATGGGTGAAACCGTGCCGCACAAGCGGCAGGCGCCTGGCGCTCGCAAGCTTCGCTCCGAAACGACGGCCGCAATAATCACGCGGATCGGCGCCCGAAGGCATCTCCGGCAGGCACCACAAGCCTCCCCAAAGGCCCACCGGCGGGCGCTTTTCCAGAAGCACTTCGCCCTCGCGCAGAAGCAGCAGCATCGAGGTCTTCCTCTCGGGAAGCGTTCTGCGCGGCCGCGGTTGGGGATACGCCTTCACTTTGCCACGCGCACGAGCCTTGCAACTCGCCTTCAGGGGACAGCTCGCGCAGGCGGGCCGCGTGCGGGTGCACAGGCCCGAGCCCAGGTCCATCAGCGCCTGCGTGTAGCGCTCGATGTTTTTGCGCGGAAGCTGCGACTCGGCGAGCTTCCACAAGCGATCTTCGATCCGCTTCTCGCCCGGATAGCCGCGCACCGCGAAATGGCGCGCGAGCACCCGCTTGACGTTGCCGTCGAGGATGGCTTCGCGCTCGCCGAAGGCGAACACCGCGATCGCGGCCGCCGTGGAACGCCCCAGCCCGGGGAGCAGCGCAAGCCCCTCGCGCGTGCGCGGAAACCGGCCGCGGCGCGATTCGACCAGGACTTGCGCCGCGGCGTGCAGGTTGCGGGCCCGCGAGTAATAGCCCAGTCCGCTCCACAGCGCGAGCACATCGTCGAGCTCGGCGCCGGCGAGCGATTCGACGTCCGGGAAACGCGCGAGAAAGCGCTCGTAGTAAGGGATGACCGTCGCGACCTGCGTCTGCTGCAGCATCACTTCCGAGAGCCAGATGCGATACGGATCGCGCGTACGCTGCCACGGCAGGTCCCGGCGCCCGTGCCGGGCCTGCCAGCGGACGAGCCGGCCCGCAAGCGTGCTCACCGCCCGAGAAGGCCCTTGAGCCTGTCCTGCACCCGCTCCTTCAGCTTCTCCTCGGCCTTTTGGGCCTGCTGCTTCACCGCGCTGCCAGCGGCGGCCTTGAGGTCGGGCCGAATCTGCGGGTCCTGGAGCGGACCGCTGATCCTCACCGGAACCGTGATGCCGTTCAGGTCGGCGAGGTCCTTGCCGCCCTGGCCGGTCGAGGAAGCGACCACCGACGCCTTGGCGAGGTAGTCGATCGTTCCCCCTCCGACGTCGACGTCGCCCGCACCCGAGAGGCGCAGCAGCGGCGACTTCGCCGAGAGGTCGTCGTTGTGCGCGACGCCGTTCTTGATGACGAAGCTGGCGGTGAGCTCCGACAGATCGGTGCGCTGCGATGACTGCGCCGACTGCCTCTTGACCTTGCGGATCACGTCTTCGAGATTGATTCCCTTGAGCGCCCCGTCCTTCAGGCTCAGCTTGGCGTTCCCGGCGAGCGCTTTCCTGAGCGCCCCGACGGTATTCCCGCCTGTCTGGACATCGAGCGCGACGTTGCCCTTGCCCTCGAGCATGTCGTTGTCGAGCGCGTCCTTCAGCAGCGGCCCGATCGCAACGCCTGCGAGCTCGGCTTTGAGCGCGAGCCGATTGGTGTTGGCGTTCACGCTTGCGTTGCCGGTGAGGTTTCCCTGATAGAGGCTCGCGGCGAGCGGGCTGATCTCGACCCGGCCGCCCGAAGCCTGCGCACCGACGCTGATCTTCTCCAGCTTCACGTTCGACGCGACGAGCGCGCCGATTTTCAGGGTCCCTTTCAAGTTGAGCCCTTTGAGCGGGGAGAGGTCGATCGGCTCTTCCGCCGCGGCCGCCGGCGCGCCGCGTGCAGCCGCGGGCGCGCCGCGCGCGGCACCGCTGCCTGCGGATGCCTTGCCCTTCCCCGTCCCCAGGTACCGGTCGACGTCGAGGCGGTCGAGCGCGAGCTCGAACCGGATCGACTGCGGCGCAAGATCGATCTCCGCATCGCCTTTGAGCGAGGTCCCAAAAGCCTTCGCTCCCGCACTCTCGTCCGACAACTTGAGGTCGATCCCTGACAAGGCGAATTTCTGCTTTTCGAAATCGAGGCGGTAGCCGCTCGCGAGCTTGATCTGGAGGTCGACGCGCGGCTTCGTTCCCTCGATCTTCGCTGCGAGCGAAAGTTTTCCCGGCACGCCGCTCGCGATGCGCCCGGTCTTGAACTCGGCGAGGCTTGCTTTGAGCCGGGTGCCGCTCGTCTCGTCGCGCCAGCCGACGGCGCTCGAGCGAATGTCGATTCCGGCGATGTCCAGGCGCACCGCTCCAGCCTGTGGCGCCGGCTTGGGCGCCGGCTCGGACCGAGGCGGGGAAGTCCCTGCCGGTGTGTTCAACAGGTCGTCGAAATTGGTCTTTCCGTCCTTGTGCTTGACCAGATCCGCGGTCAGCCCCGAGAGCGTGACGCGGTCGACCACCACCTTCCTGGAAAACAGCGGCAGGAGCGCGAGCGACATTCTGGCTTCGTCGATGCGGGCGAAGATCCTGCTGCTGTCGGGCTCGGACAGGGACGTCTTCCCCACGGCGACGCCGACGCTCGGAAAGACCGTCAACCTGAGATTGCCTTCGATCGCAAGCGTGCGCCCGGTCTTGTCCTTTACCGCCGCAGTGATCTCGGGCTTGTACCTGTTGGGGTCAAAAATGGCGACGACAACGGCGAGGGCGAGCAGGACGAGCGCCACGACGCCGCCGACTGCGAGGAACACGTATTTGAGGACTTTCATGCGCACTCCCTATTCGTTGGCGA
>Ga0137365_10003022_pt1 | contig 13365 bp, 14 predicted proteins | sample SagtaG_9_FD_104799 | JGI IMG/M metagenome (GOLD analysis project Ga0137365, IMG submission 104799) | Vadose zone soil microbial communities from Sagehorn Ranch, Mendocino, California, USA - Sage1_L_40_16 metaG | ecosystem: Environmental > Terrestrial > Soil > Vadose zone | place: USA...
CGCTGCGGCCTCAGCCCGTGCAGTGGTGCGGCCGCCATTGACATCCGGCCGCTAGCCAGCCAGATTTGTCTCATTCTGTTCAGAATGAGTTCTTATGTAGTCGAAGTTGTTTGATCTTGATTGAGAGGGCATCATGGCAGAGCGGCCATCGCGGCGGCAGGTATTACGCGGCACAGGAGTGAGCCTTGGCGCGGCAGCGCTCGCGCCAGTCTTGGCGCGTACCGCCAGCGCGGCACAGCCCGCGTCACCGGCCCCGGCCGGCGCTGACGGCGGCAGGTCGGTCGACCTGGACCAGGACTGGCGGTTCGTCCTCGTCAACCCGGACGGCGTCACCGACCCGACCGGCGCGTACGCGAACGCGCCAGATCCCGGCTTCGACGACTCGGGCTGGCGGATGGTCGACGTACCCCACGACTGGAGCATCGAGCTGACGCCGGTCGATTCGTCGAGCACCAACAGTGGCACCGGCTACCTGCAGGGCGGGCTGGGCTGGTACCGCAAGACATTCACGCTGCCGCCCTCGATATCCGGCAAACGGATCTCCATCGAGTTCGACGGCGTCTATATGAACTCGTTCGTGTACCTCAACGGGCAGCTTCTCGGCAACCACCCCTACGCTTACACCGGCTTCAGCTTCGACATCACCGGCCTCGCGCACACCGACGGCGTGACGCCCAACGTGATCGCCGTCCAGGCGCAAAACCAGAATCCGAGCAGCCGCTGGTATTCGGGCAGTGGGATCTACCGCGATGTCCGCCTCGTCGTCACCGACCCTGTCCACGTCGCGCGGCTCGGCACGTTCGTCACGACGCCGGACCTGCCGACCACGATCGGGTCCGGCTACGCCAACGTCCACGTACAGACCGACATCGCCAACGACGGCGCGGCGGACGCGGCCGTTGACGTCGAGACGACGGTCAGGAACGTCGGCGGCGCGGTGGTCGCGCGCGGTACCTCCTCGGTCAGCGTCGCCGCAGGCCAGACCCAGCGCGGCAGCACCGATATGCGCGTCAGCCACCCGGCGCTCTGGTCGGTTGACAGCCCGGCTCTCTATCAGCTGCAGACCGATGTCGTGGTCGGCGGCGCCGTCGTGGACACCACCGCGACCGAGTTCGGTATCCGCTACTTCGTGTTCGACCCGAACGAGGGCTTCTCCCTCAACGGCAAGCACATGAAGCTTCAGGGCGTCGACCTGCACGCCACGCAGGGCCCGCTCGGCGCGGTCGTCAATCATGACACGGCGTTGCGGCAGATGGAGATCATGAAGAGCATGGGCGTCAACGCGCTGCGCACCGCGCACAATCCGCCCGCCCAGGGGCTCGTGCAGGTGTGCGACCGGCTCGGCATCCTGCTGATGGTCGAGGCCTTCGACTGCTGGCACACCGGAAAGGTCCCCTTCGACTACCACCTCTATTTCGACGCCTGGAGCGACTCCGACATCAAGGAGATGGTCAACGAGTCGAAGAACTCCCCGGCGGTCGTGCTGTGGTCGATCGGAAACGAGACCCCCGACACCGGGTCTTCCCGCGGACCGGCGATCGCGCAGCAGTTGATCGCCGACATCAAATCCATCGACACGACCCGCCCGGTCGTCATGGGCTCGGACCGGTACCGCAGTGTCCCCCGGGCGGGCTCGCCGGCCGACCAGATCGTGCGCATGCTCGACGGGCTTGGCGTCAACTACAACACCGCGACGTCCATGGACGCCCTGCATGCCGCGTACCCTGGCACGTTCTTCTTCTGCTCGGAGACGTCGTCGGAGACCTCCACCCGCGGCGTTTATCAAGATCCGCAGCTGCTCAACACTGGGGAGAACTACACACCGGGTAAGCGGGCCACGTCGTCATATGACAACAACCTCGCCTCGTGGACGATGAGCGGGGAGTACGAGCTGAAGAAGGACAGGGACCGCAAGTTCTGGATCGGCGGGTTCCTATGGTCCGGCCAGGACTACATCGGCGAGCCGACCCCGTACAACGTGTTCCCGGTCAAGGCGTCGTTCTTCGGGGCCGTTGACACGGCCGGCTTCCCGAAGGATGCCTACCACCTGTTCAAGAGCCAGTGGAGCGCCGAGCCCCTGGTGCACGTCCTGCCGATGGACTGGACGAACCACGCGCCAGGCGAGAGCGTGCCGGTCTGGGTGTATTCCAACGTCGCCGACGTCGAGCTCTTCCTCAACGGCAAGTCGCTCGGCGTGCAGACGTTCGACCGCAAGACCACAACGTTCGGGCAGGACTACCTCGAGACGACCGAGCCGACCGGTGACGACAAGAACTACCCGTCGGGTAGCTACACGAGCCCGAACGGCAGCACGGGCAAACTCCACCTGACCTGGAATGTCCCGTTCGCCCCTGGCCGCCTGACGGCCGTCGCCACGCAAAACGGCCGCCACGTCGCACAGGACACGGTCGAGACGGCCGGGCCCGCCCGCGCGATCACTCTTACGCCCGACCAGCGGGTCATCACCGCCGACGGGAAGTCGCTGTCCTTCGTCACCATCGAGGTCGTCGACTCCAGGGGTGTCACCGTGCCCGGCGTGAGCGACCCCATCCAATTGCGCGTCACCGGGCCGGGCAGGCTCGCGGGCGTCGACAACGGCCGTGAGGAAAACGCGGAGAGCTACCAGGCGAGCAGCATCACCGCCTTCAACGGCCAGGCGCTGGCTATCGTCGAGTCGACCCGCCGGCCCGGGCCAGTGACCCTGACCGCCATCTCGCCCGGGCTACAGGCGGCGGCGACAACGATCCGCTCCGTCGCCGGCGCGAACCAAGGCCCGGCGGGTGCCGAGTCCGCCGCGCTGGCGCCGCTCGGCGCCGCCGCCGCGGCCGCCGCGCCGCCGGACGGCACGGCGACGGCCGACGCCAGCTATTCGGGCGCCCCGGGCACGTTGCCCGCCGCCATGCTGGACGGTGACCCGGCGACCGGCTGGTCAAACTTCTACGTCAAGTCCGCGACCGCCAACCTGAACGCCGTCAGCGTGTCGCACGCCAGCGAATGGGTGAGCATCTCGTGGGCCCAGCCGCAGGCGTTCGGGACCGTCACGGCGTATTTCACCACGAGCACCACGCTGACATTGCCCGCCTCGATCTCAGTGACGTACTGGAACGGTCGTGCGTTGGTGCCGGTCAAGAACCTGAAGATCGCCTGGGCCACAGCGTCGAACGAGCCGACCACGCTCACCTTCGACCCGGTCCGCGCGAGCCAGGTCAGGCTGGAGATGACCAGCCCGACGCCCGGCACCTCGAGCGGCTTCCTGCGGATCGCGGGGCTCCAGGTGAGCTAGACGCATCCGGGCGAGCAAGATTCGCTCATGATCCGCCAGCTCCGAAGGCAGGACCGGTTTTCCGGGCCCCAATCCTCGGAGCTGGCGGATCATGTACGCCCGCTCGGAGCTGGCGGATCATGCACGCTCGGCGAGAAGGTCGGCGATCACGGGCGCGAGCGCGCGGAAGGCGCGGCCGCGGTGGCTGATGGCGTCCTTCTCCTCGGGAGCCATCTCGGCGGTGGTCCGCGCCTGTCCGTCAGGCACGAAGATCGGGTCATAACCGAACCCGTTGCTCCCCCGCGGCCTCGTGGCGAGCTTGCCCTCCAGCCGACCTTCCACCACCCGTTCGATCGGCCCGCCCGCGCCGGGCTGCACCAGCGCCGCGGCGCACACGAACCGGGCGCCCCGCCGCCCCGGCGGCACGTCGGCCAGCTGGGCGAGAACCAGCTCCAGATTGGCCGCGTCGTCGCCGTGACGGCCCGCCCAGCGGGCGGACAGCACACCCGGCATCCCGTTCAGCGCGTCGACCGACAGCCCGGAATCGTCGGCCACGGCCGGCAGGCCGGTGAATGCCGCCACCGCGCGCGCCTTGATCAGCGCGTTCTCGGCGAACGTGCAGCCGGTCTCGGCGGCATCAGGTGCGCCGGGGAACCCGGCGAGGCTCACCAGCTCCACGCCGGCGCCAATGACGGTCCCGGCGGCAAGAATCCTGGTCAGCTCGGCGACCTTGTGCGCATTCCTGGTGGCGACGACCACCACCGCAGCCCTGGTACCCACGCGGCAGCCGTTATGGTCAATCGGCGAGCGCTGCCTGCTGCAGCTTGGTCAGCGTCGCGCAACCGCCAACGGCGAGGGCGAGCAGCTCGTCGAGCATCTCGCGGTCGAAGGGCTCGCGTTCCGCGGTGCCCTGGATCTCCACGAAGCGCCCGTCGCCCGTGCAGATCACGTTCATGTCGGTGTCCGCCGCGACGTCCTCCTCGTAGCACAGGTCAAGCAGGGGCTCGCCGCCGACGATCCCGACACTGACCGCGGCCACGGACGCGACCAGCGGCTCACCCGGGCACCTGCCCCTGCGCCGCAGCCAGGCCACGGCGTCGGCCAGCGCCAGGTATCCACCGGTGATCGCGGCGGTCCGGGTGCCGCCGTCGGCCTGCAGCACGTCGCAATCCATGACGATCGTGTTCTCGCCGAGCGCTTTGGTATCCACGCAGGCGCGCAGGGCACGGCCGATCAGGCGCGAGATCTCCTGGGTCCGCCCGCCCGGCCGGCCCTTGATCGACTCGCGATCGGAGCGCGAGTTCGTCGCGCGGGGCAGCATCGCGTACTCGGCGGTCACCCAGCCGACGCCGCTGCCGCGGCGCCACCTCGGCACGTCCTCCTGCACGCTCGCGGCGCACAGGACGCGGGTCCGGCCTGACTCCGCGAGCACCGACCCTTCGGCGTGATCGAGCCAGCCGCGGGTGAATTTCACGGGCCGGAGCTGGTCTGGGGTGCGTCCGTCAGGGCGGGCCATGCCCGAAAGACTAGCGGGTGCTCGGCGGAGCGTCCGCCGGGCTGGCATCGCAGAGGTCAAGTACCAGCCCGCTGGAGGCCAGCGACACCGGCCTGCCGAACGCGGCCGTGGCCTCGGCGAGCGTAAGCGCCGGATCGTTCCACGGCACAAGGTGCGTGATGACCAGCTTGCCGACATCGGCCCGCGCCGCGTGCTCACCAGCCTGACGGCCGGTCAGGTGCAGGCCGGTCGGCAGACCCGGGCCGTCGAGGAAGGAGGCCTCGCACAGCAGGACATCCGCGGATCTTGCCAGCCTTTCGAGCGCGGGCGACTCGCCGGTGTCGCCCGAGTACACGAGCGTACGGCCCGCGTGCTCGACGCGGAACCCGAACGTTTCCACGGGGTGGTTCATGTGATCAACGGTCACCGAGAACGGGCCGATCTTGCGGCGGCCCTGGCTCAGCGTGACGAAGTCGAATGCCCTGGTCATGCCGGGGTCGGGGGCAATATCCATGGCCCGGGCGAGCCGCTCGGCCGCGCCGTCGGGACCGTAGACGGGTATCCGGGGCCTGGCGCCGTCCGGCGCGTAGGTGCGCGCGACCCAGTAGGAGCACATGTCGATGCAGTGATCCGCATGAAGATGGCTCAGGCAGATCGCGTCGATGTCGTAGAGCCCCACATGCCGCTGCAGCACCCCGAGCGCGCCGCTGCCGAGGTCGAGCAGCATACGGAAGCCTGCTGCTTCAAGGAGGTAGCACGACGACGGGCTGTCCGGCCCGGGAAAGCTGCCGGCACATCCGACGACCGTGAGACGCATAACGACCAAGGCTACGCGCAGCTCCAGGGCTGCGCAGCGTGACGGAGCGCCGATTCGCCGCGGACGCGGTCAGCTACGCGATGCGGACCGGCCGGTGCCCGGCCGGTCGCTTCCCGGCCGCGCCCGGCCGGTGCGTGGCCGCGGACGGCCGACCCTGGCGAGCTGGCGGCTCTGCGCGACGAGATGGCCGGCCGCATCCCACACCTCCGCCTCCTCGTCGAACCAGCCGCCGCTCACGCGCCGGCAGCGGGCCGCGACCCGCAGCATGCCAGGGACGGGCACGCCGCGCATGTGCCAGGTCAGCTCCACCGTTGGGGCCCAGCCTGTCGCGCCGAGCCCGAACACCACGGGCGGGAGCGAATCGACGGCGACAGCAAGCACATAGGCGTCGGGGTCACGGGCCTGACGCAGGCCGAGGTAGCCACGCATCTCCGGCGTGCCGCCCGGCTGGCCCTCGAGCCAGCCCAGCGTGGCCGGGTCGAAGCGGATATCGACCTGGCGGGCGAAGCCAGCGAAGCGGCCTTCCGGCGCGAAACCGCGGCAGTCCGCCACCGGGGGCAGGTGAGGTGGCTCGCCGGTCCAGGACAGTCCGGCCGCCGCGTCCGCGGTCTCCAGATCACCGGTGGTCACGATGGCCTCGATCATCGGCCTCGCGTCCTGGACGAGGGTGGCTCGCGCCGTCGCCGCCGTCCGGCCTTCCTTCAGCCACGTCACATGGACCTCGGCGGGCTCACAGCTGGGCACGCGCAGAAAGTGTGCGCTGGTCGCCACCGGGTGGGGATGCGGCGACCCGTCAAGGACGGCGCGCAGCATGGACGCGACAAGCACGCCACCATTGACGGCGCCGCCCATCCTGAAGCGCTCGTCCGGGCGCACCGCGTACCTGCCGCCGCCGAGCGGCCGTGCCGCCGTCGCCTCGTCGAAGACCGAGGCAAGTGCCGCATCCGGGCCGGCGTTCGTTCCCGTCAGCGCGGTCCCCGCCACGCCGGGAGTTTCCCTCACGCCCACAGCTGGCCTTCGAGCCGAGCTTCCGCCTCGTCAAGCGTGCCCTCGTAGGCGCCGGTCGACAGGTACTTCCAGCCGCCGTCCGCGACCACGAACGCGATATCGGCCCGCTCCCCCGCCGCGGCCGACTTGGCGGCGATGGCGAGCGCCGCGTGCAACGCGCAGCCGGTCGATATACCGGCGAAGATCCCCTCCGTCTCGAGCAGCTCACGCGTGCGGCGCAGCGCGTCGGGCGAGCTCACGGAGAACCGGGTGGTGAGCACGGACTCGTCGTAGAGCTCGGGCACAAACCCTTCGTCCACGTTGCGCAGGCCGTAGACCACCTCGCCATAACGCGGCTCGGCCGCGACGATCGCTACGCCGGGCACCCGCTCGTGCAGGTACCTGCCCACGCCCATCAGTGTTCCCGTGGTGCCGAGCCCCGCGACGAAGTGCGTAATCCCTGGGAGGTCCTCGAGCAGCTCGGGGCCGGTCGTCGCGTAATGGGCACGGGCGTTCGCCTCGTTGCCGTACTGGTAGAGCATCACCCACCCGGGCCGGGAGGCGGCAATCTCCTTCGCCATGCGCACCGCCTCATTCGACCCGCCCGCCGCGGGCGATGGAATGACCTCGGCGCCCCACATCCGCAGAATCTGGCGGCGCTCGGCCGAGGTGTTCTCCGGCATCACGCATACCAAGCGGTAGCCGCGCAACCGGGCCACCATCGCGAGGGAGATGCCCGTGTTGCCCGAGGTGGGTTCCAGAATGGTGCAACCTGGCGTGAGCAGGCCGTCCTTTTCCGCCTGCTCAATCATGAAGAATGCCGCGCGGTCCTTCACCGAACCGGTCGGATTCCGGTCTTCAAGCTTGGCCCACAGCCGCACATCCGGCCGGGGCGACATATGGGGCAGGCCGACCAGCGGAGTGTGGCCGACCGAGTCGAGGAGCGAGTCAAAGCGCATAACAGGCCCGGGTTCAGCCGCCCGCGACGGCCGGCAGCACGGTCAGGGTGTCACCGTCATTGACCGGTGTGTCCACGCCGCCGAGGAAGCGGACGTCCTCGTCGTTGAGGTAGACATTGACGAACCGGCGCAGTCCGGCGGAGTCGGCGATCCTGTCACTCAGGCCGGGGTGACGGCTGTCAAGGTCGGCAAGCAGTTCACCGACGGTCGAACCCTTTCCCTCGACCGACTTCGCGCCGCCCGTGTAGCTGCGCAGGATCGTCGGGATGCGGACCTCGATGGACATCGACAACACTCCAGGGATCGTCAACCGTGCGCGCTCGCGCCGGAAGTCAAAGCTATCCTCTTGCGTACCCAACGGGCCGCCGGCGCGGATCATTCCTGCGGTCACGGCGCGGTCCCGCGCTCAGTCCGGCACGAACCGCACCTCCTCCCGCGTCACCTCCCCGGCCACGATGCGGAAGGAGCGAAATTCGGCCTGCTCGGGGTCGCGCGTGGACACCAGCACGTAGTGCGCACCCGGCTCGCTCGCATACGAGATGTCGGTGCGTGACGGATACGGCTCGGTCGCGGTGTGCGAGTGGTAGATGACGACCGGTTCCTCGTCCCGCTCGTCCATCTCCTTCCACACCTGGAACTGCTCCATGGAGTCGAACCGGTAAAAGGTCGGGGACCGCTCGGCGTTGGTCATCGGTATGAACCGCTCGGGACGGTCGCTGCCCGCCGGGCCGGCGATCACCCCGCACGCCTCGTCCGGATGGTCGCTACGGGCGTGCGCCACGATCTTGTCGTACAGCGCCCGGTCGATCGTCAGCATGCGCGTCAGCGTACCCGGGACCGGATCGCCGTCACGCGAGCCTCACGACAGCGCCTGGACGAGGCTATCCTGCGTGCCGGTGAGCCAGTCATACACCGCGTACGCGGCGTAACGCGGGTCGTCGGGCTTCATCATGTCCAGATCCGCGGGCATCTGTTCGGCGATGCCGAGCCGGACCGCGAGCGTGAGCCTGATGTCGTTGAGCGCGCGCAGCCAGGCGAGCGCCTCGTCCACCGACAGGCTCACCCGCCCGCCGTCCTCTGGCAGCGTGCCAAGGAGGGTCCGGGCGGCATCCGCCTTCCCCGCCCGCAGGTCCCGCTCGGTATAGCGCCGGAACTCGGTCGACGCGTCGGGATCGTCGCCGTAGGCATCAGGCAGTAGCCGCGCCAGAGCCGGATCGTCGGGCGGCCGGGCATCCTCGGTCAGCCCGAGCACATCCGCAAAGTCGCCCCCCTCCGTCGTGCCTGCGTCGTCACCGCCGACCAGCGTCTCGATCTGGCCGGCCAGGTCACGGAGCACCCTCGCCTCTGTTCCGTTGAACCGGGCAGCGAACCGATCATGCGAGGCACGCCGGAAGACGGTCACGAGTCGTGGCGCAGCGTAGCCCAGAGGCCATACCCATGCAGCGTCTGCACGTCGCGTTCCATCTCCTCGCGGGCACCGGCGGCCACCACCGCCTTGCCCTTGTGATGCACGTCGAGCATGAGCTTCTCGGCCTTCGGCTTCGCGTACCCGAAAACTCGCTGGAACACATAGGTCACGTAGGACATGAGGTTGACCGGGTCATCCCAGACGATCGTGACCCAGGGCCGGTCAACCGAGCTGTCCTCATCAGTGCGCGGGGTTTCAATCTCCGCTGGTGCCACGCTCACCGCTGATCACCTCCCGGTCTGGGTCTGCGTCTAGTCTTCCACCCGTGGCTCCACCTCTGACAACCGCACTGCTCACCGACCACTACGAGCTCACGATGGTGCAGGCCGCGCTGCGCAGCGGTGCCGCTCACCGCCGCGCGGTCTTCGAAGTCTTCGCCCGCCACCTGCCCCATGGGCGCAGGTACGGCGTGGTCGGGGGCACCGGCAGGCTGCTCGAGGCGCTCGAGAATTTCCGTTTCGACGAGGAAACCCTCCAGTTCCTCGACACGGCAGGGATCGTTGGCCGCAGCGCCCTGGACTACCTGGCCTCCTACCGGTTCACCGGGAACATCTGGGGCTATGGCGAGGGTGACTGCTACTTCCCCGGCTCACCGATCCTGGTCGTCGAGGGAACCTTCGCCGACGCCGTTCTGCTCGAGACCATCGCACTGTCAATCCTGAACCACGACAGCGCGATCGCCTCAGCAGCGTCCCGCATGGTTACCGCCGCCGATGGCCGCCCGCTGATCGAGATGGGCTCGCGGCGGACCCACGAGCAGGCGGCGGTGGCCAGCGCACGCGCCGCATACATCGTGGGATTCGCTTCGACGTCGAATCTGCAGGCACACAAGTCGTATGGGATCCCGTCGGCAGGCACGAGCGCGCACGCGTTCTCCCTCGTGCACGACAGCGAACGCCACGCCTTCACCACCCAGCTCGAAGCGCTCGGCACCGGCACGACGCTGCTGGTTGACACCTTCGACGTCGCCAGGGCGGTGCGGACCGCCGTGGACCTGGCCGGACCTGAGCTCGGGGCGGTCCGCATCGACAGCGGGGATCTTGCCGTGGTGGCGCGCGAGGTTCGCGAGCTGCTCGACTCGCTCGGGGCCGGCACGACCCGGATTGTCGTCACCGGTGACCTCGACGAGTACGCCATCGCAGCACTGGCGGCGGTACCTGTCGATGTCTACGGCGTCGGCACCGCGCTTGTCACCGGGTCGGGTGCGCCCACGGCAGCGCTGGTCTACAAGCTTGTCGCCCGCGCGGACAGCGAACGTGACGGCGCGCCACTGCGGCCGATGGCGAAGCGCTCGGTCGGCAAGCCCGGCCGCGGCGGGCGCAAGTGGGCGGTGCGCCACAGGGACGACGGCGGCGCCGCGCTGGCCGAGGTGGTCACGCTGGCGCCACCGGACCCCGGGCCGCACGACCGGCTGCTGCTGCGCCCCCTGGTGCGTAAGGGCGAGATCGTCGGGCGCGAGACCCCCGCGGACGCACGGGAACGGCACCTGCGCGCGCTCGCCGAGCTGCCGCCGCGCGCGTTCCAGCTGTCCCGCGGTGATCCGGCCATCCCGACCGTCTTCCAGCCGGATGGGACCGACTGACAGGCGCGCGACACCGCGGGGCACCCGTTCGGTATCCGCTTGTTCCTCTGGCCGGTCAGGAGCCGTCGGCGCCGACGGCCAGATGGGCGGCGAGGCGCGCCGTGAGCGCCGCGGCCTGCTCGCCGACGGCCGAAATTTCCGCCGGGATCCGATCGCGGCTGCGCAGCCGGTCACAGCGGTCGGTGAGCAAGGCGAGCCGCTCGTGCAGCAGCGACCAGGCCGCGTCACGCCACGGCACGAAGTTGCCCATCTGGTAGTACATCTCAAATGCGGGCCCGACGGTGCGGCCCGGATGCTCACTGCCGACCGGCATGCGGGTGAGGGCCGCGCCGACCGGCCGCAGCACTTCCGCCATCACCCCGAATGCCACGCCGACGAGGGTGTCGAGCTGCTCGTCGGTCTCGTCCGTGTGGGTGAAGAAGCGCGTGAGGAGATGAAGCAGTACCTCGTAGCCGATGTCGAATACCTCGGCGACGGCCCGGGAATCCGGGTCGGTGATGAGGGTCTGGGGGGCGGCGATGTCTAGCGGCTGCCTGAGGAACGCCATGGCGACGGGCCGCGCGGGCTCGAATCCGGGGTCCCCGCGCCGCATCGCCTCGTACGAGTCCCATATCCGCAAGAATCGGCCGTAATGGGCGTCCCGCCATTCACCGCGGGCACCCTCGCCCTGCTCGATGATCTCTTCCACGGCGGCGAGGGCGGAATCGAGGTCGGTGACCGCGATCACCTCCGGCCACTGAAACCTGGCCGGGTTCGCCTGCGCGCGCGCCGGGCTGACGAACACCCCGCGCTCGCCGAGCTGCCCGGCCAGATGCTTGAGCCCATCGGCGATCCCGCGGTAGAGATGGCCGACGGTAGCGAACTCCTGCGGGCGCGGCAGCGACTCGCTCGGTGCCACGGGCTCGAACGGCGGCACCTGCGGCGTGAATCCCTCGGCGTCGACGCGCGCCATCCCCTCCGGCCGTTCGAGGTAGAGGAAATGCGTCAGCGCGCCCGCGCCGAACGGCAGCAGATCGAGCTGCACGGTCGGCGGAAAGTAGCTCGTGCGCTGCGGGAAGTTCGGCCTGCCGAACACCGGGGCGGCGCCGATGGCGGTCATCAGGTTGGCGACGAGCGCGAGGTGCAGCATCTCCTGGACGGCGATCCCGTTGATCTGCTTGCGCCAGTCGTTTACCGCTGCCAGCTGGGCCGGGTCCAGGCCCTCACCGGGATCCTGCTTGAGGCTGAACCCAGCGTAAAGGTACTGACACATGATCATGTGCTCCAGCTGCGCCGCCTCTGCCAGCAGGTACCAAAGGTGCTCGCGGTGCTCGACAACCAGCCGTGGCTCGCTCATCCCCCGGTCCTCCGCCATAGTCCGCGCCTTCACGCCGCGCTGAAGTCTCGATGATTACATGATTTCATACCGCGGAGGGAACCGCTGGCCGATGGGCGATTGGGCGCTAGCGTGACGTGTATGCACTCCACTGCCGAACACGTTGCCAGCGTGCTGCGAGCCCTCGGCGTCCCCGGGAAGATACGAGAGCTCCCGGCGTCCGCGCCCACGGCCGCCGCAGCGGCAGCGCAACTCGGGTGCGACGTGGGCGCCATCGCCAACAGTCTGCTGTTCAACTCGGGCGGCGAACCACTGCTCATCCTCACCAGCGGAGCGCACCGGGTGGACACGGGCAAGGTCACGGCGATGCTCGGGAGTCCTCCGATCACGAGGGCCGACCCCGATTTCGTCTACGCCCACACCGGACAGCGGATCGGCGGCGTCGCCCCTGTCGGCCACCCGAAACCGATCACGACGGTCGTCGACGTGTGGCTGGACAAGCACGAGGTGGTGTGGGCGGCGGGCGGCCACTCGCATACCGTGTTCCCCACCTCGTTCGCCGAACTGGTGCGCATCACCGGCGGCACACCCGCCGACGTCGGCGCCTGAGGATGGGTGGGTCTTATATTGGTCGCCTGGCGGTAACGTCGGGGTGTGCGCGCGCTCATCATCGTCGACGTTCAGAACGACTTCTGCGAGGGCGGATCGCTGCCTGTGGCAGGCGGTGGCGACGTCGCCCGCGCGATCAGTTCCCGGCTGGCCAGCGACGCCGCGCAGTACGAGCACGTCGTCGCGACCCGCGACTACCACTTTGACCCCGGCGCCCACTTCTCCGCGCATCCCGATTATGTCGACTCCTGGCCGCCGCACTGCGTGGCGGGGACGGCTGGCGCGAGTTTCCACCCCGACCTCGATGTCACCAGGATCGAGGCGGTGTTCAGCAAGGGCGCACACGCCGCGGCGTATTCGGGCTTCGAGGGCGCCACCGGCGGCGGGACGCTGCTCGCCGACTGGCTGCGGCAACGCGCGGTCACCGAGATCGACATCGCCGGGCTTGCCACCGATCACTGTGTGCGCGCCACCGCGGGTGACGCGGCCCGGCTGGGCCTGCCGACCCGCGTGCTGCTCGGCCTGACGGCCGGCGTCGCACCGGAGACGACGAAGAACGCCCTGGACGAGATGCGCGCCGCCGGCGCCGAGCTGATCGGCGCCCCCCGTGGTCCGGCGCTAACCGACGGTGATCGTTAGCCGATCGAAACCCCATGAATGCGGCATCGATGTTGTCCTGCGGCGGTTGATGGGCCATCAACGCCGGGCGGCGGGCCACCGGGCGGGCCGGCCGGGCGGCGGGCCACCGGGCGGGCCGGCCGGGCGGCGGGCCACCGGGCGGGCCGGCCGGGCGGCGGGTCAGCGGCCGGCGGACGCCCAGCGGCGGGTCAGCGGCCGGCGGACGCCCAGCGGCGGGTCAGCGGCCGGCGGA
>Ga0137365_10003031_pt1 | contig 13339 bp, 9 predicted proteins | sample SagtaG_9_FD_104799 | JGI IMG/M metagenome (GOLD analysis project Ga0137365, IMG submission 104799) | Vadose zone soil microbial communities from Sagehorn Ranch, Mendocino, California, USA - Sage1_L_40_16 metaG | ecosystem: Environmental > Terrestrial > Soil > Vadose zone | place: USA: California...
CAGTCACATCAGGGGCAGGGCCAGTACGGCGAGGGCCAGCAGGAGCGGGGACAGAAGGGGCGGGGCCAGTACGGCCAGGGCCAGCAGCGGCAGGGTCAGTACGGGCAGGGCCAGTACGGCCAGGGCCAGCAGGGGCAGGGCCAGCAGGGGCAGGGCCAGTACGGGCAGGCACAGCAGGGGCAGGGCCAGTACGGGCAGGCACAGTACGGGCAGCCGACCGGACCCGGCCAGGGCGGCCCCGGGCAGTTCGCGCCCGGTCAGTACACCCAGCCGCAGCCCAGCGTGCCGCCGAATCGAAACCGCGGCCTGCTGGCGGCCCTGACCGTGGCCGCGGTAGCCGTCCTCGCCGTCGGCGGTGTCGTCGCCGTCAAGGCCCTCGGGCACCCAAGTCCGACCCCGTCGCCGACGACACCGCCCATCACCACGACCACGCCGCCGACACCGACGCCGACGTCGCCATCGCCGGCATTCGCGGAGGCACAGAGCATCAACAACCTGCTGGCGCGCAGTTCAAGCAGCTTGTCGAGGTTGAACAACGCGATCACTCTCGCCAACCAGTGCCAGGACCTCCCCTTCGCGGTGAGTCAGATTCAGCAGGCAAGGAACGGGCGCCAGCGGCAGCTAAATCAGTCCCAGACACTGCAGACCGGAGCGCTGCCGCACGGCAGCGAGCTCATGTCCGACCTCACCCAGGCACTGCAGTACTCGCTGACCGCCGACAACGACTACCTGACCTGGGCGCAGGAACAGGAGTCCAGCTGCGCCCCTGGGACCTCGGGCAGCGTGGGAATCAGCGACGGCAGCAACGCCGGCGCGACCGCCTACAAGGACCGCTTCCTGAGCAACTGGAATCCGATCGCCCGCCAGGACGGTTTCCCGCAGCGGAGCTCGATCTAGCCGCCGCTAGCCGGGCGGGCGCAGGCCGGCGAACACCTTGGCCGCGATGGTCTGGATCGTCTCGATGCCGTAGGCCTCCGACGGATTGCCTTCGGTCAGCACGGCCAGCACGTAGTTGCGGCCGTGACCGGAGATCCACCCGATGCTGTCGACCTGCCAGAGGTTCGTCGGCGGGATCGGCACCCAGCCGTTCTTCAGCGCGACGATGGTACCCGCGGGCACGCCGCCGGTGACACCCCACCCCTGGTCGGCCTCGATGTGCTCCATCAGGGACAGTCCGTATCCCCGGTCCGCCTCGTTGAACACCAGGTTGGGGTAGGCGAACTTGGAGATGAGCGTGACCTGGTCGCGTGCGCTGGTGGTCGTCAGGCCCCAGCCTGGCAGCTGGGTTCCCGGTATGAAGGTCAGGGTGGACGGGGTGGTCTGGTGCATGCCGATCGACCGGTCGAAGCGCCCGATCGCGCTCGGGCCGCCTGCCTCGTTCCACAGGGTGGTCGCCGCCGTGTTATCGCTGTTCTCGATCATCGCGGTCATCAGCGCGCTCTGCGCCTGGGTCAGCGGCCGGCCGGTGAGCTCGGCCTGACGCAGCAGCGCTCCCATGATCTCCACTTTGACGATGCTCGCGGTGTACTGGACCATCCCTGGGTGGAGCAGCCACATCCGCCTGCTGTGCGCGTCATACACCGCCGCGGTCGCCCGGCCGGCGCGGTGCCTGAGAGAGGAGGACACGCCAGCGAACGGCGAGACCTGCGGCCGAACCGGGGGCGATGATCGCGCTGAGGGCGTCGGCCGGGGGGTCAAGCTCGTCGGCGAGTCGCTCGGCAGGGCCGCCGGCGGCGGAGAGCTCGAGCAACCGAGCAGGAGTACGAGAAGGCCGATCGTCACCAGCCCAGCAGCAGGCTGTGAACTGGCCTTGCAACGGTGCATTAGTGTCCTGACGAGGTAGAGCATCGGTATCAGATCTTACTTGCGGTTTGCCGTGACAGCCCATAGATGACGGCAATTGGATCCGGCGGCGCGAGGGCCATGAACCGGCACCCACGCCGGGCACGCTGCGGGCGGCTAGCGGCTGGTCAGGAACCTGATTATCGCCGCCTCAAGCGCTCTGGCGATCTTCTGCTGGACGGTCGGCGAGGTCAGCAAGGCGGCGTCCGCCCTGTTGGGCATGTTGCCGCACTCGATCAGAACCTCGGGCACCGTGGTGAGATTGAGCCCGGCTAGATTGTTACGGAAAATATAGCCATTACGGCCATAATAGTCGCTCGGCCGCAGCGGGGTACCGGCCAGGAAAGCCGAATGGACGTAGCTGCCGAATAGCACGGACGGCGTGATTATCTTGTTATTAATGCCGTCGGCGACCGGCTCGAGGACGGTGAACCCGCGCCCCCAGGACGGCCCGCCATCGGCATGAATGTCGATCGCCACGTCGGCGTGCGCGGCATCGATGATCGCCGCCCGCCGGTTCACGCAAGGCCCGATGCCGTGGTTATCAGGCCGGGTCAATACCGCCCGCGCCCCGTCCCTGCGCAGATCGGCAGCCAGATAGGTGGCGACGTTGAAGTTGAACTGGGCCTCGCTATAGCCGCTCGCGGTCTGCGTGCCTGTGGTGTTGCAGTTCTCCCGCTCGCGGCCGTTCCAGATCTGCTGATCGAGGAAGGCAGGATCGGTGTAGTTGAGGCCGTTGTGGCCCGGATCGATGCCCACCAGCTTCCCGGCCAGCGGCGTGCCGGATGGCGTGCTTGCTGGCTGGCTGGCCGGGCGGGTGCTGGCCGGCGAGGGCGACGGGAGCGAACTCGGCGGTACCGCCGACGGCGCCGTCGGCGTGGAGGCGCTGGGGGCGGCGGACGAGGTACTGCACGCCGAGACCGCCAGGCTGGCCGCGGCCGTGAGGGCGAGCATCAAGAACGCCAGCCGGCCTGATCGGCCGCCCGGCGCCCGGCAGGAGGGATCAGTCATCGCATTCCCGAGCTTAATGCCCGGGCCCCGGTCGCAGGCGCAGCTCAGCAAGCCTCAGCCGATCGAGCCACGCCCGCCGATCAGCGCCTGCGCGATGACCGTGCGCAGGATGTCGTTGGTGCCCTCGCCGATCACCATCAGCGGCGCGTCCCTGTACAGCCGCTCCACCGTGAACTCCTTGGAATACCCGTAACCACCGTGCACAGCCATGGCGGCCATCGCGCAGTCTGCGGCGACCTCGGAGGCATACACCTTGGCCATGCCGGATTCAAGGTCGGCCCGCTGGCCGACGTCGGCGCGGGCGGCCGCCCAGTAGGTGAGCAGCCTGGCGGCCTGGAGCTTGATCGCCATGTCGGCGAGCTTGAGCTGAACTGCCTGGAAGCCGGAGATTTTCTGGCCGAACGCCTCCCGCTGCCCGGCGTAGCGCAACGCCTGATCGTAGGCCTCCTGCGCAACGCCGACCGCGCGGGCGGCGATGTTGATCCTGCCCTTCTCCAGCGCGGCGAGCACCTGCTGCAGTCCGCTGCCCTCCGTCCCGCCGAGCAGGCAGGCGGCGGGCACCGTGACGTCGTCCAGCACGAGCTCACAGGTCTCAGGCCCGTGGTAGCCGAGCTTGGGCAGATCCCTCACCACCTCGAATCCCGCGGTACCGGCGTCGATGAGCAGCACAGACATGCCGGCGTGCGGCGGGCTGGCCGCCGGATCGGTCTTCACGAGCACCGGCAGCGGGTCCGCGTGGCGGGCGTTCGTAATCCAGGTCTTCCTGCCGTTGACGATGTAACTGCCGCCATCGCGACGCGCGGTCGTGACGATCCCCTGCAGGTCGCTGCCAGCTCCTGGCTCGGTCAGCGCGATGCCGGTACGCCGCTCCCCGGTCGCCAGCGCCGGAAGGTGCGCCTGCTTCTGCTCGGCGGTGCCGAACCGCGCGATCATCCAGCAGGACAGCGAGTGGCTGCCGAGTATCCCGGCCACGCCCATCCAGCCGCGCGAGATCTCCTCGAAGACCACGGCAAGCGACACCATGTCCGCCGCCATGCCGCCGTACGCCTCGGGGATGAGCAGCCCGAAGAGCCCAAGCTGCCGCATGGTCCCTACGATCTCCTCCGGGTACCTGCCGGATTCCTCCCACTCCCTGGCGACGGGCCTGATCTGCTCGTCCACGAACGAGCGCATCGTGTCGCGCAGCAGCCGCTGCTCATCGGACAGCTCGAAGTCCATGCAGGCACGATAGCGCCCGCGGTGATCGGGCCACGCTGGCCGGATCACCGGGCGGCGATCAGGCTGAGCGCGCCGGCGAACATGGTCAGCCCCCGGCCATGGCGTCAGCGATCGCCGTGCTGGGCGTCAGCCCGCCGCCTGGGCCGCGGCTAGCTGTACGCCCCGGTGCGCCAGCGGCCGGGTGAAGCCGATCGAACCCCGGTTGGTGTAGGGGGTGATCCTGATCGGGAACCCAGGCGCGAACGCCTCGACCATCATCCCGCCGCCTATGATCAGGCCTACGTGCCCTGGGGACCTGAGGCTGCCATTGGCGCCTGCGAAGAACACCAGGTCACCGGGCTGGACCTGGTTCGCGCTCACCCTGGGGCCCCATTTCCATTGGGCCTGCGAGGTGCGCGGGACGTCGACGCCCGCGGCGCGGTAGGCCGCCATCACCAGTCCAGAGCAGTCGAATGCGTCCGGCCCGCTTCCGCCCCACAGGTACGGCTTGCCGAGCTGCTGTTCGACGAAGGCGATCGCCACCGCGGCGGCGTGGCTCGACGCGACGCCGACGCCCGGCAGGCAGGTCGGGGCATTGTCCACGGTGATCGGGCTTACCGTGAACCCGCCGGTCGCGTACGTGTTCGCCCAGCCGAGCACCGACTGCACGTAGGAGTTTAGGTGGTTGTAGGCGAAGATCGCCCCGGAGACGTGATCCAGTACCCCGTGCGCGAGCAGGTACTTCGCGGCGCCGGCGATGGCGTCGGCCGGGTCATAGACGCTCGCGGTTCCGTCGGCGTTGGCGTCGGCCGCGACCCCGCTGACGTGCTCGCCAGCCGGGTGGACCGGTGCGCCGCCCCAGGTGTTTCCCGCCGCTCCGCCGACGCCGATCTGCATCGGGCCTGCCGCGCCGAACGGATTGGCGCCGCTGTGCACTCCGGGTAGAGTGGTCCGCCCGTCGTCGCTCTCGACCTTCCCGATCCCGGCGAGTATCACCCAGGGAACCCGGTAGTGCGCACCGATCGACCTGAACAGCGCCAGGTAGTTCGACGGGATCGAGTTGCGGGCCGAGGTGCTGGCGACCGGCTGCGCCGCGGTGCCGTTCTGGCCCGAGCCGCAGGCGTTGCTCTTGGCGTACAACAGGCTGCCGCCGGCGAACAGCATCATCGGCGCCACCAGCACGCCGATGACGAGCAGCACGATCAGGCTGATCATGCCGAATACCGCCGGCTTGGCCAGCCCGCCGGCGAACCTGTTCACAGGTTCCCCGCCGAGGCCAGCTCGATGTCGCTGACCTGCCAGCTGGTGCCACCGCCGGTCACGGTTACCGCGTAGTCGGTGGTCTGCTGGCTCTGTCCCTCGGTGTCGGTGACCCGCTCGGTAATCGCCTCGACGAAGGTCAGGCTGGACGGGCCGAACCCGCGCAGCGAGACGATGCTGGCCGAACCCGAGGAAACCTGCTTCTTGCCAACCCTGGTCGCGCTCACCCCAGGCGCCGAGAATGCCCGGCCGATGACCGCCTCAAGCTGGCTGGTCATCAGCGGATGCATCCTGGCCAGGTAGGCGGAGACCTTCTCGCTGTAGGAGAACGTCCCGTAGCCGGCGCCGAAGGTCACCGCGAGCTGTGCCGCTCTCGCCAGCCCGGCCGGGCTGAACGGCAGCCAGCGGTAGATGTCGGGCACGCCGACCGGCGTGGAGGCGCCGGTGGACGGCTCGGCGGAGGCCGCAGGAGTCGGCGGCGGCGCGGTCGGCGCAGGCGTCACAGGCCCTGGTGAGCCAGTACCCGAGCCGGCCGCGGACGGCAGGAACAGGTAGACACCGAGCCCGGTCAGTACGACGACGATCAGTGCGAAGGCCGCGATCCGCTGGAACCTTGTCAGCTCCATCGCCGCTGCGCTACTTCCGCCGCCGGATCGGGCGCAGCCAGAACGGGCCGGCCGACTCGCTGCCTTGACCGCCAGGTGACCCGGTCAGCGGCAGCGCAGGCGGCTCGCCGCGATCACCGGACCCGGCGCCTGGCCCGTAACCTGCCGGTCCGCTGCCGTTCGCCCGCGGCCGCGGCGCGGACGAGCTGCGCCTGGCCCGGCCCGCGGATCTGGCGTCCCTGGCTGGCGGCGCCGACCGCGGCGGCGGTGCCGACCGCGGTGGCGGTGGTGCCGGCTGCCGGGACGGCGGTGACTGCCTGGCGGGAAGCGCGGGCGCCTGCCGGCCGGGCCCGCCCTGGTGAGGGGGCGGGGCGGAAGGCTGGCGTGACGGCGTCGGCTGCCGGGATGGCGTGGCCGGCGGCTGGCGCCCCGGCTGCGCCGACGGCAGGTCGAGCGGCCGGGAACCGCCGCCCGCCGAGCCGCCGTTTGCCCAGGCGGACGGCGGCGGCGCGCTGGGCCGGCGCGATACCGGTCCAGCGGCCGGGGTTCCTGCCGAGGCCCTGGTGCCCGGCCCTGTACCGGGCGGCGAACCCGGCCCGCTCCCGGCCCGCGGCGCCGCGGCCTGGCCCTGAACTGCCGCTGCCGAGCCGTTCTGCGGCCAGCGGGGCGGCGGTGCCCCGGCTTGCTGTGGCAGCCGCAGCGGCGGCGCGTCGCTCGCCGATGCGGCCCCGGCGGCTCCCCAGGCCCTGGCCCGCGACGCGGCGCCAGCCTGCATGCCGACACCGGCCGGATCGGGCTGGCCGCCGGCCAAGGGAGAAACCCCGCCGCCGGCGAATTCGTGCCCGTCGCCGTTGACCGGCACGGTGCCGTCCGCCGCCGCGGCCCCGCCGGGTCGGGCCAGGCCGGCTGCCGCAGCGGACGAGCTCACCGCCGTGGCGGCGGTGAGTGCCAGTCCGGCGGCCTGCGCCGGATTGCGCCGCGCCCATCTGGCCGCACGGTAGGCGGCGAACCCCGGCACGCCGATGGTCGCGGCGGTCCTGGTGTTGTCGCGGGCCGTGCCGGCCGCGCGGGCGAGCCCGGCCTCGGCCCGCTCGGTCGAGCCGATCGCGCCATACCCGACGGCGGCGAACAGGTGCTGGAACGGCTTGCGGTAGATGAAGACCGCGGCGGTGACCAGCGTGATCATCAGTATCTTCAGCGCCCAGGGAAGCACCGCGTCGGTCGTGCCCATGATCAGCGCATAGCAGTACAGCAGCAAGCTGAGCGCGAGCGCCACCGCCGCCTGCTTGAGCAGCACGCCCACCAGCATCTCGAACCACCGGACGGCGACCACCCGGCCGAATCCTGGATGGGTCCCGATCAGCAGGAAGAACGGCCCGACGATGAGCAGCAGCAGGAAGCCGAGCTTCAGCAGGATGAGGGTCACGGAGATCAGCAGCACCAGGACGCCGGCGACCACCGCCGCCAGCAGCGAGGAGAACCCGATCTCCAGCCTGGTCGTCCATTGCTTGCCCTGGAAGAGCGGGTAGATGTCGGGATTGGCGTGCGCGATGGTGTTCGCGATACCGGCATAGGCGTGCTGCTTGGCGGTGACCAGCGCCGTCGTCGGCTGCTCGTTCGCCGCGATCGCCTGCGCCCAGAGCAACTGCCTGCCGTAGGTGTTGATCGGGGTCGGCTTGGCGCCCGCGGCCGCGAAGGTCGTGGTGCCGAACTCGCCGTCCAGCCACGGCTTGCAGACCAGGACCGTCCACAGCTCATTCGCGTTCTGGTCAACCACGGTCCGGCCTGACGTGTAGCTGAAGCTGGCCGGGTTGATCTGCGGGTCGTTCTTGGCCACCGGCAGGCAGCTGGCCTGGCCAGGACTCGGCAGGTGGGCGAATGCCGTGTTCAAGGTGGTGCTGATGCCGTCCGAGACGCCCTTGCCGAGCCCGGTGAAGTCGGCCGGCCTGCCGATCAGCCAGATCGCCGCGGCGCAGGCCAGGACCATCCAGATCGCGCCCTCGATCGTCCTGGTGCCGCGCTTGCGGATCAGCGCCTGCCAGGCGAGCCAGATGGCGCCGATGATCACTACCAGCGCCACGTAGGGAAAGTAGATCGCGTTGCCCAGGCCGCTGATCAGGTGGTCAGCCACGGCCTGCAGCCAGCTCAGGATGCCGCCGCCGGCCGCCGACTGGTAGATGGTGATGGTGACCCGGTCGATCGCCTTCGCGAAGTCGAACAACATGCCGGCCACGTCGTTCCCGATCAGGGATGTCATGTCCGAGCACTGCAGGTTGGTCGCCGCCCAGGACTGGCCGGACATCCCGTACTGGCTGTACGGGGTCTTCAGCGCCTTGCCGGGTGCCGCCGGCGGCTTGATCAGCGCGTCGACGCCCGATGTGGCTGGCTCCGGCTGGGGCACGCCCGGCTGGCACAGGTTGTTGAGGTCACCGGTCAGGCCGGAGGACCCCAGCGAGCAGAAGCCGAGCAGGCCGCCGATGTCGCCGATTCCCGGCACCGAGCACACGCCGCCCGCCGGTGCGGTGGCCGCCAGCGTGCGCGCCGCGATCGGCCCGTGCTGCGAAGCGACCTGCGGCTGCTGCGCCGCGGCCGCCGCATGATGATGAGCACCAGCCTGCACGGTGAACAGGACGGCAACTCCGACCAGGGCCGCGGCGGTCAGGCGTGGCAGGCGAGGGAGTCTGGGCATCGGGGGAGGCTCCTGGGGGGTGGAGTGGCGAGCCGGCGGCTAGGGGGCCGACGCCTGGGCCGGGCTTGGCGGGTGATCGGAAGCGTGTGCCTGGCCGGGTGCCTGCGACTGGCCGCGCGCCGCGCCCAGCTGACCAGGTAGCGGCGGCTGGCCGTTGGCGGCCCGTGGCCAGCCCTGGCCGGAGGGATGACCGTTCTGCGGCCCCTGCATCTGGGCCGGCGACTGCCCGGCGTGCGGCCAGGGCCCGGCCGCCGCCCGCCGGGCGGGATGCTGCACCGGCAAGGGCACCGGCGCCTCCGCCGACCTGGCCCTGGTGGGGTTGGTGTCCAGCCACTCCCGCAGCTCGTCGGAGATCAGGTCGACGCCGATCCGGCCCGCGCGCCCGTCCAGGTCACGGAAGATGCACTCGGCGTTGCCCAGGCCCCGCAACACGGCCTGGTGCTCGTCCGATGGCTCGACCCCGAGCAGCGACATCACGCTGGCCACCTCGGCCCGCTCGGTGGAACGGAAGGCGAACACCGCCGATATGCAGTTGGTCACCTGCTCATTCAGCAGGTCGCTGGCGTTCTGCGAGACCAGGATCAGGGCGGTATTGCGGGACCGGCCCATCCTGGAGACCTCGGGAATCAGCTTCGCGCCCTGCGGCGTCGAGGTCACCGCCCATGCCTCGTCAAGCACGATCGCCTTCGGCAGCCGCCGGTCGATCCCGTTCATCAGCCGCCGCGCGAACTGCGACACCAGGTAGAGCAGCGCGACCGAGAGCCGTTGCTCGTAGGAATAGTCGTCGCGCTTCAGCGATGCGTCCGGCAGCGTCAGGCCCGCCAGCGTAAACACCGTAGTCCAGCCGCTTGCGTCGATCCGCGCGCCCCCGGATGGCGCGAAGCAGAGCTTGGCCAGCCGCATCTCCGACATCGACCGCAGCACGGCGCCGAGGTTCTTCGCCGCGGGCTCGGCGCTGCGCTCCAGGTGATCGACCACCTGTCCGAGGCTCGGCCGCTCGGCCGCCGACACGGCGCCGACGGCCTGGATCATCGCGCTCTCCCGTTCCTCGCTCATGCCGGGCAGCAGCAGCCGCAGCGTTTCTGCCGCCATCGTCCTGCGCTCGGCCAGGTCGTCGCCGAACGAGAACGGGTCGAGCAGCCCGGCCGCGGCGCTGCCGAGCGGCAGCACCCTGGCCCGCCGCCCGCGCGCCTGGAGCAGCATGACCAGTGACTCCGCGTCGCCCTTCGGGTCGATCACCGCCGTGGTGACGCCGCGAAGCGCGAGCTGCATGATGAGCAGCAGCGCCAGCGTCGTCTTGCCGCCGCCGGGCTCGCCGGTGATCGCGACCGCGGTCGGCCGGTTTCGCGCCGCAGCCACCAGCGGATCGAAGTGCACCACCGACCTGGCCCTGCCCAGCGTCTCGCCGATGTAGGGGCCGACCCACCCCGCCCCGTCCGCGGCCCGGTCACCCAGGTCCACGGTGGCGGTCGGCATTCCGCCGGCGATCGTGTAGAGCGGCTGCCGCTGCAGATACGACAAGAGCCTGACCTTGTCCCCCGGCAGCGATTCGTTGAGCAGCGAGAACTGGTCGCCGGTCGAGCTGACCACGTCAATCCCGATGTCGCGGTAGTGCTCTGTGATCGCCTCAGCGCGCCGGGTGCACAGTTCCCTGGTGGGCGCGGTGACGAGCAGCCGGTGCCAGCCGTAGACGAATGGCAGCCGCTCCTTGGTGATCCCGTGCTCAAGCAGCCTGGCCGCTTCAAGCTGCTCGGCCAGGGCGAGCGGCATGTCGGCGCCTGCCTCCCTGATGTGCGCGTCCATGTCCCTGGCGTGCGCCAGCCTGCGGCTGACATCCTTGCTCGCCTTGGCCGGCGGGATCAGCTTCATCCGCATGCTGGCCTCGACCGGGAACGGCAGCGCGTCGGCGTAGTGCAGCCAGGGCTCGCCGTCGGGGAAGTACATGACGTCGGGGAACCGGGAGAACGACAGGAACGAGCTGTAGGACTCGCCGGCTGGATGAACCATTGTGAGAACGGTGCGGCCGTTGTGAATCTCGCCCTCCACCAGGGACTCGATCTCACCCTGGCCCCAGGTGCGCCGCCGGGCGGCCGATGTCGGCTGGTCCCCGAGCGCGCCGAGGATGGCGTGCCTGAACAGCCAGGCCACCTCATCGGCGCTGGCGTGCCTGGCCGTCAGCGAGCTGGCCGCGAGCGTCCTGCCGATCCGCTCCGCCTGCTCAGTCCACTTGGCGATCTCGGAGTTGCCGACCGCGTCGTCCTCCAGGCCGAGCAGCTGTTCCCCGGCCCGGTACGCGGACAGGAACTGCGCGAGCACGCCGCCTGCCAGCTGCGCGCGCATCCCGCGCTGGCCGAGGCGGACTCCCAGGTAGACCTCCTTGGTCCAGAAATCCTTGGCCCAGACCTGCCGGTACATCTCATCCAGGTACTCGACCCAGCCGGCGCCGCCGTCTGAGGTCGCGTGCAGTTCGGTGGCCCACTGCGCCGCCGGGTAGCTCCGGTGCGCGACCCGCAGATGCACCTCGGCGTCGGCCATCCTGATCCCGGCCAGCGCGACCGTAAGGTTGATCGCCAGCCCTTCCCGCTGCTGGCCGGTCAGGAACTCATACGAGATCGTCGGCACCCGGAAGTACGCCCAGGCATGGGTCTCTGTCAGCAGGACGCGGTCATCGAAGTACCTGACCGAGAGCCTGCTCCGCCTGCTCATCCTGGCGCTCATCGGCCGGCCCGCCCGTACTGCGCGCGTGCTCCCTGCCGCGCGCCTGCTCCCTGCTGCATGGCTGCTCCCTGCTGCTCGGCCAGACCGGCGACCAGCACCCCGGCGAGCGCGGTATACGCGCGGGCCGTGCCGGGGCTGAGCACGCCAGCCCAGTGCTGACTGCGCCCTGGCTCGCTGGCCCGGTGGCGGCCGGCCGGCGGGCCAGCCTGCGCAGGAAGGACGGGATCGGCCTGAGCCGGCCGCTGCGCCGCCTGGCCGGCGAGCTGGTCGTCCCAGGGGACTCTGACGATCGCGCGGCACCGGCCGGCGGCAACGCGTTCGGCCTGCTCGACATGCACAGCCGTCCGCCTGCTGACCCCGTTCATCACCAGAACCGCGCTAGCAGCCAGGCCGGCCCGGCCGTGCGCGTCCAGCCATTCGAAGGTCATCGTGATGGCGCTGGCCGCGGCCTGGCTGGCCGGGGCAACCAGGATCAGCTGGTCGGCGGCGGCCAGCAGTGCAGGCACGGCCGATGTGGACGGATCGGCGAGCACGAGCTTGTGGTGCCTGGACGAGAACTCGAACGCGCGGGCATCGGCCCGGTCGTGACCGTCGGCAAGCTCGTCGGCATCGTCGTGATGCCCCTGCCCGGCCAGCAGATCCTGATCGAGTATCTCCAGCCGGGACGATCCGAGCGAGGCCGCCTGGCTGACCGCTGGCCGCGATCGGCCGCGCGCGATCAGCGAGGTGTCGCCGGGGTTAACGTCGAGCACGGCGACCCGGTCGGCACGCAGGTTCGCGAGCACCTCGCCGACCATCAGCGTGGTAATGGTCTGGCCGGCGCCCACGGTGCAGCCGAGCACCATGATCTTGGCTGGCCAGGAGAGCGGTTGCTGTGCCCTTGACCGGTCGCGCTGAAGCTGGTCCGGCTTGCCTGGCCGGTGCCCGCCGGGAACGACAAGCACGCGGCCAGCGGTGGCGTCGCCGCGCTGGGGCGCGGGCCCGGCGAGCGCGCGTTCCACCGCGGGCGGGGCCGACCGTCCAGGGTCCGCTCCGACCACGGTGACGACCGGCCGCCGCTGGCTGCTGCCGCCCTGAGCCGCCCGCGCCTGGTCCGCCGCGCCGTCCGGGTCGGCCGAGCCCTGGCCGGCCTGGGACTCCGCGGCACCGGCTGCCTGAGCCGAGCCCTGGCGGGCCTGGGACTCCGCGGCACCGGCTGCCTGAGCCGAGCCCTGGCCGACCTGGGACTCCGCGGCACCGGCTGCCTGAGCCGAGCCCTGGCCGACCTGGGACTCCGCGGCACCTGCTGCCTGAGCCGAGCCCTGGCCGACCTGGGCGTCGCCGGCGGTGGTCTGAGCCGTGCCCTGCGGCTCAGACGGATCGCGATCTGGCCCGGCCGGCCGGGCGGGAGGACCGGCCGGCCGGGTTCCAGTTCGGGCCGGCCGGGCGGGAGGACCGGCCGGCCGGGCGGTGGCTGGGTCGCCTGGCCGGCCGTCAAGGCCAGCCGGGAGTGCGGTGCCGACCGGATCGCCGACGGCGGTGCCCGGCAGCGGGAAGATCCGGTCGGGCCGGCGAGCAGGAGAGTCGGCCGGGCCAGCAGGGCCGGCAGGGTCAGCAGCGTCAGCAGGCTCAGCAGGCTCAGCCTGGCGGCCAGAGACACCGGCCGGGCGGGCATGCGAACCGGAATGCCGTGGCAGGCCGGTGTCTGCTGGCCAGGCCGCGTGCGGGTCAGACGGCCAGGGCGAGGAGCGGCGATCCTGGCGCGCCGCACGCGACTCGGCGGGCCGGAAACCGCGCCTTGCTGCGGGCTGGGAGCCGGCCGCGCGGGCCCGCCCGCGCGCCGCCTGGCCCGTACCTGGCTGGCCCGTACCTGGCAGGCCAGCGGCCGCCTCGCTCGTACCTGCCTGGCCCGTACCTGGCAGGCCAGCGGCCGCCTCGCTCGTACCTGGCAGGCCAGCGGCCGCCTCGCTCGTACCTGCCTGGCCCGTATCTGGCAGGCCAGCGGCCGCCTCGCTCGTACCTGGCAGGCCGTCCACTC
>Ga0137365_10003039_pt1 | contig 13326 bp, 17 predicted proteins | sample SagtaG_9_FD_104799 | JGI IMG/M metagenome (GOLD analysis project Ga0137365, IMG submission 104799) | Vadose zone soil microbial communities from Sagehorn Ranch, Mendocino, California, USA - Sage1_L_40_16 metaG | ecosystem: Environmental > Terrestrial > Soil > Vadose zone | place: USA...
CACGACTGATGAGCGCGCTGGCCAAGCTTGCGCCAGCCGCCGGCAAGCCGGTCGCGACTACCGGTTCCGGCAAGGCCATCGCGGCGAGTGCCGCGAAGAAGCCGTCGGCGAAGCCCGCAAAAGCGAAAGCCTAGAACCCTCCGGCCGTCTGTCCACGCGTCTTTACGAAGGGCGCTATGTCTTACCTCCCCCGGATGGGAGGGATTCAATTCGCGCTTAGAACCTGTTCGAGAATGAAGCCCTCAACCGCGAGCCGGGCATCGAGCTCGCCCAACTTGATCTGTTCCTCGATGCGCAGGAGATCGTGGAATCCGCGGTCTAGCTCGGCCGCGTTGTAATCGGCGGCCTGGCGGAAGGCCTTTTCGAGGACAAAGGGGTGATCGGTCGATCGCGCCTGCAGGTCGGCCACGGAACCGCCACGGTCGCGGATCGCGCGCGCCTGCAGCAGCCGGCGCCAGTGACTCACCAGCGTGTAGAGCAGCCATGTGGGCTCGCGCCCGTCGTCCAGGAGCGACTGCAGCACGCCCGCCACCGCGCCCGGCCGGCCGCTCGCCAGCGAGTCCGTCAGCGCGAAGATCTCTTCCTCGCGACTGTCGCTCACCAGGGCGCGCACCGCCTCGTCGTCGATCCGGGTCGATGGCGAGGCGTAGAGCGCGAGCTTCACGATCTCCTGGTCGAGCAGCCGCAGGTCCGGCTGTGACCGCTCGAGGAGCAACCGTACCGCGGCCGGCGTGATCGTCAGGCCGCGCTCCTCCGCCAGCTTGCGCACCCAGCCGGCGCGATCCGATCGCCGTGGCGCCTCATATCGCTGGATCCGGGCGCGCTTGTCGCGCTCCATCGCCGCGACGACTCTGTAGATCGGGTTGCCGGGTGCCACCAGAACGTGTGCAACCAACACGAGGTGCGTGGAGTCGGGCGTTCCCTCCATATAGGCCGCAGCGCGCTCGGCTCCGGCGCCCTTGTCTCGCTTCCCGGCGAGTAGGCCCCAGTCGCGCAGCACCAGGACGCGCAATGCATCGATGAACGGCAAGGTGCTGGCCTTCTCGGCGAAGGCATCCGCATTGAGGGCGTCCGCCTGGATATCCTCGTAGTTGAACTCGAGCGTCAACCCGGCGCGCAGCGGTTGCAGCAGGTCGCGGGCCGCCCGGTCGACGAGGTAGCTCTCGCCGCCGTGAACAAGCGTGATCACGCCGGCGCAAAGGCGCGGTCGATCTTCGCCGCCATGTAGAAGTCGCTTTCCGTGAGTCCATCGATCTTGTGCGTCCAGAGGTAGACGCGGACCTCACCCCATCGCACGTACAGGTCCGGATGGTGGTTCTCCGCCTCGGCGACCGGGCTGATCCGGTTGACGAAGTCGACCGCGTCGACCCAGTTCTTGACCTTGAACGACTTGATCAGCTTCTTGTCATCTTCGACCTGCCAGCCCTCGAGCTGGGCCGCAAGCGGGGCAATCTGCTCACGGGTCAGTGGCGGCGTCCCACCGCGGCATGGAATGCACTTGTTGTCGGCAAGACTCGTCGCCATCAGTCTTCCCTCCCCTGCTTGCGGGGGAGGGCAGGGTGGGGGCTCTCCACTTTGGCGATCGTCGCACGCTCCGCCTCGTCCGGTCCCGTCTCGAGCCACGCGTCGCAAATTTCTTTTGCCACCGCCTCGGGTGTGGCGCGCAGGCTCATCACCAGGACATTCGCGTCATTCCATTTTCGGGCGCCCCTGGCCGTCTGCGCATCGCCGCAGAGGGCGGCCCGGATGCCGGGAACCTTGTTGGCGGCGATCGACACACCGGTACCGGTCCAGCAGAAGAGCACGCCCTGCTGGCACGCACCCGAGGCGACCCGCTCCCCCACTTCCCGCCCGACGTCGACCCAGTCCATCGGGTGGCCATTTAGCGGGCCGTGCAACTCGACGTCGATGCCGGCCCGGCGCAGGTGATCGACGACCGAATCGGTAACCGGCGTCCGTTCGTCGCTGCCGACCGCGATATTCATAGCCAATCCAGAATAGTCCCCCACCCTACCCTCCCCCGCGAGTGGGAGAGGGAACTTCTCCGCAAGTCGTTATTCCACCGTGCTAACGAAGCGGATACCCCTCGCCATCCTGTTGGTGACCGGGGTGCTGGCGCTGCGCAACCTCGTGGGGGTCTTGCACTTCGCGCTGAACCGGGCGCTCGAAGGCGACTTCGCCGTCTACTACATCTTCGCCCGGGTGGGGCTCCACCACGGCTGGGGATCGCTATACGACTACGCCGCCATGCGCCAGGAATGGCTCGCGCTCGGGTCGGCTTTCTTGTACCCTGCCTTCTACCCGCCGACGCTGGCCTGGTTCGTCGCGCCCTTCGCCGCGCTGCCGTTCGCCGCCGGGTATGCGCTCTGGAACGTCGTGCTGGTTGCCGCGCTCCTCGTTACCTGGTGGCTGACCGCGCCTCCCTCGAGCCGGCTCATCCGCCTCGGGCACCTCGCCTTTGCCCTGGCGCTACCTTCTGTCGCCTTCGGATTGCTGCTCGGCCAGGTGGTGATCGTGGTGGCGGCGGCGGTCTCCATCTGCTGGTGGCTGTTGCGCCATAACCGGCCCTTCGCCGCCGGGCTCGTGCTGAGCTTGATCGCGCTCAAACCACAGCTCGCGCTGATGGTGCCAGTCGCACTGCTGCTGGCCGGCCAGTCCCGGGCGTTTCTCGGCTGGGCGGCCGGCTCGCTCGCCATGCTGGGCGCCGCGCTGGCAACCATCGGCGTTAGTGGCCTGCAGACGTACGCGGTGCTTCTGGCCGGGAGCGGGCACTACCTCGGAGCGATGATGGTCTACCCGCAGCTCACGCTGCCGGGCCTGGTCGGCAGCGGGTTCGCAGCCGCCGTGACCCAGGCGCTCGTGATCGCGATCATCCTCGGCATGGTGTGGCGGCGCCGTGGATCCGGGTTGGAATTTCCTTTTGCGGCCGGTCTGTGCGCCTCGCTGCTGATCGCCAGCTTTTTGCATCCCCAGGACGTCGCCGTTTTGCTCCCCGCCGCCTGGCTCTGGCTGCGCACCACCCCAAAAGGCGCTGAGCGGGTCCTCGGTCTGACCGGCTTCGTGGCGGCCCTCGTCCTGACGACACCGCTTCCGTTGTTGCTCGTGCTCGCCGGCTGGATGGTTCCGGACAGGACGGTGGTGCTTAGCGTCAGCCGCCGATCTGACTCATCGTCTTCGATGGCCTGACGAAGTCCGCCTGACCGATCTTGTGGCCTTCTTCTTTCTGCCAGACCGCCGCCGCGATGAAGTCGCGGATTTGCGGGTCCGATGCGCCACCGCGAAGCAGCGCCTTGACGTCATGCTCTTGGATGGAGAACAAGCAGGTCCGCAGGTGACCCTCGGAGGTCAGCCGGATCCGGTTGCAAACTTTGCAGAAGGCGTCGCTGACCGAGGGGATGACCCCGATTCCACCCTGGCTACCGTCGCGAAATCGGAATCGCGTGGCGGGGGCAGGACGCTGATCGGGCACCGGCTCGAGGGGAAACTCGCGGTCGATCGCCTCGATGATGTCGCGGCTGGCGACGACGCTGTCCATCGACCAGATGCCGTCGGCATCGAGTGGCATGAACTCGATGAAGCGGACCTCATAGCCCTCGCGACGGGCGAGGCCGGCGAAGTCGACGATCTCGTCGTCGTTGCGGCCGCGCATCACGACCATGTTGAGCTTGATGGGGCTGAAGCCGGCCACGCGGGCGGCTGCCAGGCCACGGAGCACACGATCGAGCGCATCGCGGCGGGCGAGATCCTTGAAGCGGTCCGAGTGCAGCGTGTCCAGGCTGACGTTGAGCCGCTTGAGCCCGGCGGCCTTGAGGGCCTGCGCCTTTGCCTCGAGAAGGATGCCATTGGTGGTCATCGCGATGTCGAGAGACTCGTCGATGGCGGCGATCATCGCGGTCAGCTCCTCGATGCCCCTGCGCACGAGCGGCTCGCCGCCGGTCAGCCGGATGGTGCGGACGCCGCAGTGGTCAACGAGGATGCGCGTGACGCGCACGATCTCCTCGAAGCTGAGCACCTCGTCGCGCGCCAGCCAGGGAAGGCCGGCGGCCGGCATGCAGTAGACGCAGCGAAAGTTGCAGCGGTCCGTGACCGAGATACGCAGGTCATCCGCAACCCGCCCGAAGGTATCGCGGAGATGCAGAACAGGAATCGGACTGGGCACGAACTTAGTATATGGGGCGTGCAATTGGGCGTCATGCCACCGTTCACCCCGATGGAGGCGAAGGTCCAGTCGGAGCTGCCCCGCGGCGATGCCTGGCAGTACGAGCCGAAGTGGGATGGCTTTCGGGCGGTCGCCTTCAAGGACGGCGACGAGGTCGTCATCCATAGCCGCAACCAGAAGCCGCTGACCCGCTATTTCCCCGAGCTGGTGCCGGCGCTGCAGAAGATCAAACCGAAGCGCGCCGTCCTCGACGGCGAGATCGTGATCTTTACCGGGTTCGGCACCGATTTCGATGCCATGACGTTGCGCATCCACCCGGCGGCCTCCCGGGTGAACATGCTGGCGGCAGAGCAGCCCTCCACCTACATCGCGTTCGACCTGCTGGCCGACGGCGACGAGAGCCTCATCGAGGTGCCGCTGAAAACGCGACGCCAGCGGTTGGAGAAATTGCTCGGCCCCAAGCCCGGATCGATCTACCTCAGCCCCGTGACGCGCGACCGCGAGGTGGCGCTCAGTTGGCTGAAGGAATATCGTGGCACCGGGCTCGACGGCATCATCGCCAAACGCATCGAGGGCAGCTACAAGCCGGGCGAACGCGCCATGATCAAGGTCAAGGAACAACGAACCGCCGACTGCGTCGTGGGCGGGTTTCGCTGGGGCAACGACGGCAAGCGGGTCGGGTCGTTATTGCTGGGCGTCTACGATGGCAAAACGCTCGAGTACATCGGCCACACGTCGGGCTTCGACGATGCGCAGCGACGCGAGTTGGTCGCGATGCTGGAGCCGCTGCGCGGCGGGACCAGTTTCGAGGGTGGCCGCGCTCCTGGCGGGCCCAGTCGCTGGTCAACGGACCGGGACCTGGCCTGGGAGCCGCTGCGTCCCGAGCTCGTCTGCGAAGTCGCCTTCGACCGTCTCGAGAACGGTCGCTTCCGTCACGGGGTCGGCTTTAAGCGCTGGCGGCCCGACAAATCGCCGAAGTCCTGCACGCTGGCGCAGCTCAGGGCCGAGGCGTCGGTGGAACTGAAGAAGCTCTTCGCCTAGTCCTTAAGCTTCTTCTCTACGCGGCGACGGCCCGCCTCGCGCTCCTGCTTGGCCTCGTACGCTCCCGAGACTTCCCGATACAGCTCCCTGGGGTTGTCCTTGATCTTTCGCGCGACGTCCGAGGGCTTCTGCGGTGCCTCGGGCGTGGGTTCGCCGTCGATCGTCTTTGGCTCTGCCTCAGCCATATTCACCACCTCCCTGCATTTGCTAATCACGATATCAAATTTTGATATAATCTGAGGCTGAGCAATAGACTGCGCAACACAAACCGAAAGGCGACCGGAGGTGTGCACATGAAAGTTCGAGACGCGATGGCCAAGACCGTGTCGTCGGCCATGAAGAGCGACAGGGTGATCGACATCGCCAGGAAGATGAAGCAGGAAGACGCGGGGTTCATTCCCGTTGTCGAAAACGGTGGAACGATGGTGGGCGTGATCACCGATCGCGACATCGTGATCCGCTGCATCGCGGAGGGGCACGACCCTCGAAACGAATCCGCCGAGCACGTGATGAGCCGCGAGGTGACCACCATCGGTCCCGACGATGACATCGAGCAGGCCGCGCGCATGATGGAGCGCGAGGAAATCCGTCGCCTCCCGGTTGCCGAGAATGGCCGCCTGGTTGGCGTCTTGAGTCACGGCAACCTGGTGCAGGCGACCAAGAACAAGACGGCCGAGAAAGCCACCGAGGGGGTGACGCGTGGTGCTTGATTTGAAGCAAGTCGACCTCAAGCAGGTCCGCGACGAGGTCGCGGACCGGGTGACCCGGGCGGCGAAGGAGCTGGGAAGCGGTGCCGGCAACGCCGCCCGCGAGCTCGGCGCGACGGCCGAGGAATCGGTGACCACCCAGATTCGTAAGCAGACGGCCGCGGCGAAGCGCCGTCTGCCGAGCCGTAGCGGGCCGGGGCGGATGGTCGTCCTCGCCGGCGCCCTTGCCGGCGCGGTGACCGTCTACTTTTTCGACCCGCAACAGGGGCGCGCGCGCAGGGCCCAATTCATCGATTGGTCGGGTGCCCGGCTTCGTCGTGGGTGGCGGGCCGTCGATCGGATCCGAGCGCGAACCGGTTCGAACGCCGCGGCCTTCCCGCAGAAAATGGTCAGCCTGCGATCGGGCCCACGCCCGGCCGACGACCTGACGCTGCGAGACCGGGTCGAGAGCGAAGTCTTTCGCAACCCCGACCTGCCGAAGGGTCGGATTAACCTCGACGTCGAGTCCGGAGTGGTCACGATTCGCGGCCAGGTCGATAACGCGTACCAAATCGCCAACGTCGAGAAAGCCGTCATGAAAGTGCCGGGCGTCGCCGGGGTCGAGAACCTGCTCCACGTCGACGGGACGCCGGCCCCCAACAAGGCGCCAGCCCGGAAGAACGCCGGTTAGATCGAGCTCGAGTCGGTTGGAGCGGCTGGTCCCCCGCCGGCCGCTCCTTTTCATACAGTCGCCGCGGCTACCCGACGGAAATCGTTTCCTTCTCCGCCCCGTTCGGACTGGCGGCGATCTCTGCGACATCGGGGGGAACTGTGACGGCTTGCGTTTTTACGCGCTTGCGACGCCGCAAGCCCAGGGCGAGGAGGGTGAGGAGGGTCAGCAGCGCTGCAAACCCCAGCGCTCCCAGCCCAGGGAGCTGGAAGCCGACAAGTACGGGTGGCGTCTGGTCTTTTCCGGAGAGGACCGCACTCTGCGTACTGGTGACCGCATCGCGCACATAGGGGTGCCAGGCAGAGCGCGTCTCCACCTGTGAGAGGATCGCCAGCTCGTGCCGGTAGTGATGGAAGTCATCCTGCGAAAGCGCCTGGTAGTACAGGCTGGTCAGCGTCCCGGCCGCCGGCTTCACCGACGCCTTGGCGAGCGTTTCGCGAACGATATCGACCGGCACGAAAAATCCGGGCCCATCCTCGGCCCCCTGGGCGTTCGTGAGCATGAACGAGACCACGCCCAGCACCCGGCCGTTCGCATCCAGCACCGGTCCCCCGCTGTTCCCGTGGGTCACCTGTGCGCTGGTTCCTAACGCGGTCCAGCCGCCATCCATAGAACGCTTCTCGACGAGTTTGCCGGTACTCAGCGTCGGTGTCACCGTGGCGTCCAACTGCGCGGCCTCTTCCAGGTAGCCGCGGCGAGGATATCCGACCACGTAAGCCGCCGCGCCCATCGATGGGGTCCCGGTTGAAAGCGCTAACGCGGGCACGGATGTAACGTCAGCTTTCATGATGGCGATGTCTCGGCCGGGCGCAATGGCTTCCGCGGTCACGAGCGAGAGCCGTGTTCCGGTCGTCTCCAGTTGCTGCCCGGCCTCGACGACGTTGCCTGACGCCAGGTAGTACTTGGCGTCGACCTGGTCTACCGTGCCGTACCTGTCGACCCAACGCTCTTGCCAGCTGATGAGCTCGTCCAGCTGGCTGTCGTTCAAAGTGATGCCGGACTCTTGGCGCACGAGCCGCTGAACCTCAGTCCGGCCCTCGGCCAGACGGGCTGGCTTCTTCTCGAGATCGAGGATGAGAGCCCGGATATCCTCTTTGCTGGCCGAGACCACGTGTGCGGCCGTGATCAGGTATCCGTCTTCGGTCGCGAAGAACCCCGACCCACTGCTCACCAGGCTGACATCGTCCTTGATCCGGTTCGCGCCGGGAACAAAGTACACGTCAGGGTTATCGAGGATCAGGTTCACGGCGGCCTGGTCGATGGCCGCCGGCTGCAGCGACAGTCTCCCGGCGCGGACCATCGCAATGAGCTGCTGGTCCAGGCGGTCCTGGCTCGACTTCGGGACGGTTGGCTCCGGAAAGGAAGCGGTGACCGCGTAATTCGCTTGGATCAGCACCACCGCCGGCCGCGATGCCGCGAAAATTCGCTGGCCATCGAGCGACCGCGGGGCCGGATCCTGGGTGATCCTGATGGCGGCGAACAAGGCGGCGTTGGCCAGCACGACCAGGGCCAGCAGCGCGACGACCAATCGCGTGATCAGGCGTTCCATCGACATGCCCTCCCTCGGAGACGCCCCTTCTCGAGAGCCCCTTCTCCCCGTGATGACGATACGCTAATCCCCGGCCGCAACAATATCGTCACGGAAAACCATGATTGTTAGGATGCCTAGACTCGGCTGATGCGCACGGGAACCGCCGACCTGCCACTCCACGGGGGCCGCGCCCCAACCTGGCTCTTCAAGCGTGCTCGGCTTCGATTGGCACAGCAGCGGGCTGACCACGACGGCATGTGGCGCCCTGAAGGAGGGGCTGCGGGATCTGTCTCACGAAACGGGTCTCTTCATCGCCGACGGGAAGGGCAAGGCCTCCCGCAACGACCAACCTACGACGCGACGATCGAGTCCTTGCGACGCGCCGTGAACGACGTGCGCGCCGGCCACAGCGAAAAGTCGGCCGCGCTGCGCCGGCTGGCCGGCGTGGAGCGCTCGCTCACCTGCGGTTAAGTGATCGGCATTCCCGACTCCGCGCTGGTCCTGCTGATCGGCGCCTCGGGTTCGGGCAAATCGAGCTTCGCCTTACGGCACTTCGATGCGCAGACGGTCACTTCGTCGGACCAGCTGCGCGGCGCGCTCGCCGGCGACGAAGCCGACCAGCACGCGACCGATGCCGCCTTCGACCGGCTTCACCGGTGGCTCGACGCCCGGCTCGCGGCGGGCTCCCTGGCCGTGGTCGACGCGACCAATACCGAATGGATGCGACGCACCGAGCTCGTCCGGAAAGCCCGACAGCACGGACGCACGGCAATCGCGATTGCCCTCGACCTGCCGCTCGACCTCTGCCTGGCGAGGAACGCGGCGCGCCGGCGGACGGTTGGCGCCGCCGTCATCCGGCGGCAGCATGATGAGCTGCGCCGCAGCCTCGCGCGGCTGGACCTGGAGGGATTCAGCGCCGTCCACATCCTGCGCAGCGACGGGGAGATCGATGGTGTCGTCGTCCAAATAGAAAAGGGCCCGGCGGCCCGGGCCCTTTGACAACGGCGAGTTAGTCGCGTTCGCCGCAGGCGGTGGCGACTGCGCTGACGGCGGTGCGCAGGCTGGCGAGCTGGGCGGTCCAGTTGACGGTGCGGAGGTCCTGCCACTGCTCGATCCACTGGCGCCAGTCGTCGGCACCATTGGCCCTGAGCGCCTGCAGGGCCGCGATAGCGGCCTGGCATGCCGCGTTGGGCTGCGGCAGGCACGCGGTACGGGCGGCCAGCAGGGCCGTCTGCCACTTCTGCAGCTCCTCCGCGTCCTCGGCCTTGTCGGCGGCGATCGCACTGGGCGTCAGCGGCTGCTGCGCGGCGGCCCGCTCGGCCGTATCTTCGGCCACGTCGGCCTGATGCAGTGCCTTCAAGGTGTTGATGGCATCCTGGCAGGCGGCCGACACCGTGACTTTGGGCACCGGTCTGGCTGCGATGACCGGCTTGGTGACGGCCTCTACCGCTTCGGCTTGGATCGCGGTCGCAGCAGCGGTCGCGGCCGCGTCTCGATCGGCCCGGGCCACGCTGGTGGTCGCCGCGACCAGACTGACCAGGCTGCCCTGCGCTTGAGGGGTTGCCCGGTTGCCGGCGTTGGCCGATAGCGTTACGAGGGCGAGCGCGGCGATCGCCCCCAGGATGATGGTCTTGGTTCGCACGATTCGTCCTCCTTGCGGGGTAGTTCGCTTTCTACAACGGTGGAGGTCCAGCTCGCTTACGGCTGTCGAACGTGCGTTTGGAGTTCTAGGCCCGCTTGCGCAGTTCGTCGGGCCGAAGAATCGTGATCAGCCCGCCCTCCTGCCTGATGTCGCCCCGGACAGCGAAGCGGTGTAGCGCGCGGTTCACGTTTTCGCGGCTGGCCGATACCATCGAGGCAAGCGTGCGCTGGGAGAGACGCACGTCGATACGGATGCCATCCGGCGTGCGGCGTCCGTGCGATTGGCCCAGATCGAGAAGCTTGCGCGCGACGCGGCCGGTGATGTCGAGGAACGCGATCTCGGCCAGGCTCTCGTCGACCTGCTGCACGTAGCGGGCCAGCGCCTGCATCAAGTGGCGGCTCATCACCGCATGCTGATCGAGAAAGGACAGGAGTGATTCCTTGGGCACGCTGACGCATTCGGTCAGCTCCATCACCTGCGCATCCGCCGTCCGAGTCGCATCGCCCGAGAGTAAGGCGATCTCGCCGAAGGAATCGCCGGGCACGAGAATGGCGTAGACCGCCTCCGCCCCACCTCGACGCATTCGCGAGATCTTGACCTGTCCCCGCCCGATGACGTAGAGGGCGTTGCCCACGTCGCCTTCCCGGAAGATGTAGCTGCCCTTGCGGAAGGTCTTCGACCTGGCGGCCGGCCCGAGTGCCTCGAGATCCTGCCGCGGCATGCCGCTGAAGAGCGCGGATCCGGCGAGGACCGCGACCAGGTCCATGAGCGCCATCATATGGCCCGGGGGTCGACGGAGGGCAGCCATGAAGACCACCGGCAAGGGGACAGTGTCAAACAACACAGCTGGCTGGTGACGGGCGGCATCTCGACCGGAGGGGCGCCGGCCATATGCTGCTGGCCGTCGAAGAACACTGCGGGAGGAAATGAGATGTACGGAATGAGCGGCCCGGAGCTGTTGGCCCAGTTGAAAATGCGCGACACGCTTCGCGACGCCGAACGGATCCACCAGGTGTCGACGGTGCTGAAGGAGCGGAAAGCCGCGCGCCAGGCGCTTCTCGCCCTGAAGCGGGCGCGCTTCTGGCGAGGATCCGACACCAGCCGGCCGGCGCTGCCGTCGCCGACCTCCTGATTCGCATTCGTTCGCGTGCCGAGGGCGCCGTCAGTCGATTGACGAGCGCCCTCAAACGCTCGATAGCTGGGCCTGCAAGGCCCCGTAGCGAAGCTGCCGATCAATTATCATTCGCGCCGCCCAAAGCGCATACGATGGATCGATCGCCACGAGGACGAGACCCGCGGGTCGCGACGGAGCGCTGACAACGCTGAAAGCGAGCGATCCAACGCTCGCGCGGCTGATCGATGCGGCCGAGCCCGTCGATACCAAAGCCTGGCGCCGGGCGCGACCGCTGGGCGAACCGTTCGGCGTGCTGGTCTACTCGATCATCGGCCAGCAAATCTCGGGGTTCGCGGCGCGGGCCATCGCGGGCCGGCTCACCGATCGCTTCGGCGGCCGAATGCCGTCCCCCGCCGAGCTGCTGGCGCTCGACCCGGTCGACCTCAAGAGCGTCGGCCTGTCCCGGATGAAAGTCGAATACCTTCGCTCGCTGGCGGAGCATGTCGTCTCCGGCGAGCTCCAGATCGACCATCTCGACAAGCTTTCCGACGACGAGGTCCGGGCGCAGATCACGGCCAGCCGCGGGCTTGGGCGGTGGACCGCCGACATGTTTCTGCTGATCAACCTGGAGCGGCCCGACATCCTGCCGATTGGTGACCTTGGCATCCGGTCCGCGGTACAGCGCCTCTACCGGCTCGATCACCTGCCCACGCCGCGCGAGGTCGACGCCATCGGCGAAAAGTGGCGACCCAACCGCAGCCTGGCCAGCTTTTACCTGTGGGCGTCGACGCGGCCGGCCCCGAAGCCCACCGGCTAGCGGTTGCGGATTTTTTCTTTGGCCTGCTGGTAGGCGCGCAGCTTGCGGACCTTGGGCTGCGCGTTGAAGACGATGTAGGGGTTCAATGGGTTGCGCGCGGCGTAATCCTGGTGATAGGTCTCGGCCTGGTAGAAGGCCTGCAGCGGCACCACCTCGGTGACGATCGGATGGTCGAAGACATGAGCCTTGTTCAACTGCTCGATATAGGCCTCGGCCACGCGCTTCTGCTCGCCGTCCGCGTAGAAGATCGCCGAGCGATACTGTCGGCCGGTGTCGGGGCCCTGCCGATTGAGCTGCGTCGGATCGTGCGCGATGGCGAAGAAGACTTTGAGAATTTGCCCGTAGCTGATCCGGCTCGGGTCATAGACGACCTCCACCGACTCGGCGTGGTCCGTGGTTCCGGTCGAGACCGTTTCGTAGTCGGCGGTGTCGGCGGAACCGCCCGCGTATCCGGAGTTGACTGAGGACACGCCATCGAGATTCTTGTAGACCGCCTCGACGCACCAGAAGCACCCACCCGCCAGGATCGCGCGGCTCTGCCCGGCAGTCGTGGCGAGTTTGGAGTCGACGACCGGATCCGGGAATTCCTCGGGCGACACGCGTGCCATTGCCTTACTTTAGTGCCTTACGGCGGAGGTGACTGCGCGTGAACTCGAACTTCAGAATTCAGGATGTCTTTAATGGCCGGTCAAAAGCGAAATCTCGTATGGACAAGCATTGGCCATTTTCCTCGCCATAATGATTTTGATGGCGAACCCTGTCTTCGACGCGGTTCGTTCCGTCATGGCGATCCGCGAGTACCAGGAGAAACCGATCCCGTCGGACGTTGTGACAAGGATCGTCGATGCCGGGCGCCTTACTGCCAGCGCAGCGAACCATCAGGAGTGGCATTTCGTCGTAGTTCGCGAGCCCGAGACCCTGCGCGCGCTGGGCTCGCTGGTGAGGACCGGTCCCTACATCGCGAAGTCGGTCCTCGCCATCGTCGTCGCCTATGAGAAGACCAGCCACACTGGGATCTCCGACTGCAGTCGAGCAATTCAGTCGATGCTGCTGACAGCGTGGGCGGAAGGCATCGGCTCCAACTGGACCGGATTCGGCGGCCTTGAAGGAGTTCGGAACAAGGTGGCCCTTCCGGATCGCTACGAGGTGCTCGCTGTCCTGCCGTTCGGGTACCCGGCTCGGCCGGTCAAGGGACGGAAGAAACGCAAGCCTCTGTCGGAAGTCGCCTCGGCGGAGCGCTTCGGCACATCGTTACCTGATGGCGGTTCGTCCTAGAGTCGCGAGCACCAACGCTTAGCTGCGCCGACCCGAGATCGCGTCGCGCATGACGTGTTCGGGGTCGACCGTGGACGTTACGTACTCCGGACGCCCGAGAGGCCGATAGGTCTGGATGGTGATGCCCCGGGAAGTGGTCCGCGAGTTGACCAGGTCGAGCGCGACGTCCGGACCGGAATCGGGGAACAATCGTGTGCCCTGGCCGATGACGACGGGATAGGTGAGCAGGTCGAGTTGGTCGACCAGGCCGTTGGCGAGCAGCCATCGGACGAGGGCACCGCTGCCGGGCACCAGCAGTGTGCCGTCTTGATGCGCCTTCAGATCACCGACG